>LSQX01393746.1_pt1 | contig 32190 bp, 29 predicted proteins | sample 654561 | NCBI WGS metagenome assembly LSQX01 (sample SAMN04489861, study PRJNA283612) | anaerobic digester metagenome | isolation source: 4 biogas reactors fed with cattle manure at either 37C or 55C with and... | place: Denmark: Kongens Lyngby | collected 2014 | reverse complement strand
CACCGGCTGACTTTCCACCGGCTGATTTTCCGCCTTGCGGCTTCCCTGAGCGATCCGTCTCATCATCCATCTCAATGACTACCGACTCGCTGCCCTCCGGCCCGACCGCCAGTTCAACCAACCTTCCCTCGAAGACCCTCTTCCCGTCCTGGGGAGAAAACAGGCTCACTCGGCACGGCTTGCCTTTGAAAATGTCAAACTCTTTCGGCCTTCTCAGGACACGTTCAATGCCGGGCGACGATACTTCGAGTGAATAGCTGCCCTGGATCGGGTCTGTCTCGTCGAGTCTGTCGCTCAGCATATGTTGCGTCTTCACGCAGTCATCGAGAGTGATCCCTTCAGGTCTAAAGATAGTGGCTCTCAAAATCGTCGTCCTGTTCTCGGAGAGCATTTCGACGTCCAGGAGCTCCACGCCGGCGTCCCTCACGAGCGGCTCAAAGTCGGCAAACAACCTATCTTCAATCTCACGTCTGCTCAAGGAGATCACCCCGATAACATGAAAAAGTGGGTTTCGGCTTCGAACCCACTCCCAAAACGTCGCTCCGCGTTGTCGACTACCGACTTGCCTGCATCCGGAGTCAGTATAGCATAGAAGGAAGAGCGCCGCAAAGGATGAATTGGATCTAAATGGCTGATTCGATGCCTGACCCGATGGCTTACTCCGCCGTCGTTGCCAGGGGTCTAAACGACCCAACACACAAGACCGGTCGTTTGACCGAGCCCTCACCGCAACACGCCCGATTCTGGCGCTCTACCGGCGTCTTAATCACCCTGCAATTGCCCTAAGGCGCTCCGGAACCTAAGGTGAGGAAACCGCTCTCGCCCGTGTTCCTTTCACAGTGCTGTTGGCCAAGCCTCCTGTTGACACCCATATCGCCCGGGTGTAGATTGATATGGGTATATATTCAGAATGGGTTTACGCCCTTTACCTATAGACTAAATGGACAAGTGACCACACGGAATTCGAGGATTGGAGGGTTATAATGGCCAGACCTGTTAAGCCCCGTTGGGTGGAATTCAGCCCGGGTGTAACCTACTTCAAACCGGCAGGCATCCGCATGCGCGACTTGGAGGAAGTGATATTGGGCGTAGACGAGGTCGAAGCTCTCCGCCTTAAAGACCTAATTGGCCTCGAGCAGGAACAGTGCGCCGAGCGTATGGGGATCGCCCAGAGCACCTTTCAAAGGGTCTTGACCACTGCGAGAAACAAGGTCGCATCGGCCCTCATTGAGGGGAAGGCTCTCAGGGTTGAAGGCGGGAACTACCTGATCTCCCCCCTCTTTTTCACCTGCGGAAGGTGCGGTTCTCACTGGAGAAACGAAGACCGGTACCTGAGCGAGCCCGAATGCCCAGAATGCGGGAGTAAGGACGTCGCCAGTACCCGCGGCCAGCCAGACAAATTCCATGCATTAGGTCCCGGCGGTGGTCCCTTCGGAGGCCCCGGAAGGGGGCGCGGACGGCGCATGGGAGCAAGACACAGACATGGACACGGGAACGGTCCAGGAAACAGAACAATATAGGAGTGACATTCAGATGCCGGAAGCAGCAACTGCCAGCCCCGAAAGTCAGACAGCCGGAATCGAGAAACTGTCCCAGCCGGCCAACAGCAACATAAAGCGCGTGGTCGCCGTGATGAGCGGCAAGGGAGGTGTAGGGAAATCATCGGTAGCTTCCCTTCTGGCAACTGAGCTCGCCCGCCGTGACTTCTCGGTGGCCCTACTGGACGCAGACATCACAGGTCCGTCCATCCCCAAAATGCTTGGCGTAGCCGGTACCCCTGCCACGCTCGGGAACCAGCTCATCCCGGAAAGCAGCCGTTCGGGAATACGCGTCATGTCCTTGAGCCTCCTCATGGAGAGGGAAGACGAACCCGTCATATGGCGCGGGCCCCTTATCGCCGCCGCTGTGAAACAGTTCTGGTCTGACGTTCTTTGGGGCGATGTGGACTACATGATCGTAGACCTGCCTCCCGGCACGGGTGATGTCCCTCTCACCGTTCTTCAATCCCTGCCGGTAGATTCGGTTGTAATCGTCTCCACGCCTCAAGACCTATCAGCCATGGTGGTCAAGAAAGCCGTAAACATGGTCAAGATGATGGATGTGCCCATTGCCGGTCTCGTTGAAAATATGGGATGGCTGGTCTGCCCGAAGTGCGGGGAGAGGCTGGAGCCGTTTGGACCCAGAAAGGCGGAGAAGATGGCAGCCCAAATGGAAATCGACTACTTGGGTTCTTTGCCTTTGGATCCTTTGGTCTCAGAACTCGGAGACCAAGGACGTATCGACGAGTACAAACCGGAGACACTGGCGACAATCGTCGACTTGTTGCTTGAGAAAGTGAAACCGACCTAGAGATCCCGGATGTGGGGCTAACTCGTCATCTTTTTGAGATCTGAAAGCATCGAAATCAGAAGGCTCGGAATTGGAAAACATCGGGATCGGAAAACATCGGGATTGGAAAGCATCGGAATTAGAAAGCCTGACGTTGACTTGGTTGATGAAAACCAGACTGCAGGCCTGGTCCACATGTCATCCTCCGGAAACCCGGCGGCAAGACAAGAGCAAACAGCACGAGAACTGGAGAGGGGTGGAAAGCCATGAGGATAGCCGTTGCATGCGATAACGGGAAGGTTTCGGCACACTTCGGCCACTGCCAAGAATACAGACTGTATGACGTTGTGGATGGCAAGATCAGCGATTCGTCGTCGCTGGCTAACCCGGGACACCAGCCGGGTTTCCTGCCCGATTATCTTGCGTCCCACGGTGTGAACTGCATCATCGCCGGTGGCATGGGCCCGAGAGCCGTGGAGCTCTTTGAGCAGAACAACGTGAAGGTAGTGCTCGGAGCCGAAGGAGATACCGACGAAGTCGTCTCCAAATATCTAGAAGGCTCTCTCAATCTCGGGAAAAGCACCTGCGAACACGACTGAGTTGGCTGGCACAGACCATCTATAGCCAAGGGAGTCCGTCAATCCTCGTCAGACCGGACGATTCGGGACGACTATCGTCATGGACCGTCCGGTTTTGTCGGCCTATCTACTGTGGACCATCCGATTTGACCGGCCCATCGCGGAAAACAGTCCGATTTTGCCGGTCTATCAACTCAGGACCATCCGATTTGACCGACCCATTCCAGAAGACAGTCGGATTTTGCCGACCTATCGATCGTGCACCATCCGATTTGACCGACCCATCCCGGAAAACAGTCCGATTTTGCCGGTCTATCAACTCAGGACCATCCGGTTTTATCGATCAATCGCCCAGCAGACCATCCGATTTCAGCCATTATCGCTCCAACGCCACCGCGAGCGCTCCACCATCCCGCAGGCTAAAGACGTACTGCCAGCCTTCGTCGCCTCAGAATCACCCTCCAAAATCTCCATGTTTTCTTTCGTAGTTATTGACATATATTCATAACTAGATAAAATGGTTTTGGGTACTTACCCATTATTACCGAGACCAAACCGAGTGTGAGGTGTCTTCGATGAAGGTCGCTGTCTGTTCTCAAGGTGATTCGCTGGAATCGAAAATCGATCCAAGGTTCGGGCGCTCAAGTCACCTAATAGTCTTCGATACTGATACGGGTGATACTCAATCTTTCCCCAACCCATCGTCTTCGTCGGCTCACGGGGCTGCTGTCGCGACAGTCCAATTCCTGACGTCCCAAGGAATAGAGGCAGTACTCGCTCGCAACATCGGACCGAACGCATACTCATCTCTGTCGGCTGCCGGCATAGTTGTTTACTCACCCGAGGGAGACACGGTCAAGGACGCATTGGCGGCATACAAAGAGGGGCGACTCAGCAAACATTCTGGTGCAACGGTACGTTCACACCGCGGGCTGTCCTCGGGCCGTAGAGAGTAAAGGAAACTAGCTTGAGCCTAAATCGAGCGAAAGACGGCCGCTTGCGGCCGGAAAGGAAACCGAGAAGGAGGTGAATGTGTTGCCGCGATTTGACGGCACAGGACCTCAGGGTGCCGGTCCGGGAACCGGTAGAAAGATGGGCATCTGCCCCGCAGGCTTCTGGGGACGAAGCGGAGGCTTGTGGTACTTCATGGGAGCCTCGGCCAGCGGCATCGCGCGCCGCTTTTTCGGTGGCCTCTCAGGCGCAGGGTACGGTGCAAGAAACGGTCGGCGCAACAGATACTTGCAGTCACGCAAAGGGACCAGCAGGTTCGCCAGATGGTTCTAGCCAGGTGGTTCTAGCAGGACGGTTCTAGCGGGATGGTTCTAGTCAGACGGTTCTAGTCAGATGGTTCTAGCCTGGTGGTCTTAGAAGCCATCAACAGTCAGGCAACAAATCAACATCATCTAGAGGGAGGAAAGTGAAATGCCAAGAGGAGACGGACGCGGTCCCTGGGGCCAGGGACCTATGACAGGTAGAGGCATGGGGTTCTGCGCAGGTTACGGTGTCCCCGGATACGCGAACCCCGGATTTGCAAGGGGCATGGGTTACGGACGCGGTCTCGGATACGGAATGGGTGCAGGCAGACGGCGTGGCTACGCAAGAGGAATGGGCTTCGGAAGGGCATTTGGATACTGGACAGGTCCTTGGAGGGGCCCAGGGCGCGGAATGGGATTCGGTCGTGGTTACGCCTATCCCAACGCAATGGTCCCCCCGCCCTACGCTTACGGGGCAATGCTGTGGGGCTGTGAGCCTCCGGCAGAGGCCCTCGAGTATGAGGAGAGATTCCTGAAAGACGAGCTGGAAGCCATAAAAGAAAGGCTCCGGGAGATCGAGGAGACCCGGAAGCAAAACGAGGACGCCGCCGACAAGAGCGAAGGCGAAGACAAGGAAGAGTAGCGAAGAACCCTGAGTGAGAGCCTTGGGGTTGTCCTCATACGACCACGAGAGTGAAACGAGGGCCGGGCGACGCGCTGTAGATGCCGCCGCTCGGCCTCGTCCACCGGGCATAAACGAGCCTGAACAATAGGTGCCGGCTAGGCGGGCGCATTGAACGGGGGTATAGAGGTGCAGATATCCATAGCAAGTGGGAAAGGCGGTACGGGCAAGACCACTGTGGCAGTCAACCTAGGTGCCGTGGCGGCAAGACGTTCAACCGGCCCTGCCTCCGGCCCACGAGTCCAAGATGCCGCGGAGGACCGTAGGCCCGGCGATACTACCGGTGAAACAAAAATCCAGATCCTCGATTGCGACGTAGAGGAGCCCAATTGTCATATCTACCTCCGTCCGGAACTAACTCAGTCCGTGGACGTTGAGATAACGGTGCCCCAGGTAGACGAATCCCGGTGCACAAGGTGCGGATTGTGCGGTGAAGTCTGCGCCTTCCACGCCATTCTGCCCGGCAAGAGAGTGCTTGTATTTCCCGAGCTCTGCCACGGATGCGGGGCCTGCGCACACCTTTGCCCCGAAAAGTGTATTAGAGAGACTCCTAGGAAGGTCGGAGTGTTAGAAAGCGGTTCGGCGCGGTTTCCCGGCTCATACAGGGATATTGCTTTAGTCCACGGGATCCTAAACCCCGGCGAGGCATTGGCAGCTCCCTTGGCGAAACGCGTCCGAGGAGAGGCAGGTCCAGATGGACTCGTAATCATAGACTCGCCACCCGGTACTTCCTGTACAATGATGGCGTCTGTGAAGGCAAGCGACTTGTGCCTCTTGGTGACCGAACCCACACCCTTCGGACTAAACGACCTCCGGCTGGCTTACGACGCCGTGAAAAAGCTCGGAATACCTTCTGCCGTGATAGTGAACCGCGCCGGGATCGGAGACGGCCGGATCACTCGATTTTGTGAATCCAACGATATCCCGCTCCTCGCCGAGATTCCCTTGGACAGGGAGATGGCTCGCCTCTCTGCAGCAGGTTATGTAGCCGCAGAAGTGCTGCCGACTTACCGGTCTTTGTTCTCAGAGATCCTCGACAGCGTCGTCGATCTGGTCTTGGAGAAATCAAAGGGATCGGAGAGCTCGGTGAGGTCGGAGGAATCGGAGGGACCGGAGGGTTCGGAGGAACCGGAGGGATCGGAGAGATCGGTGAGACCGGAAGGTTCGGAGAGATCGCAGAGATCGGGAAGTCCGGAGAGGTCGGAGAGACCGGGAAGAAAAGAAACACAGACGCCGCGGAAGGAGGCCCTTGAGCAATGACCGAGCCTGCTGAAATCGTAGTATTGAGCGGCAAAGGAGGAACCGGCAAGACGTCGGTGGCGGCCGCGTTCGCCGACCTTTCGGCGGACGCCGTCTTCTGCGACGCCGATGTGGACGCGGCAAACCTTAGCCTGGTCCTCAGCCCGGAGGAGCTGGAGAGACACCCTTTCATCGCCTCAACGAAGGCCTTTGTCGACCCGTCCAAGTGTGTCGAGTGCGGTCTCTGCAAAGAACTGTGCCGCTTTGACGCCGCCCGTCCCGGGAAGATAGACGAGCTTTCCTGCGAGGGGTGCGGCCTCTGCTCCAGAGTATGTCCACCGGGCGCCATTGAGATGAAACCCGTTGTCTCAGGCCAGTGGTTCATATCCTCAACAGAGAAAGGGCCGCTCGTCCACGCCCGGCTGGAGCCGGGAGAAGGGAACTCGGGAAGGCTCGTGGCCCTCGTCAGACAAAAGGCTAGAGAAATTGCGAAAAACGAGGCTCGCCGCCTCATCATAACTGACGGCCCTCCGGGGATCGGGTGCCCGGTGATCGCCTCCCTTTCAAGCGCTAAGGCGGCGGTACTTGTCGCCGAACCGTCACTCACCGCCATTCACGACCTAAACAGGGTCCTTTCTGTGTGTGAGCAATTCGGCGTGCCCGCGTATTGCGTTATTAACAAATACGACATCCACGAAGACAACTCGAAACAGATCGAAGACCTATCCGGTGAGCGATTTAGAGTCATGGGTCGTATACCCTTTGACGAAGAAGTCCCGAGATCCATGGCCCTAGGAATCCCCGTTACCAGCAGGGGTGGACGGGCCGCAGAGAGCATCAAGGCGATCTGGGATGAGGTCTTAGGATCAGTGGCCGGCCTGCCCGACACAAGCTGATACCCTGCATCTCCGCGACAACGTGGCAGAGGTAATCGTTGAACCTCTGCCCGACACACATTGATTTGAACCCGCGCCTCGCTGCAATGTGGCTGAGGTGCCAGACCCTACCCCGCCCAAACAGATCAAACCCGCACTTGGCGTGGACGCCACTCGAGAGACTCGTGGTGGCTCCGGCGCTCTACACCTGCCTCGTTCGGCACTCTACGCCGGCCTCACTCGGCATGAGCCGCCGGCCCGGTGAAACACTATGCCAAACAGGGTGTTGGAGGGGTAACCATGACCAAGGCAAGATGTAATGACATGTTTGACCTTTCCGGACGCGTCGCGCTTGTTACCGGCGGGTCCAGGGGGATCGGCAAGGCCGCATGTATCGCCCTTGCTCAGTACGGAGCCGACGTGGTTGTAACCGGGATAAGCTCCGGAAATCAGGCGACAGTCGATGAGATCAACAGGATGGGAAGGAAGTCGATCTTCGTAAGGTGCGATGTCTCCAATCCTGAAGACTCGAAAAACGCCGTGGCCACGGCCGTAAAGGAATTTGGTAGGCTGGACATCCTCGTAAACAACGCAGGTACCGCGACTGTGGAACCCGCCGAAGATACACCGGTCGAAGAATACGACCGCGTCATGGCCGTCAACCTGAGAGGCCTGTTTTTCATGTGCCAGGCGGCGGGCAAGGCAATGATTGAGGCCAAGCGCGGCGGGCGGATCATCAACATAGGCAGCATATTCGGAAGGGTCGGAAGCGAAATCGGCGCCAGCGTCTACCATGCCTCCAAGGGAGGCATCGTTGTCTTGACCAGGGCTCTGGCATGCGAGTGGGCGAAGTACGGCATCCTTGTGAACGCAATCGGCCCCGGGTTCATAAAGACCGAGATGACGAAGTCCATCGAAGAAGCTCCCGAGCTCTACAGGCTGCTCCGGGACCGCCACGCTCTCAAGAGATTCGGCACTCCCGAAGAGGTCGCGGGCGCGGTAGTCTACTTTGCCAGTGACGCATCCAGGTTTGTGACGGGCCAGAACCTGTACATAGACGGCGGGTTCACTGCCTGGTAGAAGTAGCCGGCTAATGGCCGCCCCTCCGGAGGAATACGGCTCCCCTACAGAGAAATTTCGCATGCCAAAATGAGTCGGGGAAGTTAACGATTACCGGAGGGAGGTTTGGTCATTGAGCGCAGGTCAAGCACAGTGCATCGTTCCGCAGGAAGTCCTCACAAAAGTGCTGAAGGCGGCAATGATGACAGGCGCCGACTTCGCAGAGGTGTTCGTAGAGGATACGTCCACCGAGACAATCACGATGGAAGACGGGCGGATCGAAAACGTAAACTCAGGCCGGGACAGGGGAGCCGGCGTAAGAGTCGTGAAGGGCGAGACATCGTCTTACTGCTTCACAGACAGTCTCGAGGAAAGAGACCTGATTGAAGCAGCCCGGACTGCCGCCGGGGCCATGTCGGGCGCGCGCGGAGAATACATCATCGACCTAACGCGAAGCGAAGTCCCGGTGATTAGCCCCGTTGCCAAGTACCCGTGGGAGACGACAAAAGCCGCGAAAGCCGAACTTCTACATAGGGCAGACCGGACGGCGAGGGCCTACGACCCGCTCATCCGCCAGGTGACTGCCGCCCTCCTCGAGATCGTGAGGAACACGACCGTGGCCAACTCCGAGGGCGTCTTGGCTGCGGATTCGGTGACTCGCTCGAGGTTCACGGTTAGTGCCCTGGCCGCCAAGAACGGTATCATGCAGACCGGGTCGGCCACGATAGGAAAAACCCGCGGCTTGGAGATCCTTGACATCAGGACCCCCGAAGACCTAGGAAAAGACGCCGCCCGGCAGGCCATTGTGAACGTACACGCGCTGCCTGCCCCCTCAGGGCCGATGACAGTAGTCATGACCAACGGCTGGGGTGGCGTCCTGTTCCACGAAGCGTGCGGCCACAGCCTTGAGGCCGACAGTATCCTCAGAGGATCGTCGGTTTTCGCAGGCAAGATCGGTCAGAGAGTGGCCCGCGAATGTGTGACGGCGGTGGATGACCCGACTATCCCCAACGAGTGGGGTAGCTTTGGGGTCGACGACGAAGGGAATCCCGGCAAGAGGACCGTCCTTATCGAAAACGGGATTCTGACAAGCTACATGTACGACCGGAAGAACGCCATCAAGGGGAAGCATGAGTTCACAGGAAACGGCAGGAGGCAATCGTACCGCTACATAGCCATCCCGAGGATGACCAACACCTTCATCGCTCCTCACAACAGCAAGGCGGAAGACATCATTGCCGACACTTCGGACGGCCTCTATGCCAAGGGGCTGAGGGGTGGCCAGGTCAACCCGGCGACGGGAGACTTCGTCTTCACAGTATCTGAGGCGTACCTTATCAAGAACGGGAAGCTGGGCGATGCGGTGAGGGGCGCCACCCTTATCGGGAACGGCCTCACGACTCTCGGAGAGATCGACGCCGTGGCGGGCGACCTGGACTTCGGTCCGGGCAACTGCGGCAAAGGCGGCCAGAGCGTTCCCGCGGCATGCGGCCAACCGGCCCTGAGGATACGCCGGATAACGGTTGGCGGCACCCAAAGACGTTCCGCCGAAAGGAGGGGCTAAACGTGGTCGATCTCAAGTCTTTACTTGCTTACGCTGCATCCCTAGGCGTAGGGGAGACCGAATTCTACCTGGAGGAAAGTAGCAGCTGGAGCTGCCGGGTCTACCAAGGGGAGGTCGAAAACCTCCAGGCGTCCCAGGGAAGAGGTCTGGGCGTCAGGGTCATCGTTGACAAGGCGCTCGGCATCGCATATACCAGCGACGTCTCGGAAGGGACCGCCCGGGAAGCCGTTAGGAGAGCGGCCGAAAACGCGAAGATCTCCGCTCCCGACGAATTGCGGTCCTTCTATGCCCCCGAAGGCGGATACCCGAGTGTAGAGACCTGGAGCCAGGATATCCAGGACACGCCGGCCGAGACCAAGATCCGCATGGCCCTGGACATGGAGGCCATGGCAAAGCAAAAGGATCCCCGGATTCGGAAGGTCCTCGGGACAGGTATAGCGACCAACTCCCGCTCAGTCACCGTGGTGAACTCAAAGGGAGTCAACGTTTCGTTCAAGTCTGGCGGCGCGCAGATCTCATGCCAGGTCCTTGCAGCGGATAATGAAGTGATGCAGACGGGCTTCGGCAACCAGTTCTCCCGGTCGTTCTCGGGCCTCGATCCGGAGAAAGTGGTCGATGAAGCCGTCCGGAATGCCCTCAATCTCTTGGGCGGGAAGCCGGTTGAGTCGCAAGACGCGTCCGTTATTTTCGCCCCGGAGGTATCGGCGATCATATGGCAGATGCTTGCCGCCACCCTAACGGGCGAATCCGTGCAGAAGAAACGGTCGATGTTTGCGGGGAAGCTCGGCCATAAGGTTGCTTCCGAACTTGTGTCGCTCATCGACGATCCCTTTGCCGTGGAAGGCCCGGGGGCTTCTCCATTCGACGCCGAAGGAGTACCCAGAAAGAGATTGGCCCTCATCGAGGACGGCGTCTTGAAAGCGTTCATGTACGACAGTTATTCGGCAGCCAAGGACGGAGTGAAATCCACCGGCCACGCACACAGGAGGGTTCAATCCGCGGTCTCGACCGCCCCCTGTAACCTGTACTTGAAACCGGGGACGGCCTCCCTGGAGGAAGTTGTAGCGTCCACAAAGAACGGATTCCTGGTTATGAACGTGTCCGGTATAGGTACCGGAGGTCTCAACCAGGTTTCGGGAGATCTTTCAGTAGGGGCGGCCGGAAGGTGGATCACCGGCGGACGGTTTGTCGGGCCGGTACGGGAAGTCACCATAGCCGGCAACCTGAAGGACATGCTGCTGGGGATCGACGCCGTAGCTTCTGACCTCAAGTGGATGAGCATGGGAACGCCGTCATTCAGGGTCGCCAAGATGGCGATAAGCGGGAAATAGCATGCGAAACGGACTAGGTGAACGGACTAAGTAAACGGGCTAGGCGCAGATACATGCAGGGAGGTTTGGAATATGCCAATCGTACAGATAGAGATGCTTGAAGGAAGGACAGTTGAACAGAAAAGGGCGATGGTCAAGGAAGTGACCGATGCCATCTGCAGGACGCTAAACGCTCCTCCGGAGGCGGTCCGCATANNACCCGCTGGTGGCTCCATGCGGCTGAGATTGTGGCGGCTCGTACCGTGCCGGGCGTTGGCAAAGGAGGTTTGGAGAGTGCCCATCGTACAGATAGAGCTTCTGGAAGGAAGGACAGTTGAGCAAAAGAGGGCGATGGTCAAAGAAGTGACGGACGCCATCTGCAGGACGTTGAACGCTCCGCCGGAGGCGGTCCGTATCATCATACGCGACATGTCCTTCGACAACTTCGCCACCGCAGGCGTGTTGAGGAGCGACCAGAAGAAGTAACGAGTCCGGAGACCGTATCGCTCTCCTTCGCTCGCGCATAAGATCCCCCGGCGGAACGCAGCCGGGGGTTTTCCTTTTCTTATAATGAGGTCCCCCGAAAACAGATACCCGCTCTGTTTCTCCTTCGGCGACACCGGGACTCACCCTGGGCCAGGCCCACCGGTGCGGTCGAAGCCGTCGAAACGCCGAACTTGCAGACACATCCCACAGGAGGTGCCGCAATGCGCCGCAGCGACTTGGCCGTTTTCGTACCCGATGAGATAGAGATAAACAGACTCCCCGCAGATGCCGTCACGGTCCCTGTGATAGTCGCCTCACGCCTGGCCGACGGAATGGTGACATCCTTGAGCGTGTCGGCATTTGAGAAGACATCCGAAACCAGGGCCGTTCTCCCTCTCGCGGCGCTCAGTCTTTCCCCGGAAGAAGTAAGAGCCGGGCTTGACGCAGGCGATGCCGAGACGGTAGCTCAAGTCTCCAAGCGAGTGGCCTACCGGCACGTCGCCCTGAACGTGGGTGGACTCCCCCTGGAAAACGGAAGCACATCTTTCGTCACCGTTACGGTCGACGCCGTCCTCTCCGGCCGCCGGACGCGAGAGATCGTCCGGTTACCGCTCCACGTTACAACTCTTCCGGAGGTGCCCGGATGGTACGGTGGAGACGGCCACGTCCACACGCAGTGGAGCCCCGACGTAATCCTCCTCCCTCTTGCCCAGCGCGCGCGCTACGCTCGGGACAACGGGTTTGGCTATATCATCATCACCGATCACGAGGACGGCATCGGCGAGAGGTGGGGCGGGGCCCAGGGGTACTGCTCCCAGTGCCGGGCGGCCGAGGATGAGTACGGTATCCCCGTCCTCCCGGGAGTGGAGATAGGGGCATCCGGAGGCGGCCACTGCCTGGCCTACTATATGGATGAAACCGAAGCGTCGGCGCCCTCTAACCGCATGTTCGAAGCAAAGGTGCTCCTTGACAAAATAGAAGAGCACAACCGGCCGCTGTCATACGGCATAGTGGCTCACCCGTTCGAACGAAGAGAGAGATGGCGGGACTGGTCCGTTCGAAACCTAGCCGGAATGGAGATAATCAACCGGTCCAGGAAGTCAAGGCCTGAAGCCGTGGACAAGTGGTTTGAGTTCCTCCGTCGCGACCTTTCCAGGACACTGAGGACCGGCGAGTTCGTAGTGGGAGTCGCCAATTCCGACTGCCACAACCTCATGGAGCCGGGCGGAAGAGGGTTCACGTGGATCAAGCCGGTCTCACTGGGTACGGGCCACGACACTTCCTCTAAACGCGCTCCGCTCACTCGGGAGACCGTCTGGAAGACCCTGAGGGAAGGCCGCGCCGCTCTCTCGGGCTCCAAGGACTTGGGTTTTTTCACTCTAAACGGCGCCGGGATCGGGGAAATCGCCCACGCACACGCAGGTTCAACGCTTTCGTTCACCTTAGAGTGCCATCCGTCCGGAGGGAGAAGATGCAGGAAGATTACGATTTTTTCTGGCGATGGAGGTCAGACCGTGTTGAGACCCGGAAGACCCGGTACACCGGTCCGGCTTCAGGCGCGGTGCCCCCGAACGAGCACGTTCTACGTGGCGAGATTTGACTTCGCAAGTCCCGGCGGACGAAGGCCGTCCGAGGTGTGGACCAACCCGGTGTTCGTGCGGGTGACGGACGCATAATACCCGTATGCAGAGTGAAGTTGACTTAAGAAGGCCGTGTGCTGCTTCACACGGCCTCACATGATTGCTAAGTCTGGTTGATTCGGTTAGTCCAATCCTGCAGCTACTCCACCGGGAAGTCCGGCTTCAGGTACTTGGCGAGGAATCTCCAAATCTCTCTCCTCGATTCCTTGGCAAGCTTGGTGTCGATCCTGTTGAAAACGTGCGCTCCGGGCGCGTTGTCGTAGATCTTGTACTCGAAGTCCTTGCCTGCGGCTTTCAGCGCCTTGATGAGGTGCTCCACCTCAAGGACGTTCACGTCTTCGTCGTTGGTGGTGGTGTGGATAAGAAGCGGCGTCTGGAGCTTCTCGGCATGCCACGCAGGCGAGCGGCGCTTGTACTCCCACGGGTCTTCAACGGCCGACTTACCGATGTGGTAGGGCGCGGAGAAGAGGGCGTGGTAACGCTCTCCCTTATAGCCCATCCTGGCCACCAGGTCGGAGACGGGCACTCCGGCATAAGCGGCTTTGTAGGCCTCGGGGTACCTAAAGATGTTCATGAGGCTTATGAGGCCTCCGTGGCTCCAGCCGATGATCCCAACCCGGTCGGGGTCGACCAGGGGCTCGTTCTCGATCATGAAGTTCCTGCCCTCATAAACGTCCTCTACCTCGAGCCCGCCGTAGTCGATGAACTTGTAGAACTGCTCGCCGTATCCCGTGCTGCCTCGATAGTCGCTGGAGATGACTATGTACCCCTGGGTCACCATCTCCTTGATGATGTGGGCGGAACCTGTGCTGAAGTTGGAGTGCACCCCGCCATGGACAAACACCAAGAGCGGGTGCTTCTTGCTCCGGTCTATGTGCTTCGGCACGAAGGTATATGCGTGGATCTTGAGCGGGTTGCCCCTGTCCTGAGCCGACTGGGCAAACGTGTTGGCAGGAGGCGGACCGCAGTAGACTACCTTATCGACCACGGCTACATCCTGCATCACCTGGTACCACATGAGGTTGTCGATGGCTTTGTGAAGCGAGGCGAAAACGTGTCCGAGGCTCTGTTGTTGTCTCTTGAGCTCCTCTATCTGCTTTACCAGATCGTCCACGGGAAAACCCCCTTCTCAGGCCTTTCTCAAGGCTTTCTAAAATCTCAAATAGCTATCTGCCCTGGAGGCCCAAATATGCTTATCTTAGTTTCGCCCGGGCAGGAACCATTTCCTCCTGTACCCGAAACATCGAGCGATCCGGAGCCTTCGGACGGCTCTCGTTCATTTCCAGAGCGAGCCTCTATCCTACTCCACCCAGGCTATCGCTCCACGACCGTCGGGCCTAAACAGTTGGAGAACCCAACCCCCCGGAATAGCGGCCAGCTTGGGAGAGACCTCGCGGGCGAAGCCGTTACCGTCTCCTCTCACCAAAGCCATAATGGTGGGCCCCGACCCGCTCACAAACTCGGCTTCGGAACCTGCTGCCCTGGCAGCCGCGATCACATCTTTAGAATGCGCTATGAGCGGCAATCTATATGGCTGGTGGACGCGATCATCAACCGCCGTCCTAAGGGGCCCCAAGTCTCCGGAAGCCAGACAGGCGGTAAGGAGGGCAGCCCTGCCTATGTTGAAGACCGCGTCTTCCCGGCTGTATGCAGCAGGGAGCGCGGCTCTTGCTTGTTCGGTAGACAACCGGAAGTCGGGAACGAAGGCCGCCAGGGTGAGGTCTTTGGGAGGATCCAGCCGGCAATAAACCACACGGCGGCGGGGCTCACCGGAAGGCGGACCATCTCCGAGACCTTCCTCGGAAGGGCCTAGGCTACCTGCCGCACGGTCTCCCGATGCCGCACTCGCATCCACTCTCCACACGGCAACCGTAAGTCCCCCCAAAGCGGCAGGCACCACGTTGTCCGGATGACCTTCGATCTCCGTTGCGAGGTCAATCGCATCAGAAAGGCTCATCTCGCGGGCGCCAAAACGCGCCGCGGCTTCCCGCGCGGCCAAGACCCCGGCGACTATACACGCGGCGCTGCTTCCCAGTCCTCTTGCCACCGGGATGGTGGTCTTGAGCATCCTGTGCCTTACGGATTTCGGGATCACCCCGAGCCTCGAAAGCGTCGTTACGAAAGACCTGTAGATCAGGTTCTTGGACTCGGGCGCGGCTACGGAGTCCGCAGAACTCTCCGGAGTCAAAAGATGGCGGCTTTGCGAGGAACTCGAGGGCCAGAGGGACGGGCCTCTCCCGCTCTCAACAGCGCGATGGACCTCAACCTCGAACTCCACTTCGTTGTATAGGGCAAGGGCCATCCCGAGGCAGTCAAAACCGGGACCCATATTGGCAGTGGTAGCAGGGACTCTGACCTTCACCTTGAGGCTCATGCCGGGGAATGCCTCCTCTCGATAGGACGCACCTACAAAGCTCCTTAAGGTTCTCTAACCTGGCCTTCTTCAGGCTCCACTCGGGCCGCAAACCGCGGCATCCCACGTATTCCGGCTATTCTGCTCTGATCGCCTTCTCAATCTCGGGAAGCTCGCAAGGCACTCTCTTTACGTCGCCCCGGAGCTCCACGGCGGTATCGGGATCTTTGAGACCGTTTCCCGTAAGGACGCAGACGACCGTGCTTCCCTCCGGGACCTTTCCCTCCCCATAGGCCTTGAAAAGCCCGGCAATCGAGATACACGAGGCCGGCTCGGCAAACACTCCCTCGGTACTGGCGAGAAGCCCGTATGCCTTGAGGATCTCCCGGTCACTTATCTTGTCGATTGCGCCGCTTGACTCCTTGAGGGCAGAGACCGCGGGCTTCCAGCTTGCCGGGTTGCCGATCCGTATGGCCGTGGCGATTGTCTCAGGGTTAGGGAACACCCTGTTCTCAACGATTGGCGCCGCGCCCTCGGCCTGGAAGCCGAGGAGCCTCGGGAGCGAGGATATCCGCCCCGCCTCCCTGTACTCTTTGAAACCTTTCCAGTAGGCTGTGATGTTGCCTGCGTTGCCCACGGGGATCGAGAGGTAATCGGGGGCATGTCCCAGACAATCGCATATCTCAAAGGCAGCGGACTTCTGACCTTCTATGCGATACGGGTTTATCGAGTTGACGATGGTAAGCCCGTGCTTATCCGACACCTTCTTGACCATCTCCAGGGCGTCGTCGAAATTTCCCTGGATAGCGAGGATCTTGGCGCCGTACACGATCGCCTGCGCCAGCTTTCCCATGGCTATCTTTCCATCGGGGATGATGACCACGCAGTCGAGCCCCGCACGTGCAGCATATGCGGCCGCCGACGCCGACGTATTACCGGTTGAGGCGCAGATCACGGCCCGTGCCCCCGACTGAACTGCGGCCGTCACGGCCATGGTCATCCCCCGGTCCTTGAACGATCCGGTGGGGTTCAGGCCGTCGCATTTCAGGTACACCGTAATGCCCGGAAGGAGTTTCTCCAAGTTACCGGCCCTAACAAGAGGTGTCCCTCCCTCGAGGAGCGTGACTGCCCGGGCGGTGCGCTCAAGCGGCATATACCGGCGGTACTCTTCAATGACGCCTCTCCAAGCCATTTGGTCATTCCTCCGTCCATTTGGCGCCGCTTTACCCACCGGCGCCGCCCACATAGAGGTCCAATAGATCATTTCACTCCCATTTTGACATACATTTGCCCGTCAAGTAGTATTGGAAACAGGTTTTCGATCAATTGCCAACTCTAAACCTCAGGAGGCCGAATATGGTCTGGGAACTCACAGCCCTCGTAACGGGCGCAATCTCTATCATTGCGGCGCTTCTTCTTTACAAGTGGGTGATGTCTCAAGCCAACGAGAACAAGAGGATGGCTGAGTTCTCGGAGGCAATCCAGAGTGGCGCGGCCGCCTATCTTAAGAGGCTTTTCCAAGCCTTGGGCGGACTCTCGTTCATTGTGGCCATTGTCATCTTCGCTACGCTTGGCTGGGACGACGCTTTGGCCTACCTGCTCGGCGCAGTTTCTTCGGCTGCGGCGGCCTACACGGGTATGTATGTGGCAACCAGGGCGAATGCAAGAGTCGCCTGGGCGGCAAGGACGAGCTTGGCCAGGGCATTTCCCGTAGGTTTTTTCGCAGGGAGCGTCATGGGGCTTTCAGTCGTCGGGCTGGCCTTGGTCGGAATGACGGTCCTTTATATGATCTTCAAGGATTCCTCGGTGGTCCTGGGCTTCAGCTTCGGCGCCAGCTCATTGGCCCTGCTCGCCAAAGCAGGTGGAGGCATATACACCAAGACTGCTGACATCGGAGCCGACCTTGTAGGCAAAGTCGAGTTCAACCTCGATGAGGACGACCCCCGGAACCCCGCCGTCATCGCCGACAACGTAGGCGACAACGTGGGCGACATCGCCGGGGTAGGAGCCGACATATTTGACTCCTACGTAGCGAGCGTGGTCGCTGTAATGCTCTTGGGCGCGGCCCTCTACACCGAGCAGTACGTGGTGTTCCCGCTGCTCTTGGGTGGAATCGGAATCATATCTTCACTCATCGGGATGCTGTTTGTCCGGCCGGGAGAAAGCAACGATCCCAACAAGGCTCTCAACACCGGCACCATCGCCACCACCATCACATTTGCCATACTGGCTACAGGCATCACGTTTCTGATCGGGATACCCAATCCCTGGGGATTGATCGTACCGACCATCGCCGGGCTCCTCGCCGGCATCGTCATAGGTTTCACGTCAGATCACTACACCGACATTGACAACTACGCCGTCCAGAGCACAGCAGACAGCGCGGTGACCGGACCGGCCATCTTGATCCTGAGAGGTTTCTCCTACGGGCTTGTGAGCGCCGTGCCTTCGATCATCGGCATCGTCGTCGCCATGCTCGTCGCTTGGTTCGGAGCCGAACACTTTGGAATTCATGGCACATACGGTGTGTCGATCGCGGCGGTAGGAATGCTCTCCATCACAGGGATGATCGTCTCGGCCGATGCCTACGGGCCCATCGTCGACAACGCCAAGGGATGCGCGGAAGCAGGCGGCGAGTCGGAGGAAACGATCAGAGTCTGTGACCGCCTGGACGCCGCAGGAAACACCGCTAAGGCCATCACCAAGGGCTTCGCCATCGGCGCTGCGGCCCTTACCGTCCTGGCTCTGTTCGCGGCGTACTCCGAGACTGTCGGCATCAAGCAGATCGACCTCCGCACTCCGGGAGTTGTGGCAGGCGTGCTCCTGGGCTCGATCATGCCGCCGCTCTTCGCGGCCCTCACCATACTCTCGGTCGGCAAGAACGCCTTTGTCATGGTCGAAGAGATAAGGCGGCAGTTCAGGGAGATCCCCGGCCTTATCGAAGGCAAGGTCAAGCCGGATTCGGACCGCTGCGTTGACATAGCCACCAGGGGAGCGCTCAAGGAACTTCTGGTCCCGGGCATATTGAGTTTCGCCGCTCCGGTTGCGGTTGGAATTGTCCTCGGGCCTCACGCCCTGGGAGGATTCCTGGCAGGCTCCATCATCTCAGGCATCATCTTCGCCCTCTTTATGGCGAACTCGGGCGGGCTCTGGGACAACGCCAAAAAGTTCATTGAAGACGGCGCCCACGGCGGCAAAGGTTCCGAGGCACACAAAGCCGCGGTCGTCGGCGACACTGTGGGAGACCCGTTCAAGGACACCGCCGGGCCGTCTCTGAACACGCTCATCACGGTAATGTGCCTGAGCGCAAGCCTCTTCGGGCCCCTCATCGCCAAGATAACGCTCTTTGGGTTCTAAGAAGCGAGGTATCCAAAGGCACAAGGGCCGCTCAGGAGGTATAGAACCTTAAGGCAAAAAGGCACTATGGAACCTTAAGACGAAAAGGCACTAGAAAACCGAAGGCCCTGCTCCAAAAGGACGCAGGGCCTCTTATTTTTCGTGGGTATAATGGCCGGGTAGAACAGCCTCACGTTCGGCCGAGACACGAGGGTCAGTCCATCCTAAACCGCTCTCCGAAGACGTCCCTCAGGAACTCGACCTTTCCCGCGGTACTCATTCCTTTGTCGACGCTTCCCCGGTATTTCCCGCGAAGGCAGCGGATCTCGAAACTATAGTGGTCTTCGGGGCGCCCCGTATGTTCGTCGCGGCCGATGTACAAGACAAAGGACACGACTTCCCCATTACTTACGGCAAAGCTCCCCGGATAACGCGAGATCACCTGGTCCAGAGGGTCCTTGGCAACCGTGTCAGCGTACTCGGAAAAGGCGTGCATTGTCCCCGACAACCTGTCGAGATAGGTGGCCTGTTTGTAAGGGACCATAATTCTCTCGTAAAGCTTCTTGTCGATAGGGATAAAGGCCGTCCTATCCGTTCCAACCATGATTATGTAGGGGGCCTTGCCAAAGAGCCCTCTCCTCATGTGGACGGGAATGGCAACGTTCAAGACACGCACGTCCTTTCATCGGGGGTCACTCCTACTCATTCTCTCGATGAGCCTCATTTCCTGCCCGGCTACAATACGGGTTATATGCATAATAGAGGAAAACCCGACCGTAAGCACGGTCGAGCTCACCTTCCGAGATCAGAGTGCTCGCCTTATACGTTTCCCCCAACGGGCCTCAGCTTGGAGAGGCCGCCGGGCATGTACTCGCGAAGCACTTCGGGGACGGTCACGCCGCCGTCTTCTTCTTGGTAGTTCTCAAGTATGGCCACCAGCGTCCTGCCGATTGCGATGGCGGTCCCGTTCAGCGTGTGGACAAACTCGGGCCTACCGCCGCCTGCCGGCCTATACCTCGTATTGAGCCCTCGCGCCTGGAAGTCGGTGCAGTTGGAGCAAGACGTTATCTCTCTGTACTTGGATTCCGACGGGTGCCAGAACTCCACGTCGTACTTCTTATACGCTACGGGCCCAAGGTCTCCCGAGCACATCATCACGACTCTGTAAGGAATACCTAGGTCTCGGTAGAAGCGCTCTTCGATCGAGACCATGTACTCGTGGGTCTTGTCGGAGTTCTCCGGCTTGTCGAATACGAACATCTCCACCTTGTCAAAGTGGTGGGTCCTTATGAGGCCGCGGACGTCGCGCCCGCCGGAACCGACTTCTGTGCGGTAGCACGACGAGAAGCCGGCATATTTCAGGGGCAGGTCTTTTTCCTCCAGGATTTCTCCGGCATGCATCGCTCCCAGGGGGATCTCGGAAGTACCTACGAGGCCCAAATCTTCACCCTCGATCCGGTAGATCTGCTCTTTGAAAAACGGGTAATGGCGGGTGCCTTCGAGCATCTCGGTCTTCACTATGATGGGGGTCACAACCGGGATGAACCCCTCGGATGTGAGGATATCCATGGCATATCTAATGAGAGCAAACTCCAGGAAAACGGCATCGCCCTTAAGGAAATAGGACCGGGTGCCCCATACCTTGGCCGCTCTCGAAATGTCGATGAGCCCGAGGCTTTCGCCGATTGCAACGTGGTCTTTTGGCTTGAAAGGAAACTCGCGGGGCTTGCCCCACGTCCTCACGACCACATTGCCCGACTCGTCCTCGCCAAAGGGCACTTCGGGAGCCAGCATATTGGGCATCCAGATGACGAGATCGCGGAGGTCCTTCTCTACCCTAGCGAGGTCGCTCTCTACAGACGAGATCCGGTCGCGGATCCCCCGAGTGCGCTCTATAAGCTCGTTGCGCTTGGCCGCGTCCTTGATGCCTTTGATCTCCCCCGAAAGCCTGTTCCTCTCCTCACGCAGGACATTCACTGTCCGTACCAGATCTATGCGCTTCCGGTCCAGTTCCAGTATCCGGTCGAGAGGCGCTTCGGTCGAGCGTTTCTTCAGCATTTCTTCTACTGCAGCCCTGTTGGTTCTCAGAATCTCTATGTCGAACATACCAAGCCCCCCTGAAATGAAGGAGCAGGTCGTCTCAAGGACGAGACGCGCCTGCTCTCGTGGTGCCACCCTGTTTCGCCGCCCGTTAAGGCGACCTCTATGTCCTGTAACGGAGACTCCCGGTGAGGAATACTCGGAAAGAGCACGGCACAAGTAGTGTGCCACACACATCCCTTTGTTCCTCACGCCTCAGGGTGCTGTTCGGCCGCAAGCCCGGCACTGCCTTTCACCGCCCGGCAGCTCTCTGAGCCCGGTCCCTGCGTCTACTGTCCCGTCATCGGCTTTCGAAGAATATACCACGTTTTGGTCGCGAAGTGAAATCAAAATGGAGTCAAGACGCCGTCACGGCCTCGGGTAGGGGTTCATAGAATGGTGTGGTCCTTAGGCCTCGCGGAGGGCAAGACGCAGAACGCTCCTTGAGAGGGATAACATATGGTAAGCATCATCGTGTTTTCGTTCGACGGAAACGAGCAACTCACCCAATGCGTCAAGTCCCTAGAATCGGTGACCTTGGAAGCTCACGAGATCCTGGAAGCACCTCTCAAGAGCCCGCGGGGAAGGCCCCTCACCCTGCCGGAAGCGTTCAACCGGGCAGCCTCGTCCGCCCGAGGGGAGTACCTCATCTTTCTGACGGCAGATACGGTCCTCTGCCCCGGTTGGCTGGAAAGACTGATTGCCTGCGCCGAAGGTACAGGAGCCGGAGCCGTCGGTCCACTCTGCAACATGGCGACCGGCCTACAAAACGCGCCGGCCGTGACACCGGGCGCCGTCCTCGCCCCGGACCCTTCAAAGTGGCGCCCTTCGGTGAGGATAGCTATCGCTCCCATGTTGGTCAGGAGGGACACGTTCATTGAGGTCGGCGGCTTCGATGAGCGGTTCGGATCCGAAGGCTTTGCCGATGACGATTTCTGCCTCCGCCTTGCCCACTCGGGCAGAAAAGCGTACATCGCCGGTGACGTGTACATCCACAGACTGGGCCCTAGACATCCCCTTCAAGGTGAACCCGAACGCGTGCGCATCCTGGACGGAGAGGCAAGGCGGATGTGCACCAAATGGGGTCTGGACGACCCAATGGCCGCCCACCCGCGTAGAGACGTCCTCGGGCTCGTGGAAGTCGCCGGGAAGCGGATCCTCGACGTGCGGGCACGGACCGGGGCAACGCTCCTTGAGTGCGCCGCCCGCGGTGCCCGCTCGGCTTATGGAATAGAAGAAGACCCCCGGCTAAGAGCGGTTGCAGCAAGCTACTGCGGATCTCCGCCCGGTCGGGACGCAGGGCGTTCGGATGCCTCGCTTTCTTCATCGGAAACGCTCAACGGAACGGCTCTTGGCATTCTGAGGAGCCTCAAGGAAGCCTCGGCCCACCGTCCCTACGACCTCATCATCGCCATCTGGCATCTTGAGTGCCTTACTAATCCGGTCGGCTATCTCAAGCGGCTCCGGCACCTTCTCACGGAAGGCGGAGTGCTCCTTGCGTGCGTCCGAAACGCCTGGGCCCTTTCGCGGCTTCTACCGCTTCTCCTTACCGCGCCGCCTCCCACCTATCCCCGTCCCGCCTGGGGACCTTGCGCAGCACCCGACGACGTCCTCCTCTGGCTCGAGGAGGCTGGGTATGAGATCTCGGGGATAAAGACGGCCTACGCGCCGCCCTTAGGTAAAGAACCTTTCCTGGACGGATTTCTGAAGCTCGTCAAAAACCACGGTTTCATCGAAGACCCGAAACCGGAGCTGTACTCGGACGAGTGCTGGTTCACAGCCAAGGCGACAGGATAAGGCCGGAGCGCCCCCTAGTCCATCACCCTAGTCCATTACCCCTGGTCCATTACCCCCCCTGGCCCAGCAGGCTGCTGTACTCGGTCTGGAACTCAAGTCTCTGAGAGGGCTGGAGCTCCAAGAACTTCTCGAAGCTCTTGAGGCTCAGCCGTCCGACTGAGAACAGAGTCCGCGTGAACTCCTTGTCGTCAGGCATGTACCTGGCCTGTAGGTCCTCCAACCGCTTCATCCCGTAGTAATATGCNNGTACAACACCTGGCCTCTGGCCGTCGTCCAGGCGAATCCAAGCTCGTCTACGTAAAGCTGCTCGGCGTCCTCCACAGGCTTTCCGAAGTAGTGGAGATAGAGGTCGGCTTTGATCCTGACCGCAGTATGGTGCCTGCGGAGCCGGACAAAAGCAGGAAAAGCCGGTTCCGGGAAGATGCCTTCAAGAAGCTTCTCAGACCTGTGGGCTGCCCCTTCCGTGAGAGGTACCGACCTCGCCCCCAAGGCCACCGTTGCAGGCAGAGGATCCAGGACCGACCTCACGAACTGGACATGGTGGCCCGGATAGCACTCATGAATGGCCATCATCTTGAGCCAGCCATCTGTCACCGCGCGGAAGTTCGTATCATTCAGGAAGCATTCGCCCACAAGTGGTCGCCTCAGGCGGCAGCCTCCTGCGTAGCCTCCCCAAGGATAATCATCCCTGGTCTGCTCAGGCGTGGGCCTTACCAGGCATGTCTCTTCGGGAAGATCAACGTATCCCTGTCTTGAGGCTTCTTTGGCAATGGCCACGTACTCTTCCATCCGGCGGAACATTTCCTCTACGGTATCTGCCGGCCCTGCGACTCTGTGAAGCATCGCCGAAACGTCTCCCGGCGTACGGACGCCGTCATCCACCTTCGCGCCAAACTCCAGCATTTCATGCCTGGTTTTCTCGATCTCCGACTCATGCCATCTCAAAAGCTCGTTGAGGTCAACGCCCAGTTCGTCTCTTAGAACCTTTTCGTATGCTGCCCTCATTTCTTCCGGCGAACGGTGGGCCCCCGGTCCGGCGTCTCGGCTCGAGGAACCCGGTGAGCCCGGGAAGCGCCCCCTGCTTACCGCCGCTTCCCATCCTATGGCCTTGGCCGAAAGCCTCTTCAGCATATCCCTTAAGTCCTGCGCCTCACGCTCGGGTAGACCGGGGAAATACTGAGGGGCTTGGTCTGCAAGTCTGGAAGCTACCTTGCGCATAACGCCACAGGCCACGGCTACTTCGCGCCTCTTCACAGGGTCCACGGTCCCCAGGATGGACGTAATCCCTCCAAAGACCTCGTCGATTTGACGGAACCGCTTCTTAAACACGCGGAAACGTTCACCGGCAGAACGGGAGTCTTGCCTGAACAGGCGGTCAATGAAATAAGTCTGGGCTCTCATGAACCGCGCAGGATGCCTGTAGTTCGTGTCCACGCCTGAAATCCGCGCCGACAAGAACTCGAGAAAATGGTCCTTAAGCAGCGACTGGACAGGACTGGCCGGCTCAAGGGCTTCCGCTTCCTTAAGTAGCCCCTCCCACCGGGATTTCTCCCAATCTCTTTGGCCGAGTCCCGGGATAACGGCCTCTTCTTCGTACATGCGGCTTGATGTCAGTCTGCAGTAGAGATCGGCACATTTCGCGTCAAACTCACGAAACTCTTGCACTTGCCGGTCAGGGCTACCTTCCCGGGAAGACAGGGGCTCTACGGCCGGTGAGACCTCTAGATCCTCCCGAGCAGGCTGCCCGTGGTTCTCTTCGTCAGCAGACGAAACCGGCTCACCCGTCTCGCCAACTTGACCGGGCTCTCTATCCAGGCTGTCCTCCCCGGAAAGGTCCGGCCGTATCTCTTGTTGAGTGCTGGAATTGAACTCAACTGTCATGCTGAAAAACCCCGCTTTCAAAAAGTAAGGATCTCGGGCTGTCTTGGGAAGCCCAAACCAGGTACCTAGGAGCCTTGCTCCGGTCGATGTTCAAGGAAGCCCCGCTCTCCGTCTACGTCTCTCCCAGGGCGGTGTCGCGAGCGAAATGCAGCGCTTTTGTCCAAACATGGAGTATTAGCCTGGAATCGGGGTCGTCGGGATCCATTCCGGTGAGCTCCTTGACCTTGCGTATCCTGTAGTCAAGCGTGTTGGGGTGTATGTTCAACCTCTCGGCAGCCATCTTGCGCCTGCCGTAGAGGTCCAGATATGTCTCTAGGGTATCAAAGAGCTGGGACTTGTGGAGCTCGTCGTAGGTTATCAGCTTGGAGACGGCGTCCCTCCCAAAGGTAGAGTGGTTCTTGCAGCCAGCCAGGCATGAGAGGAGGTCATACGGAGCCAGGGCACGGTAGTCGAAAAACCCCGACTGGAAGCGGAACCTTGCACCTAAGGCAATGGCCTCCGACGCCTCGGAGTAACTTCGCTTAAGGAGCGACAATTCCTCGCACGGGCCACCCAGCCCAACTGCCACGTCCCGGCCCATCCTGGAGTAACGGTCTGCGATTGCGCGGGCCACTTGGGCTGCGCCTTGGGTATCTGCGCCTGCCAATATGACGACCACGTCATCCCTGAAAATACCCCTCAAAGAGGCCGGCGCGGCTTCTCTTAACAGGGGATCGGTCTCCTTGAAAACCTGCTGGGAACGGTCCCCTCTCCTATCACGCACCAACATGACCTCAAAGGGCGGTTCTCCGTACCATCCGATCGCCTTGAGCGCGGACTGGAGTCCATCCATATCCCTCTGGCCACCGCGCACCAAGTCGGCAATGATATCTTCCCGCTGTTTCTGCCTTAGGTCTTGTGTAGCGCCACGCCTTTCTAGGGCCTGTATGAGCTGCTGCCGGGCCCGGAGAAGCGCTTCCTCCGCCTGGGCGGTTAAGGGGACTTGTCCGTTTATGACCCAGAGATATCCGAGGACGGTATTTCCGACTTTTATCGCAAGGGCAACCCTGGGAGAGAAACCAATCTCGGGAATGCCGTTTACAAAAGCTACGCCTGGGTTTCTTTCCACAGAAGCATAGACGCCTCGCTCTTTGAGCGCCTTCAGCGTCGCCTCGGACGCGCCCCTCCGGAGAAGGGTTTCTACTCTTACGGAATCAACCGGCTGGTCGTGGGCTGAATACGCCACTAAACGACCTCCGGCGTCTTCAAGGGTTATTGGTCGCCCGATAGTCCTGGCCAAGTCGTCGATTATCGCCTGAACCTCCACCGAATCCCCTCCTACGCCGAACAGGTCTTCCCTATTGGTTCTGACTTCGCTGCCCCGTAATGGGATTCCTCCACTTGAGGCCGGTAGAAGCGCAGTATCAAATAACAAATGCAGGTACGAACCTCCCATGCGCGGGGGGTCAGGCGCAGCAGGTATCCAACGAAAAGTGCCGCGCGAACCTCCACCATGTCCGGGGCGCGGTCAGGCGCAGCAGGTATCCAATGACAAGTGCCGGGCGCAAACCGTGACGGACGGCTGACCCATTACCGCCCCACTCGCCGGTTGGTACCCGGCCTTGTTGCTGTCTCGCTACTCACTGGTTACTATCTCGTTACTCAAGCGTTGCCGTCTGCTTACCAGCTCGTTACCCTCTGCACTAAACCACCGAGGGCTCTACGTTGTACTCTCCTCGCTCAAACCTTCCGGCATCAAGGTTTCTCACATCGAGGAAGGTCTCTCTTCCGAAGGCCATCTCGGCTATGATCCTCCCCACCGCCGGCGCCAACATGAAGCCGTGCCCGCTGAAGCCTACCGCCTGAAGGTATCCATCAACCCCCGGAACTCCTCCAAGGATCGGATGCGCATCCGGAGTCACGGTGTACAACCCGGACCACTGCCGCACCACCCTTACATCCTTGAGGGCGGGCAATAGCCTGGTGATTATCCTGGACATGTCCCTCAGGAACTCCCAGGAGTGACCTATGTCGTAGCCCTTAGGCTCGTGGGGGTCTCCGATCCCCATTATGAGAGAACCGTGGGGAGTCTGCTGGCAGTAGATGCCGATGGAGAACGACATGATCATCGGGTCGAGCAGCCACCCGACTGGCTCTGTGACGAGGATCTGGTGACGCTGGGTAAAGAGAGGTAGAGTCACGCCAACCATCTCTGCCACCGGCTTTGCCCAGGGTCCTGCGGCGTTTATCACGATGGGAGTCTCGATGACTCCTTTGCTCGTGACCGCTGCCTTCACCTTGCCCCCGGCAACTTCAATCCCCGTGACCTCGGTGAAGTAATTGATGTCTCCCCCCAACCTCTCGGCGGTGGTAAGGTACGCCCTGGTCACATGGAACGGGTTGGCGTGCCCGTCACGGGCGTTGAAGGTAGCCCCCAGCATACCATCAGTATTGAGCGCAGGGACTATCTCGCGGGCTTCTTCGGGAGTGCAGAGCCTCGAGCCTATGCCCAGAGAATTCTGGAGCCCGACGTTCTTCTGGAACTGAGCCCATTCCTTCTCGGTGTGGGCGAGCATCAAGTAACCCTTCTGTTTGAACTCGAGGTCATGCGGGTAGTTCAGTTCGTCTGCCAGCACTTCGAACATGTCGATAGACGCTTTGGCCAGGAGGCAGTTTCCTTCCGAACCCCACTGCTCGCGGACGCCGGCCCCGCAGCGGCCGGTGGAACCGTTACAGAAGGTCGCCTTTTCACATAGGACGACGTCCCTCATACCAAGCTTGAGGAGGTTGTATGCCACGGCGGCACCAATAACACCGCCTCCGATCACTACGGCATCGGCAGTACGTCTCATTCCTCATCCTCCTCTCCTATCTTGGCAAGGCTGCCCATTGCAACGGGTTTCATGGGAGGCCTGATGGTGGAAGGCATAACTTCTGCCACCGGCTTGCCCGTCTTCCGGGCCAGTTCCGAGGCTATGAGCTGGCGACAGGTCCGGCCTTGACAGGGACCCATCCCCGCGCGCGTGATGCGGCGGATCTCGTCCATGGTAGTCGCGCCTTCGGATATAGCACGCCGGATTTCTCCGAGAGTCACATCTTCACACCTGCAGACGATGATGTCGTCATCTGTCCTGGACATGGCCCTAGCCCTCCTTTCGCGGAACAAAGCCGCGGACAACCGTAGCCAACCTCTTGGGCGCGCTCACCCAGACAACCGGGGTTCCCGAAGGTTTCTTCCCTGCCACGACGCGCTGCACAGTGCCATCTGCGACAACGATGCCCGCCCTGTCGGTGAGCCGGACCGGCTGCCCCTTTTCGGGAAGAGGCACAAACTCGTAAGGCATGGCGATCAGGCATTCGGTCTCGCTGTATGTTTCATCCACGACAAAGATGGCGAGTCCGGGGCAAGCCGCCACGCACAGGGCACATCCTGTGCACTTGGACCAGTCCATCTTGGGAATGTCGTTTATGTCCTCGAACTCCTGGATGGCCCCAAATCGGCAGCTGTGGTGGCACGGATCGCAAGGAATAGGCTGGAAGCACTCAATGGTCGCATAGGGGCCTCTGGCCCGCCTTTCCTCGGGCGGGGTCACTCCGGCGATTTCTTTGGCCGAAGGTACTCCTGTCGTAACAAGCGTGCTCATGCTCCCACCGCCTCCTCTGACTTTGAACCGTTGTTCCCCTGCGCTTCGGAGTCTCGGGCTCCCGCCTTCGGGAGGTCCCCTGCTTCGGCCGGTTCACTCGCTGCTTGCTTCGCCGGCCGATTCGCCGGCTGATCCGCTGGCTGATTCGCCGGCTGATTCGCCGGTTCTGCTTCAGATACTGCAGCCGCTTCTTTCACCGACTGCAGCATCGCCCTCATTTTGGCTATGCCGCTCAGGATCTTGGCGCTCGCCGGCCCAGAACGGAGCCCTTCCAGTTCACCTGCTATCTCGTTCCTCAGCCTGGAGTAGTCGAGATCCGACACCTTGCCCAGGCTACGCGCCGCCGACAGTCCGGCCATCCTACCCGCGGCCATGGCCGTCGACGCTTCCTCGATACCCGCTACGTCGCCCGCGACAAAAACACCCTTCCGGGTGGTCTCCATGGTCTCGTCGTAGAGGGGCACGAACCCGCCCAGTTCGGGGATGTAGGCCATCTCCGCCCCGCACTGCCACAGGAGCTCGGCCAAGGGAGTAAGCCCGATGGCGAGGCAGACCACATCAACCTCGAGGTCTTTCTCCGTGCCTGGGATGCCGTTCCAGTTTTCGTCCAGTTCCCAGATGACGGCCCCCTCGACCTGTTCTTTGCCGTAGGCTTCCTTGATGGTGTGCCTGGTCATGATCGGGACTCCGAGCCTCCTGATCTTGGAGGCATGCACGGCGTAACCACCGATAGTAGGCATGGCTTCGACCACAGCCGCAACGCGGACACCAGCCTGGAGAAGCTGGTAGCTTACTATGAGCCCGATGTTCCCTGAACCTATCATCAAGACCGAGTCACCGGGCCTCACGCCGTGGACGTTCATGAGCGTCTGGACAGCGCCTGCTCCGTAAACCCCGGGAAGGTCATTGCCCGGGAAGAGGAGCATCCTCTCTGAGGCACCTGTCGCTACGATCAGCCTGTCGCCGAGAACGCGGTCGATCCCCCGGGGCGTCTCAACAAGCAGGGTTCCGTCGTCGTAGTAGCCGAGTGCTTCGGTCGAGTTTAGGAGGGTGATGTTCTCATTGTTGAGGACCTCTTCGGCAAGCTTTTTGGCTATGAGGACCCCCCGGGTACCCGCGGATTTCTTATGCCATCCGAAGAATTTGTGGGTCTGCTTTATGAGCTGGCCGCCGAGGTCTTCCCCGCGGTCCACAAGGGTTGTCTTAACCCCGTGAGAAGCTGCCTCAAGCGCAGCACAGATGCCGGCAGGGCCGGCGCCAATGATTACCAGTTCCGTCGTCCTCACCGCCATCACTCCCTCGACCTGGGAGCGGGACCCGTGCCTTCCTGCCTTTGGACACGCATCCCTTCTCTCAGTTTCTCTGTGCACGCACGGACGTTGGGGACTCCGTTAACCACCACCAAGCAGGACGAGCAGTTGCCGATGGCGCAGAAAAAGCCGCGGGGCTTGCCGGATTTGTGGCTCGTATGTAGAACCTTGATCCCCGCCGCGTGCAGGGCGGCCGCGATTGGCTCACCCTCGAAGCCCCGAAGCTCCTTGCCCTCCCAAGTGAAGGTCACTTCCTTCCTTGCAGGAAAATCCAAGATGGGGTGGTCTTCGATCCTTGCTTTGCCTGACAGTCTATCTGTCTCCAAGGCCTAACCTCCCTCGTGTGGAGTTGTCAAAACCAATGGGCTCCTGTCGCAAAATACTACGCAGGCGTCCTATGTACATTCTTGATGGTGGATGAATTCATTTGTGATGGGAGCACAATGGCTTGTTGAGTGAGGGTGTTGGAAATCGGATTGGCGACAACCGGACTCGGATAGGCGACAAAAGGTAGGTGTTCGAAGTCGGATCACCGTCAAAAAGTACATGATTGGATCCCGGTCACAGACGAGAGAGAACCTTCGGGCGTCTCACCGAAAACGTAGTCTAGGCGGAACCGGCAGCGGTAAGACCTATCTTGAATGCTCGGGCCTGAACCCATATAATGGTTGGCGTGACGCTTGGCGAGCCTCCTGCGGAGCGATTCGCCAAGAAGCCAGGAAACCAGGAGATCAAGAAACCAGAAAACAACGGGCAAGGAGGTGCCGGGATGCTCCTCTCCACCGTCTTTGAGCGCTAACACCCAAAATCCGGAGAGGCAGCCCGGGGCTCTATCAGCCCGGACAACAAACCCAGCGCTGACGGCGCAGATGCGGCCATACTCAACAAACACCATCCGATGCCCACATAGCAGCAACCAAAGTAGGAGCGCCTGCCGTCTGGTCCACTAGCAGGGACAAATGATCAAGAAGCCACTGCGCAAGGTGGAGCTGGCGACAAGAACAGCTCAGCTCGAGGAGGACCGCCTGCAAAGGCAGGAGCCCCGCGCCATGAGGATCTAGCCATAGCGACCCGATCGTCACGGCAAGTCTCTCCGGAGCAATCTGGAGGTGACTTTAGTTGTCCAACCTACAACCGAGCCAGGGCATCGTGACCAAGGATCTAACACGTGTGTTCCGCGTCCGGTCGACTTCGGGCGAAGGAGCGAAAGCGTCCAGGAAGGAACTGGTTGCCGTCGACCGCCTCAACCTGGACATCGAGCCGGGCGAGCTGTTCGGGCTGCTGGGCAGAAACGGCGCCGGAAAGACCACAACCATCCGCATGTTGAGCACCTTGATTGAGCCTACGTCGGGGCGCGCCTCGGTGGCGGGCTTTGATGTGGCTCGACAACCTACCGCGGTTCGCGCCAGCATCGGGTGTGTTTTGCCCGGCGAGCGAAACCACTATTGGAAACTGACCGCAAGGGAGAACTTGCGCTTCTTCGCCGCCATGTACGGTGTGGATCCCAGGCGCGAGAAAACCAGGATACCTGAGGTGCTCGAAATCGTCTCCCTGTCCGACAGGGCCGATGAGCGGGTTGAGAACTACTCCACGGGGATGCGGCAGCGATTGGCGCTGGCAAGGGCGCTCCTCCACAATCCGCCGGTCTTGTTTCTGGATGAACCGACCGGAGGTCTGGACGTCCACTCCGCGCGGTCCCTGAGGAGCCTTGTGAAGGAACTGGCGTCGCTAGGCCATACCGTCCTCCTCACGACGCACAACCTGCAAGAGGCCCAAGACCTGTGCTCCCGCGTCGCCATCATTCACAAAGGAAAGCTTGTGGCGGTCGACTCGCCGGACGGCCTGAGAAAGCGAAGCGGCGCCGCCGATATCGTGGAAATCCGATGCCGTTTGCCGGCCGCCGGAGCGCCGCATGAGAAGGCAGCAGCCGCAGTCTCCGACGACACCCGCCCCGAGAGATCTCCCGTCCCCCTAATCCGGGGGCTCTTGGTGGGTTGCGGGATCAGTGTCGAAGGCGCCGCCAACGGCGGAGATTGGACAGTGACATCCAAGGGGCCACGGGCAGCTTCCTACATCCCCCGGCTTACCGCCGCGCTCTTTGAGCACGGTTGGGAGATGGTGGAGTGCGCCGTCAAGCAACCGAACCTTGAGGACATCTTCGTGGAGATCACCGCGGACGAGGAGGCGACGGCAGATGGGTAAGCACGGCGGACTGTTCTTAGCCGCTCACCTCCGCATGGCTCTTGCGCTCGCCCGGAAGAAGCTCTTGCAGGAAGCCGCCTACGGTCTCCAGTTCGCTCACTGGTTTGTCACTCCGTTCCTCGGCATACTGCCCTACATCTACCAAGCGCGGTTTTTCTCGGGTCCCGGAACCCAAGGAGCGGAAGCGTTCAGCCGCTGGGCAGGTACGACCGAATACATCGCCTTTATCGCCATCGGCGCGTGCCTTTGGGACTGGGTCACGAATCTCCTATGGGAAGTCGGGTTCTCCTTCAGGGACGAACAGGAAGAGGGCTCTTTTGAGCAACTCTGGCTGACGCCTGCCCCCCGTTGGCTTCTCGCCTTGGGCAACGCAGCCGCGAACTCGCTGATCAACCTGACCATGGCGCTTTCAGTCCTCTTGCTGGTCCACCTGTTTTTCGGACTGCCCCTGAGCGTGAACTGGCCACTCCTCGTCACGGTAGCCGCACTGTCCTGGATCTCCATGTATGGTCTTGGATTCGTCTACGCAGGGCTTGTCATGTTCCTCCGGGACGCGACGCATCTGGTGGACCTGGTCAATCGAGCCGTCATGATA
>LSQX01172996.1_pt2 | contig 32195 bp, 32 predicted proteins | sample 654561 | NCBI WGS metagenome assembly LSQX01 (sample SAMN04489861, study PRJNA283612) | anaerobic digester metagenome | isolation source: 4 biogas reactors fed with cattle manure at either 37C or 55C with and... | place: Denmark: Kongens Lyngby | collected 2014 | reverse complement strand
GTCTGATCATCTCAAGCCGCGAAAGCCTCATGAATCTGATCAAAGATGCCCGGCTTGCCATCAAGCGAGAGCATCAGCTGATAACGGAGAGTGTGCGCTTTTTCCCAGCGCTCATCATCTCCCGGATTGCCCGGACTCTGATGCAGGCAGCTGAGGCTGCGAATTTCCTTGATAAAATTGGGAATAATGCGGTGTTCCAGTTCCACCCGCCATTTTTCCGTGACGGCCATACGGAAGGAACTGATCAGCTCAGGGGTAAAAACATCACCGGCCGTGAGGGCAGGCATCTTTTCAGGATAGCGGTCAAAGTTCTGCACATTTTCCCAGACGCTGCTGGGAGCCTGTCCGAATAAAGCGTCACGCTCTTCATCGCTAAAAGCGGTAAAAACATCATCTTCGCTGCGATACATGCGGTCCTTTTCCAGATAGTCCGCTTGCTCGCCCGGCTCTTTGCAAAGCTCAGCCAGAAGCTGGTCTTCGTCCTTAGCGTTGGTGATGGCCCATTTAATGCCATCCAACATGGACTGCAGCATGGTGGCCATGGCCAGATAAGTATTGGTATGAGGATTGGGTGACCTCAGTTCAAAGCGGGTTGCAAAGGGATCGTCGATATCACGGATCAGCCCCACTAAAACAGTACGGTTGCGGGAAGGAACCTCAAGGGTTCTGCCCAAAGATGCCACAATACAGACTGGAGCCTCATAACCTTTTTTCAGCCGGCGGAAGGCATCATTGCTCTGGACAATAAAGGGAGCTGTAATCTCATAATTGTGCAAAAGGCCCATCAGGGCAGCGTAACCCCAGCGCGACAGGAAATGTTCCTTGCCACCATCAAAGAGATTCAGCTTTTCTCCGTTGGTCAGTTGCAGAACAACACCCATATGATGGTGTTCGCCCGAACCGGACAGTCCTTCCATAGGTTTGGCCAGGAAGGTCACATCTATATCCAGCTGACTGAAGATCTCTCTGATAATCAGCTTCACGATCAGTTCGTTGTCCGCAGCCTGCATGGCATTATCAAAACGCCAGTCTACTTCCAGCTGTTCCATAATGCTGCGGCTGCCACCGTTTTTGTTAACACGGGATTTTACTCCGCCTACTTCCTTATGACCCATTTCCGGTGATAAACCATATTCCGACATTGCCATCAGGCTTCTTTCCAGCCCGGTACGGATGTCGCCCTGGGTTCTGGCCCAGTATTGTTCTTTAAGTTCCTGTGAAGTTGAGAGCTCCTCCAGTTCCAGATTGTCTTCCTCAGCCCGCGCCCAGAATTCCAGTTCTGTCGCAGCTGTAATCTCAACTGCTGCCACATCGGCAGGACTGATCTGCAAAGGAGCAATTGCCTCCGGATATTCCAGTATTAAACTGAGAATTTCCTGTTGAAAATACTCGACTGCACGCTTGAGGACAGACCGGGAATCAACCGCTTTTTCATGATGAATAAGAAAACAGGGAATCTTGAGTGTAGTGACCGGCAAGCCTGTTTCCTGATCAATATTCTCCACATTTTGGTCCAGCCACCATTTCACGGAGGTATCTGCCCGCATATCTATCCTGGCATTATTAATGCTGGCAATACCGGGCAGGACAACAGAGGAGCCGTCTGTATTGACGGCAATACCGTAGAGGAAGTCGTCAATATTCTCGCGAAATACTTCCACCGGTATTTTTGCATCAGTTTCATGCCCCATCAGATCGACGCCGGCTACGGAAACAAAGCGAATCTCTGCTTCTTCCTCCAGGATACGCAATAAGCTCTCCTTGTTCAGTTCTTCCGGTGAGATAAATTTTCTGGAATATGCATGCATGCGAACACCTCAGCGCCTTATTTTCTCTTCACAAGTTACGCCAGCTCCTTTCCGGAGTCAAGCTGATAGCGGAAGATTATGCAATATCACGAATAAAAAGTTGACGAAAAGAACTCAATGCTGCGCAAGTAAGAGTTCTTTTGCTGCCTTCGTCAAGGCTATCAGGTCGCTTCGATCCAGATAAGAAATATCAAATTTTCGATTCAGAGCTGCAAAATGCCTGAGGCCAAAATCTATTTTGTTTAAAAAAGAGTACACTCCAACTGCCCCCAGTGAAAAATCATCAGCTGCTTTGCCATAAAGAGACCTTAAGTCAGCTAAGTCATAAAAGACTTCTTCGACTGTATCGCCAAATTGCTTCATGTTCTTAGGGATATCAGCATTTTTTACTCTCTCGCCGATATTTTTAGCAGTCATAGCTGCCGTCATCGCAGCCCGGCAGATACCGACACAGCTTATATTCTGCTTGCCATAGGCAAGTGCCTTAAACACCTGGTCTTCAGAACTGAAACCGCCGGTGATTGTGAGTGCGGGCAGGTAGCGGTTTTCGGCTTTTATTTTCTCTGCAATGTCACAGACAGCCTCTTCCAGCAAAAGCGTGGGCAGGCTCCACTCATTCATCATCTTGCAGGGACTATAACCGCTGCCGCCACCGGCACCATCAAAGGTAATCATGTCTATCTTGGCTTCACTGCCGAGTCTGATCACTCTTTCCAGATCTGCCCGATCATAGCCGGCCATTTTGAAATAGAAATTCTTGATCCCCATTTCTCTTAAGTTTTCTATCCTGCCAATTAAGTATTCTTCGTCCCACAGAGGCAGGCGGGTATAAACGTAGAAGTTTGGACAAATTCCCGCCTCGTCCTTGGCAATGATCTCCGGATCCGAAGGATCAGGAAACACTAAGATGCCCTGGCTTTGCTTTTCTAAGGCCTGGGCCCTGTTTTTCAATTTTCGTACCGGCTGGGTACCCTTTGCCCCCTGTCCGAATTTAAATTCCAGGGCTTCTAAAGCATGCTCGCGAATTGCATATTCCGGTATTCCCAGAAGGTCATCTTCGACATTGACTTGCAAGATGATCTGACCATAGCCCCGGTAATATTTCCGAAAGGCATCCAGCATAGTTCCCAAGGCAGGGAATGCTGTTACTTTCTTATTTTCAATCTTTAGTTCCGGATCCTTGTCTCTGGCTTCTTCACCAATGACACAGCTAACACCTGCCATAGCTGCTCCGGCGAAATAATCCTGCCAGTTCAACTTAATCAGGGCCGGTAAAATGAAGGGCATGGCAAGTTTCACCCGATTGAATTTTCCATACTCCCTTGCAAGATTTACATTGTAGATATTCGCTTCTTCATAGGTCGGCTGAGCTCCCAGAGTGCCAAAGACACGGCCGTTAATATTAAAGTGCGAAAAATCAATTGGATAATCCTTTTCCGAAGCCACTTGATTATTTCCGGTATTAGTCGGGTAGACAGTTTGTTTGCCTAAAACCGCCGCCAAGGCTATTTCACAACTTCCGTCGCATTCCTCAGTGCAGAAGGAACACATACCCGACTGAGGTGAAAGATGCCGGCTCCTTAGATGCGTATCATTAAATGCCGATGATAATTTTGGCTGAAAAGTCATGTTGCTGCCTCCATATCAAATTAATCCATATCCTAGCTCAAGTATCTCACAAATACCCCCGCAGATGTACAGCCAGTGCACAGCGGCGGGGGTTCTGCCCGATTGATACAGAGGACTATGCCCGGTATGAGGAGTTTTTGCGCCGTCGCCAGATCTGACTTGCCGGTCTAACTACCCAGCCCGGCTGCCTTTTTCTCTTGATGCATAGTATTCATTTCCTCTTCAATGTTCATGAAGCTGACAATAAGCAGCATTATGCCGCCGATGATCATCGGTACCCAGCCCAGGAAGGCGTTAATGGAGCGGACAACGGCATCCGGCTGTACATTCAATGTAGAGTCAAAACCCTTTAGGCTGAGCACGTGTGTCATGGCCAAAGTAGCCATGGCCGTGGCACTTTTGCTGGCCAGATTGTCCACGGTGGAAACCATGCTGTCCAGCCGGCGACCTTCTTTCCATTCGATCAGATCAACAATATTGTTGCGGTTAGTGTTAAACATGACAAAGGTAATTGTCACTGCGATACCGACTGAAACAGCGTTGACATAGATAGCGCCGATAGAGAAGGGATTGATTACAAACCAAATCTTACCCAGGATAAAAAAGAAAGCTGCAAGTATCATGGTCTTCTTGCGGCCGATAGCCTTGTCTATTGGCGAGACAAGGAAGGAGGAAAGCAAAGACGCGACCAGATAGGCTGCCTGGATCATGGTAGCGGCAGCGGTGCTGCCCAAAATATAGGTCGCATAATAGGTAATGCTGGACATCAACATCAGGTTGATGACGCCGTAACAGAGTATATAAAGTGTATTGAGCACCCAGATGCGACTGCGCAGCAGCATGCCGAGGATACGGCGAAAGCTCAGGTGCTCTTCTTCGTCAGCGATGGGCTCTACACGCTCCCTGGTAGTAAAATAATGCGCCAGACAGCCGATGATGCACACCAGACCCATGACCACTGCCACCAGGAAAAAGCCGCGCGAGCCGCCGTCGGGGTTAAGGTTGCCTTTGGCATCGAGCCCGCCGAAGAGCCGCAAGAGCGGCAGGCAGGCCACCGCGCCGATAGCTGAACCAACGCCGCCGCCCAGATTGCGAAAAACATTGATGGAACGACGGTCTTCATCGAGATCAGTGGCCAGGCCGGCCATGCTGTTGTAGGGAATGCCGACAAAGGTGTTGAAAAGCTCAAAGAGCAGGTAGATTGCGATCGCAATCACGATCGTGGCCGTGCTCCCCACGCCAAAGTTCGTAAACATCAGCACTATAGTGACCGCCCAGGGTAGGGCGAACCACAGGGCCATGGGCCGAAAGTGCTCACCGTTTTTGAAACGATGGTTGGCAGCCCAGAAGCCGACCATGGGATCGTTAATCGCGTCCCAAAACATGCCGATTGTGGCAATGTAACCCGCCCACTTCACATCGAGCATGAGCACATTGGTAAGGAAGAAGAGATAGTAAAGACTGCGGAATTGGTAGACGACATTGCTGGCTGTGGAGAAAGCGCCAAAGCCAAGCTTTTCCTTCATCTTGATGCGAGGCAGGGTGGTGACCTGAGTGGTCTCTATCTGTTGGATTGTAGTCATAATATTTCCTCTCTGTCGCTTAGCGCCAATAGTTTCTCTCTGAGCAGCTTCTTGAATTTCTCCGGCTCATCACCCATGGGATTGTGGCCGGAATGGTCAAACCAGATCAATTCCTTGGTGGGAGCCTCAATTAGTGCGAAATAGTCCTCCACCAGCTCTGCCGGGGTGTTCTGGTCAAGTCTGCCGTCAAATATGAAATAGGGCATGTCGAATTTTGTACAGGTCGCGGCCAGATCAGCTGCGCCGACTTCCGGCCACATAGCTTCCAGTACATAGCGATATCCCTTGATCAGGCCGTAGAGTTCGCTCGGACTGTATTCGCCGGAACGCAGGATGGGCAGGACCATGGCACGAAAATAGCTGCGCTTCTTGCTGCTTTGGGAATAGCCGCCATATTTCATCATGATATTGCGCTGGGTCATCATACCTTTAAAGCCGCCTTTGTAGACACCTGCTACAGGCGGACCCACTGACTTGAGTTTGCTCACAGAGGCTTGGTCGCCCGCTTCCTCTGCTGCTTCAAGCGCAAAACGGTAGCTGATCTCCTCATTTTTAGCACCGTTTACAACTTGACCAAATCCCACATAGGCAGCGATCTGCCGGGGATAGCGGTAGGCAAGCCAGGTGCCCAGCATACTGCCCCAGCTGCCGCCGATGATAAAGACCTTATCCTTATCGAAACGTGCACAGAGCCATTGCACCAGCTCGCTGGCATCATCGGTCAGCTGCTCAACCGTGAGTGTCTCCTCAGCCGCGCCCTTGTAGCTGCCGCCACTTCCGCGCTGATCCCAGGTCACAATCGTGAAATCCTCCGCCAGATCCGCATGCTGCTGCATGATGTTGTGTCGGTTGCAGACACCCGGTCCGCCGTGCAGGAATAAGAGCACAGGGTTCTTCTCATTACTGGTCCTGACATGAATCCTCTGAGGCAAGCCGCCCAGTGTCACCATTTCTTTGAAGTCAATCATCACAAACTCCTTAATAACTATAGTAGCCTTCATTTCTTGTGAGCATTATACTACCTAACTGTCATCTCATGAACACTAGTTGCCTTCATCGCTTGGGGACACTTCCCTCTTCTTGACCGCTATGATCATCTGCTTTTTATTGATAAGAACAGCAACTTATCTGCCAACTGTAGTTTATAATAAAAGATATTTATAGTGAAAGGAGCTCTTAATATGCGTGTTGTTTTTCATATTGATGAACTGGACAAATGGCCTCTGCTGCTAAGTAATGTAAAGAATTTCCTTAAAGTTGAAACTGAAGCCAGCGTAGAAGTTGTCGCTTATGCTCAGGCTGTTTTGTATTATGCCGGTGATGATAAACTACCGGAGGACCTGGTCGGCAAAGTAGATTTTACAGCCTGCGGCAACGCTCTCAACGCCCTGGAGGTTGACCGGAGCAAACTGCCGGAACAAGTCAGGATTGTCCCTTCCGGCGTCGTAGAAATTATCAGAAAGCAGGCTGAAGGTTACTATTACATCCGCCCCTAACAGCTGCTGACAAAACATTTTGCTGCAAGAAGAGGTCGCCCTGAAGGGTTAGACTTCTTCTTTTTTTCAAAAATTTAAGTCAGAATTTCTGCTATGTTATGAATTGACCTGCTGCACAATGGCTGCAATTTTTTCGCGGTCAGCCAGAGAATAGATGCTTTCAGATGCAGGAGGCTGACCACCGAAACGAATTTTTGGATTCGCGGACGTACTGTCGTCAACACATGATCTCATCATGGACAGATGGATTTGATCACAGCCTGTATACTCCAGCAGGTCACTGACGTTTGCGGTGCGGATGCCCGCAGCCGGCAGGATTTCTATCTGGCCGGCTGCATACTCAACCATCCGGCGAATTGTCTCCCTGCCCTGGGCGGCAGACTTTTCTTGGCCGCTGGTCAGAACACGTTTGAAACCCAGATTAATTAAAATATCCAGGGACCTGCGCCAGTCCGGCACTACATCAATGGCCCGATGAAAGACAGCCGGAAGCGGGTCAATCAGGTTCAAGATTTCCTGACAGCGCTTTTCATCTACGGAAGCATCAGCATGGAGAATGCCGAAAACAATACCATCAATGCCCTGCTCTGTCAGTTTTTCGATATCCTTCAGCATGGACTTAAATTCGAGATCGCTGTAGCAAAAACCTCCCTCACGGGGTCTGATCATGGTGAAAATTTCCGGTGAACTGAAATTCTCATCAGAAACCCGGCACTGACGAAGTCCTTCTTGTGCAGCTATCAGCATCCCGATACTTGGAGTCAGGCCACCCAGCAACATAGCAGAGTTAAACTCTACCCGCCCGGCTCCGGCAAGGGCTGCCTGAATTACATCATCAGCAGAAGCACAACATATTTCAACTTGGATTTTCTTCTTGGTCATAAGGGCTCCTTAAAACTCGCTGGCTGACACCGGCAAAACAAAATATCTCTTATAACAACATAGCAGTAGCTATGGCAAAATAAACGACTAAGGCGAACAGGTCATTGATTGTACTGATAATCGGCCCCGAGGCAACTGCCGGATCAACTTTCATTCTGTCAAGAGCAATCGGGATAAAAACACCACAAATAGCAGAGATAAACATTCCTCCGGCTAAGGAACTGCCAACGACAATGGCTAAATAAAACGGGCTCTGACTGCCCATATTCACAAAGGACAGGAAGACAAAGGAAATAATGAAACCGAAGAAGCCAACGATCAGACTGTTAAGCAAACCGATCATCACTTCATTACGAATATGATTTTTGGTCTCATCAAGCCCTCCTAGCTTATCATGATGCAAGCCCAGTATTGTCACTGCTATCGCTTGGGTTCCTATATTACCGGCCATTCCCAGAATCATGGGCTGGAATAAAACAAGGGCAGTAATTTGCTCAATTGTGTTTTGAAAAAGGGACAAAAATGCAGCTATGACCAGGTTCAGAATGATTGAGGCTAAGAGCCAGGGCAGTCTCTGCTTGCTTCTGACTAAAGCTGAAGAATCTTCCTCATAGTCGCCGATAGCTACCAGACGCTCAACGTTTTCTTCATATTCATCAATCATGATATCCAGGATATCGTCAGCCGTAATAATACCGATCAGATGCTCCTCTTCATTGAGGACCGGCATTACAGTATCGTCATAGTCTCTCAGTTTCTGGATGGCGGTATGAACCGTGTCATGTTCATAAATAACAGTTTGGTTAAGTTCGGTAATCTGATCGAGCTTATCACCTTTCCGGGCTGCCAGCAAATTCTTTAATTCAATGGACCCCAGGTATTTTTGCTCACTGTCAACAACAAAGAGTTCATCAATGAAATCACTGTCTTTAACCGTTTTTATCAGATTGCCAGTAGCATCCGCTATGCTTGTCCCCTCCTGAATGACCATGAAATCAGTAGTCATCAGCGAGGCCGCACAATCCTCATCGTACTCGAGCATGCGAATCATTTTTTGCTGTTTTGACCCGGCTAACAAGGAGAGCATTTCCCCGGCTTCCGCACTTTCGACATCTTCCAGTAAATTGCGGACTTCATCCATCTCCAGGGTATTTAACAGAGCTTTTTTCTTTTCCACCGGGAGTGAATCGATGTAACTTAAAGCTAGTTCATCACTTAACTCAATAAAGACAGCATTCATCCGCTCAAGCGGGAGCTGATTCAGCAGGTCAAACTGCCGGTCAGGGTCCGCATTTTCTATCATGCGGGCGATATCAAGAGGATGGCCTTTTGTCAGGAGATCTAAATCTTTATAATCCATATTATATCCCTCCTAACATTGTGGTTGCCAGTCCAAAAAACACCAGCAAACTGCTTAAGTCGGCCAAAGTGGTAATAAAAGGACCTGACGCAACAGCCGGGTCAAAACCCAGCTTTTTGATGCCGACAGGAATCAGAACCCCTAAGACCGGAGAGATAATAACCGTGACCCAGAGCGACAAAGCAACCACCAAAGCAAGGGTCAGAGGCTGGGCTGCATTCATCTGCCGGGCAATAAAATAAGCGATCACAAAGGCTGAGGCCCCCATGATGAGACCGGTTATAACACCGGTTAATACTTCCTTCACACCATTTTTAAGGGCTTTTTGCGGATTTTTGGTTAAGATTCTCAAAGTAACAGCCAGAGTCTGGGTGGCAACATCACCGGCAGCATCCAGAATCAGGGGTTGAAAGAAGGCCAGAACCGCAACGGCGACTAAGACTTCCTCAAAGAAAGTGGTAATGTAGGCAATAGGAATCGATAAAAGCAGAAGAATCAATAGCCAGGGGAATCGTTTAAGAGCTGACCTGGTAAAATGTTCTTCTTCCTGAACTTCCGGCAAGGCTGATAATTTCTCGTAGTCTTCAGTTGCTTCTTCATGGTAGGCATCCAGGGCGTCATCCATCATGATCATGCCAAGTAAAACATCCGCTTGACTACAGACAGGCATCTCAAAAGCTGAGTAATCTCTCATTTTATGGATAGTTTTCTCCATCGGATCGGTATCCAGAACGTAGGGATAGTCTTCCATGATGGCTTGTATCGATTTCGGTGACTTTGTTTTGATTAATTTTTTCAGGGCGACAGTGCCTAAAAACCGCCCTCCATCATCGACAACAAACAAACGGCTGATTGTTTCCACTTCATTGGCCCTGGCAATAACAATTTTGGTAGCCGCCTTCACATCCATATCAGGCTTTAAGCTGACAAAATCTGTAGTCATATGAGCGCCTGACTCATCTTCGTCATAGCTGAGAAGCTGGCTTATTGTATCCTGGGATTCCAGTTTGTCCAGAATATCTTCTTTATCCGGATCATCCATTTCGGACAAGAGATCGCGGGCATCGTCAGGTTCCATAAGATCAATCAACTCTGCCTGACGGGCATGGTCCAGCTCCTCCATAAATTCAAGAGCTATCTCCGCTTCCAGATAGGTAAACATTTCAGCCAGCTGCTGGCTTGACAGGCGGGACATCCAGACATGCCGTTCGTCCGCATCCCACTTTAAGAATAGTTCTGCCAGATCATGGGGGTGCATGTTTTGAAGAGTTTCTATGCTGATATTTTCCATATGCTGCCCTCCGGTCTGAAGATTTTGCTATTGCTTTTTCACAAGAAATACTAACACTCTAATCATAGTTTATTCTACATAAGATTTGTGATTTTATTATAAGAGTTGGGGCAGACGAATGCCTGCCCCCTTAAAAAATCAAACATTAAATCGGTCGTAGGACTGATAGCAATCCAGACAAAGTTTTTTTCCTTGGGAGATTCTGATCCAGTTCTCACCGGTGCTCTCACCACAACACTCACAAAGGTAAGAATCAAACACTAGAGACTGGTCCGGCAAGGCAATCGTCGTCTCCTTTACATGGAACATATCCTTAGGAGCACAGCCCTGATAGTATTCAAAAGATTCTTCTCTGGTCATATCTGCCGGTTTTGGCTTTAGAAGCAAACGAACGGATTTACCTGTGCTGCGATTGTAGAAAGAGAACGCCTGCTTGCCTCGCATATGGAACAGCAGATTACCCTTGCCCACAGAACAACCTAATATGACCTGAATGGCATCCACTCCACAAGCATCGTTTTCGCTGACACATACTACTCTCTCATCTTCGGAGAAAGTGAGTTCCAACAACTCAATAGCATAGAGGGCAGCTTTATAGCCAATGGTCAATCCAGGGCAGACATGACCATGAAATTCTGCACATTTTTTCCAAAGTTCCTTATTTTCATCCATGAAGTTTTCCTCCTGATTAGCAAGGTATTATCATTTTAATATCCCGATATTCTATTATTTCGGACTCCATATCATATACGGCCTTGATTGTCTCTGACGTTACCGTGTCAATACCACCAAAAGAATATGTCTGCCCGTCTTTGAGAAAAAGAAATTTGTCACAGTAACGCACCGCAAGATTGAGATCATGTATGACAATGGCAACCCCCATACCATGCTCTTTTGCAAGTTGTCTTATATTCTTGAGGAGCTCATGCTGGCTTTTAGGATCGAGATTACTTGTCGGCTCATCAAGCAGTAAAAATAGAGGTTGTTGCGCCATCGCACGGGCAAGCACGACTTTTTGCAGTTCTCCCCCTGATAGTTCGTCAAGATAGCGCGCCTTATATTCTTGCAGCCCAAACTTCCCTATTATCCGGGAGACTATTTGCTTGTCCTCTTCTCCGACATCCCATTTGATGTAGGGCTTCCTGCCAAGCAAGACTGCGTCAAAGACCATGATATGAGAGCTTGTCGTATTCTGAGGGACATAGGCGATATGCTGTGCCATCTCCCGCCGAGATAAAGCATGCATGTCTTTCCCATTTACGATGACACTGCCTGAATGAATCCGATGTATTCGATCAATGCATTTGAGCAAGGTGCTTTTCCCGACTCCGTTGTTACCGAGTATGGCGAGACACTCACCAGCCTCAAGATCAAAGCCCACCTTGTTCAGGACGACAGTCCCGGCATTGTCATATGAGAAGCATATATCCTTAATTTCAATCAATCTCTGTCTCCCCCCCTGATCAATAGTATCAAAAACATAGGCGCACCGAGGAAGGAGGTTATCGCACCAACGGGAAGTATAACAGGCGAAATGATGAGTCGCCCGAATGTGTCTGCTGCAAGCAACACCAATGCGTCGGCTACTGCCGAACACGGGATAAGGAATCTGTAATCGTCCCCAACGAATTTTCTCATCATGTGCGGCGCGACCAGCCCTATAAAGCTGATTATTCCAACAAAGGACACAGCCACCGCAGCGGCAAAAGAGCATACCGCCATACTCACAAGCATTACGGCTCTGGCGTTGACACCAAGACTTTTCGCGGTATCCGCTCCGCTGCGCATGGCATTATAATTCCAGCGATTTAACATAAAATAAGTCATTGAAAGCAGAAGTATTACCGCAAGCACCAGTATCTCGGTCCAGCTGGTGCTGCCGAGGTTACCAAAGGTCCAGAACACAACGGCGGTAAGCTTCGTTTCGTCCGCAAAGTACTGAAGCAAGGTGCTTCCACCAGTAAAAAGAGAACTCAGCGCTACGCCGGCAAGCACAAGGCCGCTGGGTCCAAGGCTCTTTTTCAGCTGCGACAAGAGCAAAATGACCACCGTTGATAAAGAAGCAAAGAAAAATGCACTCAGCGTTACTATATACGGATTGTTCACTTCTATAGCCACATTGGTAGAGCCGCTGTTTACGACCCCGCCGCCGAAAACTATGATTCCGATAGCTGCGCCGAAGGCAGCGCCCTGTGATACACCAAGCGTTGAAGCCGAGGCCAGTGGATTATGCAGAACGCACTGCATCACAGCTCCGGATACCGCAAGAAGTGCACCGACAAGTATCGCCGTGACGACTCGCGGCAGACGAATACCAAAAACAACAAGATTCGAGGCGGCTTCACCCTTCCCGAATATTGTCCTCATTATCTCGCTGATACTGAGTGAAATCGATCCACTGGCTGTGGCATACAGGGCCAAAGCCAGCATAAGAAGGAAGGCAATAATGAAGGTTAATCGTTTTTTTCTATTTGAGCGTCATATACTGACAGACGCTCCTTACGCAAATTTTTCATCCCTTATTACCGAAATCTATCGGGCCGTAACTGGCGCCGTATTCATTGAGGATGGACATATAATCATCAAGGCCGAGGAAGAAATTGAATATTTCGTTGGCCTTGCCATTCAGGTCAATATCCGCAAACTGCTCGGGATATAGGACAGACCCGACAAAGTAGCAGTTGGCCAGAGATATTTCAAGATTTGAGTAATAGCTTGTTGAACTTGGATACTGGTAGATATTCCCGTCATTATAGGCCTTGAGCTGGGCATAGAAATCCGGATTGGCTTCGACATCCTGCTTAACAAGCTGTACTCCGCCGTAGTCACAGAAAATATAATCAGCATTCCAGGCAAGTATTTGTTCTTTATCCACTTCAACGGCGGTAGAGTTGTCGCCGGCAACATCCTGGGATCCGACATTTACGGCATTGACAGCGGTAAACACCTGATCTTTAATTCGTATTCCTTCAATACCATGCGCGCCTTTAAACGTCGCAGCAGCGGAGAGGGCAGTAGGCTTATCGGCATCGGAAATAGTGGCTGTTCTTTGATTGAGGTCGGCCAGACAGCTATCAATATAGGCGATGACCGCCTCTGCTCTATTCTCAACTCCGCATATCTCAGCAATCGTGCGCAGTGATTCCTTATAATCTTCCTCAAAAAGATTTCCCATCGCCACTGACACCACCGGTATGCCCGTTTGTGTCTCCAAATTCTTTACGACATCCTCAGGGTAACGATTTTGTTAACCTCAGCAGGAATTTCCACTTTGCGCCCAAGCGCGTCCGTGATGGTCCGAGTGTCGGTGCTTGGTTGGGGAATCTTCTGACCGCAAGCGGCAAGGGTAAACAGCATGGCAATAATTAAGAATATAGACAGAAATTTTGTCATTTTTCTTTCTTTCATCTGTTTAATTTTTAACTTAAGCAGGATGTATACTACACCTGCCAATAAACAGCAGCTAATGTGGTATGCCTTGTCTTTTTTACAAGCTCAGCAACGCTGATATTGTACAACAACTTTGCAATCTAATCTTGTTGTTGCGCAGATAGCTTCGGAAATATAAGATAGGGCTCCTGATGCAGCCTTCCGGTCTGAAGTTTTTGCTATTGCTTTTTTATCAGAAACACTGACATTCTAATAATAGTTTATTCTACATATTGGGCAGACATACGCCCTCACAGGAACAGCCGGCTGGGCTATTCTGCTGATGAGTTTTGTAATGAACCTTCTTCTTTTTCCACTTTATCAGCGTGTGGACAAAATCCGGGAAGAAAGTCAAACGATCGTGTGAAACATAAGTTAAAAAAGAGAAAAGTGCCCACTCCTCTGCCTATATCTTATAAGCAGCTTTTTGCTGGCAGCCGGAGTTTTCCTGATTGTACTGGCAGTAGTACTTTTTTACCTGCCTCGTTTAATCACTAAACGTGCAATTGTTTTGCTGGTCGTCGCCTCCCTGGCCCTTACCGGCATGTCAGTCATAAATCTCTTTAAGATTAAAACAGTTATTGATGATCTTGATGTTTGACCTCGCTATGGATACCATGCTGCCTTATATTTTCAACGAGAAACCGGAGCTGGAAGAGCAGTTTGCCGGTTTCACCTATTATCCGAACACGATTTCTTGATGTCCGACCTGAGCATTTTTAACGACTATCCTGAGATTAATACATATTTAATCGATAAAGCGATCAATCCTTTCACGGGCAAGGAAGTCAATAACGATGAAAAGTACCTGCACAATCAGTACATTATTCTTTCGCATATCTGGCAGGTAGACATCAACAATGGCAATACCTTCCTGCCATCGGAATGGGCCAGCGTAAAAGACGATATCTGGCAGCCCGGCAACTGGTCCTTTTATCCGGATGACATTGTGCTTAAAGAGTATAAAATAGCCCAAGGGTGAGGAACAAGCCCGCTTTTGCGCTTGCATCACCAGAAAAATATCAGAAAATCCCTCAAGGCCCTATCGGTCATTTTATTAAAAGCAGAGCTGTGAAATAAACAAGATCTTCACGGAAAGAATAATCTAAGCCCGCCATCCGGCAAAGCTCCCCGACATCAATGCCAAAAGCCGAAAGTGATTCCATCTTCAGGTCCGGCTTAACACAGGCTTCAGGGTAGCTGCACTGCTCGCAAAACACACAGCCGCCGCTTGTCAGTGGCAGGATCTTGACCTGGTCCGCTTGTATAAACTCTATAAGTTGTCTGAGTCGAAAATTATGCTCCCTGTTTAGAGCCTGATAGCTTTCCCCTGCAGCAGGAGCTTGCACCTTGCTTATGGATTGGAGGAGGATTCCCCGGTCAAATTCCTGCACTCTGCTCGCACACTCAGCCAAAGTACCGCAAGCAGGAGGACAAACCCAGTTCTGTCCGTGCAGGGGGCATTGTTCAGGCTTGCAGTAAGCCCTAAGTTCTGCCTTGCATTCAAGGTATATGTCATCCAGGTATTTTACTTCCGAAAATCCCAGTTCCAGCGCTTTTTGTAAGTAATTTTCCATAGTCTTCGGTAAATCAGTCAGTCAGCAAACAGGCAGCAGGCTTGTAATGAGCTATTATTATATTAAACTAAAACATGTGAGGAAAGTCCCTCAGCTGTTTAACAGCAGTTCCACCTGATCGTGATATCTGCTAAGTAATAATAAAAAAACGAAGCAGGAGATAATACAATGGTAGTGGTTATATTCGAAGTCGAGATTAAAGAAGCTTTTATGGATCAATATCTTTCCCTGGCAGCCGGTTTAAAAGACCAGTTGCAATCTGCCGATGGCTTTATCCGCGCTGAGCGCTTCACCAGCCTGGCTAATGAGGGAAAATTACTGAGCCTGTCTATTTGGGAAAATGAAGAAGCAGTCAGTCGCTGGCGTCAGCTTGCTGACCACCGCCGTTGTCAGCAGCAGGGACGTGAGACCATGTTCAAAAAATACCAAATAACTGTTGCGTCAAAGCTTCGCACTTATACCATGGACGAAAGGGATGAAGCACCTCAGGATTCTAATGAATTTTTTGCCAAGTAGAATCGGGCGTTAAGTCAGATCCTTCATTATCTTCTTATATATCTGCAGGGCCTGGTGCACGCTTGCCACCTTAACTGCTTCATTCAGCTGATGTGCCATTGATTCGTGCCCCGGACCGATAATCACAAAAGGTTTGTGATGGACAGGTATAAGTGCAGCAGCGTCTGTCAAGTAGGTCATACCGCAGAGATTGTCAGGCAATCCCTCTTCTCTGACGTATTTTTGAACTCTCTTGATGAAATCTGAATTTTCGTCAGAGCTGAGAGAGGGATAGTTGTGGATGATCTCCAAACGGATGACCAGGCCGGGGTAGCCTTCAAGGACTTCATTCATACAGCTGTCGATAAGTTCAAGCAAATCGTCGTGATTTTGTTCCGGCAGTGTCCTTATATCCATTTCTATCAGCGCTTCAGCCGGTATGATATTAGTCATAATACCGCCTTCAAGCCTGTTAACAGAGAGCGTAAAATTTCCGAGTAATGGATGTTTAAGGTTGACTGATACTGTTTCCTTGATTAGCTTTGACAGGTCTACTGCTGCCTCAACAGCATTTATACCGGCCTCCGGTTTAGAGCCATGAGCCAGTTGACCTTCAAGATGAAAGCGCAGCCATAATAAGCCCTTTTCCGCTATGGCCGGCTTATTGTCGGTTGGTTCAGGAATTACAAAGGCAGCTGCAGATCCCAGAAGTTTGCTTTCTGCAATCACCCGGGCTCCCTGACAGCCATTTTCCTCATCGGCTGTGTAGATAAGGTACAAGGGTTTTTCAAACTTGATGCCGGCTTTTAGATAATCCAGGGCAGCTACTGTCATGGCCGCAACGCCCGCCTTCATATCGACTGCTCCCCGTCCATAGACTGTGTCTTCAACTAATTTTGCAGAGTGTGGATCATAAGCCCATTTGTTCCGGTCACCAACTGATACAGTATCAAGATGTCCCACAAAGGCAAGGCCGCCTTCTACTTCGGGGCCAATTCTGATAACAAGAGAGCTGCGATTCTCGCTGTGCTCGATCTCCGTCAGAACAATGTCTTCACTATAGGGAGCAAAAAAATCTCTGATCAGATTAATCAGCTGTTTTTCATTACCTTCCGGCTGACAGCTATCAATTCTTACCATATCCTGGAGCATCTTAATTACATCATATTGCTCTCTCATCTACCCTGTTCCTTCTGTTTTTCATTATAAGAATCTGTTGAAAATAGTAGAGTGTTACCGTCGCGGCTAAATCTCATTGACAAAAGTATAGTTTGCCCGGGAAATGATGTCTACATAAACGGGGCTATTGGTAGCTTGATTTTGTGACAGAAAAACAAGCTTCTGCATTGACGCCAGCTCCACAGCGTGCCAAACTGAAATCACACACTGGTATTACCACCGATTTAACGGAGGATACTATGCCAAGTTTGACTGATTTGTTTGTCGCCGAAATCGAACGCCGCATTTTGACGGGAGAATGGCGACGGAAAGTGTTCTGATCAAGGGGGTTTTCAGCGGCTTTACCAATGGTGTCGGCTATCTGGACATTGACAAAGTTTATAACTCCATGCCCCCGGTGAGCAAGTATATCTATCCGTACGAGGACTACGACAAGGTCGAGAGTTTCTTAAAACAAGCATAAAACAAGCCGAAAGAAGATACTTAGCTGCAAGTCTCAATGAACTAGTTATAGAGGAAGGAGTGCCCCTTAGCTTCTTACAATATCATGATATAATACTCATAATTAAGTGATGCGAGGCTGAAAATGAAAAAGACTGTAAAAATATTGGGCATCGTTCTTTTAGCATTATTAATCCTGATAGCCTTTCATACTCTAAATAGGTTATATCCCAATAATATAGTGCACAAGATACTAAATGGAGTCTCCCTGGTTCTGACGCCGATATTGCTTGCTGCTGTCCTGGCTTATTTAGTTAATCCTCTGACTCATTGGTTGATTACGAAATGGAAAATAGGCAGAAAATATGCAGTCATTCTTACACTGATATTATTGCTAATAGCTTCAGCTGCGATTATTTATTTTGTAGTCGTCTTCTTCATTGATCAAGGCAGAGCGGTATATCATGCAATAACCAAAGCCGGTTTTTTTGAAACAATAAGAGAATGGTTTGTAAGCAAAAATATTGAAAATATCTATATTTATGTTGAAGATTTCTTAAAGAATTACGATTACCAGAAGATATTGACCAGTAGTAGTTCTGTGGTCAGAGCGGTTGGCCAGGGATTGACTACGATCGTTTTAGTTCCTATCTTTTTATGGCACATTATGAGCCAAAAAGATGTTTTCTTTAACAAAGTATCGGATAACTTGCCTGCCAACTGGAGAGAGCACGTTATTCCCATTGTAAATAAGTCTAATATCGTCGTTGCCGGTTACTTTAAAAGCAAAATCATTTCAATTCTTTTCCTCTTTGTAGTCTTCACGATTTTTTACTTAATATTGGGAATGCCGGCCGGCTATGTTATCTTCTTTGCAGCATTAATTGCCATCTTGGATATTATTCCCTATATTGGACCGATTGTTGGCCTGACCGTTCCCATTATCTATATCTTCGCCTCCGGTGGAGTTAACTTTTTTTATAAAGAAGCCATGCATGTCAATGCATTTACAGCAAATATTATTTTATTGCTCGTTAATTTTGCAATCCAGTTATTCCAGGGCAATTATGTCATGCCAAAATTGGCAGGCAAGCAAATGAATCTACATTCAGCCTTGATTCTAGTTTTCATGTTGTTCTTTGGTTCAATTCTGGGTCTTTGGGGTGTTGTCCTGTCAATTCCACTTGGTGGAATTATTATTGTCATCTGGAACCATTTCAAAGAAAGAAGCTTTCTGAAGAGCAATATCGAGGAGGAATAAGTTGAAATTAATTTCGTGGAACATTGACTCATTAAATGCAGCATTAACCAGTGATTCAAACCGAGCAGTACTTTCCAGACAAGTTCTGGACACAATCGCAGACCAGGATGCAGACGTGATTGCCCTGCAGGAAACTAAACTGCCGGCCAAAGGACCCGACAAAAAGCATTTACAGATCTTGGCCGAGTATTTTGAAGGCTACTCCCATGTCTGGAGAAATTCTGAGGAACCCGCACGAAAAAGCTATGCCGGAACCATGTTTTTGTATAAAGACAAGTACACGCCGGCAGTTTTTTTCCCGGAGATCCAGGCACCGGATACCATGGATGCCGAAGGAAGAATTATCACTTTGGATTTCGGAGACTTCTATATAAACCAGGTCTACACGCCCAATGCCGGTGATGGTCTGGCAAGATTAGCTGACAGACAAATTTGGGATCTTAAATATGCCGAATACCTTCAGTCTCTGGACAAAGAAAAACCTGTTTTAGCAACAGGAGATTTTAACGTGGCCCATACAGAGATCGATCTGGCTCATCCGGAAAACAACCGCAGGTCAGCTGGCTTTACCGATGAAGAACGCGCAGGCTTTAGCAATCTTCTAAACAGTGGCTTTACTGACACCTTCAGGCACCTGCATGGGGATGTGACAGGCATTTATAGCTGGTGGGCCCAAAGAGTCAAAACCAGCAAGATCAATAACTCCGGCTGGAGAATTGATTACTGGCTGGTCAGCGACAGACTGGCAGACAAAGTGATTCGCTCGGAAATGCTGGACTCCGGAGACAGGCAGGATCATACACCCATCCTCCTGGAAATTGATTTATAAATTAAAAAAAGAAGCATGCCCTGCTGAATAATTCAGGGTATGCTTCTGTTTTTTGTTCATAGAGTTGGCATAATTGGTGCCCTGCTGAATAATTAATATTCTGTATTATCCCCTGACCCGCCCTCGCCTAAATACAAATCAGTACATGGTAGTTACATTATGATTAATTTGTTCTCATGTTACATTAATGGGCTTATTTGTAAGGTGGGATCGAACCACACACCCTGCCCCGAGAGTAACCATAAGAGCTTTCTTTTATACTCACTTTTATACCTAGGCTACCTACAAAATTAAATTATATCCACATTCCAATTCAAAGCCTGAATTTTAGTGTCAAGCAGGCGATACTCTTTAGCCAGCAAATCCACTTCCTTTTGTATTGCGTTCACGTCAATAGTACTGACAAACTTAATTTCCGTTCTGGAATATCTGTCTTGTTTAAAACTTGCCTCTGCGGCTATCTCAGAAAGAAATGTTCTTCTTTGTAAAAGAGCATCCCTCCTGACTAAAGCCTCTGCCAAAGTCATCCGGTCCGAAAAATCGGTAGAACTATTCGTCCTGTTGATCTTTATAATTATGTCTGCCAGATCATTTTCCATTTTAGAGAGTTCTTTTAAAAGAAAATCAGGATCTTCGCTGGGGTCATCCCCTTCCTGTACAAGAACATTATTTCTTAGCCTGGCCTTTAATTGTTCTAACCTTTTTTGTAAATCAGCTCTTAGAATCAATGCTTCCGCCAATTTCATCTGCCTGCCTCCTCCTCTTTAATGAAATAATTAGATTCTTAATCTTATATTGCTCTTTAACTAATTATTGTCAAAGAAAGCAAGAAAATAAGTTGCTTAAATCTAACACTATTCACCACTGTAAACTCTGATTTGTTTGGATTAATTGTATCATTCATTGGGTGCCATCCAGCTTGATTTACAGGTAAAAGCGTGATATATTACCTTTACAGACAGTTTAGGGGAACTAAGATGCTCTTTGGTTCCCCTAATTGCGATTTAAGGTAATGTTTATGACCGATTGGACAGCAATTAAATACGAGACTTTAAAATGGGAGAGTACGGGTGACCTGCAGCACTTGTCTAGAAGTAGCAGGAAGAAAATTCTATCTACTTACCAGTCTTCTCTGCCCAATCTCATTTCGGATAAAAATGTGATTTTACCAGCTGAATTGGATGTAGCCTTATCTGATTTAATGCTCAATCTTGCACGATTCGATCTTCTTCAAAGTCAGAAAGATTTTTCGTTTCCTGCCATATTATTGCGCAGCGAATCAGCTGCAAGTTCGCAAATAGAGAATTTAACTTCCGCCAGCAAAAATATTGCTTTAGCAGAATTAAGTGCAAAAGCGCCCCAAAATGCTCAGCTAATTGCCGGAAATATTGCCGCAATGAGAACAGCAATAGAAACACCTGAGAGGCTTTCGATATCAACAATACTGAAAATCCACGAAGTCTTGATGGCTCCATCTCCACATAGCCTTGCGGGTAGCTTTAGAAATCAGGCAGTTTGGATTGGCGGTCAAAGCTATTCGCCCCATGAAGCAATTTTTGTTCCTCCACATCATTCTCACATAGACTATTACATGAGGGATCTGATTGCCTACGCTAATAGAATTGACGTTAATCCACTAGTCAAAGCTGCGATCATACACGCTCAGTTTGAGACTATCCACCCCTTTGTTGATGGTAATGGGCGTACAGGCAGAAGCTTAATTCACAAATCCCTAAAAGACGATGGCGCTTTACAAACAATCACACTTCCACTTTCTGCAGGACTCCTCAATACTACAAATGAATACATGGATTCTCTAAAGTCTTTTCAGAATGGAAATCCATTGCCGATCATTCAACAGCTGTTTAGAGCCTTGGAATTATCCTTGCTTGTTGCCAAGAATGCCTCTCGTAAAATTTCCCTGATTATTGAAAGGTGGGAAGCTCTGATTGATGAAAAGAAAACTTCCTCAATTTGGAAGTTCCTGCATTATCTTGTTGAACAGCCGGTAGTTAACTCAGCATACATATCAGATAAATTGGATATATCAATCCGTGGTGCGAACAAACTCATCAATAGAGCAATTGAATATGGAATATTAAGACCTACAGGGACTGAGCGCAGAGGGATTTTTTATCAATCAGCTGAGATTCTCTCCGTATTAGATGAGATTCCTGATTTGAGTATCCTGAGGCGGAACTAAACTTAGCTAGCCGGCACCGTTTGAAAAAGGCCAATGATAAAGACCAGCATGGCCAAAATCAGCAGAACAGACCAGGTGATATAGCGGTTGGTGATTTCCCAGTCAGATGCTTCCGCCTGGTCTGCATTACGAATACGGAAGGATAAGTTCCAGCGGAATATCTCCTCTGCATATAAAATATGAAAGGCTGTAACAAGGCAGAGAAGCAGACCGCCGAACCATGCGCTCCATTTACCTTTATGCGTCAGTCCAGGGTTAGTCATCAAAGCCAGTATGGCAGAAACTGATGGTTTCATCGGGTCAATTACATCCCCGTTTTCATCAATCACAATTCCATCGGCAGCTGCCTTAGATAAATCTAAATCTTCAAAGCTCCCATCCTCTTTGTAGAGCAAGCGGTATTCTCCGTTATCTAAAATGCCTCCACGAAAGATGATTTCCTCTCCCTTACTAAGCTCTACGCCAGTCATATCCCCTCTCATTATATAATCCTTGGGGATGGCAGTCGGATCCTCCTTGGCAGTATAGGGTCCGTAGCTCTGATCTCCGTAACGAAAAACCACCGTTTTGTCTGCATATACGGTAAAGCTGGCTTCCTTTCCCTGAATCTTGCCGGAATATACAGTCGTGCCATTTTCCTGATTCGGGATGAGAATGGCATTCTCATATGCAAAGCCCTTTTTAGCAATAGTAATTGGGTAAAGCACGGTAAACAACAGAACCATGCCGATCATAAAAAGCAGGATTCTTTTCTGGTAGCGTCCTAAAGACCTGATCCTGTCCAAAATTCCACCTCCTCTACATTTTTAGTTTATCACACTAAAAATCAAGCTTATGGCAGGAGCTTCGGTAAGCCGACGCCCAAGTCAATACTCTAAGTCTCGGTCTCAGGTAAACAGAAGCATGAAAATTCCACATGAACTGACACTACACCCTGAAGCTTAACCTTTCTTTTCCACATAAGCGTGGGTCCGGATGTAATCCAAAATAAGGGACAATCCTTCACGATTCGGATGCAGGCCGTCATTTAAGATCAACTGATCCTTAGCCATGCCTTGATCGTTCAGGAGAACGGAAATAGTATCCAGGTATGAACAGCCGGTTTCTTCTGCGATTGCCATAATCCAGCTATTGCCTGCTGTAATCATGGCATTGGTAATGCTGCCGTAATATCTATACTGCCGGGTAATGGGGTAGATGGATTGGAGAATGATGATCGTATCGGGACTGATTTCCTGGATATCAGTCACCAGATCCATGTATTCCGCGCTGAAATACTCTTCATCCATAAAGGATATACCGTTGATGCCTACAGCTATGATCAGGATATCCGGCGGATGCAAGGCAACAACATCACGAATCGGACGCTGCGTATAATCGTATGGGTCAAGAATATGATAGCTACTCTGGTAGGCCAAGGTCATCGTTCCTTCAGGCCCGGTCCAGATTTGTTTGGAAGCCTTTCCGTCACTCAGAAGTTCAAGCGGCCACAACCAATAAGTCGGTGAATCACAGATAAAGGTCATCCTGTCAATATATTCCTGACCCATATCCTCGCTGGGAAGCAGCAGGGCCGGTGAATCATAATTGACGGGTGTTAGCTGGGGATTCAGCTTATAAATATATGCTGCCGAACGATCCGCCTGCGGAGCAGGTGGAACAGTAGTTATTGGAGTGGACGTCGTGGTAGTTGCCACAGATGTTGTAGTTGTTGGAACAGGTGTTGGAGCCGTACTTGTAAGAGTAGTAGGGGTATGATCGCTGTCAGGAAAGCTGCTACTTGTCTGCTTAGTTGTTTCTTCAATAGAAGTTGGAGAGCAAGCCACAGGCAGTAAAACACTGCCCAAGATCATTAGCACGACCAAACAAATAAGGAGAAAGGATACTTTGCTACATTTCATATTTTAAAGTGCCCTCATCAGTTTTCCCCTCAGTCAGAATACGATCTGTAATTCCATCACGGCAAGTCCCTCTAGTAGAAAGAAGCAAAGTCAGTATAGAATTATGAAATCGGCTTAAGATCATCATAAGCATTTCTAAACCTACTAAAACATCAGCATATCTCTCAAAAACTGCTAAATACAGCATATCCAGAAGTAGGGATTGCTTAAAGTCTCGCCGGGCCAGAAGCAGGAGGAGGTCCAAAGGCCGAATTCCAGGACGATGATCCAAAGTACCGCCGAATGGAAATATAGCTTGTCCCGGGCTCTTCCCTGGCCTTTCCTTGCGTAGATCAAGCCCCGCAGGGCCAGATAGGCGATGCTCATATTGAGGCCGACCATCAAAAGGTTGACCAGGATTTCACCCCGGGTCAGATAGAGGATAAGCTGGGGGATGCAAAAAACCGGCACCAGGAGCAAGGCGGGATGCCGGAACTTTTTTTCCTCCTTGGAGGCCAGGACCAATTCCAGGGTCAAAAGGAAGAGAGTAGCAGCGATCCAGGCCAGTTCCGATACATAGAAGACCTGGGGCGTACTGTCAAACAAGAGAAGGTAGAGGGTCCAGTGGAAGCTGCCCAGCATAAAGGAGCCCAAATATGAAGCCAGCAGGTAAACCGTCTGCTGACGCGTCCTGTAATAGAAGACCCCGGCGGCCAAAAAGGCGAGGAGGCTTGCTCCGGACTGGATCAGGTTATCGAGGAGCTCGACCATGGGTGTCCTCTTCTTTTTGGTGCCTGGCTTTGATGCGGTAAGAGAGAATCGTGATGGCAACGCCGAGCATGAAAGCCAGAATGCCGATCAAAATACAGCCCAGATAGGGGCTGCCATCGAAGATACTGGCGGTCTCCCCCGGCCGGGTATAGTTGGTGTCCGAAGAAGCGGCAAGCAGGGAGGGGATGTAGAAGGACAGGCCCAGGATGACCAGGAGGCTGACAGCCAGGGCCGACGCAAGAATAAAATGGGAACGCCGCCTGCTTCTCTGTTTTTCTATTTCAGAAGCTCTCTTCTTAATTGCAGCCAGTCTTTCTTCAGTGGTCTGCATGGTTGACTCCTTCTTCTTCTAAGCGTTTGCGTAAGGATTTTCTCCCCCGATAAACTAAATCTGAAAGCTGCTTTTCGCTTTTTCCCATGACTTCAGCGGCCTCGGCATGGCTGAGATTATCAAAGTAGACCAGGTAAAGGGCCTGACGGTAGTCCGGCTTCAGCCGTTCCATACAGATGTTGATCAAGGCGCTTTGTTCATTCAACAAGGCTAAACCATCCGCAGAAGAATCACTTTCGGGTTCAACTGACATTTCTTCCAGGCTCAGGCACTGGCGAAACTTATTTCGGGTCAAATAACGCAAGGCCCCATGCCAGGCGGATTTATAGATGTAGGCCTTGAATCCTCCGGAACGAATACGAGGTTTTTTAACGGCCAGATAAGCAAAGACATCGATCATCACATCTTCTGCTTCATGGACATCATGGATATAGCGATGGATGTAAAGGGTCAGGCGTGTACCGTAACGATCGATCAACTCGCTTAAGCCGTCTTCATCGCCTTCCAGATATACACGATAGAGAGTCTCATCATCCTGCACTGGNNTTTCCCCCTTATAGGCCATTCCAGCCTCTACCACAATTAAACACTGTGCGGGGGGAGGATTCAAGCTGGGGATGGGGAATAGAAGGTTTTGGTGGAAGGAGCTGAGTCAATGGGCCATGCTGGAATCTCCTTTATTAAAAAGTTAGCCTGATGTGTCCATCTTTTGGGGGGTTAAGTTCAGGTTTCCAATAGTCTTCATTGTAGTATTGGTATATATTTGCAAGATATCTTTTAGGGGGTTCAAAAGAATTTGTTCTCCGACAAATTCACAAAAATAAATCTAAGATTGGAATTGGTTATGCTGCCGTAATATTTAAACTGATGTGTAATGGGGTAGATCGATTGAAGAATGTTATTATGGTTAGAGAATATAAATATACTAATCATAACTATCGAAATGGAGACAATAAAATGACTGATTCTTCTGAAATCGCCAACTTGGAAGCCGAAAGAAAAAGTAATTTGCTACGCGCCATGTCAGCTGTTGAATTGCATCCGGTTATAGTAAACGAGACTCCAAACTTAACTACACATGTTAAATTTCCAATTTCAGAATTAGCATCATATGGGGTAGCTTTTGAGCCCTTAATGGCAGCCTTCCGATTTGTTACAAGTGGTGGAAAAGCTTCAAGCGGCTTTTATAAGGTGACAGTACCGTCCGGTGGCGAACTGTTCCGTTTCAGAGATGGGTCAGGTTTCACAGCAGGTGTAAAAACCTCTACGGGTGCTGTAGGCGGCGGGCAGGCAAGACTTAATCCTTTGATATTTGATCCCACCCTGCTCTTCATGGCAGCAGCATTATCAAATATTGATCAGAAATTGAACACCATCCAGGAAAATCAAAAGGAAATGTTGGAATTTCTGATACAAAAAGAACGCTCCGAAATCAGAGGTGATTTAAACTTCTTAGAGAGCACTTTAAGCAGTTATAGGCATAACTGGAACAGCGAAAAATTCAAAAACAGTAGTTATATTAAAGTTTTGGACATTAAACAGTCTGCTGAAAGAAAGATAGATTTTTTCCGTGAACAGATTGCAGCTAAGCTTGCAAAGAAGCATTTCCTGCACGATGATCAAGTGGTTAAAAAGCAAATAGAAAAACTGCAATCTGATCTTGGTGATTATCAGCTCTCTCTCTACCTTTTTGCATTTACTTCGTATTTAGACGTGATGCTTTTGGAAAACTTCGATGCGATCTATCTTGATAGTGTCATCTCCAAAATTGAGGAGTATGCCTTTAGCTATCGGGACCTATATACAAAAGCTTTTGATGAAATTGAAAGTACAGCAAACTCATCGCTACAGTCTTTTTTCTTAAAGAGCATCGCAAAAGCTAATCGCAGTGTAGGTACAACAATTGCCAAAGTTCCGGTCATTAATAAATCTAAGCTTCATAAAAAGTTAATCAGCAGTGGGGAGAAGGTAGATGACCTCAGTTCAAGAAGAGTAGAAGAGTTCATGATTCAGCTCTTGGATAAACAAAGCAGCAACGTTCGTCCCTTTATCGATAACCTTGCAGTCATCAACAAGCTATATAACGAAGCTAATGAGCTCCTGTTTGATGAAAAGAATATATACTTTTTGGCAGCTTAATCATTAGATGCGTCTAATACTGTCCCAAAATCATCTTCAAAAACCATCAGATTTTCATTAGCTTCTCAAATACCCGCACAGGCATAATTGGTCTTCTTCTTCCAGTTTCTTTTATATGATTCATAACAACTGAAGTGCCTGGCACCGGAATCCAAAAGAATCTGGTTTTCCAAGCGCTTAAAACAACAGCACCTCCCCTGTTTACAGTTAATTTTTGCTATCTATGTACGCATTAATCATTTTTCGTGTGATAGATATCAAATGCTCCTTTAATTCAGAGATACTGTTATTTTTAAAATAAAACTTAGCCAACTCACTCTCGTTATATTTTGCTCTATTTCCCGCTAAAACAGCCTTCAGGGGATACTCTTCGAGTAGGTGTTCCAGTTCACCCTTCATACATTCATATATTTCTTCTTTCTCACGTAAGATTTCTTCTTTATTCTCATCCTTCTTGCATTTGCTATAGAGTCTAAGAGATAGAAAATGTCCGTCATTATTACGATCAAGACGATAACCCAACCAAAACAAGTCTTCCTTACCCCACACCCATGCCCATGTATACGGTCTGCCATAACTGCTACCTGTTGTTAAAAGAAGATCCGTCTCGGGAAGGTCCCCTATCTTTATTTTGTCTTTAAAGAGATCTTTCATACAAAGAAGCTGACCATAACCATCTTGAAATGCTTCAAAGTAGTTTCCTGCTTTATAATTTTCTTTACATGTTTCATACCAACTATCTAAATCTGATAAATACTGATAATAGTCAAAAATGATATCCGATTCTTCTTTATACTCGTTGACAATCCGTAAAATATCAGAACGGTCTACAAACCCCATATCTTTTAAACTGTTAATTTCTTCATCTTCCGGTCTTATGAATCCTGTTTTGAAATAAACAGACCTTGTTTCATGAATTTCATACTCAAACTCTTCTTCTTTAAAGTTTTTATAGCGTTTAAGCTTTAAAACACCATTTTCTTCAATGTCCTTATCAATAAGCTCTCTGTACCGTTCTATCTGATTGCTATGCTCACTCGTAAAGACCTTGCTTTCTATTAAGACCGCAATGTTTTTGTTTACGACTAAGAGAATATCAACGTTTCTATATTGCCTAAATACTTCGACTGAGCCTATATTTTCGACACCTGAGAATAAACTAACAAGCTTTTTTGACATTTGTACCAATTCAGGTTTTCTCGGATCATTAAGCCAGTTCATACTCCAGCAGATAAATGCATCTTGTGACAACTCACTGGTTGCGAATGAGAATAAATTATTCATTTCTTTCCCCCAAAGAACTCTATATTATGATTTGGCGCCTACACCTTTATTTAGACTTCGATGTGAAAAAGCAAATCCCTCTTTCTTAGTCGAAATTTTGCGGCTTTGCTATATATTCTAGATAAAATTAACGAGCGGGTACAGAGAGCTGACCAGATCCTGCTCAATTTCATCACCATTATCAGTTTCGAGGAAAAACAGGAAGATTCGCTCTCCTTCCTGATACTTATAGCGAATCAAGGAGTTGATTTTGCAGTTAGTTTCGGGACTGCCCAGATAGCAGTCTTTTGCGCTGATAAGGCCATAATCATAGTTAATCCTCTGGGACAAATTATCTGTTTTGCCGATGTACAGGAGATAGGTTTCGTCAAACAAAGCATAGACACCTGTAGCTCCGTAATAACGTCCGGAATCTAATGAAAATCTGCAGAATGACTCCTGCCCAAACCTGTGCAGCGGTTTTTGATCCTTTTTAAACAATACAGCTTGAGGCGAGAACTCCTTGATTTTGCCCCAGAAGCTTCGCTTGGGCTCAAGCTCCTGAACAAAAGAAAACGTATGACCGTTGAGGTCAATGGTTATAGGCGAATTATTGTCATCGTCATAGCCAATCCAGATATCAATATCTACGGGATCTACCTTGCCATCTCGGTTCCAGTCAAACATGGGTACCTCGCTTCAGAAAAACTTCACGGAATACGTTCTCATTACAATGTAACGTCCTCTATGCTGAATAAACTATCTGCTAAGGTTCCACTTCGGCTTAAAGCGGTCGATTAAGACCTTCTCGGATGTGCATATCTCATCGTCACTCGTCAACGGACATAAGAAGATCTTAATTTTCTCACCATACCTGTTCATTAAGGAATTCATACGAGTGTTGGTCGCTTGCCCTTCTTTGTAGCAATTTATAGGATGAATTTTGCCATAGTTGATATTAAACCTTGAATGGTAATTGTCTCTACATCTACCGATATAGACCACTTCTCCCTCATAATGGTATAAGTAGAGTCCCTTTTTGTAAAACATGTTTTCGTCTGTGAGACCGTAATGACAAAAGTCATCCGTTCCATTTTTATTGAGAAACCTCCTGAAAAAATGATCATTGTTCTGGACTAAATATCTCATAAAATTCTGTATATTCTTGTGTAAAAACTGAGGGTATCCTCTTTCAATTGTGTGGCGGAGCGAAAGATAATGTTTCTTCTTTAGAAGATTATCTACCGTATGTCGCTTATATTCTAAGAATGGACTGGGCAAATCTTTCTTATATATGATGAAGGGAGTTCTGAAGAAAGTATAACCATCCAGTAGCAAAGTTTCGTTACTATCAAACTGCACAGTTATTTTTGCTACTTGGTGTTTTGTAACAACTTCTCTTTTCTTTTTGATTACCCCAGCTGGATGAGTATGTTTTTTCGTCTTATCCTTTTTTGAGAATATAACCTTGTGAGTACTGCTAACTTGGCTAGCATTTGTCACGCTATACCCTGCCTCAAGCCATGAACGTCCCTGGGAGTGAGACAGATCATTTGCCCACCAGGCGGTATAGGCATAAGCACTTACAGGCAACTCAGATTCGATTATGGTTTGTATTGCTGATGTGCTCAGTGTTATTGTGTCATCATCATTGTTTCGTAACCACTTAGTTAATGGATTATACTTGCTCATTACTAGGCTTCCAACATATCAAAATTTTCGAATGCTGCTAAAATTGCTTCTTGTTTATTATACGGGCATGGATGCACCCGTTGATCTGGAGAAGTACGGTTATTTGCCATTTTCACAGGCAAGCCGCATATCTCTTTCATATGAGCTATCCAACATGTCTTTACAGTAAATCCATAATTGTCCTTTACGTAAGCTTGAATCTCTTTGTAAGTAGCCATTCTCTCCCTTTCTAATAGGTGTATATTTCTATATCCGATACTGATGCTGAAAAAAGCCTAGCATTATCTCTACTGTATCTTTAACTAAAACTAAAAATCAAGAGTAAGTTGTTGTAATGTTTGTATGGTAGGTATGGAAGTGTGACCTTGTTAAGATGCAAATTTCCTGATAATGGCAGCCTAATGTCCGGTTAGAGAGAGTACAAAGATAAAACCAGAGATCCACCTCTAACCCTACTTATAGATTATTGGACTTCCGTCATATTTAACCGTTATTATGTTGATTAGTAATGTTATTTATAGATCTGAACATGTATGTACATTTTGAAGACATGTTTGTAAGTTGTATTTCGCTATTTGAGGAGTAAACTTATGTCTAGCACAAATAACGCAAACGAAATTGATCAAGGCAAGCTTCGCACCCTTCTCACAAATGTTTTAAATAATGCTGCATCAAAAGAAGGTCACACCTTGCTAAGTTATGATTCTGCCATTGCTAAAATTTTCGAATTAGAACCGCCTCAAGAAAATTATTTTCAGGCTATAGATATTGACAACTTTTCAGAGTTCCTTGAGGAAGGAAACTTGTATATTAATAGGAAAGGCTCTTATGTAAAGCTCAAGAAGTATCAGGAATACAAAGAAACTATCGAAAATATTGTAAATAGCCGTATAAGAGGATCTTTATCAAATCAGATTAACTGGATGGTGATTATAGACGAGCGGTACGGAGATTTAGAAACTCGTCTTGAGCTAGCCTATAAACTACTAATCCTTGAAACATCGAGAATATCTCTCCTCTTGGGAAAAGACCAAATCAATAAATTATTATTAATACTTTTTGCATCAATCAAAGAAATCAATGATAAATCGATTTTAGTACTGACGCAAACAGGTAAGGCAAAAGCACAACTGGAAAACAGCTTTAAAGATAAGAAAATTAAAGCGGATTGTCTCACTGTGGCTCAGTTTTTAAAGCTTTCAGGAGCTTTTGACGAAAATACTTTATCTATTAAAGATCCAAGCTCAGGGAGTAAAAGCAAGGCTGAGACAATCATTATCTATGAGAGTTCAAGATTATCGGAAGTTGAACTCGCAAGCCTGTTTAAACTCATCGATCCTCATGCTAAAAGAATAATACTCGCGGGAGATCCTAATCTACCCCCTCCAATAAGGGCAGGCCGTCCATTTTTGGATATGATAGATTACTTTGAAATTGCTTGTCCAGAAAAAGTAGTCACATTAGCTAATGAGATAGAGTCAGGAATCGAGAGAGATGACTACGCACTAGCTCAGATGTTCACTAATTCCGGAAAATGTAATAATAAATTCATTTCTCGTATTCATAAAGGACAAACTGATAATCATCTTAAATTTATAAAATATTGGGGAAAAAACAAACTGAGAGAAATCTTCTTTGAAGAATTAACAACAATAACCAACATGTTGTCTTCGGATGACATCGATGGCTTTAATAAAAGTCTAGGTGCTGAGAAGAGAAATAATTCTACTTATTATAGTTCTGCCAATCATCTCAATGAATGGCAAATACTGACACTGGGAAAACATGGCGATTTTGGCAATGATTCAATAAATAAGCTTATCCATAAAAAATACAGACAAGACATTGTAGATAATTGGAATAATAGTCGCTGGGTTGGCCCTAAACCTCAAACTGATCAGAATATTGTTTTCGGAGATAAAGTGATACCCACTGAAAATGAGCCAAAGCAATCTTGGGGCGGCACTGTTGAAACAGCTTATGTCTACAATGGTGAAGCCGGTATTATGGTTGATTATCCATACAATGGCTATAACAATAATACGGAGTATTATAAATTCCGCTTTTTATCATGTGATGGAATTATTTCATACAAAGAAGAAAATTTCTTTAGTTCTAGTAACAGTTCAGAAACACTTGAGCTTGCTTATTCAATATTAATTACAAAGGCACAGGGTTCCCAATTCGATAAAACAATAGTTGTCATTAATGGCGACCATCACTTTCTTTCAAGAGAGATACTCTATACAGCTTTTACCCGTCATACAGATAAACTGACAATAATTAGTGATTTGTCAATTTATGAGCTAATTCGGTATGCAAATGATAGTTACTCAAAGCTAAAAATCGGTATACAAACCTGTTTAAAGACCCGGTTATATAGTTGTAAAGTAAGCGTCAAACGCTCAAATCAGAATTGAGTTTTTGAAGTAAGCCGGCGTCAGATCAGCAATTTCATCTTGTCTTCCTGCATCCCGGAGTTGGGCAGCCTCCGTAATCGTAGAAACCAGATAGGCATAGGGATCGATGCCGTTATCCTTGCAGATCTCGACCAGAGAATAATAAATCGCACTTCCCTGTGCACCCCGCGGGGTGTTGGCGAAAAGAAAGTTCTTCCGACCAATGACAAAAGGTTTTATTGAGCGTTCGGCTCTGT
>LSQX01370890.1_pt1 | contig 32218 bp, 22 predicted proteins | sample 654561 | NCBI WGS metagenome assembly LSQX01 (sample SAMN04489861, study PRJNA283612) | anaerobic digester metagenome | isolation source: 4 biogas reactors fed with cattle manure at either 37C or 55C with and... | place: Denmark: Kongens Lyngby | collected 2014 | reverse complement strand
TGACAGGCGGTGACAAAAAAGATGAGCCCATGGAAATCAAGGTGGGTGATGTTGTTGTTTACGGAAAATATTCCGGCACCGAGCTTCAGATAGACGGTGAGGATTATTTACTGATGTCACAATCAGACATATTGTACATTGCATAAATTAACAATTTCAAAAATTAAAATAAAATGGCGAAAGAAATTAAATTCAACATTGATGCACGCGACAAGCTAAAATCAGGTGTAAATCAATTAGCTGATGCAGTTAAAGTTACATTGGGTCCAAAAGGACGTAATGTAGTAATCGAGAAAAAATTTGGCGCACCCCAAATCACAAAAGACGGTGTGACGGTAGCAAAAGAGATTGAACTTCCCGATGCGTATGAAAATTTAGGCGCTCAGATGGTTAAGGAAGTGGCTTCCAAAACCGGTGATGATGCAGGAGACGGAACAACTACCGCAACAGTTCTTGCACAGTCAATCATTGCAGTAGGTTTGAAAAATGTTACTGCCGGTGCAAATCCGATGGATTTGAAACGCGGTATTGACAAAGCCGTAATTGAAATCGTGAACAGCCTTGCAGACCAGGCACAAACCATTGGTGACGACTACAAAAAAATTGAATCTGTTGCCAAAGTTTCCGCAAACAACGATGAAACCATCGGCGCTTTAATTGCCGAAGCGATGCAAAAAGTACAAAAGGAAGGGGTTATCACCATTGAAGAATCCAAGGGAACCGACACCTACGTTGATGTGGTTGAAGGTATGCAGTTTGACCGCGGATATATCTCTCCCTACTTTGTAACCGATGCCGAAAAAATGGCAGCCGAATTAGAAAATCCATATATCCTGATTCACGATAAGAAAATCAGCACCATGAAAGACCTGCTTCCTATTCTGGAACAATCTGCACAAACCGGTCGTCCGCTGATGATTATTTCTGAAGATGTTGATGGAGAAGCGCTTGCCACTCTTGTAGTAAACCGTCTGCGCGGTTCGCTGAAAGTTTGTGCCGTAAAAGCTCCCGGTTTTGGAGATCGCCGTAAAGAGATGCTTGAAGACATTGCCATTTTGACCGGCGGAACAGTTATCACCGAAGAAAAAGGAATGAAATTAGAGCAGGCAACCCTTGAAATGTTGGGCGAAGCCGAAAAAATTACCGTTGACAAGGAAAACACAACAATTGTAAACGGTGCAGGAGAACAGGATTCAATCAAAGCACGTGTAGGACAGATTAAAAAGCAGATTGAAACCACAACTTCAGACTACGATCGCGAAAAACTTCAGGAGCGTCTTGCCAAGCTTGCCGGCGGTGTTGCCGTAATTTATGTTGGCGCAGCTTCCGAAGTGGAAATGAAAGAGAAGAAAGACCGCGTGGACGACGCATTGAGCGCCACCCGTGCTGCTGTTGAAGAAGGTATTGTTCCCGGTGGCGGTGTTGCCTATTTGCGCGCTATTCCCGCTTTGAACGAGTTGAAGGGCGAAAATGAAGACGAGCAGACCGGTATCGAAATCGTAAAACGTGCCATCGAAGAGCCACTGCGTCAAATTGTTGAAAATGCCGGCAAAGAGGGTGCAGTAATCGTACAGAAAGTTCGCGAGGGTAAAGATGATTACGGATATAACGCACGCAACGATCAGTTTGAAAATCTCTACGAAACCGGCGTTATCGACCCGGCAAAAGTTTCACGGATTGCATTGGAAAATGCCGCTTCAATCGCTGGTATGCTGCTCACCACAGAAACTGTAATTGTTGAAGTGAAAGAAGATCACCCGCCAATGCCAGCCGGTGCACCCGGAATGGGCGGTATGGGTGGAATGATGTAAAACATCATTATACAACATAACATCTCATTAATCATGAAAGCTTTCCCAATTTGGGAAGGCTTTCTTTTTTACATAAAACAGCCATTAATTGTGTTGATTTAAAAGAATTAACCTGAAATAAACTTCAAACCATTAGTTATAAAAAAATTAATATTTAACGCAATTTCACTTCATCTTCCCGCATTTTTATTTACTTATCTAATTTTGTTCAAAATAATTTAATTACGAGCAAAAATGACAGTATCAATTAACGAATTCCTTGCCAGCGTAGAACAGAGAACACCCGGGGAAACAGAGTTTCATCAGGCAGTTGAAGAAGTGGTCGGTTCCGTCTGGGAACACTATCAGCAAAAACCACAATACCAGCGTGCAAAAATTCTCGAAAGAATGGTAGAGCCTGAGCGCACCATTATTTTTCGTGTTCCCTGGGTTGACGATAAGGGAGAAATTCAGATAAACCGCGGATACCGAATTCAGTTCAATTCCGCCATCGGTCCCTATAAAGGAGGAATCCGTTTTCATCAAAGTGTCAATTTAAGCATCCTGAAGTTTTTAGGTTTCGAGCAAACTTTCAAGAACAGTCTTACTTCCCTGCCGATGGGCGGTGGAAAAGGCGGTTCCGATTTTAGTCCGAAAGGAAAATCAGACAGCGAAATCATGCGTTTCTGCCAGTCGTTTATGAACGAGCTTTTCCGGCACATCGGGCACAACACTGACGTTCCGGCAGGTGATATTGGCGTTGGAAAGCGCGAAATCGGCTACCTTTATGGTCAGTATAAAAGGCTCAACAACGAATTCACCGGAGTTTTCACCGGAAAGGGACTTGGATGGGGAGGCAGCCTCATTCGCCCGGAAGCCACCGGCTATGGAGCAGTCTATTTTGTGCAGCACATGCTCAGACGCATGGGGAAAGATATTGAAGGACTCACTTTCGGTGTTTCCGGTTTCGGAAATGTTGCCTGGGGAACGGTTGAAAAAATCAATGAACTGGGTGGCAAAGTGGTTACTATTTCCGGTCCCGACGGATACATTTATGATCCCAACGGAGTGAAAGGCGAAAAAGTTGACTATATGCTCGAACTGCGGGCTTCCAACAATGATGTGGTTGAGCCTTATGCACAAGAGTTCGGCGCAAAATTTATTCCAGGGGAAAAACCGTGGGAAGTTCCTCTAAACGTAGCAATGCCCTGCGCAACACAAAATGAGCTGAACATTGATGATGCACGGCAGCTAGTGAAAAACAACTGCTATCTGGTTGCCGAAGTTTCCAACATGGGAACAACTGCCGATGCTGCCGAATTTCTTTCGGGAAACATTGTTTTTGCACCGGGGAAAGCTGTCAATGCAGGCGGAGTTTCAGTTTCCGGATTAGAAATGTCACAAAATAACATGCGGATTAACTGGACAAGTGAAGAGGTTGACGAGCGTCTGAAAGTGATAATGGAGAATATTCACAGCACTTGTGTTAACTATGGGGTAACATCTGACCAAAAGAGTAAGGTAAATTACGTTAAAGGTGCAAACATCGGCGGCTTTGTGAAAATAGCTGATGCTATGCTCGATCAGGGGGTAGTCTGATTTTGCAAATGCAACTTTATGTTTGTCAAGTGTTTTAATCTGATTATTTAATCTTTTGTTAAAATTGAAAACACAGTCAGATTAAAACACTTTTTTATTTTTGGAGCAAATTCAAGCTTTAAAAATGCTGGTTGATACACATGCACATATTTATCTTGAAGACTATTTGCACGACATTGACGAAGTGCTTCAGCGGGCTTATGACAATGGTGTCAAGAAGATAATCCTGCCCAATCTGGACTCTTCAACCGTCAAGCGTCTTCTTGATTTGTCCGATACTTATCCTCATCTCTGCTTTCCGCTGATGGGGCTGCATCCCTCTTCGGTTGCCGCAGACTACAGGGAAGAGCTTCAGGCAGTGGAATATTGGCTGGAAAAAAGAAAGTTTTATGGAATCGGGGAGATCGGCATTGACCTGCACTGGGACAAAACATTGAAAAAAGAGCAGCAAGACGCTTTCAGATATCAGATTAAACTGGCAAAAAAACATGATTTGCCAATTGTTATTCACGAGCGAAGCTCATTTCAGGAGATTATTTCCATCGTCAGAGAAGAGCAGGACGGTTCGCTCAAAGGTATTTTCCATTGCTTTACAGGGAGTGAGAAGGAAGCCTCACAAATCGTAGATTTAGGCTTTATGATGGGTATTGGTGGAGTTGTTACCTTCAAAAACAGTGAATTGCAGAAAGTGATTAAAAATATTCCGTTAGAAAATATCGTAGTTGAAACAGACTCCCCGTATCTGGCGCCCGTTCCCAAACGGGGCAAGCGCAATGAGCCGTCATATATTGTTTATGTGATTCAGACCATTGCCAAAGTTTTTGATTTGCCGGTGAATGAAGTTGCCTGCAGAACCACCCAAAATGCAAGAAACCTGTTCGGAATTTAATCGTATCCTTTCCCTGAATTTTATCGAAAACAAAAGAAAGCTTTAGTAAGTTATGCGAAACATATACAAAGCGAAAGCAGGTGATTGCGCATAATTTAGTTTCATTCAGTTTCTTTGAGATTATTTTACAGGAATTGCATGAAATAATTTTTCAAGCTCATTTTATCCTGATTTTTTATTAATTTTGGCACTTATTTTCAAATCTGAAAAAATTGGAGAGGTGCAGGAGTGGCTTATCTGGCACGCCTGGAAAGCGTGTGTACCGGAAACGGTACCGAGGGTTCGAATCCCTCTCTCTCCGCTTGAAAATGAAACGGGCATTTTACCCGGCAAATGAAAAAAAGAGTGATTTGAAATTTTGAAAATCGGGAGTAAAAAAATTAATCTTTTTGCAAATTGTGAGGATTCAGTAAACGCAAAAACAGGCAAAACGCTGGACATCAGCGAGATTACAAAGAAAAAGAATTAGCTCCGATAGGAAAAATCCGGATTTTATAAATTTTAACTAAAAAATTCACTCCATTAAATTTGATTTTTTCATTTGAAAACGTGTTATTTGTTGTGTTAAATCAGGAATTAAATATTCAGATTAAATAAATTTTAAAGTATCAAGGAGATTATTAACTAAAAAATTCGTATTTATTATGAAAAGACTATTTGCATTAATAGCATTATCAGGAATGCTTTTTTTCATGGCAACAAATGCTGTGGTTGCTCAGGATCAGGAGCCCGCTGCTGATCAACAGAATCAAGAACAGGTGGTAGCAGCTGACCCTGACCCTTTTGAAACAGCCGCCGCTGCAGCAGAAGGAGGACAGTCACTGCACAGCCAGCTCAAACAGAAGTTTATTGAAGGTGGTCCAATGTTTATGTCCTTCATTTTAATCAGTTTGATTTTGGGTTTGGCATTTGCAATTGAAAGAGTTCTCTATCTGAACCTTGCTACATCAAACACAAAAAAGCTGCTGGTAAAAGTTGAAGAGGCACTGAACAGCGGAGGTGTTGAGGCTGCAAAAGATATTTGCAGAAATACCCGCGGTCCTGTAGCCAGCATTTTTTATCAGGGACTTGACCGCTTCGATCATGGAATTGACATGGTTGAAAAATCAATTATTTCCTACGGCGGAGTTCAGACAGGTCTCCTTGAAAAGGGATTGAGCTGGATTGCACTTTTTATTGCACTGGCGCCGATGCTCGGGTTCCTCGGAACTGTTGTGGGGATGATTGTTGCTTTCGACGCCATCGAAATTGCCGGGGACATCTCTCCCTCGCTGGTTGCCGGTGGTATTAAAGTGGCTCTGATTACAACTGTGGGAGGTTTGATTGTTGCTATCATCCTGCAGTTTTTCTACAACTATTGTGTTGCAAAAATTGACAGCATCGTGAATAACATGGAAGATGCTTCCATTTCACTGCTGGATTTGCTGGTAAAACATCAAGTTAAAAAACAAGGATAACCCATGGGAAGATTAGAGAAAATAACTTCGATTATTTTGTGGGCCCTGCTCATCGTATCAGCAGTCCTAATCGTTTCCATGATGGTTAACATCAGTGACAATGAGGCTGATATGACAATGGGAAGCTGGATTAACTCCAATCTCGTCTGGGCTTACATATTACTTATTGCAACAGGAGCAATTGCAGTTATTGCAAACATCTTCCTGATGGCAACCGATTTTGAAAATGCGAAAAAAGGGATTATCTCCATAGTTTTTCTGGGAGCAGTTGCCCTTGTTTCCTATCTGATTGCATCAGATGCTATTCCGCAGTTCATCGGTGTGCAAAAATTTATCAATGACGGAACTTTGACACCAAGGGTAGCAAAGCTGGTTGATGCAGGATTATATGCCACGTATATCCTGTTTGGACTTGCAATTTTATCTATTGCGCTGTCATCCGTAGTTCGTTTATTTAAGAAGTAATTAATTCGTGGTACTTAAACAGGAAAATTTAATATGGCAAGAAAAACACCTGAAATACCGGCAACATCTTTAGCAGACATCGCTTTTATGTTGCTCATCTTTTTCCTGGTAACAACCACGATGGACGTTGACAGCGGTCTGGAAAGAAGACTTCCGCAATGGGTTGATCCCGAGACGCTCAAAGATGACGATCAGATGATCAAGGAGCGTAACGTGTTTGTTGTTCTGGTGAACCGGGACAACCAACTTCTGGTGGAAAACGAATATGCCAGAATTGAAAACCTACGCGATATGGCTAAGGAATTCATGGCTAACCCGCGCAATGAAGAGCATCTCCCTGAAAAGGAACAAAAAACCGTTCCCTACTTCGGAGATGTGATGATAACCAAGGGGGTTATCTCACTGCGCAATGACATGGATACTCAATATGGCACTTACATCGCTGTTCAAAACGAGCTGGTTGCTGCTATTAGTGAACTGAGAGATGAGTTGGCAAAAATTCAATTCGGAAAAGCCTTTAATGATCTGGACAAGGAACAGCAGGATGCTGTCCGGGAAATTTATCCATCCAGAATTTCGGAGGCTGAACCAAAAAGAGTAGGAGGAAGATAAATGAGTAAATTCAGAAAAAAAGGAGAAAAAGAACTTCCACCCATTTCGACAGCTTCATTACCCGACATTGTTTTCATGTTGCTGTTCTTCTTCATGGTTACTACAACCATGCGTGAAGTAACATATATGGTAAAAATCACACTGCCCGGAGCAACTGAACTGACAAAACTGGAGAAAAAATCATTGGTAAGCTATATCTATGTGGGAGAACCGCTGCCCGAATACCAAAAGCATTTTGGGATAGCATCCCGGATTCAGCTCAATGACCAGTTTGCAGGCGTTCCTGACATTCAGGAATATATCATTGCAGAAAGAGAAGCCAGAAATGAGGCTGAAAGACCCATGATGATCACATCACTGAAGGTGGATGAAAATACGAAAATGGGGATTGTTACCGATATAAAACAGGAGCTGCGAAAATCCGCAGCACTGCATATCAACTATTCTTCGAGAAAAAAAGTACAAAGATAGTTTTTAAAAAAGGGAAGCATGGCTTCCCTTTTTTAATGGGTATTTCTTTGAATATAAATCCCAGACCTCAGGCTTTGCCTATGTATTCCTGTGACCTTTTGAAATTTTTACTCTTTTTGATAAACCCTCACATAATCAACCAGAAAAACATCAGGAAAAACCGACTTCTCAACTTCTTTCAGATTATTGGGATATTCCATGCTCAAAATAAGGTACTCCTCAATTTGTGAAATTCCCTGCATAACCTCATAAAACTTCAGCCCGTCAACATAGAAGATATAGCGATCAGGCAACCATTCCAGTGCAAAATTGTGAAATCCTTCTCCCAACCCCTCCAAATAGCTCTGGTAACCCCGTGTTGACTGTTGGTTAGGTCCATATGCCCAGTGAACGTTATGTGAAACAATATCATCTCCCAGTTTACGGAAACATTCCATGATATCGATTTCAGCGCCAAATTTTGCAGGATCTTCCCCTTTGGAAATTTCTGCTGACTGAATCCAGAAGGCAGCCCATACCCCTCCCGGCGACTTTTGTACCTGTGCACGACATTCAAACCAACCGTATTTTGCCATAAATAAACCCTGCGTACCAACAGCGCTTGCAAACAAAGTGTCGTTTTCATTCAGTGCAAACAGTTTCAGATATCCGCCTTCAACTTTCACAGCACGTGGAGAAACATAAGAAACTGCTCGGGGTCCAATCCCGCGAACGCGCCATTTGGTCGTATCCAGATGATTTCCCTCAAACTCATCGCTCCACACCAGCTTATAACCCATTTCCAGCGGATTATGTATTTTATCGGAAACAGGTCCTTGCGCCGGGCGTTGCGGCGTTGCCAAAAATGGTAGGGTTATAAACAAAAAAAATGGTAAGTATTTCATCTACTTATTTTTAAAAATCATAAAAAACATTGCAAAGCACTTTTAGATGTTAGGGTTAAGCTGATAAATACAAATAATCCAGCCAATTACGGGCTGTTAATAGTTTCAGACTGATTATTAACGAATAAATGGAACTCGTCCCTATTTTCAGGACGAGTTCCATTATTCAAATATAATTATTTTTTGAGAAAGCAACCTCCAAATCTCTTCTCACTGCTTCAGCACCCAAACATCGGTTACGCGCGACTGCATGCGCCAGTTAAGGTGTCCTTCATCGGGGCGGTCGAAGGTGATTTTCAGTTTACCCTCTTTAATCAGCTCTTTTGGCAGTGGAAACTCCTTAAACTGCTCATATCCTTTCTCATATTTTGTTGGCGTGAGCCGCTCACCGTTGGCACGAAGCAGCGCTTCTCCGTATCCGGCAACGCGGATCAGATAATCCGACTTCGGATCAAGTTCGTCATATTCCAAAACCGGGCTGAACTGGAAAAGCTGGGTAGAGAGCCTTTTGCGGCTGAAACCGTTCTCCTCCCACAGATAGTCGATGGCATCATCGGTTTCAGAAACCACATGCTTTGCATCCGCGCTGGAAATATTGTCATAGAAACTGCCTTCACCGGGCGTTTCATAGGTTCTGATAAAATCAAGCCGGGCAATTTTCTGCTGCTCCGATTTCATTTCCCTCACTTTTTCAAACTCATCTTCAAGCCACCAGCGGTTGTTCAGCGGGTAATCAATAAAATCGAGAATTGCTCCCCTTTCGTGATTTTTTGCACCATATTTTGGCACGCTGGTTTGCAAACCAACCGATTGGAACAGCTGCTCGCAATAATCTACGATAATTTCCCGAAGCTCCTGTGCAGCAGGCTCTGTTTCTGCCTTCTCCAACACTTTAAGCGCTTCGTCCATTGCCTTGTCGGCGCCGGTGGTGCCGGCATTTGCAAGAATTTCATAAGCCTCTTTTTCAAGCCCTCTTTCGTATGCCTGCCGTTGCTGAACAAAGCTGTCGTAGTAAGCACGCATCACCAGCTGCTGCCAGCGCCAGTTGCCAGCTAACTGCGGATTTTCAGCATCAATCGTTTTCCACAATTCGAGCGTTTTTCCAACTGTTTCATTCCCCTCTAACGGACCTACCCAATTTTCCTCTAAAGCCAAAATTCCTTCGGAAGCCTTTTCTGCAACCCGATTTCCAAAGAAAAAGCGGGTATATTCGGTGACAATCTCTTTTACATCTGCCTTGGAATCCCAGCCCAACCAGCTCCATACCACCTTGTTCACGTCGTCGTTAACTCCATCAGAATAAGAGAGAAACCCGTCGGTTGGGGGCATATCTCTCCTGAAAATTTCCGCATAATATAAAGGTTGCGGATTGGTGCATTCGCGCCCTTCGGTGAGTGCATAAGCCTGATCCCACTGCTTCACCGGATAAGAACATCTGACAGTATGAGTAATGTCGGGATAGAGCCTGAGTTTATATTTCTCCGGCAGAAGCTGGCGCTCAATTTCAACCGGCGGACTGCTCGGTCCGTTGGCAACGCCTTCCAGCCAGTCGGGGCTTTTTTCATTCAGATAATCAAAAAAGTATTTTACGCTTTTTTCGCTGAAGCCTTGCAGAGATATCCACATGGTGGCATCAGGGTGATATTTATGCAAAATTGTGGTGAGCTCCTCAAGGAAAGGCATCACATCTTCGGGAAGATTGTTACCCGGATCGCCACCCGGGAAAAAAACTGCATCTAAACGCGGACAAGCCTTATAGAATGCTTCATGCTTTTCAATCTCTTTTGTGCGCAGTCCGGTATTCTTCAAATCAAATGTTGCCGGCGTCCATACCCAGTATTCTGCATCATATTTCAGGCATATTTCGCTCATTGCCACATTCATGACATCGCGCGGAATCTTCATGTGCTCGCTGATTTTTTCCTCCTGAAATGGAATACTCTCAAAGCTGTTTGCGCCAAAAAGAACCTGCTCCCTGAAGTGCTGGTCAAACTGCTCAATATCCCAGGCATCCCATGAATTGGCGGTATTTCGGTAACCAAACTGATGACCGCGAAGCGGATATTCAGGTGAAGTGGCATAATCAACAGCTTCCGGAATACGGAACAGCCCATCCTCCAGTTCGGCTATTCTCAGCAATTTACCAATTCCGAAGAGAACACCGCGTGCATCGGCACCGATAATCCAAAGCGTCTTTTTGCCGCCCTCTTCAACATATTTTAACCGGAAACCTTCAGCTTTAAATTCGGGGCTGCTGCCATCGCTGCTCGCCGGAACGGCTTTCCCGAACAGCTCTTTGTCACCCGAAAGCGCCAGTGCAATCACGGTTTTACTGTTCCAGTCGCTAACCTGCTGCAAATTGAGTGAAGTTCTTTTGGCAACCTCCTCGGTCAAAACCAGCGGAGCTGTTTCCAACATAGGCGAAGTGAGCGACGGTGAAATCAAAATCACTGCATTTTCAAGGCCGGGTTGCCCGGCTTGGTTGCCGCACGAAACCATCAAATTAAATACAAAAGCGAAAATCAAAACAAGTTTAAAAAATTGTCTCATCGTTTTTTTAATTAAAATTTATAAATTTTTCAGATATAAAATAACGCTTGCGCCCCAACAGGAACCGCCATTCGCAAATCTAAACAATCACCTGCGAACCAACCAAAATTCCAAAGTTTAAACCCAAAGGTTTAACCATGTGGTTTCATAGTTGGTACAGGCAGGGAGGGAAACTTTTTTAATGATTTTTTGTGGTTCCTGGTGGTTTGGTGTTTCGGTGGCATTTCTTGTGTAATTTATTTCTCGCAGATTATTCAATTGGTTATGGACTCTGAACGGCCACTGGGTGGCCACTGAGCTTGTCGAAGTGATCGAAGTGTGTCTCTTTATTTTTGCTACAAAATCACGAAGGCTCTAAGTTTCACTAAATCATTCTCTGTGCTTCTCTGTGTTCTCTGTGGTAAATTTTCTTGAATTTTTATTTATAAAGCCAATAATATTGATTAGGCGATTTTGTAATTCTTTATGCTACTCCTTGATCCTCCTTATTTTATGCAGGTTTTGCTGATTTACGCAGATTATTAATCCCATAAACATCCGTATTGAGCCTACTCATCCATGTCATCGGCTTTCTGTTTTTTTCGAACCCGAGACTTTGAATTTTGAGTTTGAAAACCAAGACAGATTAAGAATTAAGGCTCTTTTTGTTGTTTTCTGAACAAAAAACTGCTTTTTCGCGTTATCTCAACGTTATCATAATGATAACTGAGATTAGTTTTAATTCATTCCACTTAAAAATCAAATTATGAAAAAATTTTTATTTTTAGTGCTGACAGTAAGTTTATTAACAACTGCCCAGCAATCAGAAGCACAGGTTTCCCTGAGCGAAAAACTCACCATCGGAGTTAAAGCAGGTATTAACGGAGCCTGGTATCATTACATTAAGGATGAGCTAAAATACAGAAAAGAGGATGGTGACAAAAGTATGTTGCAGCCCTCGTTTCAGCTGGGAATTTTGGGTGATTATGAAATTTCAGAAAATTTCTCCCTCCAATCAGGATTAATAATCAACGGCAAAGGATCAAGAGAGCTCTGGAATGATGACTGGGATGATGAAACAGGAAAATCTAAAGAAAATACATGGTATGTTGAGCTGCCTGTATATGGGGTACTTCAAATGGATAAGCTCTATTTTGGTGCCGGACCATACATCGGTATAGGACTGTTCGGAAACTGGTCAACTGAATATACAGATAGTAATACTGGTGAGGTTTTAGAGAATTATTCAGGTAAATCATTTGAATTTGAAGAAGACAAACGTATTGATTTCGGTATCAATATAATGGGTGGCTACAAACTCAATGACAACTGGCATATTGGGCTGAATTTTGGATATGGACTAACCGAATTATGGGATGATGCCAATAATGGAAATACCGTTCTCTCACTTTCGGTGAGTTACTGGTTTAAATAACCCGGCGCCATAATCTACCCTGCCCCACAACCCCAGACAACTTATTCGCAAACATTACAACATAAATTGCTGAATTATTTTAACAATCAATTCGGTAAATAAGAAATTATACTAAAGTTGAAATATTAAAATATAAAAGTTATGAAAAAAAATGCACCATTACTCATTATTCTGGCTTTGCTACTGGCGACAGCCGTCTTTTCCTGCAAAAAGGATAAAGATGAAGACGATAAACCTGACTCCTGCGAAACTTTCTTTGTTGACAATGCCATGAAGGTGAACTTCACCGGCACATCAATCACTACAAACTTCACAAGTGAATTTACGAAAGACAAAGCCTATGAAGTGACCATTTTCAACAATGGCAATATCTCCGTTGCCTCCAACACAAAGACCTACTCCTTTACCAAAGAGATGATTACCAATTGTACTGTCGGCATAAAAACACAGGATATTGCCTATTCCAATACTGAAACCGGCTTCGAACTGTTTCTGAAAAAGGAGACAGACGAAGGAAGCGAAATCTTCACGGTACGGCTTTATAATGCCTCAACAGTAAGGCAGGCAAGCCTGAAGTACGGAGGAGTTCAGTAAGATCGGGTACAGCAGGCCTTTCAATCTGGATTTCAGAGCTAGAACTGCGGAATTTTCAGCAGCTCACCGTCTTTGAGTGCGGATTGATGGGCAACAATTCCCGAAACAGTCAGGTTCAGTGACATTTCCACGCCGATTAACGGTTCGCGGTCTTCCAGAATTGCATGCACAAATTCATTGGTGAGATAACCATGAGAGCCTCCGTGTCCGCCTAAGGGCATTCCCGGCGGAAGCGGAGGCCTTTTCAGTTCGGGCAGTTTAACATCTAATCCTTCAAACTTATTATAATAGCTTCCTTTTTGTCCGCGTACCCTGCCCCGCTCGCCACTGTCGCCCGGCGTATCCCAGCTCACTGCCATGCGCGCCGTGCCACCTTCACTCGTGCGAAAAAAAGCGATTTCAGTACCAAAAGGATTTTTATACATATTATTTTCCGGTTTCAAATGCGAAATGACGCTGGGCATTCCCATGCAGGAAACTTCAGTGAAACTGCCACCGGTGATGCAGTGGTGAAAAGCATTGGAATGCGTTGGATAAAACTGTGGCGGCAAACCGATGCGCCACCCTTTGTAGGAATCAATAGGCTCATCCATGTAGTGATAATATTCCCCCTCGGCATAAACCAGCTCGCCGAAGCTGCCGGCTTCGTATATTTGCCGCATAGCCCACAGGCTTTCCCGAAACATTGAAGTTTCAAACATCATGTACTTTAATCCACTGGATTTCACCGCTTCATACAGCTTATGGGCATCTTCAACAGAACCAAAAACTGCCGGAACGGCAACTGCCACGTGCTTGCCGTGTTTTAATACTTCAAGGCAGTGCTGCATGTGTCCCGGCGCGTCGGTGGCAACAAAAACCGCTTCAATCTCTTTGTCTTTTACCAACTCTTCAAGCGAAGGGTATGTTTTTTTACAGTTGGTTACTTTGGCTAACTCCTCACAACGATCCGGGAAAAGGTCGCTGACAGCTACAACCTCCACATTGGGATGATTTTGAAAACCAAACGAAGCACCAAATTTGCTGCGCCCGTAACCCACTATCCCCACTTTTATTTTCCTGCCGGAAAAGGAGTTCCAGCCTGCATAAGGATCGGCTGCTGTAGAAAGTTCATCAAATCCCTGAATGTCGGGAGTTCCCTGAGCCGGCTGTTTGGATTTACCCGATGAACAGTCAAAGGGCGAAAAAGCAAGTGCTACCGTACCGGCAACGGAAGTGTGCAAAAATCCTCTTCGGGAGAAGGGACTTTTACTGAGATTATTCTTTTTCTGATTCATTTTATTTTGGTTGAATATTTTTTATCCAGATGCGTGAACGGGGCGCCATTTCAAGTTTAAGCTAATCATTTTCAGTTTTTATTTCTTCCCCGCCGAATCCATTCTTCAAAGATAGCACTTTAGAAAAAAGAAAAAAACAACAATAATATATTCAGCTTGCCCAAAGGGCAAAATTTAATTAACCACAAACGCAAACTTGTGATAATGAAGCAACACTAAACTCCTGTCCAGAGGGCAGTACTATTCTGCTACTTCAATTTTCCAGTCGGAAAATTCAACCCAATACTGCTGTGTGTCGGGTGCTCCGGCTGCCAGACCAATATCAACGGAGTCGTTAATCCCCGGAATATCGGTAGTGTGCCGTTCGATAATCCAGTTGATGCCATCCAGACTAATATAGCCGCTGAAGCTGTTTCCGTGACGCACTATTTTCAGATAGATGGGAGTTTGTGAATTTTCCGGTAGATTTTCGCTGCTTGCCTTGTGCATACAGCCATTGGCAAATTCATCATATTCGATTCCCGCACGCCCGGGAGTGGCAAATACCAGAACCGATCCCTTACTGCCAGGCTGCGTATCAAAACTTTTGGCAATATCGTTCCGCACAAACAGTCCCGAACGAAACCATTCGTGCGTACGATCACCAAACTGACTGATTTTAACAGTTGCCACAAAATCGCCTTTTATTCCTTTCACATATGCTGCAGCATAGGAATCTTCAGCATGAAAAAAATCGGAGCCGCCTGCTTTGATTTTAAACCGGTTAGCCTTTGCATCGGCTTCAATCTCATAAGGTTTTGCTTTTGCAGAACAGTATTCCAAAATCGACAATGAGTTAATATCCAATATTTTGCCGTTAGCAACATTTAACTTCTTTGCCGCACTGTTTCCGATGTGTACCCGATGAAGTCCAGCTGCCGGCTCCAGTTCAAAAGAAATATTTTCAGTACTGTTGGGTTCCAGTTCCATGGGCTGGCTTTGTACTTTTGCATCGTCAAAAAACAGGACAGCTTCAAGTTTCTGCGGCTCGGCTGTGAGATTTCGCGCCAGTGCAGTTGCCTTTACTTTTTCTCCCTGAATCAGCCGGTCGTTTGAGAGCTGAAAATCCTCAAAAACAACTGCCGGTTTCTCACCCTCGATGCGAACAGACTGATAATCAGCTGAACCAATTGCCAGATGGTGTTCGCCTTCGTCATAAATCCGCACCTCAAACTCAATGCTGCGGCTGTTATTTCTGATTACCGGGAACAGCTGTTTCTCCCGCACCTTGCCGTCAACGTACAGTTCCACAGGAGCCATTCCCGTGGAGCCAATGTTTTTCACATCGGCAGAAACCCGGATCACACTTCCGGCAGACACGGCTCCCGACGCAGTTTTAGATGCCGCTTCAATCCTTAGGTTGCTCTCTTCAAAAAGCGGCTCCCCTTCGATAATCAGTTCTGGTGCATTTTCAGGCGCTTCAATGGTAAAATTATTGTGGTAGGTGTTATCCTCAATCATTGCGGCGCACAATTTCCATTCGCCCTGCTCTAAATTGTAGTATATGTTCTCCTCCGCCGTCCAGCCGATAGACATATTGTCGAACCAAAAAGCGACATTATCGTTGAAAAAGCCGGCATTTACGTTGTGTACAAGGTTTCTGCGCACCAGTGAGTTAAAGGTCATTCCGGCAGTTTTGATTGCCCCCGTATCGTCGGCATCCTGCTGCACATCGTCCAGATGATTATACTCTACAAGGTATCCGCCGTCAATTGCCTCTTCCAGGTTTGACCAGCCGCCCACATCAATGGCAAAGCGTCCGCGCGTTTTGGTAATGTAGTTGTGCGAAATAGTCGTCATCAGTGTATAGGAAGCATGAATATTTGTACCGCCGCAATCGTAGAGCCGGTTGTAGGAAAACTGGGTCTCCCGTGTAATTTCGCGTCCGTCTTTCGGGTTGCGCGGACCGCGGATAACAACTGCACCATTGTCAATAGTTTCAAGGCGGTTTCGTAGAATCCGGGTCTGGTAGCAGCCGTTCAGGAGCGAAAGTCCGGTTCCCATACAGGAGCGGATTTCGCCGTCAACCAGTTCGCAGGCATGTGCAAACTCATATTTGAGTGCACTGTTTCCGGCAACGGTGCCTTCAAAAGTCAATCCGTAGAAGCGCAGATTGCGCACCGGCTTTTCAAGTTCTCCCTGCACAGTAACTAAATTATCTAATCGGGGTACACCGGATGAAATCCGGTTCATATCTTCAATTCCGGTTTCGGAAATATAACTTATCTCCTTCAGCTTTTCATCGAAAAACCACTCGCCCTGAGCGTCCAGAAATTCTTTCACATTTTCCACATAATAACGTGGCGGAACAATCACCACCCCATCCTGTGGCTTTTGGAACGTAGCCACACCACTCTTTTCGTCAATTTTCACAAAAGAATTGATACCCGTGTGCCAGCGTAAAAGCATTACCACACGGTTATTCTCCATGTCTTTCCAGTTTTTCAGCTCTCCTTTGTTGAAGTGGAGCTCTCCCGTTGATGAAGAGATTACCGGCGGTACAAAATAACCTTCATTTGGCATGCGTGCAAGGGTTTGCCGCTTTCCGTCCACCACAAACATTCCTACAGAATCAGCACTAAACGGTGCAGTCCAGATGTTCCCTTTTTTTGTCCACCCGGTTACCGGCTGTGCACCGGTAATAACCGGTTTTTCCCCGGGATATGCAGCGTATGTAACATAGTGATCTTTTAGTTTATGGTATTCAAAAGCACCGGTAGGCAGGTTGGTTTCTACCCGTTCGCCGCCATCAGCCGACTGAAACAGAAGCGGTTGTGCCAACGGATAGGTTCCGCCACGTAAATAGACCAGAATATCTTTTCCTCTTCCCAAAGGGTGCGGCGACCCAATCCAGCGTTTTTCCACCGGCGGATCTTTCGGTTTATAAACCTGAGCTTTCAGCTCACGAACTGCCCGTTGCGCTCTTTCGATGGTGAGAAACGGTCCGTCGCTACTATCTGCGTTAGGCGCTTCCAATGTACCCGACCAGCTGTCGTTTCCCTGCGGAGAAATATAAAAATCAGCTTTGGAAGGGTAGCCAAACGGCAGCCACTCTTCTCCTTCAAGGATTTTCCCATCCCGGTGCTCCGATGTTGTTTGCGCAGTTAAGGAATAAAAATGAGATGAAGTAAAAAACAATATTGCTGTAAATATTTTAAAAATGAGTTGCTTCATATTTTTATGATTCTTAAATTGTTTTTGTAATCTGATGTTTAAACGGAACGCGAATATTAAAACATAAAACTCGCTGACTATCAACCTATTAATTCTCAAAATTGATTCATAATTAATATTTTATACCTCAAAAGCCTATCTACCGACAAGCAGGCACGAAATTTTCACTAAGATTTTCTTCTGTATTGCTTTTTTATTGGCAATTTATCTTTCAGTATTAAAATAAAAAGTTACCTGTCAATGTTTTAAATCAAACAATTTCACCGCATTATCATGGAGAATCATGCGGGCTACTTTCAGCGCTTCCTCCTCAGTGAAATATCTGGTTTTTACCTTTTCAACAAGCACATTTCCAATGATTTCCTTTGCAAAAAGCAGGTGTCCGTAAACATTTTCAACGTTTTCATAATCACCGCCAAAAGCGAGAATCTTATTTGCGGGAACAGTTTCCAGCCACTCGTGCAGATACCGCTCGCTGTAGGACGGCGAGATAATATAGAGCCAGCAAAGGTCTATATAAACATTTCGGAAATTCTTTGCTAAGCTTCCAAACTCGCCGCCGTAGGGATAGCCGCCATGAAACAGCACAAACTTCACATGACGGTATTTCAGAAACAGATTGGCTAAAAGTGCAGGATTTGCATTCATAATGTAGTTGCCGTCGCCTGCCTGCAATCCGGTATGAATCTGCACCGGTTTTTGAAATTCGCGCGCCAGATCCAAAATCCGGTGCATCATATAATCGGCAAGTGGCTTTGCAGCATACTCATCTATCGGCGTATCCCCGGTTGCCATCACTTTTTTGAAAACTTCCTCTGCCTTTTCGTGACTCACATCTTCAAAATAGAGCGAACGATAATATGCTGACGAGTTTTTGATGGTAGTCAGCCCTGACTTCACTTCACTCTCAAAATGCTTACGCAACGTAGCATTCAGGTCATCGAGCGTGGCAATGGTTGTTTCGTGCTCTTTCGCCAACTGCTCAATTTTTGTCCGTGAATCCAACTGAAAATAGTCGAAACGGGTGGTATATCTAAAAAACTCGGGATTTCCGGGAATTGGTTTGGAATCATTGATTACAAACTGAATATTGCATTTGTCCCTGAGAACCGTGTGGTACCAGTTGGTTTGATACACCTCCCTGAGCTTGTCGGTGAGCTGATGCACCGTTTTTTCGTTAAACTCCTTCACGCCAAACAGATGGTCAACTGAAAGCAGTGTCACCCTGTTGTAGGCAGTATTGAACGAAGCTTCATAAAAAGGCTGCAAAATTTCCCATTTTTCAGAAACAGTAATGGAGTCGGACATCAGCCGTGTGAACTGTGGTTTTGACATGCCTGCCGCCTTGATATCGTCATCGGCATACTGATGAAACAGCCACATGAAATCAAGCGTTTTGCTCTTCGACAGCGAATTGATACTCGCCAGATGCTCATGCGTGTCCACCACCGGCATGGCGCTTAGCGCACTGCGGATTCGCTCCTCAAACCCTTCACGGGGTTCGGGCTTCACAGCTACCTGCGCTGAAGTTACACCAGCTAAAAAGAGTGCAAAAAGAGTTGAAAACATCCTTTTCCCGCCTGCAATTTTCAAATCTGTTTTCATAGTTTTTCTCCTGATACTATTTTCGGATAAGCCATATTTCGGCAACTTGCGAACCGCGTTCGCCACCGCTTGAATCGTCGGTTCCAGCCGACCAGGTGAAGGTAACTTTTCCATCCCGGGTGATTTCTGCCGGCAACTCAAATTCGTGAATCGGACTGGTTCCCATACGTATATAATTGTGTATCAACACGCCATCAGCTTCTAACATAATGCTGGCACGAAAACGCCCTGTATATGCAATTCTGAGTATATATTCCGCATCGGGGTCAAGATTATCATATTCGGCAACCAGCGGAGTGTCATACAGGGTATTGATCTGAACCATCCATGCCAGTGGCGTTGTAAGTCCTTCAAAACCTTTTGCCACCACTTCATGCACCCAGTCCTCTCCCTGTAATCCCACGCCAAAGCTGACACGTGGCGATTCCAGACTACTCGGGTCTTCCTTCCATGTTTTGGCAGAACGAATCCGGTTCCATGACGAAGGCATTCCGAAGTTATCATAAAAACCGCCGGGACCGGGATTGGTGCGATTCAGCATTTTGTGAACAGCCTCTAAACGCTCCTGCTCTCCCGCCAGTTTTTCAATCTTTGAAAACTGATCCAGCATCCAAAGCGCATCGTTCAGCGGAATGTCGATATTGTCAATAAAGTTTCCGCGACCGGGCGTTGCATGATGCTTTTCTATAGTGAGCTGCGCCTTAAAAGTGCGGAAAAGTGAGTCAGCCAGTGCATGGCATCTCGCTCTCAATTCAGAAGAAACGGGATTTTCATTCGCCTGAAGCAGAACATTTTTTGCATCCGTCAGCGCTTTCAGCGATCCAGTTTCGGGTGCCTGTTCCAAAATATTTCTTGCCTGGCGCTCCAGATGAGTTTCATAAATCAGACGTCGCTGGGTGTAGGCATCAAAATAAGCCCTGATCAATCCTCCCTGAAACCTCGGACTGCTCAAAACCCAATCCGGTGCGGTTGCTTCCATGTCCTGCCATTGTTGCAAGGTTCTCTGCACCTGATCATTTGCCAGCAAGGGTCCATGAAAGTTGCGCTCAATCGCCATAAATCCCTGTGCAGCTGTCTCTGCATATTCAGGACCGATGAAAAAGCGCGAATATTCGCGAAGTGTCTCCATCACAGGCTTTGTGGGGTCCCAATCCTGATCGCTCCAGATAAATTTGTTGACATCGTCGTTGGTTCCTTCGGAATAGCTGATGCTGCCCTGAGCAAAGTCGGCATACAGATTATGTATATATTTCTCATCCACCGGACGGGGATTGATGCACTCACGCCCCAAAGTCATGGCAAATGCCAGATCCCACTCAGGAACAGGATACTGACAACTCAGCAGGTGAGTAATATCGGGATAGAGCCGAACCGGAATATCGGGACTGAGGCGGCTTTTCACCTCCTGCAGGGTCAGCTTAATCCACGGACCGTAAACAATTCCGCCAAACCACGCCGGCTTGTTATTCACCCGCTGAAAGAAATCTTCAAACCACGCTTCCGAAGGTTTGAACACCTGCGGAGAAACCCATATTTTCGCATCGGGATGATATTTTTTCAGTAATTCTGCCTCTAATTCAAGCCAGTTGAAAAGTTCGTCGGGTTCAAGTTTCCCCGGATCACCGGCAGGAACAAACAGCGCATCAAGTTTTGGCAGCAGACTAAAAACCTCCTCACGTTCAGCCAGTTCCTTGCGAATAGAATCGGGTGAAGTGTAATCCGTTCCCAAATTGGGATACCACATCCAGACGTCCAATCCGTAATCAATACAAATACGTGACTGATGAACCATCATTTCGATGGCAGGAATTTTCATGTGAATACTGCTGAAATCATCATCGGTGCGGGGCGGCATAATTTCAATGCTGTTGGCACCAAAAATGACCAGGTCGCGAATGTAGCTGTCGTATTCTTCAACTCCCCAGGCATCATAGGCGTTCGTTTTTGGTCGATAACCCATCTGGTGCCCCCGCAATGGAAATTTTGGGGAGGACGAGAGCGAAAGTAACTCTGTTCCTTCAATCCGTCCCGGTTCCATCTCCAATGAACGCAAAAATTTACCCACCCCGTACATCACACCACGGGTATCATGCCCGGCAATGATCATCAGCTTTTCATCTGCCAGTTCCAGCAGTTTATATCCCTCCGCACGGGTTGCGGGGAGCCCCGAAAGCGCTTCCATTTTTTCGGCGGGCAAATAACCAAGATCATTTTCAATCCCTACAACAATGAGATTTTCGGCAGATTTTTTTTGCCATTTTTTTACAACCGGAAGCTCAATTCCACTTCTCTTGGCAATCTCTTCCTTTAAAATAGTTACCGCTTTCAAAACATGCGGATCTTTTTTTTCGACGCAAACAATTTTATAGTCCGAAAAGTCGGTTTTCTGTGCTCCTGCGCTGATAAACAACAAAGTAAAAGCAAAAATCAAAATATTTATCTGTAATCTGTTCTTCATTTTCTTTTTTTTCATTGAGTAAATAATTTTCAAAATTCAAAATTAAATAACCAGATCTTCTCCCTTCTGGCTAACAGAAATATCTCCTGCTGCTTCTTTAATCTGTGCCATATCTTCTCGGAGTTTCTGACTGAACAACACCACATCCGTACTGTGAAGCACGATGTTTGCCCCCTCTTTCATATACATAATCTGCCGGGCGGGTTCAGACGGAAAATGAATGCCTGCATGAATGCCTTTTGCCCTTGATTTTCTAATAATTTCTGCAACCGTTTTTTGGTATTCCGGATGCTCATACTGCTCCGGTAGCCCAAGGCTGACCGACAAATCATGCGGACCGATAATCACGGCATCCAGACCGGGAACGGCAAGCAGTAAATCGAGATTTTCGATGGCTGCAACGCTCTCAATGTTCACCAGACACATACTTCCCGCATTAAAATTATCGAGATAAGCCTGAAACTCCGGTTCGGGCGGTTTTTCACCGGAAAGAATCTGCCGGAGCCGTTCGCCTTTCAGCGGGCGATATTTGGTGGCACCAACCATCTCCCGGATTTGTCCTACGGTTTCAACATAAGGCGCCAGTACTCCCACAGCGCCAGAATCCCTGACCATGCAGGCAAGATAAGGATCAGGACTGGGAATCCGGACAATCGGATTCAATCCTAACGCACTATAAACCTGACACATAAACGTGAGCTCATTTCGGTCAATGGGAATATGTTCCGTATCAATAAACACAAAATCAAGTCCCAGTCCTGCCACTGCCTTTGACCACACCGGGGAGGTTGACGCAATACAGGTTCCGTACACGTTTTTTCCGTTTTTCAGTTTTTGAAGCAAATTTTCTGACATCGTATTTTTAAAATAAAATTCAACAATTCAATAGAAATAAATTATTTGGAAGCAGGCTATTTCCGGTTATTTTCGCAAAATGCTGTGCAATCCGGCAAAAACAGTACCTTCCTCTCAAATACAACTGTATATAAACACTTTAGAACAGCTAAAAATCAATTCACACTCCTGTCCTATCCTGTTAAAGGCGCAAATGCAAATCTAAAAAAACGAAAAAAATTAAACTTATGCTTTTTTGACATTAAATAACGATTGTTTAGCGAATGAGTGAAAAAACGGGTTATTTTCAATAAATATACCATCTCTGGCTGATAAATAGTTTTACGTATCTACTTGCCCGGCAGGCAGACTTTCTTGGTTTTGTGAGAAAGTTTAGAATATTATGTATCCAACTGCGCTTGTTGTGGTTCAAAAATTTCATCACAGAAAACTCGGAGAGGCACAGAGAAAAGAGATTGGCTGTTGGTTGTTGGCTGTTGGTTGTTGGCTAACAGTTAAAGGCTAACAGCTAAAGATTCTGCGAAAATCTGCGGGAGATCACTTCGACAAGCTCAGTGCCCGGTAGCCAGTTGAAGGGTTCTGTGGAAATCAGCGAGAAACGGAGAGTTAAGAATTGAGTAGTGAGATAAGAATTCTTTGTAAGACTTAGTGCTTTTGTGGCGGAAAATTAAAAGATAATTCACCACAGAGGACTCCGAGAGGCACAGAGAAAAAAATTCGTGAAACTTCGTGACTTGGTGGCTTTGTGGCGAAATTGCATGTGCCCGTTGTGTCTGACGTGGTTCAGGAACAGGAACAAAACTATTGGTATCAGGCATTAACTACAAAAACCCGAACCTTATCGGGCTATTGAACATTGGTAAAACAAACAAGTACAAAGCCATGAATATCAGCAATATTCTGTCAGGCTTCCTGTACTTTATCTTCCGGTTCAATTGTGGTTAATTCCACTTCCCCTTTGGAAATCTCCGGTTGATTTTGTCGGATGTACCGGATTACCTCTTCAAGTGTCTCTGAAAATTTATCAAAATCTTCACCATACAAAAACAGTTTGTGCTTTTCATATCTGAAGTTTCCGGGTTCAATAAATTTTCGTTTGCTCTCTGTGATGGTCAGGTAATATTCATTATTTCGCGTGTTTTTTACATCGAAAAAATAAGTACGCTTACCTGCTCTGATTGTTTTTGAGAAAATTCCCTCATGGGCGACGTATTCCGGTTCCTTTTTTTCTCTCATTTCGTCAGCTCTTTCCATGCTATCAATTTTCGGTTTTTGTTTCAAGACCAAAAATAGAAAAATTTTCATGGAAAAATAAATTCAACCGGACAAATCACGGATATTGTTTTTCTGGAAGAAGAAAAATACTATAAATCAGGATATTAATCAGACGCCTATTTACTTGCCGAAATTTTGAATAAACAGATAAAAACTACTCTTTTACCCAGTCCACAATTCGTTTATCATCCGGTTTCACCCTGGGTTCCACCATATCCACAAGCTTTCCGTTCGCATCAATAAGATATTTTTGAAAATTCCACTCTACTTCGGAATCCAAAATACCATTTTCATCTTTAGAAGTCAGCCACTTATACAGCGGATGCATATCATCGCCCTTCACCGAAATTTTTGACATCATAGGAAACGAGACGCCATAATTCATCTGACAAAACTGTGCTATTTCTTCGTTTGTGCCGGGTTCCTGACTTTTGAAATTATTAGCAGGAAAACCGATTATCACAAACTTATCTGCACCATATTTTTCATACAACTGCTCCAACTGCTCGTATTGCGGAGTAAATCCGCATTTTGAAGCTGTGTTGACAATCAACACTTTCTTCCCTTTGAGGGTTGAAAAGTCGAAGCTCTTCCCTTCGATGTCCTTCACCACAAAATCGTAAAATGATTTCTGGGCAGAAAGCCCGCCGGAAACAGTTATCATACTCAAAACCAAAATCATCTTTTTCATCGCTGAATGTTTTTCTCAATCAAAAAAACAAATCGAGTGAAATAAAGTTTCTTAAAAAAAATTTGCCAATTTCAGTGGATTGATTTCCAGTCGGAAACAACCTTTTCTAGTTTCTCTTTAAATTCCGGTTGTGAATCATAAAAAACGTGATTGTCAACTTTTTGAATATCTTCTGCCTTAGTGGCATTGTACTGGATGGGAAGTGTATTTTCCTTACAAAAAAGGTAGTTTTCTTTCACCAGATTGGTCGTTGCCTGATGAAAACGGAGCGGTGATTTGGCAATATTATAGATGATATTGTTAGCCACAACCACATCGGTTGTTCCTTCATCGAGAAACATTCCGTTACTTTCCGCCCTGCCCGCATTCAGGCTGACATCGTGAATCAGATTATTGACAATTTCACTTCCGGGCTGTAGTCCAAGCATATACACTCCGCCGCCATCGCTGAGCTTCTGCATAATGTGATGAATGTGATTACCGTCAATTGTATTTTCACGACATGGCGTCGAGGTTGGATTCCACATCCAACCAATGGAAATTCCAGTATAGGGCAGATTAAAAATCTCATTTTCCCTGATTTTGGTCCCGGCTGTGAACCCGCACCAAACACCAACAGCGCCATAAAACTGTTTTCCACATGCCGTTATTGTGCAATGCTCAATAACATTTTCCGAAGCAACCTGCCCTGGTGCCGATTTCCACCACTCTTCACCATTCACCAACCGGTCTCTCCCTTCGCCAATCATTATGCCGTTTCCGGAAATGTCTTCAAAGCGGGAGCCGGAAACAATGCAATTTCGGCAACCGTCAGCTAACCAGAGACCACTTCCGCCAAGATTTTCAAAAACACAATTTCTAAATGTGCAATCTTTCAGCCATTTTCCCATAACAGCCGGCGGCACCACGTTCCATTCGCCATACTCCGGGCGCGGATCAAAATGACTGGCTTGTATGCCACAATAACCTTTTTGCGGAATATCCCAGGCTGAATGTCTGAAGGCAATACCTTCAAAATGAATGTTTTTCAACGGTTTTTCTTCTGAACCGGATAGTTGCATCAATCCATTTGATAATGGAATGATGATTTCCAAATTTTCAGGATTAAGCTGTGCAGGCAGTTTCAAAAAAACAGTTCTTTGCTCCGGGTTGATGAACCATTCATAATCTGCATCTAAAAACTCCATTACGTTTTCCAGAAAATAGCGCGGATTGGGTTCCCATCCGTCAATATTAAAAAAAGCAAGTCCTTTGGTGCCGATAGTATCTATCGCCGTGAGTCTGTTTTGCTCGTAATCAATATCTTTTATTCCAATTCTTGAAATTGACCAGTCGTGCAGAAAAACCAATTCTATGTTTTCTGTATTCTCCATTTTCGGAAAATCATCGGTTTCAAAATAAAAATTGGTTCGGCGGTCTTCACCACTCTTTTTAATACGCAGAAAGCCGTCGTTCGGGAATCTTGCCCTCACCGCCCGCCGGGTTCCTGTAAACAACTCACGGGAAGGATGTTCTTTATCAAAAAGCTTGGGTAGTTCTGCAGTCCACAAACCATCTTCATAACTTTGCCAATTTTCAATTTTCACACCGCCGGAAATTTCAGGTTCTGCTCCCGGCATTGCTTTGAAAATTAATTTTCCGGTTGAATTTGTTAGATTTTCAGAATTTATTTCAATTGGTTTGTCAATAAAATAGGTTCCGCCGGCAAGCCAGATATGACAATCTTTTTGAGATTTTTTCCCGAATGAAGTTTCTGCTGCTTCAATTGCTTTTTGAATCGTGGCTAACGGTTTTCGGCGCGATCCAAAATTGGAATCGCTCCCTTCAGGCGATACATAAATACTGGTATTACACCCAGCAAAGAGCCACAGCAGTACATAAGCAAGGAGTGTTAACAGATTGGTTTTCATTATATAGTTTTTAAAAATTTCCAGTTACTGAAATCCGGTCAATTCATTTTTTTTGGGAGCTGCTTTTACTAACATTGCAAATATAGCTAAAAAAACAAACCTGTTTTAGCATAATATTCTACACGTTTTTGAATAAGACACTCAAAGTTCTGTCCGTGCAAAAGGCACTACCTCCTGTTCGGCAAACTCATTTTTCAGGAATTTATAATAGCCGGTAATTGCAATCATTGCAGCGTTATCCATCGTGTATTCGAATTTCGGAATGTACAGTTTCCATTTCTGTTTTCGGGCATGTTCTCTCAAAGTATTCTGCAACCCGGAATTGGCGGAAACACCGCCGGCAAGCGCAATTTCTCTGATTCCGGTCTGTTTGGCTGCTTTCTTTAATTTGTTCAGCAAAATTTCAATAATGGTATATTGCAACGAAGCGGACAGGTCGTTTAGGTTTTCCCGGATAAAATTTTCGTTCTCTTTCAGATTGTCACGCAAGAAGTAGAGAAAGCTGGTTTTCAGTCCGCTGAAGCTGTAATCAAGTCCTTCAACTTTAGGCTTGGAGAATGTGAACCGCTCCGGATTTCCGCTTTGTGCCAGCCGGTCAATGTGGGGACCGCCCGGATAGGGCAACCCCATCACTTTTGCACATTTATCGAATGCTTCGCCGGCGGCATCATCAATAGTCTGCCCGATCACTTCCATATCCAAATAGTCACGCACCAAAATAATTTGTGAGTTTCCGCCGGAAACAAGGAGGCATAAAAACGGAAAACTTGGCGGATTATGTGCGCCTTCCCGCTCACGGATAAAAAGTGCCAGCACGTGTCCCTGAAGGTGATTTACATCAATGAGCGGAATGCCGGCAGCCAATGAAAAGCCTTTGGCAAAGGAAGTTCCCACCAGAAGGGAGCCCAATAATCCCGGTCCGCGGGTAAATGCCACCGCAGAAATTTCATCTTTGGAAATTCCGGCGCGTACAATGGCACGGTCAACAACCGGCACAATATTTTGCTGATGCGCGCGCGAAGCCAATTCCGGCACAACTCCACCGTACTCTTCATGCACTTTTTGTCCGGCAATCACATTGGACAAAATCACTCCATCGCGAATCACTGCCGCAGAAGTGTCGTCGCAGGAAGATTCTATTCCCAAAACAGTAACCGTGGCATTTTTTTTGTCAGTTAAGTCAACTTCACCTATTTTTGTTCTGTACATTTTTTTACCTGATTTTATGTTTATCCTTGCAGAAGTTTTAAATGTTGTCCGCTCAGAAGCCGGCAGATTTGATGTCGGGAAAAGTTTTGTGGCGCATAAATTATAAAAAAGCAAAATTATTAAAAATAGCTGGAAAATATTGCTCATTGTTGCAGCTGTCATTATTTGTCTGACAGGAGGCTCCTATTTTGCGCTGCAAAGCAGCAAAGTTCAGACCTATCTGACGCAGATTGCAGCAAAATATCTCTCTGAAAAAATTGGTGCTCAGATTTCCATTGGCAAGGTTGATGTCGCTTTTTTCAAAAAAGTCATACTGAAAGATGTTCTTGTGGAAGACCAACAGGCTGACACCCTGATTTTTGTAAAATCAATCTCCGCAACCATTGATTCACTGAAATTCAAAAAACACCGGATTTCTCTGGGCAAACTGGAATTTAAAAATACAAAACTCAATGCCTGCCGCGATTCTTCCAATGTATATAATTTCGATTTCATTTTCAATGCGCTGAAAAAAGAGGAGAAAGAGCCGGGCGACTGGAGCTACAGCTGCCGCAATTTTGTATTCACCGATGCCGGCTTTTCTTTTGCCGATTTTACTGAAACTGAGCCGTTTATTTTCAACATAGCTGACATTCAGCTTCAATCGTCCGGTTTTTACCTGAAAAACGATTCGGCAACTTTGCAGATTGACCAACTGACGCTGAATGACGGCAAACAGTTTATTATTCAGGAATTTAATGTGCTGGCAGCCATGTCGGGCAATAAAATCACATTGGATAATTTCAACCTGACCACCGGTTTTTCCCAGATAACCGAAAGCAACTTCAGCATTGAATTGCCTGCTGCCGGAGAAGACTTTATCGAATCAGTTCAGTTTGATCTTGAGTTTTTGCACTCCCAAATCAGCTTTTCCGACATCTCCCTGTTTGTTCCATCGCTCAAAGGAATGGATCACACCATCGACTGCTCGGGGCGGATAAGCGGCAACTCCGGCAATGTGAGAGGAAAAGATATTGAACTTTTGATTGGTAGGAATACTTTTGCTTCGCTCGATTTTTCGGCAAACGATATTTCCAACACGGAAACCATGTATCTTTTCTTCGATTTGAAGAAAGCGCAGGCTTCTTTTAATGAGCTGAGTCGGATAAAACTTCCGGAAGGCGGAAAAAATCGGTATCTTAAATTTCCTGATGAGCTTTATCAGGCGGGACTGGTCTCCTATCGCGGAAATTTCACCGGATTTTTGACCGACTTTGTAACCTACGGCACACTTTCCAGCGAAATGGGAAGAATCACCACCGACCTGTCGGTGCTGCCAGGCAACAGAAAGCGAATCACCTACCGGGGAAAAATTGCCACCGAAAATTTCAAACTTGGAGAGCTGATTAAAAGCAACAGCATCGGCGACATCACCTTCAATGGCAGTGTGGATGGAAGATACACGCTGGCAACCCACGCAGCCACCGGAAAATTTACCGGAGACATTTCCCATGTTGAGATAAATAACTATCTCTACAAAAATATCAGGCTCGACGGAATTCTCGACAACAAAATGTTTGACGGAATGGCTGTTATGAACGATTCCAATCTGCAGTTCGACTTTTTGGGAAAAGTGAATTTCAATCCCGAACTGCCCGTTTTTGATTTCCGGCTCGATCTGCAAAAAGCACAGCTTGACAGCCTGAATTTCAGCAATAAATATCCCGATGCACAGCTCTCGTTTCTGATGGATGCAAATTTTTCGGGGAATCGCATTGACAATCTCATTGGTTCCATTATTGTGCAAAGTGGTGCTTACAAAAACCAAAACGGCGAAATTGACCTGTCGGGAATACAGCTGAAATCCATTTCCAGCGGGCTGAACGATTATCTCACATTCAGCTCTCCCATGGTGGATGTGGAAATTAACGGACATTTTCATGTTCAGAACATCATGGATGCTTTGGGAAAAAGTATGCAGCATTACCTTCCGGCAATCGGATTCAAAGCTTCCAAACAAGCGATGGACAACAAGTTTGGCTATCAGATAAATGTGAAAAACTTAGACAGCGTTACCGCTGCCTTCATTCCCGAAATTAAGATTGAGACTCCTTTTTTACTATACGGGCAGATGGATTCAGACAATTCCGTGTTTGAACTGAAAGGCAGTATTCCGGCAATCCGTTCAGAAAAAATGATGATACGGAATATTTTCATCGGGAACAATCCCCATGAAAACATCTATGTTTCCCGCTTCATGTTTGGCGAAATTCTGCTAAAAAACGGCATTGCGCTGAATAACCTGACCATCGACTCCAAAATTGCCAACAACACCATTTCCAATCAGATTGTGTGGGGAAAAGATGAGAAAGACAAATACAGCGGTGAAATTTTAGGCAGGGCAACTCTCAGTCAAACAAGGAATTCCCCACATCTTCATTTTGATATTGAAGGGGCGGATTCGCATATTTCCATTGGGGATTCCACCTGGAGAATCAACCCGTTTACCGCCGGGATTGACAGCTCATGCGTGAAGGTGAGCAACCTGAAAATTCACAGCAGCAATCAGCAGATTATTTTGGACGGAATGATTGCAGAAAACGATTCAAGTACGATTTTAGCTCTTTTTGACAATATTAAACTGAGCAATATTGAAGCTTTTCTTGAAACGGATCTGCCGCTCACGGGAACGCTCAACGGTTTGGTTCAGCTGAATGATTATTATGGTCAGCGGCTGCTTCTCTCCAATCTAAAAGTTGATGACCTCGTTTTCAGGGAGCATGAAATTGGAAACATGTCTGTTTTTAACATTTGGGAGCCCGAAAAACGGCTGCTGAATTCAGATTTGAAAATCGAAAAAAACGAAAGGCATAGCCTTCGTGCAAGCGGCAGCTACAATCCTGAAACCCGCGAAATTTCATACGATGTCAATGCCGACCATCTTTCATTAGTGGTTTTGGAGACAGTTATCCGCAACACTTTTTCCAACTTTCACGGTGATGGAACAGGCAGGGTGAAAATTCACGGTACACCCGATAATATTCAGATTACCGGTGCAGTTGAAGCGCTAAATGCCGGGCTAACCATTGATTTTACGCAGGTGAGTTACAATTTCAGCGATTCGATATACTTCCGTGGCGACAGCATTCTGTTCAAAAATATTTCCATTACCGACTTTGCAGGAAACAAGGGAACATTTGGCGGCGCCATCGTGCACAAGAACTTTTCACAAATGAGGTATAACCTTTCGGTTACAACGCCGCGAATTGTAGCCATAAACACAACGCCACGCGATAATCCGCAGTTTTACGGACAGGTTATCACCAATGGCAGAATAAATATTACCGGATCGGGCAACCGTGTGAGGCTTTCCGGTTCGGGAACCACGCTTGCCGGAACAAATGTCAACATCTCACTTGAAGATGAAAGCGAACTGGAGCGGTACGATTTTATTCAGTTTGTTTCCACCGAAGACACGGTGCGTCAGCAGTTTCTGTTTCCGCGCCGTGATGATGGCGCTTTCACGATGGACCTGACCATCACTGCCACTCCCGAAGCAAAAGTGCAGCTGATTTACAACTCCTATATCGGCGATGTCATTCGTGCGCAGGGAGAGGGAATTTTAAGATTTGGCATAAACAACGACGGCGATATTACGCTTTCCGGAACTTATTCCGTAGAAAAAGGCGACTACCTGTTCACCCTACAAAATGTTATCAATAAACGCTTTACAATTGAACAGGGCGGAACTATCACCTGGTCGGAAAATCCGTATAATGCCGACATCAACATTAAGGCGGTTTACAAACTAAAAGCTTCGCTCTACGATTTGTTAGTGAATACCTATGAAAATGTGTATCAGCATCAGCGGATTCCGGTTGAGTGTAAAATTATTTTAACCGAAGAGCTTTCCAATCCAAGCATCAATTTTGCCATTGATTTTCCTTCGGTAGAAGACCGGTTAGTGGAAGAAGTGAAACAGTTTTTTAACACGCCAGAAGAGATGAACAAGCAAATTTTGTCGCTCGTGGTCTTAGGGAAATTTTATACGCCGGAATATTTGCGGGGAACTTATGAGGCACAAAACCCCAATCTTATCGGGACAACTGCCAGTGAGCTGCTCTCCAACCAGCTCAGCAACTGGCTTTCACAAATTAACAGCAATCTGGATATCGGACTGAACTACCGCCCGGGTAGCCAGATTACAAACAATGAAATTGAATTGGCGCTGAGCACGCAAATGTTCAACGACCGGGTTACCATCAACGGAAACATCGGGAACAACAACAATCCCAACTCCAACAACAACAGCCAGCTGGTGGGTGACTTTGACATCAATGTTAAACTCACACCCAACGGAAAACTTCGCCTGAAAGCTTACAACCGCTCCAACAATAATCTGATTTATGAAACTTCGCCATACACTCAGGGAGTCGGTTTTTCGTTTACCGAAGAGTACAATACCATTGACGACCTGTTTGATAAAATTAAAGCAATTTTCAGCCGAAGAGAAGATTGACAAAAGTGGAGTTCTCATCAAAATCAGACGAACATATACTCAATAAACTCTATTCCAGAATATCAGAATAATTAACTTGGCACTCCCATTTTGGCACAATTGCCATTGGTGCAATTTTAGAAAACAATTAACAAAAGGCAGAATAAAAATAGCATTTGAAAGAGTGCAGGGCAGAAACAGCCTTTGGCTGTTTCTGCCCTGCTTTTTATGCTAATGACAAGTTTGAGCAATACGAAGACTCTGTTAATCAGAGTTCACATTCATGCTTGCTTATAGGCTGGGTTAAGTAAATTCTATTAAAAAAAGATTATTATTGCATTTTCAAAACAAAAAACAGAAATATGAAAGAGCAAAAAAATTATACCATTGACAAATTCACACAACCTTTCAGGAAATTTATTCAGCTGGAAAAATCGGGCGGAATAGTTCTTGGCGTGAGCGTAATTTTTGCGTTGATTCTGGCAAATTCACCCTTGTCGCAATACTACAATCACTTTCTTGA
>LSQX01077292.1_pt3 | contig 32219 bp, 21 predicted proteins | sample 654561 | NCBI WGS metagenome assembly LSQX01 (sample SAMN04489861, study PRJNA283612) | anaerobic digester metagenome | isolation source: 4 biogas reactors fed with cattle manure at either 37C or 55C with and... | place: Denmark: Kongens Lyngby | collected 2014 | reverse complement strand
TTCAGCCTCTGTGGGATGGTAGTGTCTTAGAAAACCCTTGCGCCGCTTGATCATTTGGCTTGCCCCGCCCTCCGCTCCGCGAGAATGGGCTCACCCAAAGCTCGTCGGAGCGGAGCGGAGGGCGGGCGGTGGTTTTGGTGAAGAAACCATAAAATTTTACGAAGAACCTTTTTTAGCCCCATTTTCGTCGGCAGCTGCCGACTGTTCCCAGGCGCGTTAGCGCCTGCTCCCATGCTTCCATGCTCCATGCTCGCCGCAAAGCGGCGTCGCGCCAGCGCCCAACCAAGCACCAAGCACAAAGAACCAAGCACCAAGCACCAAGCACAAAGCACACGCCGCGCAGCGGCTCCCCCGCTGGCCCTTACGGATGCACCGTCGCGTCGTACGGATTGGTTCCCGCTTGGAACTCCTCGTCATTTGTGAACCCGTCGCCGTCAAGGTCGTCGTCCGGCTCCGTCCCCGGGTCGCCCGGGGTCACATTATACTGCAACAGAAATTCCTCATAAGCCGTCCAATCCGGCGCCACATAGGGCGCGATGGTGACGTTGTCCACGTTCACGCGCGAGTCGCCCGAACCCAAATCCAGCCGGATCCGCACATGCAGCGCCGTGTTGATCCCCACCGGCACCTCATAATAGGTCAGCGCGTCCGCGCGCGCGCTCACCCGCCCCACCTCGAACCAGGCATTGCCCTCGAGAGTTTCCGCCACCTCCACCACCAGGGTCGATCCGGTCCGCGGCTCTTCTGGCTCGTGATACATCGCGTGCTGGAAGGAAATCAACCCCACGCCCATCCCCGGCAGCAGTTTGTCCTGCGAAGTCATGCTCGGCGGGAAAAAGGTACCGAACCGCCCCGAACGCAGGCCGTTTTTGGGATCATTGGCCGCTTCGCCAATGATCACCTGGTCCAGCAGCCAGGGAGTGCCGCTCAAATTGACCACCTCGGCCGCGCTGCCGGTCTTGACTTCGTTGGCATTGTCAAAAGTAACTTCCAGCGATCCCTCCGGCAGATATTCCGTCACCAGAATGTCAAGACTCTTGGACACGCTGCCGTATTGGTTGGTCGCCGTCACCGCCAGCGCATAGGTCTGGCCCTCGTCCGCCGCCGCCGGCCGGAAATAGAACACCGAATTGGAAAAACTTGCCGGCCCCGCCGCGCCCGGGTCAAACGACCACGACGAAATCCCGCTGCCCCCCATGGGGAACAACGACACCGCCACCTCCAGCAGATTGCTCACATGCACCTGCACCCCCGTGCCGGGCCTGAACGTGATGGCTGGCGGCTCCGCCGTCGAGACCGCCTCACCGTAAATCTTCAGTGTGTTGGCCTGAATGCGCCAGTTGCCGCCGCTTCCTTTCGCCTTGTAGCCATAAAACCTGACTTTGAACGTCTGCCCGTCCGACACTACGATGTTCAGGTCGGGTATTGAATGGCTGCGAATGCTCGTGTTGTCCGGAATATCCCCGCTCGCCAGCTGGTCGTAAGTTGCAAAATTGTTCAACGAGGCACGGACGACATACGCCAGTGGCCCGGTGCCGGAACGATACTCGCCGAAATCAATCTGGCTGATCATCAGCCCGTGCCCGGCATTGGGCGTCAGGCTCACCTCGAAATAATCCGTCAAATCCACCACGTTGTTTGGGGTCCAGCTGTTGGCATAGCCCCCGTTGACGCCATAGGTGATCGAACCAATTCCCGATCCGCCCGTAAAATTGCCCACCGTCACCTTGCCCGATTCATCCGTCACCCCGGCCCCGTTCGCGGTCAGTTCCCACTCCCCCAGCACCGCCCCCCGGCTCACGGCCGCAACGCCCAACACGAGCGCCCAGGCCAAACTCAATACTATTCGCCGTTTCATGCGTCATTCTCCCGATAGAGGTTTGAGAACGCCCCTACCATACTGCCGCCGTCCCCAAGAATCCACCAAAAACATCACCGCCGCCCACAATCCGCCAACTCTTGCTTGCCAGCCCACCACCCCCGGAGTATGGTTTGGACTGGGAAAAACCCCTCGGAGTGTGAGGTCAACGATGAAGCATAAAGTTGGGATTGCGGGAACCATCATGGCCCTGATGACGCTGGCGGCTCACGCCCAGTCGTCGTCCTATGCCTCCATGGCCGTGCCCGGCTCCCACAACGGGTGGAGCACCACCCCCACCATGGTCAAAAAGGCCGACTACACCTGGGTGGGCACCCAAACCCTCGCCACCGCCAACGGCGAGTTCAAGTTCGCCGCCAACGGGGGCTGGACCGACAACTGGGGCGGCAACTTCACCGTTCAGCACCCCCCCGCCTGGAACGCCGGCAGTCTTGGCCCCAGTCATGCCGCCAACATCTCCTACTTCGACATCACCCCCGGCCAATATGTGTTCACCTTTTACGAGCAGACCCTTGCTTTCGACATGGTGCCCCTCACCGCCGCCGCCAAACCCAATGCCGTCCAGATCATCGGCTCCTTCAACGGCGATGGCGCCACCCCGGTTGGCACCATGACCAACATCTCCGGCGACACCTGGGAAACCATCTTCGAGCTCAACCAGGGCGCGGACTTCCTCGTGAAGGTCACCTCCTCCTCCGGCGCCACCACCCGCGGCGCGCTGCTGCCTGCAACCATCACCACCGTCCCCTTCGCCAACGGCAATCCGGCCGCCGCCTCCCGCTACACGCTCGACACCATCAGCGGCCTCTATCAGTTCACCTACAACTCGAAATCGAACCTCTTCGACATCATCCGCATCCGCACCAACGCCTTCCTGCTCAGTTCGGTCTCCGCGGTCGGCAGCTTCGTCGCCGGCAATCCGCCCGACGTCAACCTCGAGAAAGTCGGTGACACCCTCTGGCAGGCCGATTTCGTGGTCACCAACACCTCGAACTTCACCCTCGCCTTCATCGGACGCGACGCCACCGACGACATCGGCCGCTACTGGGGCCTGGACGCCGCGGCCTCCACCAACCACCCCGCCAGCGGCTACATGCTCTCCTCGGATGAAAACCCCCTCGCCGACCTCACCGTCAACAGCGTGCAGCCCGGCAACTACCGCATCGCCCTCGACACCCGCAGCGGCGCCTATGTCATCCAGCAGCGCTATAGAATCCCCGGCCCCATCAACCTGGTCACCAACCCCTCCTTCGAAAACGTCTCCGGCGGCATCCCCGCCGGCTGGGACGTCTATCACGCCACCAGCGGCGACTTCGCGGACTTCGGCGCCCGCTCCGGCTCCCGCTGCGGCGTCCTCATGCGCAAAACCGATGAAAACGACTGGGACCTGGGCAACTTCGACCAAACCACCGCCACCCTCCCCATCAACTCCTCGGGCAGCCTCTTCCGGGTCTCCGCCGCGCTGCGCACCAAAGGCGACTGGCAAGCCGACCTCGTGCGCGTCATCATCGAATGGAAAGACGGCGACACCACCATCGGCGAAGCCGCCGTCGAAGCCACCGAGCTCTCCGAACGCTGGACCGTCCACACCGTCGAAACCACCGTTCCGCGCGACGGCCTCGCCGCCAAAATCCTCATCAAATACGACGGCGACCCCGGCACCGGCTTCCTGCTCGTGGACGATGTCGAAGCCCGCTTCGCCGCCTCCCGCGCCCAGAACTTCGACAGCTGGGGCAAATTCAACTCCTTCCAGAGAATCAATCCCGACTGGGAAGCCACCAGCGGCAAGGCCATCCTCAACCGCCAGGCCAGCTCCCCCACCGGCGGCGTGGTCATCTCCAAATACATCGAAGGCACCGGCAACAACAAAGCCATCGAAATCTATAACGGAACCGGCAGCGACATTGATCTCGGTGGGACCAACAACTACGCCCTCTATCAATACAACAACGGCTCCGCCGCCATCTCCGCCACCATCCCCCTGACCGGCATCCTCCGGGCCGGCGAAACCCTCGTCGTGGGCCGTCCCGACGGCCCCCCCGCCTACGCCCCCAACCCCACCATCAAAAACTCCCCCAATTTCCTCCCCCACAAGGACCTCACCTTCAACGGCGACGACGTCATCGTCCTGCGCAAGGGCGGAGCGGCCACCCAACCCATCGACCGCGTCGGACGCACCGGCGGCCACAACCAGCCCGGCAGCCTCCTCGCCTACTTCATGACCGACCACACCCTCCACCGCAAACCCCATATCCTCTGGGGCAACACCACCGCCGCTGGCGGCGCGTTCTCTCTCGGCGAATGGGACATCCATCCCAAGGACACCTTCCTCGAACTCGGCTACCACTTCTTCGCCATTGACGACCCCAACGCGCCCTACATCCCCACCGGCTACTGCCTCATGCTCAACACCAACGCCGCCCTCATCAGCCCCGAGTTCGACGACGGCATCGGCGACATCTCCTTCTACGCCCGCGTCGAAGGCTCCGGCAGCGGCTCCGACATCACCCTCGTGCTCGAAACCGCCACCTCGCTGGTGCTCACCAACTGGACCCCCCTGGACACCTTCACCCTCCCCGTCACCCAGACCAACTTCCAGCGCTTCTCCACCTTCACCTCCCAGCCCGACCAGGCCGTCCTGCGCATCCGCCACGTGGCCGACGGCACCACCAACCGCGTCTGCCTCGACGATGTCCTCGTCGAGCAGGCCTACCTCGTGCGCCGCTCCGAAAACTTCAACGAGTGGACCAACTATCTCGGCGCCCCCATCGGCGCCTACACCCGCTCGGAATGGTCAATCCGGAGCGGCACCGTCGGCCTCGGCCCCCGCGAAAGCCCCAGCGCGTTCATCTATCCCGACGCCGGCGCGGTCACCACCCCCACCTTCGAAAGCGGGGTCGGCAACCTCTCCTTCGTCCTCGGCAACATCGTCGGCGAATTCGGCGAAGTCCGCGCCGAAATCCACACCTCCACCAACAACTGGGCCACCTGGGTCACCAACGACACTGTCGGCTTCGTCGGCCACGCCTCCTCCAACATCACCGCGACCTTCAACGTGTCCGTCTTCCTCCCCGGCAAGGCCGCCGCGCGCATCTCCGCCAACGGCTCGCCCCATCCCTTTGCGGTGGACAACGTCCGGGTGGACATCCCCGCCGTTTCGCGCACGCTGACCTTCAACGAACTCACCCCCACCACCACCCCCAGCTACAAAACATTCATCCAGGACGGCTGGGACTGCACCGATATCTCCATCGTGGCCGATGCCGGACTGGCCAGCGGCAATGCCGGACTCATGCGCAACGGCATCATCATCAGCCCTTACATCGAGGACATGGGCGCCATCTCCTTCACCTACAAACTCTCCCAGTACAGTGGCGACGATACCAGCCGCCTCAAAGTCGAGCTGAGCCCCAACGGCCAGACCTGGACCACCATCGCCGCCGCCCTGACCCCTCCCGCCAACGCCCAGGAATACTACTACTTCAACACCAACGCCAACTTCCATTATCTGCGCATCACCCAGACCACCAGCGGCAGGCGCATCCTCATCGATGACATCAACATCCGCCAGCCCGCCCCCCTGCCCTCCTGCAGCATCACCGCCGGACTCTCCCCCTCCGCGCCCGCCCCCAACGAGGGCTTCCACCTCGTGGCTGAAGTCATCGCCCAGAACGGCGCGGACATCCTCTCCGTCACCGGCCGCTACCGCATCGCCGCCGGCGGGTGGAAAGCCACCAACCTGGTCCGCACCGGCTTCAGCACCTTCAGCACCGAACACCTCCTCCCGCCCCAGTCCGCGGGCACCAAGGTCACCTTCTACGCCACCGTCACCTACGCCGGCCCCGGTGCCGCCCCCGGCTCCTCCACCTACACCACCAACACCATCTTCTCCACCACCAACGTCATCACCATCATGTCCGTCAAGAAGGGTACCGTCTGGATCAACGAAATCTTCTACGCCCCCTACGAAGGCGAAGAAGGCGGCGGCGGCATCTGGGGCGACACCCCCTACAATCACGAGTTCGTCGAAATCTGCGGCGTGGCCGGCACCCAAATCGGCGGCTGGCAACTCGAACTCCTCTTAGCCTCCGCCTCGGACATCGCCAAAAACGGCGGTGTGGCCCGCTACGCCACCTACACCATCCCCGCCAATACCGCCATCAGCAACACGGCCGACGGCTACGGCTTCTACGTCATCGGCGACCAGGAACTGCTCGACGACGGTGAAAAAGTCAACCAGGTCCTCACCACCCTGGTCCCCGCCGCCGTCAATCCCTATGCCGCCGGCGACCTCGACCACATCCGCGACCCCTCCGGCATCATCCGCCTCCTCGACGACCGCACCAATATCGTTTACTCCCTCTCCTACGGCGCCTACTCCTCCGGCTCCGACCGCCTCCCCGTCTCCCAGGACCCCACTGGTGACAATACCGAATCCCTCTCCATCACCGGCAACGGCTCGAAATACGGCGACTTCACCTGGGGCGAAGGCGCCCTCACCATCGGCGACCCCAACACCGGCCAAATCCTCACCCCCGAGCAGGGCCTGCCCCTGATGCCCGCCTGGCACGACCCCGAAGCGCTTGCCCAGACCCAGTTGCAGGGCATCTTCCACCTCATAGACCCGTCCCCCGCCGTGCAGTCCCGGGCTCTCTTCATCCACTACGGCTACTCCAATCTGGAGTTCCCTACCTACGCCGCCCTGGGCGGCAAGCTCCATTACCGCAAACAAGGCGAGGCAACCTGGTCCACCCAGAACAAGATCGCCGACTTCCCCGGCAACTACGACACCAACGACAGTGGCTACGCCTACGCGCAGCTGGCACCCATCCCCGCCTACACCTACCACCGTCTCGACACCTTGGAATACGTCATCGAAGTGCCCCCCTACAGCGGCTCCGGATACGACACCGCCTACCTCGGCGTGGACATTGACGGCGTCAGCGCCGCCTACGAAACCCTCGACGAAGCCAAACTCTACCCCTTCCGCTACACCTTCCCCATCGGCGACACCATCGAAATCACCCGGATGGCCTACACGCCCACCAACATGCTCTTCGAGACCGACGGCAACGACACAATAGACCCCATCAACAACTTCCGGATTCGTTCCACCACCAGCCTCACCAATCCCCCCGCCAACTGGGACATCATCCCCACCCACACCAACGCCCGCACCAACGAGCAAAACTACATCACCATCCCGCGCCCCGCCGGCCCCAACCGCTTCTTCGCCGTCGAGCCCCTCTGGCCATAACCCGCGCCGAAAGGTAGGAGCCTGTCCGCCTCGGGAGGAACGCATCGTCCCGCCCATGCGGGACGTCCGTGGCCCGATCCCGCACGTGCGGGATGGGACATAGAAAAAATGGTTTGAGAGCTTCCCGCACAACCTGGGCCTTGCCGTATCCCGCATAAACTTTTCGAGCGCCTTTTTTCTTCGCTGCGTCCCGCATGATCGGGATGCATCGCGGACGCCTCGGCGATGCGTCCCTACCCAAAACCCCGCTTTCCCCCACCTCTTCTTGCTCCTTTGCTCCCCTGCTCCATGCTCGCCGCGCAGCGGCGTCCCCCCCCCCCCGCTTGCGTTCCTTTTGCGCCTCTCGCGTCGTTTGCGTTAAAATTGTCCCCCCTTCTTGCTCCCCTGCTCCATGCTCGCCGCGCAGCGGCGCCCCTTGAATGTTGGATGTTGAATATTGAATATTGAATATTGCGTCTTCCAAAAAAAATTCCCGTTCATGGCCTTCTTGTTTTGGGCGAAAAATCTTTCGCCCCTACCGCTCCCCCCCCCGCTTGCGTTCCTTTTGCGCCTCTCGCATCGTTTGCGTTAAAATTGTCCCCCCTTCTTGCTCCCCTGCTCTATGCTCCCTGCTCGCCGCGCAGCGGCGCCCCCCCTTCCACATTCCACCTTGCACCTGGCACCGCGGCGGCTCCGCCGCCGCCCGCCGCTACTCGTTCAAATACTGGAACATAATAATATTCATCTCCTGCGTCAGCGTCTCGGCGGAGCCTTCCGCGCTGGCATCCATCCAGCACAGGGCCACCGCCCGCCGCTCGCCGGTGATCATGTCCTCGTCCGGATCCCAGTTCCCGACGCCGGCCGATCGCTCCCCCTCCTTGATGGACTGCGCGATCACCAACACGATAAACAATCGGTCCGACTCATCAAACAGCCCCCACGTGTTCCGCAGCAGGGCAATGCGCTCATTGTAATTGAGGCTGCTCACCAGCCCCGGATCATTGAGCACGGTGGCCCAGCCCGCGTGCCCGTTGCGGCGCTGCAGCGTCATGACCCCTTCGGCCAGTTCCTTGGCCCGCCCCGCGCCAATATGGTTGGTGCTGCCAGACATGTTGGGCACCTCCCGATGGTCCAGCCCGAAAAACGCCGCCGACAGCACATTCGTGTGCCGGGTGTAGGGGTTGATCGTGCCATTGGTGAAATAGGCGCCATTCCCCTTGTTCTTGTCCACCAGAACGTCATACATGCCTTGGTTGCAGATCAGCCGGTCCATGAACAGCGTGCCCGCCTCCGAAAAGATGTTCAGCGTCTTCCAGGGCTCCCCCGTCGGGATATAGCCGAACTCCGCCGGAGTCTCCATCATCCCGTTGCGGCAATAAAAATATTTGCCGGGCGTCACTCCCGGAATCGCCGCCAGGGCGTCTTTGGTCGCCTCGTTCACCTTGTTGAAGCTGTGCGGGTCCTCGATGCTCCACTGATGCCGGTCATGGTTCAGCCGCGGATCACTCACCGCCATCGAGGTCCACGGCGTAAAGGAACCCTTCGGCACAATCCCTTCCAACACAAACCCGAAACCGTCTTCGGGGGTCGTGTCCACCGGGCGGTTGTCATGATGCAGCACCAACGACGCGTTGAGCCGCACCAAACGGACATGCAGACTCAGATCCCGCGGCAGCGGTCCGCCGCCCGTGGCCAGCAGGGGCACCTCGAACACCATGGCCCCGTCCTCGCCCGCGTCCACCACATACGGATCCCCCACAATCGGCGTCACCGGCAGCTCGTCGGGCAGAATCGGCCCGGTCGAGCGCACCCCGTGGCTCGCCGCGCCCGAACTCGGCCCCAGAGCCACGCGCACCCAGATGTCCTCCGTTCCGCTGGCCGAACCCCCGCAACCGATCGAGGGCACCTTGACCGCCAAAGACCCGAGCTTGCCCGGGGAGTTGTCCGTCGAGGGGAACGGATACCAGAACTCGGGCTTGAGCTCCAAAATCAACGAGTAATTCGAGGCGTCCATCCCCGTTTCCCCATCCACATAGTCTTCCGCCTTCAGGCTCACCCGCACGCCGATTTCGTTGAACATCGGCACATTCTTCACCGACGGATAATCCGTCCCCACCGGCACCATCGTCGGGTTCTCATAGTCCCGCAATGCCTTGTAGATCGCCCGGTTGGTCCCCCCCATCAAAAAGATGGAATTGGTGCAGAACAGGTCGTTGGTATAGAAGTTCGCCTGACACAGCAGTTTTTTCATGGCGCCGGCCCCCTGATGGGTCACCGCATAGCTGTAGCACGACAGCCCCTTGGGCTCGATGCCCCCGACCTCATTCTCCGCGATCCCCACCCCCTGCCACCGGGTTTTGTCACTGCTGCCCGTCACCACCACCCCGTCGGTCAGGTTCCGCAGCGCGGCCGGCGAGTCAAAGCCCCGCCAGTTCTTGCGGTGTCCGGCCAGCTTGGCCTGCCGGACAAAGCTCACTTGCGGCTCGGCCAGCATGCCGTCAAACATCATGCGGCGCACGTTGGAGCGCCCCGTGGCCCAGCCGCCGTGCCACAGGTTCGTGTTGGGGTCGTCGCTGAAGACCGCCCCCAGCAGGTTGGCGTCCACCATCCCGCTCATGTCGAAGCACACATAGGCATAACGCCCCAGAATCCGGCTGCGCGCGCCGGGCTGCTGACGCACCCAGATCCACTCGGCGTTGGCCACGTCGTCATCAACGGAACCGTTGAGCGCCGCGTCGAGCTGTTCATCGGTCAGCCAGTCCTCCACTTTCCCGTTCAGCAGGCGGGCATCGCCAATCTCCATCCCCGAATAGTGATGGCTCATGCTGGCCCGCCCATCCCCCGACAGAAACACATCATGCACCGGATCATTCTGCGGCACGTCCTTGAGGGCGTTCAGATAGTCCTGCATGGCCGCCGCCACCGCCGTCTGGGCCAGTTGCCGCGTGCGCATGCCCTCCAGCGACGCCCCCGCCACCATCCGCTCCACCCGCGCCTGGGTCAAAAAGGCCAGCGCCATCATGATCATGAGGCTCAAAAATCCCAGCACCACGATCAAGGCCACGCCTTGCCGCCGATCTTGTTTGCTCGAAAAGTTCAACTTCATCCGCCTGGTTTTTTCTGGTGATTGCTAATGATATCGCTGCACGGGATTGTAGCCGGCGCGCTTGCGCAACCGGTATTGCGTCGGCCCCATCATCGGCATGGCCCGCCCGATCAGGGTGTAGGCCTCCCGGTTCAAAATCTCCCAGCCGCGCTTGTCGCCCGCCGCCAGCAGCATGCCCCCCTCGACCGCCGCCTCCGGGCTGGTCAGCACCAGCATCACGTCCACCGCCACCGGCGGCGCATTGCTCAACGCCCCCTTGTGACTGGCATAGTTGTCGCCGTCCGTCACCAGATCCCCGCCCGTCTTCCAGTCCTGGCAATAAATGTCAAACATCACCACGTTTTCCGCCACCACGTCCGTTTCATAGGTCCCCGAAGACATGCCGTCATATTTGGTCCACCACTCCTGGTCGCCCGGCCGCAACGCGTAAAACCCATTGTTCGCCCCCACCGCCATGATGTTGCGCGCCTTGATCAGGTCAAAGCGCACATAGCGCGCCCCCAGCGAGTTGGTCACCGTCTGCTTGCGGACGTAATACTTGAAATACTCATAGGGCATTTCATCGTCCTGGTCCCCGTTCGTGCCCATGAAATAGAACCGGTCGAACATGCCCTCGTCTTTGTCCGCCATCTTGCAGCAGGCAATCCGCTCGTTCACCATCATGCAGTCGAGATCCTGCAGGATCGAGTCCATCGCCGTTTCGCCCACGCTGTTGCGGATCAGCGCCGTGGTGCCCCGCTTGGTGATGTTCCCCGCCGTCACAAACATCCGGGTCAGCGCCATCACCAGAATCACCAGCACGGTCATCGCCGCCATCACTTCGATCAGCGTAAAGCCCCGCCGCCCCGGCCCGCTCCTGGTGTTCTGCTTCATCGTCTTCTTTCGCTCCAATCCTGCGCTTATCTGCATGCCGTGCCCTATATGTCCGGATACGGGATGATCTCCCGGTAAAAAATCCGGGGCGGAAACTTCGCTTCATCAATGTTGCTCCACTCCCCGGGCCACACCCGCAACACCGCGAAATAGGTGTCGCGGTTGTTGCCGTTCTTCTTCTTTTCCCACCGCAAACGGTAGGTGAAAATGGATGAGGCGTACTTGGCCTTGCTGCTCAGGTCCCAGTCGCCCGTCCCCAGGTCCATGTTGCGCGCGACCCAATAAAACTTGCTCAGCTTCTCGCCCGAGTCCAGCAGAACCCCGTCCCCCGCGGTCTCCGCCAAAACCCGCGACGCGTACCTGTCCGCGTCCGTCGCGTTCGGATTGTCCGCGCTCATCCCCCGGGCCGCCACCGTCACCGCCAGCGTCGAAAACACATAATCCGCGAACAGGCTCACCTGCGTGTCGTCCACCGCATCGCGGGCCGCCTTCATCCCATCCGGAAACAGCGCAAAAGTCGCCGTCAAACCAATCGCCACCACCAGCAGGGCGAGCGTCACCTCAACCAGCGAATAGCCCGCCCGGGAAGCTCGACCCAAGTTCTTCATAACATCGCCCTCATTCCGTCCTAGTCTGCCGTATCATCCATGATTTTGACCATCCCCGTCTTGTTCTGGAACTGAATCATCGTGTTGGTCCCGGGAATGGCGATCGGATCAGCCAGCGCGTTCCCCACCACCTCGTAATACTTGTCGGAGCTGATGTACAGCCGCGGGCCGGATATGTCGCCCCAGTGGCGGCTGCCGGTGTGGATCATCGTAAAACACCGCCCGTTGGGCTTGAACATGATCGCGCTCATGACCATGTCGCGCTTCTTCGGGTTGGCCGGATCCAGCGGAAACTTGAACTCGCCCGCCGAGCCCGGCGTATAATAGTCCCCGCGTCCAAACAGATAATTCCCCTTCAAATCCTCGTTGTCATCAAAATACAGCCCCTCCGGCAGATATTTCCAGTCCGACACGAACTCCAGGTCCATCTCGTTCACCGTAGGCCCTTCGGCCTTCTCCCGGTGCATGTTGAACGTGTCCAGATCGTTGGTCGCCGCCACCACCGCATAGCTGCGCAGGCACTTGTCAACCGAGTTGAGCGCCTTCGGGTTCGCGCTGTAGGGCGTGCTGTCCCGGTTGGGAAAAATCACCATGGTCCACTGCCGGTTGGCAATGGCGTGCTGGCGGGCCAGACGGAACGCATTCACCATCTGCTGCGCCGCCCGCTCGGTGTTCTTCCGGTCCATCCCCTCGAAAATCGGCATGGCCACCGCGAACAAAATCCCGATGATGGCAATCACCACCAGCAGTTCGATCAACGTAAATCCGTCACGCCTCTTCATGAGCTGCCTGCCTCTCATCACACTCTGCCACCCGACCTCAATCTACTATCTTCCCGTCCCGGCCTCAAGCAAAACACAGCCGCCGCCCACCGCCTGCCCTGGATAATTCACGCGACAAGTCCGGCCGGGATGCAAGCAGGCTACTCCCAGCTCGCCACATTGTCCTTCCACGTGTCAAAATCGCCGTCCGGCCCGGCCGACCAGCAATGCGCCCGCCCGGTCAGCCGCCCGCCCTTGTCGGAGTCGGGATGCGCCACGTCGCCCCCCCCGCTGCGGTCGAGCGCATAGCGAAACGGTTTGCCCCAGGGATCCACAAACGCCCCGGCATAACTCCCCTCCTTCGCCAGCGCCCCCCCGCCCGCCTCGAAAAACGTGATGAGATGGAAATTGTCCTTGGTCCGGGCCGCCCCCGGCGGCGGCGCCATCAGGTCCACCCACCGCTTCGTCGTCGCGTCCTCCGACAAATCCGGCCAGCGGCCGTACTCCATCCAGTATTTCATCATCACCGACACCACAATGCCGGCGTCCGACCGCGCCTGCGCCTTCTTCATCTGATTCATGATCAGACCCGCCGCCGGCACCATCATCGCCATCAAAATGCCCAAGATCGCGATCACCACCAGCAGCTCCACCAGCGTGAAGCCGCTCCGCTCAAGCCCCTGTCTCTTCATGGTCATTGCTCCCTGTTGCTCTTTGCTCCGCCCTACCACGTCCTCAACTGCCGATCCTGCTCGTTCTTCTTTTCGCTGGGATCCCCCGGCGAATACACCAGCACCCGCTCGCGCACCTGTTCCCCCCCGCCCTGCTCCTGCACCGCCCCGTCCAGATTCCGATCCATCCCCACCCGGTACCACTGCTTCCAGGGATCCACAAAAACATAGCTGTCCGGCGATTTCCGCGATTTCTCCGGAATCTGCAAATAGGTCTTGTTCATGAAGTTCTCGCCCGTCAGCCAGCGCATCACCTGTTCCTGGTCCCCCTCCGACCCCGTCCAGACGTCGCTCCCCACCTTCCCGTGCGTCCCCTTGGGCGTGCCCCACGGCATGTACTGGTGATCCCCGTAAAACTGCAGAATCGCCACCTTGATCGTGTTCATTTCCACCAGCGCCCGCCGCTTGAAGGCCGCCCGCTGCGCGGAACGCAGCGAGGGCACCACAATCGCTGCCAGCATCCCGATGATGGCAATCACCACCAGCATTTCAATCAGTGTAAAGCCGCTCCGGCCAAGCACCCGTCTTTTCATGGTCATTTCTCCCAATTCATCCCCGCGCTTCCATGGCCCCGCAACCATCACCGTTACCAGGTTTTCAATCGCGGCGACACCACATTCGTTTCCGGCCCGCCTGAAAACACCGCCACCTTTGCGCGAATCGTGTCAAAGCCCGTATCCTGGATCCGGTCGTCAAAATCCATGTCCATCAGAATGCGGTACGGCGTGCCCCACGGATCGCAATAGGGCTGGCCGGCATCCAGCCGGTTGTACATCTCATTGAGTGTTTTCACGTTGAACGACCGCGGATGCAGATCCAGAAACACCATATCCTTGGCATTGCGGCTCGTGTCCCGCCCGATCAGCGCGTTGACCACCGCCGCCTGGTCCGCCCCCGAATACATCACATCCTTGCCGCCCATCCCCCCCGGCGGCACCGGCATCCGCCCATACTCCTGAAAATACCCCTTCAGCGCCCCTTCCAGCGCCGTAATCTCCGTCATCGCCCGCGCGTAGTTGGCCTTCTTCACCGCCCCCATGATCGTCGGCACCAGAATCGCCGCCAGCAGCCCGATAATGGCCACCACAATCAGCATTTCAATCAGTGTGAATCCCCCGGCCGCCTGCTTTCTTGCTCTCATCGCGCTCCGTCCCTTTTCATAAAACTCTACCTTCCTCTATCCTACCCGCCTCCCCCCCCGCAAGTCGAACATTTTTTCCCCCGCGGCAGCGCGCCGTGGATGCGGCGCTTATGCGCCGCAAAAGGTAGGGACGCATCGCCGAGGCGTCCGCGCTGTGTCCCGCCTACGCGGGACACAGCGTAGGAAAATAGCCTGCTGAAACACCGTGAAAAACTGGACACGCCAAGCCTTGTCTGCACCATTTTTAACCCATTCTTTTTTTCGTCATGGCTATGCCATGCCGCGGACGCCTCGGCGATGCGTCCCTACCCAAAACCCCGCTTTCCCCCACCTCTTCTTGCTCCTTTGCTCTCTGCTCCCTGCTCGCCGCGCAGCGGCGCCCCCCCCCCGTGCTTGCGTTCCTTTTGCGCCTCTTGCGTCGTTTGCGTTAAAAACCGCTCCCTGCTCTTTGCCCTTTGCTCTCTGCTTCATGCTCGCCGCGCAGCGGCGCTGCCCCAATCGCCCATTCCCGCATTCACGCAATCACGCCATTCCCATTGTCCGCTGTGCGTCCCGCGCCTGCGGGATGGCCGTGCGGCAAAGACTGTTGAAAAACGAGAGGTTTTCCCGGCAAAATAAGGCGCGAATTTTGTGATGATGGTGCGTCGCGGGCGATCCCTCGCAGTACTATAGTACGCGAGGGTCGTCCTCGACGCGCCAGCGCGGAAAAGGCGCACCTTGGTTTTGCCGCCTCGTTTTCCAACAGCCTTTGCCGCCATCTCCCCGCCCCCCCCAGCCGCCCACCAACCACCCCGCCCCCCCGCCGCCAGCTACCTCCCCTCCAACCGATACACAATCGGCACCTCCACCACAAACCCCTCACGCAACTCGCCACTCCCCAGCGGCCTCACCGCCGCCCTCCTCATAATCCCCCGCGCCCCCACCGCCAGCATCGGCGACCCCTCCACCTCGACCACCGTCACCTCGCCGATCCACCCGTCCGCCCGAATCTCGACCCGCAGACGCACCGTGCCGCTCTTCTGGGCGTAGCGCGCCTGCCCCGGATAATACTTGCTCTGCTCAATCCGGCGGCGCAGCTCCCCCAGCCACTCGTCGCGCAACGCCTGCGCCTCCCCCGCGTCCCCCTCCTGCTCGAGCAACACCTGCTCCGCCTCGATCTCCTCAACCGGTTCCGGTTCGGGCTCAGGTTCCGGCTCCGGCTCCTCCTCCTCAATCTCCTCCTCTTCCGGCTCCGGTTCTTCTTCTTCCTCCGGCTCCGGCTCGGGCTCCGGCTCGGGCTCGGGTTCGGGTTCCGGCTCGGGCGGGGGCACCTCCGGCACGGGCGCAATGGAAATATGCAGCACCGTCTCGGGAATCTCGGGCACATGCCCCTCCAGCGGTCCCGGTTCGAGCCGCGCCACCGCCAGCAGCCAGACGGCCAGCGCCACCGCCAGCGCACCGGCCAGTCGTCCCAGCCAGTGGCCGGTATCCAGCGCGTGCCTAGTCACCGGTTGCCGTAATGAGCACATCCTGCCGGCCCTCCGCGCGCAGCCGGTCCATCACCGCGACAAATCCCTCGAAGGCGGCGGCCCGATCCACCCTCAACTCCACCGGACCCTCGCCATGCGACTCGATCAGCCCGGACACCTCCTCCACGCTGATCACCTTCTGGTGATGATACAGAAGCCCCGCGGCATCAATCACCAGCACCAGGCGCTGGGTGTCATCCGTCACCGCCTCGGCGGTATCCGCGGGGGGCAACGCCACCTGCATCACCGGCAAACTGAACGTCGAAGCCAAAATGAAAAACAGCAACAGCATGAACACCACGTCAATCAGCGGCGTCAGGTCCACCTCCGTGCCGAAATCGTCCTCGAGAAAACCCGGTTTCATCTCAATCCTCCACCGGTTTTCTCAACCTGGATAATTCACACGACAAGTCCGGCCCGGATGCAAGGCGGGCGGGGTGAAGCTGTATTGGCATACTGCGAACCCCGAATAACGCCGCAGACGGGTTGGAATCGTCGCGCCGAAGGTCAACATGGATGATAACAATTAATAAATTAAAAAAAATCATGTCATCTTGCTCAGCAATAAATTGCAATATTTTCAGCCATGTTGATGAATTATTCAGATAACGGAGAAAACCTCGTCGCATACTCCATCAACTCGATCTGGAACCCGTTGATCTGCATCCGCAAAAAGTAATACAGGCACAGCACCGGCACCGTAATGCTCAGCCCGATAATCGTCGTGGTCAGCGCCTCCCAGATGCCGTTGGCCAGCAGCGCCGGGTTCACCAGCGTCTGCCCCGCCACCACCCGGAACACCTTGGAAATCCCCAACACCGTCCCCAACAGCCCCAGCAGCGGCGAAATCACTGAAATCAGCCTCAGCAGAGTCATCCCCCGGTTCACCGCGCGAAAGTTTTTGTGAAACAGGAAGGCCAGCTCCGCCCGCAGCCCCTCGTGCTCGCGGCAGGCCGCCCGCACCGCCTCCGAAAACACCCGCACCAGCGGATTCCCCGACCGCACGCCCTTGGCGGCGTCCAGCTTCTCCGGCTCGCGCTGCAACCGGGCGATATGCCGCCGGAACGCCCAGCCCATCCAGCCCAGATACACCGCGTTCTTCACGCACAGATAAATCGCCACCACCGCCACCCCGATCAGCGCCACCCCCGCCCAGCCAATCAGATTCAGCAGCTCCCGGCCGCTCTCCGTCAAATATGCGCTCATTCCGTCTGCTCCTTTCGCCGTCCGCCCGGCATCCGTCTGCCCGGCGCCCGGCTCACACCGTATCTTCCTTATCAACGCCCGAAAGCGCCCGAACGATCAATTCCACCAAAAACCTCCGCCAGCGGCGCGGGCCTTTCACCCGGCGGCCGTGCCGCCAGGCCGCCACCGCCTGCCGGCGCAGCGCGGGCAGTTCCTCGAGCGTCCGGGCCACCTCGCGGCCATAGACCGGCTCCTCGCGCCGCCGGAACCGCCGCAGCAGCGCCGCGCCCAGCGGACGCGCCACCAGCATCCAAAGCCCGATCACCGCCCCCGCGCGCGCGAACACGCGCAACCCCTTCGCCCAGCCCGCCCCGCCCGGCTGGCGCCAAACCAGCACCAGCAGCAGCAGCCCCAGCACCACCCCCGTCTTGAACGGCGTGCGCCGCCACCACCGCTTGCGCCCCCCCGACGGCAGCGGCGGCACAACCTCCGTCACCGGCTCCTCCGCCGGCGGCGGCCGCTCGAGCTCGCGCGCGATCTCCGCCGGGATCGAGCCCGCCAGCCAGCCCGTCGCCAGTCCCGCCAGCGTGTAATACCCCAGATAGAAAAACAAAAACCAGCCCGTCGGCGTCGGCCCCCCCTCCGCCGCCCCCAGCTTGTCCAACAGCCAGTGCCCCACCGCGTCCACCGCCTCCCACAGCGACTTCCCATACAGGATCGTCATCGTCAGCAGCTTTTGCGCCGCCCCCTGCCACAGCGCCAGCAGCCCCAGCAGCAGCCCGCCGAGGCGAATGGACCGCACCCCGCCAAACACCAGCGCCGCGGCCACGCCTTGAAAGGCCACCGCCACATACGCTGGCAGCGGCGTATGCGGACTCGCCGCCGCCTTCACCAGCAGCACCACCACCGTCGCCTTCAGCAGCTCGCGCGCGGGCCGCTCGGCAAAAAACGCCAGCAGCGTCATCAGCACCACCGCCGTTGACCCCACCAGAATCCCTGTAAAAGGCACCCGCAGCGCATGAATCAGCCCGCCCAGCCCCGCCTCATTCAGCGCCCACAACGCCGTCAGCCGCTCGATCGCCTGCCGCCGGTCCAGCCCCGCAAGCGACGGCCTCATCGCGCTTCCCATCTCAGCAGCGCCCAGACAAAATCGTGCCGATACTTCCGCCCGCCCCCCTCCGCTTCGGGCAGACCGGCATAAAACCCGCGCAGCCGCCGCTCCTCCGCCGCGCTCAGCTCGCCCACCCGCCAGCGCACCGCCGCCACAAACTCGTCCGCGCTCGCGTAGGTGCTGCCCCCCTCCGAGGGGATAAATTCCACCGTGGCCCGACGCCCCATCTGGTGCAGGATATTCACCGCATACAAATAGCTGGGCCGGGGCGCCAGCCGCCGCCCCAGCAGCTCGCGCACATCCGCCCCCAGATAGTCGCCCTCGGCATGAATCGTGGCCGCGCAGCGCCGCCGCGCGCGCCCGGTCATCTTCTCGAGCGCCGCGCGCAGGTCCTCGACCCCCAGCGCCCGCGAGCAAATCACCAGGTCCACCTTCGGCACCCCCGTCCACGGCTCCTCCCAGCTCCGCTGATGCGCCACGATGTTCTCGAGCCCCGCCCGCTGCCGCTCGCGTTCCAACTGACGCAGCATCTCCGGCGAAAAATCCAGCGCATGCACCATCTCGAGCCGCCGCGCCAGCGGAATCGCCAGATTGCCCGTGCCGCAGCCAATGTCCAGCGCCGTACGCACCCCCGCAAAGTCCAGAGCCCCCAGCAGCGCCTCGTTATAGTCGCTGTCCCGCACCTGACGCCGCCGCTTCGCCGCCCGCCGATCCCAGTCCGCGCTTGAACGCGAGCCAAACCCCGACACCCGGCACTGCGCGCGATACAGCTCGGCAAAGTCAATCTCCCGCAACATGTCGCGGGGCTCAGATGCGTCGTTTCGGCTCATGGCAGTCCATTCTAACCTGGATTATGCACGCGACAAGTCCGGCCCGGATGCGAGGCGTGCGGGGTGAAGCTGTATTGACATACTGCGAACCCCGCAGAACAAAGCAGACGGGCTGGAATCGTCGCGCCTTGGGTCAACATGGATGAAAACCGAATTTTCCATACTCATTTCCTCATCATGCTGCTCTGCAGTAAATAATAATGTTTTCATCCATGTTGATGAATAATTCAGGTTAGAAAGTGAATTGACACCCCACATAAAAGCTTCTCCCTTCTTCGGGATAGCCTGCATCCAGTTCATAGTTTTTATCCAGCACATTATGCACCCCCGCCAGCAGCTCCACCCCCCCGGGCAAGTCCAGCCGGGCGTCAAGGTGCCCCAGCCAGTAGTGGTCCACCTTGCCCCCCCCGCTCTGGCCATAGCGCGACGACCCGAACTCCACCGCCGGCGCCAGCGTCAGCCGCTGGTGCGCCATCCACTCCACATGCAGCTTCACGCTATGCGCGGGCACATCCGTCGGCTTCAGATCCGGCCGCCCCCGATTCCGCCGGTGCATATAGAGATAATCCACCCCGGCGGCCAGGTCCTCGACCGGCCGCCACGTCAGGCCCAGCTCGGCCCCCGCCTGCTCCACCTTGCCAATGTTGCGCAACTGATAGAGCCATGCGCCGTCCTCGCTGCGGGCCACATCATTCTCCCGCTCAATCGCATCTTGAATCCGGCTGTAAAACACACTGGCCCGCCCGTCGAGCCGCTCCACCAGACGGCCCTCATACCCGGTTTCCAGGTGCCAGGCGTGCTCCGGGTCCAGCTCCGGGTTCGCCAGCGCCGTGCCCAGCCGGTACGAATAGCGGTCCTTCAGCGTCGGAAACCGGCTCTTGCGCGCCACCGTGGCCCGCACCGTGCCCTCGCCCACCTCCGCGAACAGCCCCGCCTGCGGATTCACCGCCACGTTGTGGTTGCGCTCGAACCGCTCTCCGGTTTCCGCGTCCTCCGCCTTCAGGCTGCGCCGCCCCTCCACCCCCAGCCCCCCCGCCAGCGTCAACCACTCACTCAGCGCCAGCCGGTCCTCGACCCCCAGCGCCCAGGTCTCATCCTTGCAGACCGTCCGGGGACTGCCCACATTATGTTCGCGGTGCACATCCTGCTTGTAGTGGGCCGCCATCCGCCAGCGTTGGCGCTCGCCCAGTGCGCCCCCCCCCTCCACCGAGCCCCCCCACGAATAGTCATCATAGATACTCGTCCACGACGACCGCTTCTCCTGGGTCCGATAGCGGTTGTCATCAAACGCCTTCAACGTGTTCTCATAGGTGTCCACATACAGCCGGGGCTTCAGATAGCCCTCCGGCCCCAGTCCCACATTCCCCAGCGCGTAGAGGCTGTTCTTGCTCCAGTCGTCATAGCACCAATAGCGCGCCATGATCTCCGGATCGGTGCCGGCATAGGGCGGCACCCCCTTCTCGCTCTCCTGGCGCACAAACCCCACCGCCAGCTCATCCTCGCCGCCCCCCGGCATCCAGCCCAGCTTGGCAAAGAGCTGCACGTCGCGGCGGTCCGAGTTCTCGCGCTTGCGCCCCGCCTGCGTCGGCGTCGGGCGGAAATCATCCGACAGCCGCACATAGTCCTGTTCGCGCCACGACACCCCGGCCAGGGCATAGAATGTATCGCGCAGCAGCCCGGCCCGCGCCGCGGCCTCATACGCGCGCCCGCTGCCCGTCCCCAGGCGCAGCTCGAGCTCCTCCGGCTGCTCCGGCCGGTGCGTCATCACATTGATCGCCCCGCCCAGGGCGTTGGCCCCCAGCGTGACCGGGCTGTACCCCTTCGAGATCGTCAGCTCCGCCACCCCGAACATGTCCAGGCGGCCCATGTCCACGTTGCCGTCATAGGGCACATAGATCGGGATGCCGTCCAGAAACAGCGGCACCTGGCGCGTATCAAACCCCCTCACCGCCGTCATCGTCTCATTGCGCGCGCCCACCCGCGTCGGCGTCGTCCCCGGCGCCAGCGCCGCCGCCGCGCCCACGCTCGACCGGCGCCGCAGCTGCGCCTCACGGCCCGACACCCTGGCCGTTGCGCCCGCCTCCGGCTCCCCCTCGACCCCCACCACCAGCACCTCGCCCAGGCTCAACACCCCGCTGCGGCTGTCCTGCGCCCCGGCGCTCACCGCCAGCAGACCCACCAACCCCGCCCAGCCCAACATCCACGGCCATGTCCTCATTGCTTCGCCTTTCCTGATTCCTTCATCACCCGCCGATGGCGCCGGGGCCCATGCCTTGCGCGGAACGGCTTAAACGCCGCCGCGGCCGCCCGGTCAATCTCCGCGCGCAACTCGCTCCAATCCGCCATCAGCCGCTCCGCCGCCGGCAGCAGCACGCTCCGGCCCCGCTCCGCCCCCCCCTTGCTGCTCCGCACCAGCGGACGCCCCAGCTCCCGTTCCACCCCGCTCAAAATCCGCAGCGCCTTCACATACGACAACCCCATCGCCAGCGCCGACTGGCGAATCGACCCGCGCTCGCCAATCCCCGCCAGCAGCTCCAACACCCCCGAACCGCAGAACTCCTCGCCCTGCTCATTCGCCAACGACACCCGCACCAGAATCTTCATGCCCCCGATATATACGCGCATGTATATCGAAGGGCAAGACGATTCGGTGCAAGGTGGAAGGTGAAAGGCAGCGCCCCGCAGACGCGGGGCTGGGGCTTCGTGCTTCGTGCTTGGTGCTTGGTGCTTCGTCGCCCAAAAACGCCATTTTTTGCCCAAAAACCGCCAAAAAACACCGTTTTTTGCGCTTTTTGGCCCATTTTTTGGCGTTTTTGCGCTGTTTTGCGCTGTTTTGGCCTGTTTTACTGGTTTTAAGGTAGGGACGCATCGCCGAGGCGTCCGTGGCCTGTCCCGGCTTGGGGGACAGGACATAGAAAAAAGCCTGCTGAAACGCCCTGAAAAACTGGACGCGCCAAGCCTTGGTCTGCACACATTTTCGAGCAACTTCTTTCTACGCTGCGTCCCGCACGTGCGGGACGCATCGCGGACGCCTCGGCGATGCGTCCCTACCTCGGGAACGTGAAAAACAAGCTGGAGCGGGCTGAAAGATAAGGTGCGTTTCGGCCTTCACGAACCCCTTCAAAACCCTTCTTTTTTTCGTCATGGCTACGCCATGCCGCGGACGCCTCGGCGATGCGTCCCTACCTTTTGCCCCGCTTGCGCCCTCTTGCGTTCCGCTTGCGTCGTTTGCGTTAAAAATCCCCCCCCGCTTGCGCCCTCTTGCGTTCCGCTTGCGTCGTTTGCGTTAAAAATCCCCCCCCCCATCGCCCAATCTCGCATTCCCGCATTCACGCAATTCCTCCCTCCTTTTGCGCCCGCTTGCGTCGTTTGCGTTAAAATTGTCTTGGCTTTTCACCTTTCACCTTCCACCTGGCACTTGACACCCGCTGCCGCCGCGCAGCGGCGGGGCATGAAAACAGCGGCAGGGAAACCCCTGCCGCTGTGCAGCGCCGTTTGGCGGGCCGTTTACTTCCCGATCCGGATCATCCGCGCCGCGGGCACGCCGCCGGTCGTCTTGATGCTGATCGTGTTGCCGCTGATGGTGTAGTCAATGCCTTCAGTCAGCTCTACCCAGTCCCAGTCGCCATCCACCACCTCGCTGGCGCCATAGACCGTGGCCGTCGCGCCTTCGGGAATGTCGAAGTCGAGGGTGCCGTTGGCGGGGACGTACACGATGGACTCGATCGGGAAGTCCGGCGCCGGGCCCGCCTCGCTGATCTCGAGATACACCGTCTTGGTGGCGATGGTGTTCCATCCCTCATCCACCGCCTCGATTTCCAGGGTATAGGTGCCCACCAGAGTCGGCGTAAACGACAAGGTTTCTCCGTCCCAGCCATAGTTGGTGAGCTCTACATTGTCCGGGTCGGTCAGCTCAAGCGCCCAGTCTTCCGCCACGGCCTCGAGCAACTCGATTCCCAGCACGAGTTCCTCATCCACCGTGCCGGTCAGGGCGCCGGTAACGACGATTTCCACGCCCGGCCCCGGGCCGCCGCCTTCGCCCTTGGTGATGACCACGTTGTTCAGGCCCAGGTTGAAGGCGAACTTCGTGACATAGGTCCAACGGACGAAGCGCGAGTGCTCGTTCAGGTCATACGGCCCGAAGGGCGCATAGCTCGTGCTGACCTGGTTCTCGCCAATCGTGTCCACCTCTGACCAGATAACGCCATCGGTTGACTCTTCCACAAGGAATTCCATGGGGGCTTCGCCGCCGGTGGCGGTATTGCCCTTGATGTCGAAGGACAGGGTGTCTGGAGCTGAGTCGAAATTGACCATCAACCATTGGTTGGCCTTGTCAAATTTGGCTCGACCATCCGCGTAACCGCCTGCCGTGCCGCTCCAGCCCGTCATTCCCGCCCATGCGTTTGAGGTGGTGTGCTCTTCCGCGATCGGCAGAATCGCCACGTTCAGCGGCACGTCCACCACCGAGAAGTTGATCGTCTTGTTGGCGGTATCGTCGGCGCTGTCGGTCACCACCACCTTGGCCCAGTAGTCACCGAGCGCGGCCGAGGCCTTGATGGTGAACACATTTCCGCTCGCGCTGTAGTCCGCGGCGGGCAGATCCGTGCTCCAGTCATAGCTGGTGTAGGGCGCCTCGCCGCCACTGGCCGTGGCGGTAATCACCGCGCTTGCGCCTTCCTGAACAGTGAAGCCCGCGGTCTTGTCAAACGACACGCTCAGGGGCTTCGGACCCGACGGGCCGAAGGAGATTGCGATGTCGTCAATGTTGATTCGCTTATTGTTGCTGCCCGACGTCGCTGTGACATAGAAGCGCAGGTAAGTCATCCCCGCCGGGATTTCGTCCAGAACTATTTCAGTCAGTGCATCGGCGAAGTCAGCGGTTTGGTTAAAGGTCTCAACCGTGGTCCAGTTGACACCATCGCTACTTACGTCAACTGTCAGCTCCACGGTGTTCATATTGTCGGTGCCATAACGCGCCAGCCAGAAGCTAATCGCTGAGATGTCGTCATCGTAAGGCTCGGTCAGAGTCAAGTGCCCGTCAGACCCGGTCATCGGGCCAAGTCGTGCCGACAAGCTGTCATTTTTCTTGTCACCATCCAGGTTTCCTTTGACCACCCGTTCATGTTTCCATTCTTTGCCATCTTCCAGCTTGGACGTAGCCTCAGCGTAGGCTCCGGGCAATGTCCCGCTTTCAAAGTCAATGAACGCATCCGGCTCGGCGGAAGGTTCGCTGACCGTAAAGTTGATGGTTTTGTCCACGGCGCCTGCGGCGTCGTCCTCGACTTCCACCTTGGCCCAGTAGGAGCCAACGGCGGCGGTGCCCAGCACGGTGAACTGGTTGCCGCTGGCGCTGTAATACGCCGCGCCCAGCGAGCTGCTCCACGTGTAGTCGTAGGGCCCCGTGCCGCCACTGGCCGTGGCCGTAATCACCGCGCTGCTGCCCTCGTTCACCTTGAAGCCATCCTCCTTGTCAAACGCCACGCTCAACGGCTTGGGCCCGGCGGGGCCGAAGGAGACCGTAATGTCGTCAATGTTGATGCGCTTGTTGGAAGCCGCGCCAGCGGTGGCAAAGAAGCGGATATAGGTCATTCCCGCCGGGATCTCCTCAATCACCACCTCGGTCAGATCGCTGGGGATGTCCGCCGCGCCCGAGAGGGTCTCCACCGTCGTCCAGGTGCTGCCATCGGCGCTGACATCCACATCCAACGCCACACCAGCCATGGTGTCACTGCCGAAGCTGGCGACCCAGAAACTGATGGCGGTGATGTCGGCATCATAAGCTTCCGATTGCGTCATCGAAGAATTGGTTGCCGTGGTGGGATACATCCGGAGGGCGATGGCGCCATTCTTTCTGTCGGTAGCGCCATTTCCTCTAAAGAGACGAAGCGGTGTCCAGTTTTTGCCGTCTTCCAATTCAATGTCGGTAGTCGTGACATAGGTTGTGGGTAGTGTCCCGCTTTCAAAGTCAATGAACACATCGCTCGCGGCCGGGGCATCCTTGAAGCTGACCGCCACCGTGACCGCCTGCGCGGGCATGGTGAACTTGTTGTTCGAGACCGGCACGTTGCTGCTATCGGCCGCGGTGACGGTGACGGCATCCACCACATAGCCGATGTTGGCTTGCGGATTGATGGTCACTTCCACGCCCGCCGCGGCTTGGGTGTCGGGGCTGGTCGTGGCCGAGCCATTGGCGCCGGCGCTCACCGTAATCGCATACTTCGGCGCGGGAGCAGTGATGGAGAAGTGGATGACTTTCTCGATCTCGGTCTCCGCGTTGTCGGTCACATAGACCGTCGCCTCATAGTCGCCCACTGGGGCAGTGGGCCTGATTGTGAATTGATTGCCGGAGGGGTCCCAGTGTTCGAGGAGGGAGGTGCCCCACAGGTACCAGTAGGGGGCTTCGCCGCCCTTGGCGGTGGCGGTGATGGTGGCGCTTTCGCCTTGCTCGATCGAGAAGTTGTCCGCCTTGTCGAAGGAGACGCTCAGCTCGGCCTCTCCGGCCACGACAATTTCCACGTCGTCAATGCCCAGACCTTGGGCATTGGTGGTCGTGGTGGTGGCTTGTACGCTATAGTTCCAAGCCAGATACAGGTTCGCGCCGACGCCAAGAGGGGTTTCCAGGGTCAGCGTTCCGCTGACATGAACCGTGACATCGGGGGCGTCGTCATAACCTACATTTTCCTCATCCGCATCAAAGGTTGTCAGGAAATCTTCTCCTGCGGATGTCCAATTTTCTCCGTCATAGGAATAAAAGAGCTGGATTTGATATCCGCTAGGATTCTTTCCGTCACGGTATTTTTCGACACTGTAGGAGATTTCGATTTCTTCGATTGCTGTGCTGTCCTTGTTGACCAGTTGCGCATAGAGGTTGCCGCTCTTGGTGCCCGAGCCCGAGGAGAGGAAGCCCACTGCGCGATCCGTTGCCGGAGTTGTCGCCCCGTAGTTGTAGATGCCGGCCGACGCGGTGCCTCCGATTTTTGAGCCGGCTTGGTCACAGGCATCCAGAGCGTCGGCCCAGGTGCCGACCACGCGCACGGTCGTCAGTTTGTCCGCCTTCCAGAACTCGGGCAGCGTGGCGGTGGCCGAGTCGCCGATGCTGTCAAAATCTTCTGTCACGGGAACGCCCGCGCGCAGTGCCAGACCGTCCGTCTCGGGCATCTCCACCACAGAAAAGTTGACCGAGGCGTCGGCCGTCTCATCCTCGTCATCGGTCACGAGCACTTCCAGATAATAGTCGCCCAGCGGCGCACTATCCAAAATGGTGAATTCGTCATCATCAGCGGTGTAATAGGCCGCGTCCAGATCGGTATCCCAATCGAAGGTATAAGGCTCTTCGCCGTTGATCACCGTGGCCGTCACCACCAGGCTGTTGCCCTCGATCACTTCAAAGCCGTCGGCTTGGTCAAGGCTTACCCGCAGAACCGGCGGGCCGCCAAGGCCCACTTCACCTTCAACTGAAAAGCCGTCTGGACTAAAGCCCCAGCCGCCGGTGGCGGTTCGTCCCGAAGCGTAATAGCGCAAGGTAATGGTCGTCCCCGCCTGAACTTCTTGAAGGGCTGCCACACCGGAAAAATCAAAGGTATCCGATTTTCTGGCAGTTGTCCCGATAATGAGAAATTGTGAGTCACCGATCAGCGTAAAGTTCACGCCGTCGAGGCTGTAGGCCCATTGGTGTTCTACTCCAGGAGCAGGACTATATGTGCCTGTCCCGTTGAAGCTCGCGTTAATTCCGCTGAGCGAAACCGCATAGCCGGCATCCGCTTCCAGCGTCACCTGATAATAGCAGGTATTCTCAACACTAATGCCAAGGTTTTTGAAGCTCTGCGTTCTAAACCCTGCTCCACCCGTTGCGTTCGCATCCGGGCCCCGGGTCAATTCCACATCACCTGCCAGGTTGGCGTCTTGACTGTCCGCAACCTTGCTATCGAGCGGGTTGACAGGAAATTCCCATTCGGCAATCGCGGCTCCTTGCGCCGGTAAGACGGCACACATTACGAGGGACAAAGCTACGGCGTAGAGGAATCGTTGGGTCTTCATGGCGCTCTCCTTGCGGGGTTGTTTTCTTTTCTTTTTAGTCAAGATAGCAAACCCTCCAAACCCGGACAAGCCCAAAGACCGGAAAATCCTCCCGCGTCATAGAAACGTTTCTCCCCGCCCCGTTCGCGCGGGGACGGGGCAAGGTGGAAAGCCAGGACAATTTTTAACGCAAACGACGCAAGGGGCGCAAAAGGGGGGAGGAATTGCGTGAATGCGGGAATGCGAGATTGGGCGATGGGGGGGGGGATTTTTAACGCAAACGACGCAAGCGGCGCAAAAGGAACGCAAGCGGTTTTTTTGGGGGGGGCTTGCCCCAAAGCACGAAAACATTCCGCAAAGTCCGCCTGTCCCGCCCACGCGGGATGTGGGTCTGTGTGGGTCCGTGTTGGTCCGTGTTGGTTTCCCGCCGCGTCAGCGGCGCAAAACAAAGCACAAAGAACCAAGCACCAAGCACAGCGACGCGCAGCGGCGCCGCACGAAGCACACGCCGCCGCGCGGCGCGGATTATTCCGCCGCGGGGGGGGCGCCGACGGCGGCGAGGTTTTTGCGGAGGATGTCGGCGTCGGGGGCATAGGCCAGGGCGCGCTGCCAGTAGAGGATGGCGCGTTCGCGGTCGCCCTGCTGGAGGGCCAGAGCGCCGAGGTTGTTGAGCACGTCGGGCTGGGCGGGCTGGATGTCGAGGCTGGCGCTCCACTGTTCGAGGGCGGGCTCGAGGTGTCCGCGGCGGGCCAGGATCATGGCGGCGCGGTTGCGGGCCATGACGTTGGCGGGATAGAGCTGGACGAGGCGGGCATAGACATCGAGCGCGGCGGATTCGGCGTCGGCCATCTCGTGGACGCGCGCGAGGTTCAGCAGCGTGCTTTCGTCGTTGGGGGCGACCTCGAGGGCGCGCTCGAAGGCTTTGACGGCGCGGGGCAGGTCGCCCTTTTCGGCGGCGCGGATGCCGCGGCGCACGGCGGCGTTGAGCAACCCCATCCGGTCCATGCGCACCACGGGCGCCAGCAGGTTCTCGACCGGCGCGTAGTCGTCGGTCAGCACGCACACCCCGTTGCGCTGGCGCAGGGCGGCAAAGTCGGCGGCGTCGAGCACATGGCCGGCGAAGGTGTCCGGGCGGGTGGTCCACCGGGCGATGTCCTCGAGGGGCATGGGTTGGTTGGCGCCGACGAAAACGGTGGTGTTGCGCGGGCCCAGCTCGGGCACGGCCGAGACGGCGCCGCGGAAGGGGAAGACGGCCTCGAAGGTCTGGGCCACGGCGTTCATGAAGCCGCCCGCATCGAAGGCGTCAATCAGGTTCATGACATAGACGCCGCCGGGCTTGAGCAGTTGGCGCACCTGCTCGATGAACTCGAGGGTGGTCAACTGATAGGGCACCGAGTAATCGCTGACCGAGTCGCACACGATCAAGTCAAACGGCGGCACGGCGCCGGGCTGCGCCCGGTTTTGGCGCAGGGCGTCGGCCACATAGTTGCGCGCGTCCATGTGGACGATCTCGAGGGGGGCGTCCTGGGGCAGGCCGAAGGCCAGCTGCGCGGCGCGGGTCACGCCCGGATCAATTTCGACCACCACCAGCTCGCTGCCGGGGCGTTGCTGGCTCAAGTAGTTCGGGAACACATATCCGCCGCCGCCGAGCAGCAGCAGGCGCACCGGTTCGCGGTTGCGGCCCATCTGCTGATTCACCAGCGCGTCATAGATGCGCATATAGGGGTACTTCAGGTCGCCCAGGTCGCTCAGGTCCACTTCGCTATGCTTGAGTTTGTCCTGAAAGAACGAGCGGTGCGCGGGGTTGCCCGGCTCGGCGGTCACCGTCAGAATCTGGTATTGCGTCTCGGCAAAATAGATCGCGTCCGCCTCGAGCGGCCCATCGCGCAGCCCGAGCCAGTCGCCGGCCTTCGCGGCGGTTTCGCCGGGCGCCAGCGCCAGCGCGAACAGCGCGGCAAACACCGCCAGGCCGAGGCTCGCCCCGATCACGCCCGCGGCGGCGTCCCCAGCGTCCGTGTGGGTCCGTGTCGGTCCGTGTGGGTCCGTGTGTCTCCGCCGCGCGAAGCGCGGCGACGCGGCGACGGCATACAGCCAGCCCAGCGCGGCCAGCACCAGGGCCATGCTCACCACGATGCGCACGCTGCCCAGCCACGCGGTCAGATAGAACCCCGTCACGAAGGTTCCCGCGATGCTGCCGACGGCGTTCCAGGCGTAGAGCGTGCCGATGGCCCGTCCGGTCTGCGTGCTGCGGTCAATGGCCAGCTTGGCAATCATCGGGCTGATGGTGCCCAGCACGGTGGCCGGCAGCAGAAACGCCCAGGTCATATGCAGCAGGATGCGCGCGGGCCACGACAGCCCCATCAGCGCCGGCGACTGCCCGGCCAGGCCGTTGAGCCAGAGGATGGCCAGGCACGCCGCCGCCGACGCGAAAAACATCACCGCGACCCGTCCGCGCAGGTTCCGCGCCCCGTCCGCCATCCGCCCGCCGAGGTAGTTCCCCAGGCTCATCCCCGCCAGAATCACCCCGAGCACCCCCGTCCACGTGTAGAGCGACGACCCCAAAAAGCGGGCGATCAGCCGGCTGGCCACCAGCTCGACCGTCATCAGCGCCGCCCCCGACAAACATACTGTTGCGTTCAGCCAAAACGTCCCTTGCGTGCGTGTCTTCATTCCGGGGAGCGTAGCGGCTGGCGGGGGCCTTGTCCAGCCTGCGGCGCGGGGCGCAGAGAGCAAAGAGCGTTTTAACGCAAACGACGCAAGCGGCGCAAAACAGCGCAAGCGGTTTTTTTGGGGGGGGGCTTGCCCCAAAGCACGAAAACATTCCGCAGCGTCCGTGTGGGTCCGTGTGGGTCCGTGTTGGTCCGTGTGGCTGTTCCGCCGCATCGGGCGGCGTGGCTTTCCCGCCGCGTCAGTGGCGTCCGTGTGGCTGTTCCGCCGCGTCAGCGGCGGTGCGGCGCAAAACAGCGCAAAACAGCGCAAAAATGCCAAAAAATAGGCCAAAAATGCGCAAAAAACGCCGTTTTTGGGCAAAAAATGGACGGTTTTTGCAAAAAAACGGCTTTTTCTTGCCCCGCTGACGCGGGGCGCCGGAACACGGACTGACACAGACTGACACGGACCCACACGGACCGACACGGACATTGCGGAATGCTTTATTTTTTTTACGCCGCATCGGGCGGCGTGGCTTTCCCGCCGCGTCAGCGGCGGCGCCTTCAGCTCGAGGGCGGGTGGCGGCGGGCGCTGCGCAGGCGGTGCATTCTCTCGGAGAACCCGCCGTCCTGCTCGAATTGCCGCGCCTGGGCGTCCAGTTGGCGGCCCAGCAAAAAGCAGGTCAGATTCAGCAGCGCCAGCGCGCCGTTGGCGGCCAGCTCCGCCGCGCGGTTGGTGCCCGGCGGGGCCTGCGGGACCTCGTCGGCCACCCACCGGCGGAAGTCCTCGAGCGTGGCGCAGCGGCGCTCGCGGAACCGCCTCAGCGCGGGGTGGTCCGGCGGGTACTCCTCGAGCGCCCTCTGGCGCAGGAAGTCCTGGTAGTCCAGGCACAGCTCCTCGAGGCTCGCCCGCGCCACATTCGTCAATTTGAGTTCCGACCTGCGCGAGGTGCCCGCCGCCTGGCTGCCCTCGGCGATATTCTGCACCCCGCTGCGCGCCGCCTGGACCATCTGATCGTGCGTCCGGCTGCGCCGGCTGATGAACCGGTCGCAGAAATGCACAGTGACATCATACACCAGTTGCGCCAGTTGAAAGCTCTTGAGCGAGCGGTAGCCCCCGTGTTTGGGAATCAACGGTTCATCTGACACTGCGCCACCTGCCTCCGGCAAACCGTTTGCCTTATCCTTTTAGAATAGGTTTTCCACCCCGCCCCGGTCAAGAGCAAAAAACGCAGTTTTTGGGCGAAAAATGGACGGTTTTTGCAAAAAACGGTTTTTTCTTGCCCCGCTGACGCGGGGCGCCGGAACACGGACAAACACGGACCCACACGGACCCACACGGACGCTGCGGAATCTTTTCGTGTTTTTTTCCCCCTGCCCCCCTGCCCCTTCCGCCCCCGCCATCGGCGCGTCAGCGCCCTCCAAAAAACACGTTTGCGGTTCTTTTGCGGCGTTTGCGTCGTTTGCGTTAAAAAATTCGTGTCGATTCGCGTTCATTCGCGGTTCTTTTTTGGGTGCTTTTTGCCCGTTTTTTGCCAATTTTTGCCCGTTTTTTGCCAAAAAACGGCTTTTTCTTGCCCCCCTCCGCCGCCGCCCCCGCCATCGGCGCGGCAGCGCCCCCCAAAAAACACGTTTGCGGTTCTTTTGCGGCTCTTGCGTCGTTTGCGTTAAAAACCGCCCGCATGGGCGGGACGGCGCAAAAAACAGCGGCAGGGGGACCCTGCCGCTGGCGCGCGCCGTGGGGCGCGGGTTGTTCGCGGGATTAGGCGCGACGGCGACGCAGCGCGAGCGCCAGGGCGCCGAGACCCAGCAGGCTCATCGTCGCCGGCTCGGGAATCACAACCTGTTCCTCGAACTGAATGTAAGGCTGGAAGCCGGCAGCATCGCTGTCCAGATAGAACTCCTGCGACGGGGCGCCTTCGCCCTTGGTGGTGTCCAGCTCGAGCAGCTCGCTCTCATAATACCAGGTGCCGGGGCCGGGGAGGTCCTCGAACACACGCTGATAGACAAAACCATCCGTCGTCCAAGTCGCATCGTCGTAGATTCTGCTGCCAGAATCCGGAAGCATCCAGTCATCCCAGCTGGTGTTGTAGGGGGCATCGTTGGCCGGTCCGCCGCCCTGCGGGATATTGCGCTGGCCCCAGACCACGTCGTCGCCGGTCACAAAGTCGCCGTTCGAGCCGCCGACCTGCTCCCAGTCCGCGGGGTTGATGGCGTTGTCCGCTCCGGCATAGATGAGCTGCCAGATGGCGCCATAGCTGCCCAGCAGGTTGTTGTCATAGCCGGTCACGTTCGGAGCGTCGTGGGTATAGGCGCCCCACACCGTGGTCCAAAGGACGCTGATACCCGCGGTGGCAAAGCTGGTCGCCACGAGCAGAGCAATCAAAGTAAGCAGTGCTTTTTTCATTCTCAAGTTCTCCTTGTCAGGTTATTTTTTTCTAAATTATGGTTTTTGGTTTAGGGCCAGGTGTAGGGCTTGTCCGCCGCCCACGTCGCGCCCGCGTCGGGCAACTTCAAGAAGAAGCCCTCACCGGCCTCGATCAGCTTTTGGGCTTCGGCACCCGCCCAGCCCTTGCCGGACTTCAT
>LSQX01373566.1_pt1 | contig 32222 bp, 30 predicted proteins | sample 654561 | NCBI WGS metagenome assembly LSQX01 (sample SAMN04489861, study PRJNA283612) | anaerobic digester metagenome | isolation source: 4 biogas reactors fed with cattle manure at either 37C or 55C with and... | place: Denmark: Kongens Lyngby | collected 2014 | reverse complement strand
CCCATTGGTCCGACAGGTCCTACCGGCCCCACAGGTCCTACCGGTCCGACACCTGAGCTTCAGGGTCTCCAGGTTCAGGCAACAGGCCTTGGCGAAGCAACTGTTGATGATGGTGACAACTTAATCTTTGACACTGTAGTCAACGACGCCGCCGCAGACATCGACTACGATGATGCAACAGGCGTATTCACCATCCAAGCAGACGGCCTGTATTATATCAGCTGGTTTGTCAACACCGACGGCGCAGGCGCCGCAACATCGGTAGCATTTGCAATCGATGTGGTCGGAGGTCCTACAATAGAAGCCTCTTCACCGCCGCCGAATGTAACAACCCAGCTTAACGGCACCGCTCTGATTACGGTTGCAGGCGCTCCTGTAGAGTTCTCGCTTGTAAACACAACAGGCGACACCGTATTCATCGCCTCCACTGCCGTTCAGGCCGGACTGTCAATAATCAAGCTCAGCTAAATTAAAGGAATAATCTAAGGTTTAGATATAAAAATAGAAGGCGCGGCCAAATGGCTGCGCCTTTTGCTTTATTCGCATAGTCTTTTTTCAATCGCCTTAATTTCGTCCTCTTTTAACCCTATCCACATTAAATAGCCCTTTGCGTCCCCATGCTCTTTTTCGATATAATCCAAAACCGGCTCAATGTACTCAGGCTTTGAGTAAAACAAATCGGGTATGGAGTTTTGAATCATCTTAACTATCTGGGGATTCTGAATTATATAGTGGAAGGAAGAAGAATAATTTGTGATTATGTCCGCTCTTGAAACACCGCACAGCATAAGCAGGAGAGCGGCCACAATTCCCGTTCTGTCCTTGCCCACCTTGCAGTGGAACATTACAGCTCCCTCTTTTGCCTCAGCGATAGAAGAAAAGACCTTTCTTATGTTCTCCCTTGCCTCGGTCAGAAGATGAAGATAGAAGGCTGTAATCATATCCTGGGGTTTATAGTGAGAAGCTGCACTTGTAATGTAGTCGATTTTGTCAAGGAAAATTGGGGCTTTAATATAATCCACACCCTCAACCCTCTCAAAGGGGTTGGGGAAAGCCTCCATTTCATCTTCAGCCCTCAGGTCTATTACCGTTTTAAGTCCGTATTCCTTCAAAAATTCAATATCGCTGTCTGTAAGGTCGTACGGGTCGTCTGACCTTAAAAAGGCATGCCATTTTGTCATGCGGCCGCACTTTGTGGGGTAGCCGCCAAGGTCCCTTACATTATAGGCTCCCTCAAGGGGGAGTCTTACGAAGTTCAGCATTTTTACCTCTTTCCGATGCTATTTCGTCTCAACCGGAGCGATGGGCGAGAGATTCTCGTCAAGCGCATCGATTGAATTAATGTTTATCTGTTTTAATATGTTTTCCCATCTTGCTCTCATTTCGTCACTGTTTATGATGGGGAGAAAACCGAGCTTAATATAAATCTTAATCGCGGGGATTCTGTGGTCGTCGGTTGTGAGGAAGCATTTGTCATAGCCCATGCTTTTTACTCTGTTCACAGCCGCCTCGCAGACAGGACCCGCAAGACCTTTGCCCTTATATTCGTCGGCTACCGCAACCATGTGAAGGATGCCCGCGTCGGGATAATGCTTGGCTATGGGAAGCCTTGCCGTAGCTGTGCCCGCAATTTTTCCTTCGCTGTCGCAGATAAGGAAAATATTATCAAGGCTGACCGACGGGTCGTCAAGCATTCTTTCCTTAAACAAATCCACGCTGCACTCCTCAACGCCCAAGCAGCCGTTAAGGCAGCATTTACACCATGCGGGACCGTCCTCAAGTTTTGCCGTTCTTATATAATAGCCTTCGGGTATTTGGTATAAGCGGCTTTCTTCGTTCTCCTTAAAAAACTTCAGCATTTTAAGCTGTTCTTTTTCTTCCGTTCTGTTTGTTTGCTCCATTTTATTCCTCCGATAAAGCTGGTTTGTAGGAAAATTCGCTCTTTAGTGCATCGTAAACCTTAGCGACGGGCAGACCCATAATGTTGAAAAAGTCGCCCTCGATTCTTTTAACAAAAACGCAGCCTCTGCCCTGAATTCCGTATGCCCCTGCCTTGTCCATAGGCTCTCCGGAACTGATATAAGCCTCTATCTCCTCATCGCTTAGCTCATTAAAGTAAACATAGGACTGCTCAAAGAAGCTGATTCTTTTGCCTGGCGAGGCAATTGTAACGCCGGTAAAAACCTCATGTCTCGCTCCCGAGAGCTGCCTTAATATTTCAAAGGCGTCCTTGCCGTTCCTGGGCTTTCCGAATATTTTGTCACCGAGAGCCACAACCGTGTCGGCGGCGATTACAGCAAAATCATCATCTCTTTCGTCTATAAGAGCGAACGCCGCCTCAGCCTTTCTTTCAGAGAGCATTACCACTGCGTTGCAGGGTTTTACGCCATCCTCCAAATCCTCCGAAACCGAAGGCAGCACTACGGAATGTCTTATGCCCGCAAGGTTTAAAATCTCCCTTCTGCGGGGCGAAGCGGATGCAAGATATATCTTCATTTTCGTCTCCGTTATTGCTATAGATTTAAACGATTACAACTAATTTAACACAGCCTAACCTTCAAGTCAATTTTGCCCATTTAAACTTTGGCTATGGCAATAAAATTAATATCCGGAAAACGAATATTATTGTAAAAATCGTACAATAAATATTTATTTCAAATTCAAACTTATAACAAATAGTTGCAAAAATGTTGTTCTATATTATTGGTGAACAGAAGAGTAGTCCCGAATATTAAATGACAATTTTTACGGCAGCTCAAAGATATAGAAGAAAATATTACAACATTTTGTTATTCATGTTAATTTTTATTCGCAGCTTTACTTTTATTGAATTGTTTGTTCTGTTGTGGTAATATATGTTCAATAATATAAGTGGTAATGTGTTTATCGGGACTGAGTGATTTACTTATATGTAGCAGAGGATGGTAGTATGTGAGTATGGAGAATTTCACAAAGTTGATCGAACTGATAGTATATATTATTAACTTTCTGAGAGAGCTGTTTAACAGAAACAAGACCTCTTAGCGGTTAATAATAGCGATTTATTTCGGATATTTGCATCTGTCAAAGATGTAAAATTATATCTCATTCTTTTTGGCTTAGCATGAAAAACGAAAGTGAGGTGCAGCAGAATGTTAGGAGCTTTCCAGGACGGCTTTGCTTGGCTTGCAGAGATCATCAATTACTTCAAAGAGCTTTTAAAGAAGCTTGGCGTTGAGTTCTGTTGAGTTCTAATTAAAGCGGCTATCAAAGTTGCGCAACTTTTGCAAAATACCTTTTAGCAAATGTTTAAAGGAGGGATCACTTTGACCATTGCTGAACTTATCGAACTCGTAAGTGAATATGCCGCCATGTTCAATGAGCTGGTAGCTTTAATAGTCAGATTCTTTGAGCGTGTCAAAGCTATCGCTGAAGCTGAAGCTGAAGCTGAATAAGCTTTAACCGAGTTTCCTAAGGATTAATCCTTGGTTTGTTGGTGGCTATTTTGGCTTTGAAAGTGAGGTGAAACAGAATGACAGGAGCAGAAATAGTAGCACTCATCAAAGAGTTCTTCGATATGATTCTTAACTTCCTTATCGCAATTGGCATCATTGAGGCCGATACCACTGAGGCCGATACCACTGAGGAGTAATCTTCTGATTGGTTTATTGCTGTGTTGTTAAAGAAAGAGATCGGATTTCTGATCTCTTTCTTTATTTTGTCTTTTCTTTTCCGCGTGATATAATGGATTAAAATTGTTTCGTAGGAAGGTGCAAAATGAGTTTAAAGTGGCACCATCTTCTGTTTCCGCACAGATGCCTTTTCTGCGGGTCGCCTGTCACAGCGAGTGAAAGGATTTGCGAAATGTGCATGGAAGCGCTGCCCATTATAGGCGCGCCCGTCTGCTTTTTCTGCGGCATTTCAAAGGCGGACTGCGCCTGCCGAGAGAAAAGGCATTTTTATGACGCCATAATAGCCCCGTTTTACTACGAGGGCGCTGTGGCCAAAGGAATAAGGCTCATGAAATTCGCTGGCAGGACGGAAAACGCCGAGTATTTCGGAGAAGCGATTTCCGTTTGCGCAAGCCACTATTACAGCGAAATCGCCTTTGACTGCGTCTGCTTTGTCCCCGAATCTGAGGATGTGCTAAAGGAAAGGGGCTACAACCAGAGCAGGCTGCTGGCTGAGAGCGTGTCAAGGCATTTGAATGTCCCGTGCGGAGAGCTTTTAAAAAAGCTCTATACAACAAAGCCTCAAAGGACTTTGAGCGCGGCTGAAAGGCAGGGCAATGTTCTCGGCGTGTTTGAGACTAATCCGGAAGAAATAACAGCGGGCAAAAAAATACTCCTGATTGACGACATAAAAACCACAGGAGCTACCCTTGACGAGTGCGCAAAAAGCCTTTTAATCGCGGGAGCGGACAGGGTATTCTGCGCCGTCGCCGCCGTCAGCCCCATGAGAGCGAGCCAAAATGAAGAAACAGCCGAAGAAACTCTAACCGCAAAATAAAAACCCTGAGCATCCGTTGTACAGCTCAGGGTTTCATTTTTTTGCTTTGGTTAATCGAGAAAATGCTTAATCCTCAATAGCGGCCTTTCTCTCGTTTATCGCCTTAAATATTGCGGGATCGAATTTCGGCTTTCTGTCATATGTGTAAAGTCCGTTCTGCTCCTGCTCAATGTCATAAAGCTGAGTGTAGCAGAATCCGAATATATTTTCGTTGTCCAAAAGCACATCGGTAAGCCCCTTGTAGCGGGCGATGAACTCCTCCTCAGATTTCGGAGTGTCGCCGTAGCCCCAGGAGTTTGCGTCATCGCTCCAACGAATGCCGCCGTACTCACTGATGAACAGCGGCTCGCCCCTATAAGTCTGCCTTTTTGCGTGATTGTCATGGGGCGGCTGATCCTTGCCAAAGGAACCGAACTTCTTTTTGTAGCTCTCAGGCGACTGGTCATAGTCGTGCAGGTCGAATATATCCGTCACAACATGATAGTTGCCGCTGGTATCGATGCAGGGGCGGGTGGGGTCAATAGCCTTTGTGGTGTGGTAGACAAGGCTTAAAATCTCATCGCACTGCTTTCTGCCCTTTACATCCCATGTTTCGTTAAAGGGGCACCAGCCGATGATTGACGGGTGGTTAAAGTCGCGGCGCAGCTCCTCAATCCATTCGGGAAGGATGGAGAAAACAGCCTCCGGGCGGGAATGGTCAAGTCCCCAGTTGGGGTACTCACCCCAGACTATATAGCCCTCCCTGTCGCAGTGATAGAGGAATCTGGGCTCAAAAATCTTTTCGTGAAGTCTCGCTCCGTTAAAGCCCACAGCCTTGGAGATAAGTATATCGTTTAAAAGAGCCTCATCGGTGGGAGCGGTGTAGATTCCGTCGGGATAAAAGCCCTGGTCCAAAACAAGACGCTGGAATACCGACTTGCCGTTTATGCGGAACTTATATCCGTCAAGGCAGACATTTCTAAGGCCAAAATAGCTTGTAACCTCATCGCCGCAGAAACTTAACTTTAAGTCATAGAGCCTGCCGCAGCCCACTTCCCAAAGGTGCTTTTCACTAAGCTCTATCTGAACCTTAGCGCAGCCGTGATTGCACTGGGCCTCTGCCTTGCCCACGGGTCTGCCCTCATAATAAGCCTCAGCTAAGAAAATTCCCTTGCCCACGAGCTTTGCCTCAATTGTGAGAATGCCGTTCTCGCTGTCTGGGTAGTATTTAACGCTGTCAATATAGCTTTTCTCCGTAAACTCAAGCCATACCGTCTGCCAGATTCCGGTTGTCCTTGTATAGTCGCAGCCGTGGCTGTAGTATTCCTCGCTCTGCTTTCCTCTGGGAACCATCGGGTCGCTAACATCGTCCACGGCGCATACGGTGATAATATTTTCTCCTTCGACAACATAATTTGTAATATCAAAGGAAAAAGAGATGTATCCGCCCTTGTGGCTGCCGACCGGCTTTTCGTTTACATAAACGAATGCCTCATAGTCGACGGCGCCGAAGTGAATGACAACCCTTTTCTCAGTCTGCTCTTTAGTAAGAAAGAAGCTGCGCCTGTACCAAACACAATGGAGGAAATCTTTGTGCTCAATTCCCGACAGCTTGCTTTCCGGGCAGAAGGGAACAATAATCTTTTGGCTGAAAGGAGCGTCCTTCGCATAAAGCTTTCTTGCCTTTCCGCTGACGCTCTGGTCTATTTCAAAATCCCATTCGCCGTTAAGGCAAACCCAAGACTCTCTCATAAACTGCGGGTTCGGATGCTCGCTTCTCGGTATGCTCATACTTATTCTCCTTTGTTTTAACACTTTTACATATTCTAACCAATCGGGACTTCTAATTCAAGCACAAAATTTTCTTATATTTATGCACAAATGCAAGGTTATATGAGGGTGTTGGCTTAATAAAACTATAAAATTTTGAAAAATTCTTTGTATATTTACACATTTTTGTTGACATAACGGAATTAAGGGATTAAGATAATTTATATAAAATGGAAATTTGTATTACGATAGAACAGGATATAAAAAGGGGACTTATAAAATGAAACATTTGCTTAAACTTGCCGATTTAACAACCGAAGAAATCATATCAATCCTAAACCTTGCCGACAGGCTCAAAAAGGAGCGCAAGAACGGCATAAATCATACCTACCTTGCGGGCAAAACCCTGGGCATGATATTCCAAAAAGCCTCAACCCGCACAAGGGTATCCTTTGAGGCGGGCATGTATCAGCTGGGCGGCAACGCTCTGTTCCTCAGCGACAGGGATTTGCAAATCGGTCGTGGAGAGTCCATGGAGGACACCGCAAGAGTCCTTTCAAGATATATTGACGCGATTATGATAAGGACATTCAAGCAGGAGGATGTGGAGAATCTTGCCCGCTACAGCAGCATACCCGTAATCAACGGTCTTACGGACTACGCCCACCCCTGCCAGGTTCTCGCCGACCTTATGACCATTAGGGAATACAAGAAAAACCTTGAGGGCAGGACACTCTGCTATATCGGCGACGGCAACAATATGGCGAACTCACTCATAGTGGGCGGAATCAAAACGGGCATGAAGGTACGCATAGCCTGCCCGAGTTCCAATAAGCCGGACGCGAAAATAATGGAGTGGGCAGAAAAGAACGGCGACTTTATATGCACCGAGGATGTTTTCCTTGCCGCAAAGGACGCGGATGTGCTCTACACCGATGTATGGGCATCAATGGGTCAGGAGCATGAAATCGAGGAGCGCAGAAGGATTTTCAAAAACTATCAGATAAACGACGAGGTATTAAAGGTCGCAAAGAGCGACGCAATGGTTCAGCACTGCCTGCCCGCGCACAAGGGCGAGGAAATCACAACCGAAGTCTTTGACAAGCACGCAGACGAGATTTTTGATGAGGCGGAAAACAGGCTCCATGTCCAAAAGGCGGTACTTCTCAAACTTTTAATGCCCGAAATCAACTAAATATTGCCGTCAAAATTTTTTGAACATACATTTAACAAATTGTTATCCATTTATTTATTCTTACTATATTGACATAATGATGTCTTTATAGTACATTATGGTTGTGTATTCTGCACATCAATATCCCATTTTTGAAAGGAGTAAATCCCGTGACAAAGATTAAAGCGATAGTATCAATTCTTCTTGTACTATCCTTAATGTTCGGCATTGCTGCCTGCGGTAAGGATAAGGGCGGCGACGAAACCACAGTGGAAGAAACAACAGCAGAAGAAACAGCAGGCGAGACCAGTGCAAACGATGAGACATCGGCAGCTGAGACCTCAGAACCTGCTTCAGGCGACGAGACATCTGCTGCCCCCAGTGAGACTCAGGCCCAGACAGAGGCTCCCTCACAGAATCCCGGAAACAACTCCAAATTCCCCGTTGGCACTGACAAGGCTGCTATCGTAGAGTTCTACAACAAGGCAGCTAACGCTGTTAAGGCTTACAAGGGAACCCTCAAGGTCACAAGAAAGTCCGGCGCTTACACAAAGATTGAGAAGTTCGATGTTCCGCTGGTAGGCGGCTCTGTAAGAAAGCTTGCAGAAGATAAGCTGCCGAATGACTGGGATAAGGCTCAGCCCAAGACCCTTACATTCAACAACGGCGTTGCCAAGGATGGCGACAAAGACAGAACTCTTGCTGAAGTTCTGCCTCCCGAAAAGGCTGAGTACATGAGCAAGCTCACACCTGCAGGCGTTAAGTCCGCAGAGTGCAAGCTGGAAGGCAGCAATGCCAAGGTTACAATTACTCTCGTAGAAGAGTCCAGCACCAGCCTTGACTTTGTACCGCCTCACCACAGCTCATGCCTTGACACACTTAAGCTCAGCTCCGCTGACCTTGACCCGTTCACCATTAAGAACGCAAAGGTTACATACAAGGGCGCTACCATCACAGCTGTTATTAACGAAGCTGGTCAGCTCCTTTCACTCCAGGTCAGAGAGCCCGCTTATGTTGAAGGCAATGTAGGCTACAGCGCATTGACATTCCCCGCAGCTATCAGCGGCGGTTACAATGCTGACTACACCTTTGTTTGGTAATTAACATTAAGATTTCAGGGTAAGGCAATGCCTTGCCCTGATTTTTTTATCTTAAAAGTATCCTGCCTTATTAGCCAAAGCCGCATATTTTCTTTTCGCCTTTAATAAGATTTATCGGATACAAAAGTCAAAACATCATTTTCACTTGTCAGATTTAGTCGAACAATATCAAAATTTTCCTTATCGAAAAATATCGGTTTGTTCGTTAATTTGTAGCATTTGTCACAAAGGCTTATTAATTAAAACCTTTTTTCGTATAATTAGCATAAGGATATTGACTTTATAAGATTCTTGTTGTAAATTAATAAAGGCGATTATCGCTCCAACGACTGCGAATATTTGAAAGGGGTACATAACTGATGAAAAAAAACGCTTTCAGACTCGTTTCTCTTTTGCTTGTGATAGCAATGGTATTTGCTATCGGCGCATGTGGCAAAAAAGGCGATGAAACGACTACTGCTGAAGAAACCACAGTAGAAGAAACCCAGGATGCAGGCGCAACAGAAGCTACTGGCGAAACCGCAGCTACCAGCGAGACAGCTGCTGAAACAGAAGCTCAGACAGAAGGTCAGACAGAGGCTCAGACACAGGCTCCCTCTCAGCCCGCTTCTGAGGTTCCCCAGGGTAAAGAGGCTATCCTTGCGGCTTATACAAAGGTTATGAACAAGGCAAAGCAGGATAAGCCCGCTTACAAGAAGATTGAGTTCCAGAAGATTCCCGATGACTCTCAGAACAGAAAAGTCAGAAAGGGCGAAAACACAATCGGCAGACTTCTTGGTGTTGTTGACTCCCTCGGCGTTATGACACCCGAAGACAAGGCAAAGGTTGAAGAGCTGCAGAAGGGCAACGACATGAAGTGGTTCCCGATTCATAAGAACTCCAAGGGCTGCCTTCTGACCGATGTATCCGCTATTAAGGAAGCTAAGGCAGAGAAGCTGGCAAACGGCAACATCAGGCTGGAGATTACTCTTGTTGACGAGAAGAACTCACAGCCCGCCGCTGAAAACGCAGCAACTTCACCCAGCAAAATCGGCGCAATGTTTTCACCTCTTGCAAAGGCTGATATCGACAACACCCTTAACGGCGGCGTTGTTAAGGCTGTTGTAAGAGACATCAAGTACGACCTTACATATCATGACTGCAAGGCAGTGCTTGAATATAATCCCGCAAATGACCAGATTGTAAAGCTTGAGCAGTACATGGTTGTCAGAATCGATGCTCAGGGTAAGGTTTTACTCCTCGGCGACTTCGATTTAACCCAGGAGCTTTACAATACAATGAAGACCTACGATTTCGTTTATTAATCTCCGGCAAAACAATAAAGGGAAGCTTTAAGCTTCCCTTTTTCTTTTTATGAGCATATTTCGTGCACAGTTCTTTTTATTGCTTCAATCAAAGCTTCATCAGCCCGTATGCCATTATATTCGGGAATAAAGCTGTTTTCCAGAATATTGCCCTTCAGCACCTTCTCATACCAGGTTGCCGCGGCGGCGTATCTGCCGTAGATGTAATCAAGATGAAAGCCGTCACGGCAAAGAGAGAGCCCGCCTTTTTCGTAGTCAAACTCCTTTGTTGCCCTCAGAGCCTGAATAACATCGCCCACGGGAACTATCTCGGCGTTTATTGCCTCAGCCGCCTTCTTATACGCCTTGCTCAGAGAATCAAACATTAGCTTCTGATTTCTCTCATACTTTGCGAAGCCGTCATGGATGCTGTCAATCTCATAAGCCCAGGTCTTGTGAATGAGCTGAACAGCCCCGGGCGATTTCTTTTTAGCGTACTCAGACAGCAAAGTAAGATAAGGGTAATAGGATTCTTCCACACCGCTGTCGTAACTTGCCTGCTGGAAGCTGATATAGTCCCAGGTCTCGCTCTTAAGAGCCTTTCTCATGGAGATTTTCTTGCCCGTTCTTTCGCCGTTAAGCTGATAGTCATAAGCTTTTCTGAAGCTTTTTGCGTTCTTCCAGTGTTTAATGAGCGGGCAGCCGCCTATATAAAGGTTTACGGTTTTAACCTCCATCCCGCCGCACTTTGCGATAGCGTGCAGGTATTTCATAGCGTCCTCGGAAAAGCTGTTTCCGATGCAGAGAATCTTAATCATGTGACTTGCCCTTTCTTAAAATTTTATCCACCGTAAAACCAATAACCTCAGCCATGCGGACAAAGCCCGCGTCGTTCGGGTGGCAGCCGTCAACGGTGCATGCGTCGCGGTTTTCGTCCTTAAACAGCCTCTCGCCGTCAATAAAGTACACATTTTTATCGCCGCGGCGCAGAGCATTCATGTATGTCCTGTAAATCACATCTCGGCGCTTTGCGATTTCTGCGGGATTGCTGTCAAAATCGGGCTTTGAAACAAGGACAATCGGAACCTCAGGTATTGCCTCTCGAACCTTCAAAAAAAGCTTTTCGTGGGTTTTTTCAAGATGCTCCACCGACGGGGCGTTATGGTCATAGTCGCAAACAAAAATGCTGTAATCAAGGCTGGCTATATAGTCTGCTATTATATCCTCGCCCCTTGCGCTGCCCGAAAAGCCGAGGTTTATGTGGTCGCAGCCGAGCTTTGCGGAAATGATGTTCTGATAGCAGTTGCCCGGGCGGGACGCGCAGCCCCCCTGGGTAATGGAGGAGCCGTAATAAAGAACGGGCTTTTCATATTTATACTTAGCCCCTTCTCCCACATTAGCGTCCTCTTGCAGACCTATATACAATGAACTTACGCAGCTGTAGAGCGGGAAATGAATTGTGATGTTGCGAGCGCGCCTATCTTCAAAATGAATTACCGACTCATAGCCGTCCTTTATGTCATATGGAGGCATAAAGGTTTTAAAGTAGACATCCTTTCCGCCATCGTTTATATAAAGGTCAAAGCCCGCAGAGCCTGAAAGGGGCATATGCGGCAGCTTTCCGATACCCGGCATAACCGCCTTAACAGCGACATAAGAGGAGTCCGTTGAAAAGCGAACCCTGCCGCCCGCTGTATTCTTGTAAAGAGCGGCAACGCCCTGATTTGTGCTTTGAGCCACATCATCGGGCAAGCGCTTAAACTCAGCCTCAGTCTTGGCGTTGTAAAGCCCGTAAAGCCTAAAAGGCTCCCGCCTTGCATCATAAAAGCATATATCGTCCAGTTTAAGATTTGTTTCCACCTTTAAATTCTTGTCTATATCCTGAATCTTTCCCTCGTCCATACATCTTTCTCCTTTGAAAACTTCAACTAAATAATATAAGAATTCACCCGCTAAAGCAAACATTTTCTCCGAAACTTACTGGATTTAGTATGAGCCTAAACACGCTTGTGATATAAAAAAACCCGTCAGTGTAACACTGACGGGTTTTGTGGTGGGAGAGGGCGGATTCGAACCACCGAAGCCACTGGCAACAGATTTACAGTCTGCCCCCTTTGACCGCTCGGGAACTCTCCCATGATGGAGCTGGTGGACGGACTCGAACNNTCTACCAACTGAGCTACACCAGCAACGCATTCGTATCGTGCGTGCCAAAGCAAGAGATAATATATCACAAGCAATTATTTAAGTCAAGCACTTTTTATACTTTTTTAAGAATTTTGATATTTTAAAAGGGAGAAGGAACGCCGCCCATCTCCCTTTACGCTTTATTTGTCTATGAATTATCGGCCTTTGTTCTGTTTACTGTTTCCATTATTTCTCTAACTACTTCGGCTATTTTGACCGCCGTTTTGGGACCTACCGAGTTAGTCTCCTCATAGTGATTTCGGCCGTGCCTGTCTTTTGCCCTTTCTAGATAGGGAGCGTCCTCGCTCAAGAGGAAATCATTCGGCGGGAGGATGTAGCCGATTTCGTCGTTTGCAAGGTTAAATACCAGCAGATTCGGGTCGCCGACAATTTCGATAAGCGGGTCGGGGTTTGCCTCGGGACCGAGACCCGTTGCCGACTCCTCTTTGCTAAGATAACCGCCGTAAACAACCTCGGGGAAGGTCTCGCCGGGCAAGAGCAGCATTTTCAGCTCGCCGATTTCAAAATACGAAACCTCGGTTCTAAGCAGATATCCAAGGCTTGCCTCTTTGGAATGATACCTGTTCGTGTGCAGAATAGAAAGCTGAGCGGCGGTCATAAGAACTATGTTCTCAGCCTCTACAAAGAACTCCTGCTTTATAAGGTTGATATTAGCCTTCAGCTCAACCTCATCGGTAATGGAGAGAGCATAGTCGCCCAGTCTCCTTCCAAGGTTCTTGGTGCCCTCGATTTTCTCGGGCATTGTCTTGCCGCCGGAGCTCATGGTAATCATGCCGCCGATTGCGCCCGAGAAATAAATAGTATCGGCGCCCGTTTTCTCCTTGATTCTCTCCCTAAGATAAGCGGGGAAGTCAGCGCTGATAAGAGAGTTTTCGGATGTCAGCGTTTCGGGATGGGATGCAAAGTTTATAAAGTGAATTTCCCTTGACTTGTCATCGGGCACGAACCTGAGCCTTGTAAGAATCTTTGAGAAAACAACGGGGGTTCTTATATCCTTCTGCATATCGGGAACTTCAACTCTGCCGAGATACAGCTTGCCCGTGCGTCTGTCGGCGTACGCTGCCTTAACAGCGGTTATTACAGCCTCTTTAACGGTTGTCATGTAATCGGCGCTCCTGCCCGTTCTCGGCAGCGGGCCCCAAATTCCCATAGTATCAATTGAGGCGTGGGAGTGGGTGCTTATAATATTTATGCTGCGGCAGCCGCTCTCGGCCAGAAAATCTCCGAGGCTTTCCTTAATGATGTCAGCATCGGTCTTTAAAAGTCCTACGGCGTCGAGGGACACAAAAACAACGCCGCCTCTGCCCGAATTGTCGTCAAGCCAAATTGCATGGGCATAGAGGGGGTCCAGAATTCCAGTGGCGGGCTTGTTTATGTCATAGCCTGCGACATAGTATTTCTTTTTGGTTATGTCCTCGGGCATCATTGGAGCCTTGCCGAAACCCACTGTAAAGGTGGTGTTGTCGCTCGGCTTCATATAGTCAAAATCGGCGCTTGCGATTTGGGGTACACTTTTAAATACTGAGCCTATTTTCCCGCTCGTTTTTATGTAGCCTGTCAGCAGTTTGGTTGCCAAAGATATTGGTTTCATATCCTCAGTCCTCTCTGAATACTTTAGTATTACAGTAGCACAAATTGCCATTTGCCGCAACAATTATGAGTCTTCTCATAATTCTTTTTTTGCCTTTTGTATTGCACAAAAAACTACGGCGGGCTAAAATGATGCAAAGACTAAAAGGGCTGATTGGATGAATAAAAGGCTTTTTGAAAAGGAAAGGGAAGTAAAGTCACTGCTTCAAGGCTTTTCGGCAAACAGGCTCGTTTTGTGCCTTGACAGCACAGAGAGCACCAACATAATTGCAAGAGAATTCCTGACAAAAGGCAAAGCCTTTGATTTGGAATATAAAAAAGACGCCCCGCCCCTGATAATTGCCGCTGAGCAGACAATGGGGGAGGGCAGACTCGGCAGATGCTTTGAAAGCAAACGGGATATGGGCCTTTACATGACGGCGGTTTACCCCCTCACCGGCCACGAACAATATCTCTCACTTCTTACTCTCTTAGCGGGTCTGAGCAGCGTAAAAGCCGCAGAGAAAACGGTAAATAGCAAGGGACAGAAAATTAATCTTACTCTCAAATGGCCCAACGATATTTACTTTGACGGCAAAAAGCTGGGCGGCATAATTGTAAAAATGATTAACTACCCGAATATAGCCGCCATAGTCGGCATAGGCATAAATCTCAATCAGTCCGGAGAAGATTTCCCAAGTGAAATCGCCGACAGAGCGGTGTCTTTTAAAATGGCGGGAATCGATATTTCATCCTCAGAGCTCGCCGCAGAAATAATAAATACCCTCGACAAAGCGGTTTATGAGGACAAATCCCTCACAAGCCCCGCCCCGGAGATTCTTAATGAGCTTAACAATAAATCCTTCACCTTAGGCAAAAGAGTGAGTTTCACCATTGACGGCAAAGAGCTTGTCGGCACCGCGGAAGAAATCTTGAAAAACGGTGCCTTAGCCGTTAAAACCGATGACGGCAGGCTATACGAAGTAATATCCGGCGAAGCGGGCTTCGCGGTATAAACTTGTCACAATAAAAGGTTCACCCCGGGAAAAGAGCAGAGGCTTGACTCAAAACGCACTTTCCCCGGGGACTATTTTATGCGAAGCCTGTAGCCAAGGGCAATTCTGAGGACCCCTGCGGCAAGTCTCGAGGTCACCCTTGACCAAGCCTCGCTTATACTGAATTGCAGCACGGTGCTAAGGCGAATTTAGCGGTTGCAATCAGTATTAACGGTGCCGCAGTAATAGTTTATGCTTGTCAATGCGTTTGTGTTATAAAATTTTAGCCCGCCCAATCCTTCTCAAAATAAACAAAAATTTTTGTCGAAATTAGGTGTTTTGAATAAAAACCGCCTCTTACGGTTTTACTGTCGGAAAAACTGTAATTTGTCATTTGGTGATAATGAACAAAGTTATTTTATCAAAATCCCTGCGCAAAATATTGTAGAAATCTCATAAAAAATTTTCTTTTAGAGCAAATTTTTAAATATTTATTAAAATAAAGCATTTATTTTTTCAATAATACTTGAAAAGTCCGTTGTAATTTTGTAGAATGCTTAAATAGAATAGGTAAAAATGCATAAATTAATTAACAAATGAAGTTTTGTGTTATTTTGCATTGTGCAGAAGGTTTTATAAAATAAAGAGTAGGGCGGTAGATTTATGGCAAATAAGCTGTTTCAATCTGTCATTCATCAGATGAAGGATGTTATCAGCAGATCGGTAGGAGTAATAGACGCATCGGGAATAGTAATCTCAAGCTCGGATTTGGGAGCTATCGGTGAAGTCAGAGCGCAGGCTGCGGAAGCGGTTTTCGGCTCAGAGCAGGGTCTTTCTTTCGAGGGCTTTACCTACAAGCCCTTCGGCAGTCAGGGCCGCCCCGAGTACGCTGTCTTTGTTGAGGGTGAGGACGACTTTGCCGCAACCCAGTGCAAGGTGCTCGCTATTTCCCTCAGCAGCCTCAAGCAGTTCTATGACGAAAAGTACGACAGAGGCAACTTTATCAAAAATGTAATGCTCGACAATATCCTCCCCGGCGATATATATATTAAGTCCCGCGAGCTGCATTTTGATAACGACACAACCCACGCGGTTCTTCTTATCAGGCTTACAGAGCCTACAGAGCTTTCGGTTATCGACATTATCCAGCCCCTTTTCCCCGACCGTGAAAAGGACTTTGTCATCAGCATAAACGAAACCGATATAGCTGTTGTTAAAGAGGTTCCCCAGTCCATCGAATCCAAGGACCTTGAAAAGCTGGCTCGCTCAGTATCCGACGCCCTTGCCGCGGAGCTTTACACCAAGACACTCGTCGGCATCGGCACCGCAGTAACCGGCATTAAGGAGCTTGCCCGTTCATTTAAGGAGGCTCAGGTAGCCCTTGAGGTCGGCAAGGTCTTTGATACCGAAAAGACAATAGTCAGCTACGAAAACCTCGGTATAGCAAGGCTTATTTATCAGCTTCCCACAACCCTTTGCGAGATGTTCCTCAGAGAGGTTTTCAAGCGCGGCTCCATTGACCACCTTGATTCGGAAACCCTCTTTACAATTCAAAAGTTCTTCGAGAACAACCTCAATGTTTCCGAGACATCAAGAAAGCTCTTTGTTCACAGGAACACCCTCGTTTACAGGCTTGAAAAGATTCGCAAGCTCACAGGTCTCGACCTCAGAGAGTTCGACGACGCCATAGTATTCAAAGTAGCATTAATGGTTAAAAAGTATCTCGATGTCACACCCTCCAAATTCTAAACTTAATAGCTTAAAACAATACGGCAAACCTGTTTTATACGGGTTTGCTGTGATTGCTTTAAAAGGTTTTTTGGTAAATTTTTCATAATCGGAAAAGAGACGGATTAATTATTGATTTAATTAAAGGATGTTATAATAGCTTTGAAATACACTTGAATCCCTTTCAAGGTTTACATATAGAGGTTTAATAATGATTGAGTTCAGGAACTTGACCAAAATATATCCAAACGGCACCAAAGCCCTAAAGGATGTTAACATAAAAATAGAAAAAGGCGAGTTTGTGTTCATAGTCGGCGCGTCGGGCGCCGGCAAGAGCACCCTTTTAAAAATTATGATGCGTGAGGAGGTCGCCACCTCAGGCTCGGTTATAATCAACAACTACAATCTCAACGCAATAAAAAAGAAGGATATCCCGAAATTCAGGCGCACCATGGGCATTGTTTTTCAGGATTTCAGGCTCATCCCCAATCTTAGCGCCTACGACAATGTAGCATTTGCAATGAGAGTTATCGGCGCGAAGGAGAGGGAAGTGCGCAAAAGAGTTACTCATACCTTAAGCCTTGTGGGACTTTCCTCAAAGGCTAAGTGCCTGCCCGCCCAGCTCTCGGGCGGCGAGCAGCAGAGGGTCGCTCTTGCAAGGGCTCTTGTAAACAACGCGGATTTGATTATAGCGGACGAGCCCACGGGCAATATTGACCCCGAAATGTCCTACGAGATAGTGGACCTTCTCAACCACCTCAACGCCAACGGCAAAACCATCGTCATGGTTACTCACGAGCATGAGCTGGTAAGGCGTTTCAAGCACAGGGTAATTGTCATTAAGGAAGGCAGAGTGGTCGCCGACCTTAATAATCCCGATGAGCTTGATGAAAGCATGCTTACCGAGTGCGTGGAAACGGGCGTCTGCAAGTATTTTGATATGCCGAACGAAAACCCCGATATAGAGGAGTTTTTAAGAAGTTACGGCGCGTATGAAGATAGCGGCGACGCCGAGAGCAAATCCTCCGACGACAAAGAAACCGAGGCGGAAAAAGAACCCGCTCTGACTGCCGAAGGAGGACAAGCCCAATGAAACACGCAAGCATTAGATACTTAACCAAAGAGGGCTTTCGCAATATCTGGAGCAACCGCCTTATGTCCCTTGCCTCGGTGTCCGTTCTTTCCGCATGCCTTGTGCTTTTGGGCTGCAGCTTTATGCTCTTTGCGAATATTGACGCGGTTCTTGGCAGAATCGAAGCTCAAAATGTTATAATGGTCTTTGCAAAGGACGACGCAACTGACGCAGAACTCGATGAGCTCAAAAACGCTATCGACTCAACGCCGAATGTGGCGTACAGCGAGTTTATCCCGAAAGAGCAGGCGTATCAGGAGCTCCTAGAATCTTTGGGCGAGGACGCCTCGCTCCTTGAAGGTCTCGGCAACGACATTCTTCCCGACGCCTTCAGAGTCACCGTGAGCGACATGAACCAGTATGACAATACTGTTGAGGCGCTAAGCTCCCTTGACAATATCCTTAGAATCAGGCGCAACAGCGACCTTGCCACAAGACTTATAGGCATGCGCACCTCGATTGTTTACATAGGCGCCGGCATTATTATAATGCTCCTATTCGTGGCTCTGTTCATCATAGCAAACACAGTCAGAATCACAATGTTTACCCGCAGGCTTGAAATCAGTATAATGAAGGCGGTAGGCGCCACAAATAGCTTTATCAGGTGGCCCTTTATGGTGGAGGGCATGCTGCTCGGAATTATTTCAGCCAGCCTAAGTGTAGGGCTCGTTTTCCTTATATACAGACTGGCTGCGACACATATACAGAACCTTATAGGAATTCTCGGCGCAACGCTCGTCCCCTTCGGAGAGTATGCCGTAATGCTTTACCTCGGCTTCCTCGCTGTGGGAATCCTTACAGGTTTCTTTGGAAGCCTTGTTTCACTCGGAAAATATTTAAGGGAACAGGGAAGTGTGGTTAAGGATGAATAAAAGAGAAGGGATACATATTTTAAAAGGAAAGGTTATGGCAGTTCTGTGCGCCGTAATGGCGGCAGTGGTGCTCTTTTCCGCCCTCAGTCCCGCGGTCTACGCCCAGACCGATGAGGAGAGGATAAAGGAGCTGCAGCGTCAGGCGGATGAGCTTCAAAAGAAGATTGACGCCGCAAACGAACAGCTCAAAAAGATTGCGGGCGACAAGGCTCAGGAGCAAAAATACATAAATGAGCTGAACGCCCAGATAGAGGCTCTGCAAAAGCAGATTAACGCCTACAACAGCAGCATCGATATTATCGACTCTCAGATAAAGAGCCTCGATAATCAAATCATAGAAACCAAGAGCAAAATTAGCAAAAAGGAAGCCGAAAAGCAAAAGCTTGAGGAAGAGGTAGCGGCGCTTGAGGGCGAAATCGACGATACATATTTAAAGCTCAAAGAACGCCTCAGAGCAATTTACATGAACGGCACCACATCCGATTGGGAAATCCTGCTTTCCGGCAAGGATTTGTCCATGTATTTCCTGCGCACCGAGCTGACGGAGGGCATAGCAAAGCACGACAATCAGCTTATAGCTGGGCTTAAAGAGCGTATCTCCGCCCTCCAGAGCAAAAAAGAGCAGATAAAGAAGGAAATCGATGAAATAAACGAGGAGCAGCAAAAGCTCAAACAGCATCAGGATACCCTCGATGAGAAAAAAGACGCGCTGAATACCCAGAAGAAAAAAGTCTCAAGCTCCAAAAGCACCATAAACACCAAGCTTGAGGAATCAACCAAACTTCTGAGGACCTTAAATAAGGAAAGCGAAACATATAAGAAACTCGTAAAGAAATACGAACAGGACAAGGCCGAATTCGAGGCTGAAATCAACCGCATCCTCAATAATGAGTCCTCAAGCGGTTCTGGCTCAATAGTTGGCGGCGGCAAAATGATTTGGCCCGTTCCTTACAGCAACTGCTACATAACTTCTCCGTACGGCTACAGAAACGACCCCTTCACCGGCAAGTGGACAGGCCATGGCGGAGTTGACATAAGCATAAGAGGCGGAGCTTATGGCAAGAATATTGTTGCCGTGCTTGACGGAACTGTTGTAATAGCTACATACCATTACAGCTACGGTAATTATCTTGCGATAGACCACGGCAACGGTTTAGTCACCATATACGCCCACTGCAGCAAGCTGCTTGTAGGCAAGGGCGATAGGGTAAAACAGGGTCAGGTTATTGCGCTTATTGGCTCAACGGGCAGCTCTACAGGACCCCACCTGCACTTTGAGGTCAGGGTCAACAATGTCCGCCAGGACCCGATGAAAGGCTATATCTCACTGCCCTAATGCCCTGAGAAAGGAAATATAAAATGAGCAAAAAAATATCATTAGGGCTTGCCCTGGCAATTACCTTTGTCTCTATTGCCGCAGCAATTGCCATTACCATGACAACCTCAATGAAGATATACAATAACCTTATAAAGGACCTTCCGGGACGCTCACAGATGTACGCGAAACTCGCGGAAATCGACGATTTGGTCAGGTCCGAGTTCTACGGCAAAATAGACGAAGAAGTGCTTGAGGACCTTTTGGCTCAAGGCTATATTGCCGGCACGGGCGACCCCTTCAGCCGCTATATGACCGCCGACGAATATATCAGCTACTACAACGAAATCGCCGGCAAGATGACGGGTATAGGTATAAGACCCTCCCTTGACAGGGATACGGGCTATATACTGGTTCAGGAGGTTTACGGCGATTCTCCCGCCGCTGCAGCAGGCATTTCAAAGGGAGATATGATAACCGCCATTGACGGCGTAAAGGTGGAAGCCTCCAACTACCGTGAAATGGTCAGCAAGCTGGAGGGCGACAAGCTCACAAGCGTCAGCGTAACCTTCATTCAGTCGGAAACGGGGCAAAAGCTTACCGCCAACATTTCCAAAGGCTTTACTTCTCGCTCCGTATCCTACGAAAAGCTGGGCAGCATTGGTTATATCAGAATAACCGACTTTTATAAAAACACCGCCTCCCAGTTTAAGGACGCGGTAGAGCGACTCAAGAGCGAGTCTGTAACAGGTCTTATTATAGATGTCAGGAACAACAGCAAAGGCGAAATCAGATACGCCGCTGAGGTTATAGATGTTCTTGTTCCCCTTGCGACCGAGGGCACTGGCGCGATAGCCACCGCAATCAACGCCGCGGGCGAGGTTATTGAGGTTTACTCAGCCGACTCCGAAAATGTAAACCTCCCCATGGTGGTTCTTGTAAACAAATACTCCGAGGGCGGTGCGGAACTGCTTGCCTGCGACCTCAGAGACTACGGCAAGGCTCAGATTGTGGGTGAAACAACCGGCGGCAAGGGCACTCTCCAGCAGGTTTTCCGCCTTGACGACGGCAGCGCGGTTCTTCTTACCGTAGCGGAAATAAAGCCCTATATAAGCGAGAGCTTTAACGGCGTCGGCGTCACGCCCGATTTCCCCGTTGAGCTCACACTCTCAAACCCCGAAGATTTGTGGCTCCTTGACCGAGAAAAGGACCCCCAGTTCCAAAAGGCGTATGAGATTCTGACAGAAGAATAAACTCAAAAAAATTACCCTTGCATTTGTAATTTAGATGTGATAATATTGCAATGTTATGAAGTTTTGTCTGAAAGAGGTGACACAGATGAAAAAGAATATCCATCCTAAGTATCAGCCCGTCACTGTAAAGTGCGCTTGCGGCGAAACATTCGAGACCTCTTCAACCAAAGAAGATCTCCGTGTTGATATTTGCTCCAAATGCCATCCCTTCTTCACCGGTAAGCAGAAGTTAGTAGATACCGGCGGCCGTGTTGACAGGTTCAACAAGCGCTTTAATATCAACGCTGACTAATAAATAGAAAAACCGATAAAATTAAGCACAAACGGCACTAAGTTCTTTGGTGCCGCTTTTGGCATTTAGAGGTGAAAATGTCTTATATAACGGTTAAAGCCAAGGCAGAAGCAGAGTTTATAGAAAAGCGTTCAAGGTTTATAGCAAGCTGCGCCCCCGTGAAAAGCTCAAAAGAGGCTTTGGAATTTATTGAGTCTCTCAGAAAAAAGCACTGGGACGCAGCCCACAATGTTTATGCCTATGTAATAAAGGAAGAAGGCGTGCAGCGGTTTTCCGACGACGGAGAGCCCCAGGGAACCGCGGGTATGCCCGTGCTTGATGTTCTTTTAAAGAACGGCGTCACCGACTGCGTTATCGTGGTGACAAGGTATTTCGGCGGAATTCTCCTCGGTGCCGGCGGTCTTGTCAGAGCTTATTCAAAGTCCGCAAAGCTGGGGCTTGATGCCGCCGGGCTTATCGAAATGCGCGACTGCACTAGCTTTTCAGTTGTCTGCGACTACAGCTTTTACGGCAAGGTCGAAGCGTTTATAAGAGACAGCGGCGGCATTATCGAAGACACCCGATTCACCGATAATGTGGAAATCGACTTCGTAATAGAAAACACCAAAAAGTACAAATTTCTTAAAAATTTTCCCGATGTCACTTTGGGCAGATTCACTCCTATAGAAAAAGGTTCGGTTTACAAAGCGTTCGACCTTAATTTGAATGAATCTTGAGGAAAAAAATAATAATTAAAAAATTAAAGGGAAAAAGGCATAGCTTGTCGTATATAGTAAATGGAGCTTGATTGGGATTATTTTAGAAAGGTTGTTGCTGATGCCGTCAATTAGAGAGCAGACACTTGAATACGAGCGTCAATTTCTCTCCGACAAAGCCTTCCACTGCAGCTACACAAAGGGAAGGCTGAGGGAAGAGAAGGAATGTCCCGTCAGAACAGCGTTCCAGCGGGACAGGGACAGGATAATCCACTCCAACGCTTTCAGGCGGCTAAAGGACAAAACTCAGGTTTTCCTCTCTCCCGAGGGCGACCACTACAGAACCAGGCTTACCCATACGCTTGAGGTCTCCCAAATAGCAAGGACAATCACAAGAGCTTTAAGGCTCAATGAGGATTTGACGGAGGCTATAGCCCTCGGACACGACCTCGGCCACACCCCCTTCGGACACGCGGGGGAGAGAGCCCTCGACAGCGTCTATGACGGCGGCTTCAGGCACTATGAACAGAGCCTCAGAGTAGTCGACTTCCTTGAGCGTGACGGCATGGGGCTGAATCTGTCATACGAGGTTCGCGACGGCATACTCTGCCACACAACGGGCAAAATGCCCGAGACTCTTGAGGGCAGAGTAGTCAGGATAGCCGACAAAATCGCCTACATAAATCACGATATTGAAGACGGCATAAGGGCAGGCATTATGTCCGAGGATGATATTCCGAAATACATTTCAAATGTTCTCGGCAAAAGCAAATCCGAAAGAATCGAAACTTTAGTCACCTCCCTTATAGAAAACAGCAAGAACGATATAAATTTCTCGAGTGAGGTTCTGGAGGCGTTCAACAGCCTTCATGAGTTTATGTTCAAGTGCCTTTACACCAACCCCAAGTGCAAGGGGGAGGAGGGCAAGGCGGTTATTCTCATTCAAAAGCTCTATGAGTATTACTGCGAAAATCCCGACAAGCTGCCCGAGTTTTACAGAAAAATCTCCATAAAAGAGGGCGTGGGCAGAGCCGCCTGCGACTATATTTCAGGAATGTCGGACAGATACTGCAAAACAATATACACAAGGCTCTTCATACCCCACTTCTGGGAGGAATAAGGCAAAAGAAAGGAGGGTTTTAGGTGGCAAGGTTCAGCGACGATTTTCTGTTTGAGCTGAGAAGCAGAATCGATATCGAGGAGCTGATTTCCTCCTATGTGCGCCTTAAAAAACAAGGGCGAATCTCCCGCGGCCTTTGCCCCTTTCATGTAGAAAAAACCCCCTCCTTTACCGTTTACAGCGACACCCAGTCCTACTACTGCTTCGGCTGCGGAGCCGGCGGAGAGAGCATAACCTTTATTAGAAACATTGAAAACCTCAGCTACTACGACGCGGTCCAGTTCCTTGCCGAAAAGGTAGGGCTCAAAATGCCCGAGGAAACCGCCGACGACGGGCTCTACGCCCTCAGAAAACGCATTTTTGAGGCTAACAGAGAAGCGGCAAGATTCTTTTACGCAAATCTAATAAAGCCCGACTGTCCCGCTTATACATACCTAATCGGCAGGGGAATCAAGCCCGAAACCATTAAAAGATTTGGTCTGGGCTACGCGCCCGACTCATGGGACGCCTTGACGCGGCATCTAAGGTCAAAGGGCTTTAAAGAAAATGAGCTTATAAGCGCCGACCTTTCCCAAAAATCCCGCACAGGCGGTCTAATTGATGTTTTCAGAAACAGACTCATGTTCCCGATAATTGATTTAAAGGGCAATGTAATAGCCTTCGGCGGCAGAGTTCTCGGCGATGAAAAGCCCAAGTACATAAATACCTCGGACACTCCCGTTTACAAAAAGGGCAAGGGCATTTTCGCCCTGAATATCGCGAAGGCCCACGGCAGAAGTTTAATCCTCTGCGAAGGCTATATGGATGTCATCGCCATGCATCAGGCAGGCTTTCAAAACGCCGTGGCGGGCCTTGGCACCGCCTTTACCTCAGAGCAGGCGCAGATTCTCTCAAAGTACGCCGACGAGGTAATTCTCGCCTACGACAGCGACGACGCGGGAAAAAAAGCCGCAAAGCGCACCATGTCGATTTTCCAGTCGATGAATGTAAAAACCAAAATCCTCACCTTAACAGGCGGCAAAGACCCGGACGAGATTATAAAACGCTTTGGCAGGGAGTATATGCAAAAAATCATCGACGGGTCCTTAAGCTCCACAGAATACAAGCTCGCCCTAGCCAAAGAGGGTATTAACACCGATACCGCGGATGGTAAAGTGGAATATCTAAAAAAGGCGGTCGAAGTCCTCTCTGAGCTTGACGACGCCATTGAGCGGGATGTATATGCGGGCAGACTCTCTGAAGAAACGGGAGTTACCCGAACCGCCATAGACGAGCAGATAAAAAGAGCTCTCAGCTTCAGAAAGAGAAAGCAGGACATCGATAGTTTCAATAAAGCAAGGGAGATTTTAGAGGGCAAGGTAATCGCAGCAAAAAACGCCCTCAAGCTCTACAATCAAAGCGCGAGTCTTAGATGCAGGCAAGCTGAAGAAACTCTCCTTGCCTCGCTTATTCAAAATCCTGAGTTTTATAAAAAGCTTAAGGATAAAATAACGATAGACGATTTTTCGTCTGCTTTGCATAAAAGATTATTTTTCAAAATCACCGAGAGAATCGAAAACAATCAGGAGCTTGATCTCATCTATTTTGCGGATGAGTTTAATCCCGAAGAAATGTCGATTCTCACAAAGGTTTTTCAAAAAGGCAGAACCATTTCCAATACTTTGGACGAGTGCCTTGATTGCATAAAGGTAATGAGCGAAGAAAAACTAAAGCAGAGCGCTGCCGATCCGAGCAAGCTCTCTGACGAAGAGTTTCTGAGATTATTTTACAAAAAGGAATAATACTAAACACCGGGACAATAATTTGTGTGAAGGGGATATTGATGGACAACAACGAAAAGCGCGCGTTTGTGAACATGCTTATCGACAAGGGTAAGGCTGAAGGCAGGCTTACCGCTCAGGAGATAGACGCGGCTATCGTGGAAATGGATTTCGATATTGATGAGCTGGACAAGCTCTACGAAACAATCGAGCAGAACAATATCGAAATCATCGACGATATGTCCGACGCTGCTCTTGACCCGTCTCTTTTTGATACGGAAGCCGTAAAGTCTGCCGACGCAAGAGGCGACTTAAAGGGTCTTGCGATGGACGACCCTGTCAAGGTCTATCTCAAGGAGATAGGCAAGGTGCCGCTGCTTACGCCCGAGGAAGAAATCGAGCTGGCAATCAGAATTGCCAACAACGACCAGGAGGCAAAAAAACGCCTCCAGGAAGCAAACCTCAGACTTGTGGTAAGCATAGCAAAAAGGTATAGCGGAAGAGGTATGCAGTTCCTGGATTTAATTCAGGAAGGCAACCTGGGACTCATCAAAGCGGTCGAAAAGTTCGACTACACAAAGGGTTTCAAGTTCTCCACATACGCCACATGGTGGATTCGTCAGGCAATCACCAGAGCCATTGCCGACCAGGCAAGAACAATACGAATCCCCGTCCACATGGTGGAGACAATCAACAAGGTCAAAAAGACCAACAGCCAGCTGCTGCATAAGAACGGCAGAGACCCGACCGCTGAAGAAATTGCGGAAGAACTTAATATGCCCATAGAAAAGGTAAGGGAAATTCTCACCTTTGCCCAGGAGCCCGTTTCCCTTGAAACGCCCATAGGCGAGGAGGAGGACAGCCATCTCGGCGACTTCATTCCCGACGACGACGCCCTTGCCCCCGCAGACGCAGCCTCTCAGCTTCTTTTAAAGGAGGCTCTTGTCTCCGTGCTCAAAACCCTCACTCCCAGAGAGGCAAAGGTTCTGTCTCTTCGTTTCGGACTTGAGGACGGACACTCCAGAACCCTTGAGGAGGTCGGCAAGGAGTTCAATGTCACAAGGGAAAGAATCAGGCAGATTGAGGCAAAGGCTTTAAGAAAGCTTCGCCATCCGCAAAGAAGCAAAAGGTTAAGAGATTTCTTGGACTAAGCCGATTGCGCATCTGGCTATACATATCTATTAAAATAAGTGGGGTATCGGCAAGATTCCCCGCTTAAGTTTATATGAAGGTTTAGGGGTTTAAATGATAAGACTTAATGAGCTCAAGCTGCCCATCGGAGCAAGCGAGGAAGATGTAAAGAGCCTTGCCGCAAAGGAGCTTAATATTCCCGTCTCGGAACTGAAGGACTTCAGAATAGCGAGAATGTCAATAGACTCAAGGAATAAAGAGAGGATTAGACTTACCTTTTCCGCAGAGTTTACGGTGGACGGGGATGAAAGCTCCCTTATTTCAGATTTTCCTCCAAACAGGGCAAGCGTTTTTGAGCCTTATGAATACACGCCTCCCGCAGTAAACAGAACATCGCCTTTAAGACCGGTCATCGTAGGCTTCGGACCCGCGGGAATGTTCGCCGCCCTCCTTCTTTCAAAGGCGGGCTTAAAGCCCATTGTCCTTGAAAGAGGCGAAAGGGTGGAAGACAGAACGGAAACGGTAAAGCGCTTTTGGAAGAACAGAGCTTTAAACACCGACTCCAATGTCCAGTTCGGCGAGGGCGGAGCGGGCACATTCTCCGACGGCAAGCTGACAACGGGCATTAAAGACCCGAGAGTCCGCTATGTGCTAAGCACCCTTGCCGAGCACGGCGCCCCAAAGGAGATTCTCTATTCAGCAAAACCCCATATAGGAACAGACCTTCTTGCGAATGTTGTCAGAGATATTAGAGAAACCGTAATAAAAAACGGCGGTGAAATCCGCTTCGGCTGCCGCCTTACCGATTTAATCATCTCAAACGGCGCCGTTTTCGGAGTCCGCTACCTTGAAAACGGAAAAGCCGAAAGAGAAATAGAAACCGACTGCGTTCTCCTTTGCATAGGTCATTCCGCAAGGGATACCTTCGAGATGCTCCTCGGAAAGGGCGTTAAAATGCAAAAAAAGCCCTTCTCCGTGGGCGTGAGAATAGAGCACCCGCAGGAGCTTATCAACAAAATGCAGTACGGCAGGGAGTGGAACAACCCGCTTTTGGGAGCCGCCGACTATAAGCTGTCAAACCACCCCAAGCACGGCAGGGGAGGCTATACCTTCTGCATGTGCCCCGGCGGAGTGGTTGTCACTGCCTCCTCAGAGGAGGGTATGCTGGTGGTCAACGGCATGAGCGAATACGCCCGCGACGGAGAGAACGCTAACTCCGCTATCCTTATTGGCGTTGAGCCCGATTACTTTGAAAGCGAGCACCCGCTGAGCGGCATCGAATTTCAAAGAGAGCTTGAGAGAAAAGCCTTCCTCCTTGGCGGCGGAGATTATACCGCCCCCGCTCAGCTTGTTGGCGACTTTATAAAGGACAGACCCTCTGCAAAGCTCGGCGCTGTAAAACCCTCCTGCACAACGGGGGTCACGATGTCGGACATAAGAAAAGTTCTGCCCGATAACATCACCGCGCCCCTTAAAGACGCCCTTTTCTCCTTTGACAGACAGTTCAAGGGATTTCTCCTTCCCGACGCTGTCTTGACGGCGGTTGAAAGCAGAAGCTCCTCGCCCGTCAGAATCCTGCGTGACGATTTGTATCAATCAAATATAAGAGGTCTTTACCCCTGCGGTGAGGGAGCGGGCTATGCGGGCGGAATTGTTTCCGCCGCGGTTGACGGTCTCAGATGCGCCGAGGCGGTTTTAAAGGACGAGACATAAAAAAAGAGGAGCTTTAAGCTCCTCTCCGAAGTTATCAGTCAACGGGGTATTTCACGCCGACCTGTCTTCTTATCTCGTCCATCAGCCTCATAATGAGCCTGCTCTGGTCGTGGGTCATAATGTCGCTTTCCTTCTTGCCTTGACGCAGGCACTCCGAAGCCTCCATAATCTGCTCCTCAAAGCCGTTGCCGTAGTAGGGGCAGTCAATGACTTCAACATCCTTGCCCTCTATGTGCAGCTCTATCTTCTGCGGAGCGTATGACCTTTCCACATAAGCATAGCCCTTTTCTCCGAACAGGTAGCCTTCATTGGGCTTTCTGAGTGTCATACCCGATGACAGCGAGGCAATCGCGCCGTTTTTATATTTGATAAGATAGCAGCAGTGGAGATCCACGCCCTTGTCGCTCAGCTCAGCGACGGCGGTAATCTGCTCAGGCTCCGAATTTGCGTACCAAGATGCGAAGCTCAGGCAATAGCAGCCCACATCCAAAATAGAGCCGCCGCCGTATTTCGGGTCAAAGGCGTGATGGTCCGGCTCATCACTCATATCATAGCTGAAGGTTGACTGAATGCCTCTGATTTTTCCGAGAGAGCCCGACTCCACAATTTCAAGGAGCTTCTTTGTTCCGGGCACAAACCTTGCCCACATTGCCTCCATAAGGAAAACATCGTTCTCCTTTGCAGAGGCAATCATGCGCTCCAACTCAGACATATTAAGGGTTATCGGCTTTTCTGACAAAACCGCTTTTTTATGGTTCATAAAAAGTATGGCGTTATCTGCGTGAAGTCCGTGGGGAGTCGCTATGTAGGCTATGTCAATGCCGTCAAAAGCGGCCATTTCCTCATAGCTGCCAAAAGCGTGAGGAATATTGTACTTCTTAGCAAATTGTTCGGCCTTTGCAATATCGCGGGACGCTACCGCGCAAAGCTCTGCGCCGGGTGTGTTGTTGCAGGCCTCCGCAAATCTGTTTGCGATATTGCCCGCGCCCACAATGCCCCATCTTATAGTTTTCATTGTCAGCCCTCCTAATTAAAGCTGATAAAATCATATCAACAACAGGGTAATTATGTCAACCGTAAAAGGAGTTTCTATGAAAACAGGAGTTATTGATATCGGCGGCGGAATGAGAGGAATCTATGCCGCGGGTGTCTTTGACGCGTTTATTGATTTTGGTATTAAATTTGACTACTGTATCGGCGTTTCCGCGGGTACGGCAAATTTAGTGTCCTTTCTTGCGGGTCAAAAAGGCAGGAATTACAGATTCTATGTCCGCCACGCTCAGGACAAAAGGTATATGAGCCTTGAGAACATGATTAAAAAGGGCGAGTATTTTGACCTTTCTTATATATACGACACTCTTACAAACCATGTTGACCCACTTGACTATGACGCCCTGATAAACTCCCCGAGCGAGCTTAAAATAGTCGCAACAAACGCAAAAACCGCCCTTCCCGAGTATTTTGACAAAGAGGTTTTTTTAGAAAGAAGCTGCAAGGCTCTTATGGCGTCATGCGCTTTGCCCATAGCCTGCAGAGCGGTGAAAATTAACGATGTGGAGTATTTTGACGGCGGAGTCTCCGACCCGATTCCAATAAGAAAAGCAATCGAGGACGGCTGCGACAGGGTTGTGGTGCTGCTCCCGAGAAATGTGAATCTCAGAAAAAAGCCCGAGAGCCTGAGATATGTCTATCTCAGAGCCCTCAGAAAATATCCCGAGATAATCGAAGCTATAAACCAAAGGCATGAAAAATACAACAGGGCGATTGACGAACTTATTGAACTCAGAGAACAGGGCAAGGCTGTTATTATCTCCCCCGCGGTACAAATAAACGCGAGGATAAACTCAAAGAACCCGGCATTGCTTGACAGACTGTATAAGCAGGGCAGGCGTGACGCGGTTAAAGCTTTGCCCGAAATTAGAAAATGGGGTTTATAAAATATAAAAAGGGAGCGGCAATCGCTCCCTTCTATTTTTTATTTGGTTAGTCCAGAACTACCTCATGTCCCAGCTCTGCCGACTTGTAAACCGAGTCAAGTATTCTCATTATGTCAACGCCGTCCTGAGCGGGCGCAAGGCAGGGTGTTCCGTTAAGTATGCAGTCGACAAAATGGTTAATCTCGTTTGCGAAAAGACCCTTAAAGCTGAGAGCCGTGTCATGCGGGAACTCGATATTAACCATGTAGTCGTTAAGCTCGGTATAAAGCTCAACCTGAGGCTTAATAATAGCTCCGCCCTTTGTGCCGAACAGCTCAATGTCGCCCTTGCCTTCTTTAAGGTTCAGGCTGTAGCTTGTCTCAAGGGATACAACAGCGCCGTTGTCAAAGCGGATAAGAGCTGTCGCAAGGTCCTCAACATCGCAGATGTCGTTATTGCCTGCCTCAGCAGATGTATAGCCCTTCTTGCCCTTAATGTGGGGACGGTTGAACAGCTTCTGGAATGTGGCGCCGTAAACCGAAATCGGCTTAGGATTGCCCATTAAGTATCTTACAAGGTCAATTACATGAACGCCAAGGTCAATCAGCGGGCCGCCGCCGGAACGGGACTTATCGCCGAACCAGCCGCCGGGGTTGCCGTTTCTGCGCAGATATTGAGCCTTTGCGTAGTAGATTTCGCCAAGGTAACCTTTGTCGATATAATCCTTTAAAAGAGCGCAGTCATTGCCGTGACGGCGGACAAAGCCTATCATCAAAAGCTTTCCTGCCTTGTCGGCGGCTGCCTTCATTTCCTTTGCCTCTTCCTCATTCATAGCCATCGGCTTTTCGCACAGAACATGCTTGCCGGCATTGAGAGCGGCAATGGAGCACTCAGCATGAGCCGAGTTCCATGTGCAGACGCTGACAGCGTCAATTTCAGGCAGAGCCTTGAACATTTCGTCCTTGTCGGTAAATGTTCTCTCCAGCGGCACATTGTACTCCGCGGCTCTTTTTTCAACGCGCTCCTTGTTTATATCGCAGAGAGCGTAGATTTCTACATTGGGATTCTCCTTATAGGCATCAAGGTGCTCACGGCTGATTGAGCCTGTACCTATAACAGCAATTTTAAGTTTCTTTGACAAAAAGGCCCACTCCATTCTATTTTTCGTAGCATTTTGCTTTATATAATAATAGCACTAAACCGCAAATTTTCAATAGCTTATAATCAAAAGACAATAAAAAAGCAGGGAGTTTTCCTCCCTGCTTTGACCCTTATTTACTTGCAGAAAACATGCGAGCCAATTGTAACGGTGACGGGTCTTTTTCTTATCCACTGGTTGGAGGTTTTTGCGGGATTATAATAGTATATAGCTCCGCCTGTGGGGTCCCATCCGTTTACGGCGTCCTGAGCCGCCTTTTTAGCTGTGGCGTTGGGGGCTACGCTCCAGTTGCTGTCGTAAACGCAGCTGAATGCGCCCGGCTGATAAACAACGCCGCCAATTGTGTCGGGGAATGAGGGGTGCCTTACTCTGTTGAGAATAACCGCGCCTACCGCAACCTGACCGGTATAAGATTCGCCTCTTGCCTCAGCGCCGATGACTCTTGCCAGAAGGTACATATCGCTGGAGCTGAATTGTCCGCCGCCTCCGCCACCGAGACCGAGATACAACAGAGTCTGCGGACCTGCGATTCCGTCAACCTTGATGCCGACTGCGCGCTGGAACGCCTTAACCGCGTTCTGAGTCATAACTCCGTAAATTCCGTCAACATTACCTTTATAGTAACCGAGCTCTTTGAGCTTTTTCTGAATTCTCCTTACCTCATCGCCCCTTGAGCCGAGCTTGGATAAGGTATCATCAGCCGCAATCTCTTCAATCGAGCCGTCATATATAGCCGTATAGCTGTCGGAAACGGCGAAAATCCCGTAAGCGACAGAGAATATAAGAGCAGTCACCGTTACAAAGTAAAATGCCTTTGAAATCGGACTGACTTTTTTGCTGGATTTATTCTTAGGTTTCATCTCGATTCCCTCACAATGATGAATTTCAAATACAGTTTATCCACTATGAGCAAATTTTTTCAAAGAAGCATAATATAAAATTTGCCAAGAGCGGTTTTATTCAATTTCTCGACAGAAAAATCTTTAATATTCTTTCAATATTAGTCTTTTTTAACGCATAAAAACTGCCTTAAAGTCACAAAATGTTATTAGTGGCCGAAGTATAAGAAAGATTTTAAAAAAATCAAAAAAAATTCTAAAAAAACAGTTGACAATATCAAAAAAGCTATGCTATTATACTTGAGCCGTCCGGAAGGGCGGTAAACGAGCGAAGAGCTCGGGCGATTGAAAAAGCCAAAAAAAGGCAAAAAATAGCTCTTGACAAGAAAAGCGAGATATGGTAAATTAAAAGTCCCGCGATACGGCAGGAAGCTGTCGTAGGGTTGGAAAGAGTTTCGGACCTTGAAAATTAAACAACGACGAAAGCAAAGAAACCCTGAGATTTCTTTGAGTAAGTGAAGAACTTACGAAGTAATTCCGAAAAGGAATAAATGAGCTTTAGAACGCTCTAAGATAGGTTATACCGGCATTAGCCGATGTAATACCATATTTTTAGAGAGTTTGATCCTGGCTCCGGACGAACGCAGGCGGCGTGCCTAACACATGCAAGTCGTACGGAGTTCACTTGGAAGCTTGCTTCCGAATGAACTTAGTGGCGGACGGGTGAGTAA
>LSQX01203362.1_pt1 | contig 32228 bp, 29 predicted proteins | sample 654561 | NCBI WGS metagenome assembly LSQX01 (sample SAMN04489861, study PRJNA283612) | anaerobic digester metagenome | isolation source: 4 biogas reactors fed with cattle manure at either 37C or 55C with and... | place: Denmark: Kongens Lyngby | collected 2014 | reverse complement strand
TCCTACACTAAAGTTACACTACCCGCATTCAACACGCACCTGCGAACCGCCGGGCGTTCCGTGAGCGCTCGAACACTATACCACGACCTCCCACTGGCGGTCAACTGACATACTTTTCCGCGAAGTGCCCTCGATCCCGGACGATAACCTTCCTTATTCATTGGACCTCGCGGCCCGGGCCCTATCCCGTCTCAAGGCGTCCGTTCCGGAGGCCGGCCGTGCTCCATCCCGGGGGCCAGCCGGGCTGCATCCACCCCTCCACCGCAGCTCGGAGCCCTTGAGACCGCGCGACGGATCGGGTATAATGCAGAGTGAGAAAGTGCCTGTTCAACATAAGAAAGGGTGGTTAGCTTTACATGGACCCTGATAGTAGCATATTGGGCTCATGGCAAACGTGGTTGTTGCTTCTGTTGATCATGGCGTCCGCGTTTTTCTCTGGATCGGAAACAGCGCTCATGTCGGTCAATAGGCTGCGCCTGCGCGCCGCGGCCGACCAGGGCAATCCACGAGCCCGTCTTCTCCTTAAATTGCTCGAAGTACCCGACAAATTTATCACCGCCATACTCATCGGCAACAACGTCGTCAACATCTTGGCTTCTTCGGTTGCCACGGCGCTGGCGATCCAACTATGGGGTTCAGTAGGAACCGGTATCGCTGCCGGTGTGATGACCATCCTTCTCCTCACTTTTGGCGAGATCATCCCGAAATCACTGGCAACCCGCTTCGCTGATCAGGTTGCGCTTCAAATCGTCCCCGTCATTCATTTCTTGACCCGCCTACTCACACCGATCGCGGTGCTGTTCAACCGGCTGTCCAGTTTAATTGCCAAACTAGTGGGCGGCGGTGCGGAGCCCACGTCGCGAGTCACCGAAGAGGAGATCCAGACCCTCATCAACCTCGGTCAAGAGGAAGGTGTGCTCGACGACCACGAACACAGCCTGCTGCGCAGCATCTTTGATTTCACCGAAACGACCGCGGAAGAAGTTATGGTGCCCCGCATCGACATCGTCGCGATTCCTCTCGACGCAGACATTAACGAGCTCGGCGAGGTCTTTGCCGAACACCGCTTCTCGCGCCTGCCCGTATACGACGGAACCCTCGACAACGTTGTCGGCTCCGTCCACATGAAAGACTACATCCGCAACAAGGACAATCCGAACATCAAACTCGAAGACATCCTCCGGCCCGTCCTCTTCGTACCGGAGACGCTGGACATCCAGACGGTCTTCGCCCGGATGCAGCGGCAACGCATCTCCACGGCCATTGTCCTAGACGAATACGGCCAGACGGTCGGTATGATCACGCCGTCCGACATCACTGAGGAAATCATGGGCCGGTTCATGGACGAACACGACACCGACGTGGAAGAGTTTGTCACATTGAAGGAAGGTGCGATCGAGGTCGACGGCGGATACTTGATCGAAGACCTCAACGAGGAGTGCGATTTTGACATTCCCGTGGACACGGCGAACACCGTCGGCGGCTATGTCTTCTACAAGCTGGGCCGCCTGCCGCGGGTGAACGACCGGCTGCCGCTGTCGGACAAGGTCGAAGCGGTGGTCACCGAGATGAACGGCAAGCGAGTGGCCAAGGTGCGCCTCTTTCCCACCGTGCCCATCGAGCGCAAGATGACCACTCCGGCCGAGTAACCGCAACCGTAGCCGGGGGAATCCGACATGGGTCACACGCCTCTCGCCAAAGAAACCGCGCGCCGCCTAGCCTACGAAGGTTTGCACGCTGCCCGGGCGGCGCGCTTTCCTTTTCCCGTCGAAGGTCGCATACCGAACTACGCAGGCGCCGAAGCAGCTGCACGGCGGCTGCGCGGCCTGCCCGTGTATCGCCGGGCGAAAACCATCAAAGTGAACCCCGACGCGCCCCAGCTGCCGGTGCGGGCTATGGCGCTCGCAGATGGCAAGACGGTCGTCATGCCCTCGCCCCGGCTGCGCGGCGCGTTTCTCTGCATCGATCCCGCCGCGGTTCCCAGGGGCGAAGAACGGCGAGCGGCGAGCCTTTCTCACTGTCACCGCTACGGACGAGAAATCACTCTGGCGGAGCTCGCGACGGGCAAAGTCGACCTCATCGTGGCGGGCTCGGTGGCCGTGACCCGCGACGGCGCACGCGCGGGCAAAGGCGAAGGCTACGCCGACTTGGAGTATGCCATCCTGCGGGAGCTGGGACACCCGGAAATTCCTGTGGTGACGACCGTGCACCCCGCGCAGATCGTCGACAGCCTCGCCGTGGAAGCCCACGACCTCGTCCTCGATTACATCGTTACTCCGGAGGAAGTGCTCGAGACGCGCACGCCCTACCCCAAGCCGGCCGGCATCGACTGGGCCAAACTCGCGGAGGACGCTCTTTCCGCGATGCCAGTCCTGGCCGAGCTGCGCAAGGCGCGGTGGGAAAAGCACACCACGCCCGACATCGTGGCGCCCGGCTTGCACATCCTGTTCGTCGGCATCAATCCCGGCCGGGCGAGCGCCGCTTTGGGACACAACTTCGCCGGGCCGGCGAATCACTTTTGGCGCCTGTTATACGATGCGGGCCTGACCCCGAGAGTTTACAAGCCGGAAGAAGAACGCCGCCTGCTCAGCCACGGTCTCGGCATCACGAACGTGGTGCGCCGGGCGACACAGGGCGAAGCGGATGTCACGTGGGACGAAATGGCAGCGGGCGGACGGGAGCTGCGGGCGAGAGTGCGGGAGCTGCGTCCGCGGGTCCTGGCCCTATTAGGCAAGAATGTGTACAGAGCCTACGCGGGCCTAGGCCGCAGCGCGAACGTAGAATGGGGCCTCCAGCCGAGGGAGACCGTTGCCGGCGTGCCCGAGTTCGTCGCCCCCAACCCTTCGGCGCGCAGCACCATCCCATATGAAAAGAGGCTGGCCCTGTTCACCGAACTGGCCCGCCTCGTCACTTTCTCGTCGTAATCCACCTGCCACGTTACAACAGGGCCACGGCGGCAAAATGGGCCGTGCTCCCCGCCATCACGAACAGGTGCCAAATCTCGTGGAACCCGAACCGCCCGGGCCACGGATTGGGCCACTTCGTGCCGTACAAAATGGCTCCCGCCGTGTAGAAAAAGCCGCCGAGTGCCAGCAAAATGAGGCTCGGCGTCGCCACGCTCTGCACCATGGGATAGACCGCGACCACGACGAGCCAGCCCATCAACAGGTAAAAGCCGGTAGAGAGCCAGCGGGGCGCGTGCATCCAGAAGAGCTTCGTCACGGCTCCTACCAGCGCCAGCCCCCAAATGGTGCCGAGAAGGGACCAGCCCCACGGACCGCGCAGCGGCAGCAGGCAAAAGGGCGTGTAGGAACCCGCGATGAGCACGAAAATCATCACGTGGTCCACCTTGCGCAAAACGGCCACGGCCTTCTCCGACGCCTTTACAGCATGGTAGACGCTGCTCGCCGTATACAACAACACCAAACTGACGCCGAAGGTGATGAACGAAGCCAGGTGCCACGGTCCCTTCATCAAACCGAGGTAAACGAGATATCCGAGGCCGACGACCGACAATCCGGCGCCGATCATGTGGGTAATGCTGCTCGCGGGTTCACGCAATTTCTTCAAGGGCCTTCCTCCCGGGCGCGGTGTGGTTTCTATAGTAGCAGATTGTCCACGCCGTGTCTGCCAAAAACTTCGTGCACGCAGGCACAAGCGCGCCGCGCTCCGCAGGCCCCGCTATGGCCGCTCCTCCGCGCGGGCCTGCAACCTCCGGATGACCTCGAGCTGCTCCCGCTCCTTTTCGTGGGCCCGCTCGTTCACCTTCTCGGGATCACAGATGCGCCGCAGCTCCGCCTCGAGCTCCCGGGCCACGGCAGGCTCCTTTTCCCACACGTTTTCCAGCTCCTCCGGATCGTCACGTAAGTTGAACAGCTGGTGGGGCGCGGCCATGTTGTAGATGAGCTTCCAGTCGCCTTTCCGCACCAGGAAAGCTCCCGACCGCACGCCGTTGCCGTGGTACTCCGCGAACACGACCCGCTCCGCATCCGCCGCCGGAATATGCTGCAGCGGCTCGCCTCGCCAGTCGGCAGGCCGCTCCGCCCCCACCGCCTCGAAAATGGCCGCCTGAAAGTCGAGCAAGCTCACGGGCGTTTTCACCCGCGCTCCCGCCGCGAAGCCCGGCCCCGCCACGACCAGGGGAATGCGCGCCGCATCTTCGTACAGGCAGTGTTTCCACCAAAGGCCGAACTTGCCGAGCATCTCGCCGTGGTCCGTAGTGTACGCGACGACGGTTTGGTCTAGCTGCCCCGACTGCTCGAGCGCGTCCAGTAGCCGGCCCAGCTGCCGGTCGACGAAGGTGACCGCCGCGTAGTATCCTTGGCGCATGCCCCGGATGTCCTCCTCCGTCGCCTCGGACGTGTTGAAGTAGTAGCGCAGGTCTTCGGCGTAGGGGTGCTGCGCCGCCGGATGGTCGGGTCCGTAGCGGGGAAGATCGCCCAAACCGTCGTACATCGCCCAGAACTCGGGCAGGGCGACGAGCGGATAATGGGGCGGCTGAACGTTCACAACGAGCACCCATGGTTCCGTCAAAGCAGGCGCCGTCTCCTTGAGCCAGCGCACCGCATAATCGACCGTGCCGATATCGTACTGCCAAACGCCCGCCCGCGGCCCGTAATTTCGGTTCAAGGAACGCCGCGGCAGGGGACTGCGCACGAAGCTTGTGGTCAGGGAAGGCTCGGTTCGCTTCACCCGGGGCATCTCGGAAAACCCGAGGTCAAAGGGGTTGCGGTACAAGTTGGCAGCTGCGCCCACATACACTGTCCGCACGCCCTGGCTCGCCAGGACACCGCCGTAAGAAGGGTGCTCGGCCGGGATCACCTTGCAGTTGTTGAAGACCTCAATTTCATGTACGTAGCGCCCGGTCATGAAGGCGGAGCGAGCCGGCACGCACAGGGGCGACGGCGTATAGGCGTTTTCATACACCGTGCCCGAGGCGGCAAGGCGCTCGAGATGCGGCGTCCTTACGAAGGGATGGCCGTAGACCGACGAAATCTTGGGGTTGTGGGAGTCCGACATGAGAAGTACGACGTTGGGCAAGGCAGTCGCCTCCGTCCGATCGTTTCGCTCGTGTCCGGTTCCAGCTGAAGAAAGGCAGCCCGGCAGCAGCCCCCGCCATCTCCGTGCCGAGCCGCTGCCGTCCCTTCGCTACAGTCGCGCACCTTGTGCGAGCAAGGTGTTGCGCAGCTCGGCCACGTCCACTTCCCGCACGTCGCCGAGGCCGCGCTTTTCGGCTATAGCTGCCGCCGCGCCCCCTGCGTGGCCCAGGGCCATACCCGTCGGCATCACGCGGACCGCAGCCAACGCCTCGTGGGTGGCGGAAATGCAGCGTCCCACCACGAGCAGGTTCTTCATCTCCCGCACGATGAGGCACCGGTACGGGATGTCGTACGTATCCTGCGGATGCTGCAAGGTGCAGTCGGGCCCGCTCGGATCGTGCAGGTCGATCGGATAGCTCGCCACCGCGATGCAGTCCTCGAAACGGCGGGACTGCATAATATCATCCGCCGTCAGCACGTACTCGCCCATGATGCGCCGGGTCTCGCGGATGCCGAGGCGGTGCGCCGTGTCGATGACGTACGCGTTTTGGAAGCCGGGGATGTACTCGCGCAGGAACCGCTCCACTTCCCACACGTCCTTGCGCGACTGCATCTCGGCCCGGGAAAGGTCGTCGGCATCGGTGGCGTCCATGAGCACCCGGGTCATGTTGACGGCCACCTCGCCCTCCCGCGGCTGGGTGATGAAGATGACCCGGTTGTTGTGGAGCGAGAAACGGCCCTCCCGCTTGGCGTCTTCCAGGGCCTGCCGCATGCCGACGACGATGAAGCTGCTGTTCTTGACGAAATGCTCCGGCGGCATGAGATCGGACCCGTAGCGCTCGGGCTGCGCGGCGATGGCCAGGCGCGTCTCCTTCAGGTCCACGCCGCCCATCCGGAACATCAGGGTCGCCGGCTGCATCTTGCCGTGCGCGTTGCCCTTTTCCCACGGCGCGCCGGCAAAGACCGCCAAGTCGCCGTCGCCCGTGGCGTCGATAAACCATTTGCCCGCCACCGCCGACCGGCCCGACTTGTTTTCGATCAGCAGGTGCGTCACGCGGCCGCCGTCCGTGCGCGCCCCGACGACGAGGGAGTGGAGCAGCACGTGGACGCCGGCCTCTTCCAGCATCTCGATGACGACGCGCTTGTAAATCTCGGGGTCGATCGGCGCGTAGCTGACGTGCAAAGGATCGCGCCCGTGGCCCACGCACCCGCCGAGTTCGATCACCCGGTCGACGATTTCCTTGCCGATGCCCTTGATCACTTCGTTTCCTTGCTGGTCGAGAAAGCCCAAAAGCGGCAGGTAGAGGGTCGCATTGCCGCCGCAAAACGCGTAGCGTTCGACGAGAATCGTCTCCGCACCGAGCCGGGCCGAGGCGATGGCCGCGCAGACGCCCGCCGTGCCCCCTCCGGCCACCACCACGTCGTACTCGTAGCGGACGGGCGTCTGGCGGGCCGGTTCCGTGATCCACTCTTGCACCTGTTCTTTCGTCAAGGCGAACACCTCGTCAGTGTGTGATCAAATCGCCCAAATGCCCGTGGGCGTTCAGGTACCAAAGAATCGTACGGTCCGGACGAAATTCGATCGCCGTAATGCCGCAATTGTAATGTTCGATGACGCCGCCGAGCCCTTCCACCTCCGAAAACCCGATGGCCTCGCCGATGAGAAAGCGGGCGAAGTGCGCGTGGGTGACGAGAGCCACCGGCGAGCTGCCCGTCGGATGCCGTTCCAGAATCGTCTCGAGCACACTGCGGGCCCGCTCCTTCAGTTCCGTCCAGCTTTCATCGTCTTTGTGGGCGATCCAGGGTACGTCGTCCCGGAAGCTGTCGTCGATTTCGATGTCCGGAAACCGTGTGCGCATCTCCTTTCCCGTCAGTCCCGGCGAATCGAAAAGGAACCCCCACTCGACGAGGTCGCCCCAAGCCTTCGGGCGCAGCCCCAGCCGTTTGCCGATGGCCGTGGCCGTCTGCAGCGTGCGGATGGACGGGCTGCAGTAGATCGTCTCGATCCCTTTGTCCGCAAGCCACTCCGCCGCGCGCCGGGCCTGCTCTTCGCCGACGCCGGTAAGGGGGCAATCGAAGGGGCCCGACCGGTCCCGGTTTCGCTCGGACTGTCCGTGACGCACGATGTAAAGAAACAACTGCTTGCCTCCTACAATTCTTTCTTGTGCTGCGGTGGTGCGGTGCGGCCGTCGCTGCGAAGCTCGGGTGCGTTTTCGGGCCGGGCGCCGCGGCTTTTGAAACGATTCAAGCCCGAGGGAACAGGCGACCCGCCGCACCGCCGCACGACGGGTCGCCCGAAAGCACATCGCCTTAGAATTCGTAGTCCACGTACAGCGCGCGGACCGCGTCGGCGATCTCCCGAATGGCTTGCTCGGCCGGCTTCTCTCCGGTCATCACCCACGGCCGCACCGCCACGTCGCGGATGAGCCTGCGGGCCTCGTGCGATTCATACATGAGCGTCTCCGGGCTCAAAACGGCCTCCATCATGCCGAGCATGTGGTAGATGGTGCTCCGGTTCGGATACAGCTCCTGGTAGTCTTCGTACAGGGACTTGCGCGCCGGGCCCCGTCCCATAATGGCCATGTGCGCGTACATGCCTTTCTCGCCCACCAGGTACTTGACGAAACGCCAGGCCTCCTCGGGGTGCTTCGTCGTGCCGCTGATGCCGAACATGTCGGATGCCAGGTAGTACCCGCGGCTGACCGGACCCATGGGCCGCGGGCCGAGGTCAAAGTCCCACCGGCCTTCCATGAAAATTTCCATGCGGGCCAAATACCCCGTGCCCTCGACGCGCATGGCCGCCTGACCGTTGCGAAAGTCGTACTGGCTCAGCATGTCCTGGGGCGGCACGATCTGATACTGCCAGATGAGATCCTGCATGAACTGGAGGCCCTGGATCGCTTCGGGCTCGTCCATCATGAACCGCGTAGGATTGTCGGGGAAATCGAAGATCTTGCCGCCGGCCGCCGCGATCCAGCCTGCACCGCGGGCCGTCGGGTGCTGGATGCTGTTGTCCTCGAGCGCGTACTGGACGATGCGCTCGCCGTCCGACCGCGTGAGCTTGCGGCCGATCTCGATGAGGGTCTCCCACGTCCAGTCGCCGCTTTGGTCGAGGACGTCAAGGTGGGGCACACCCGCTTCGTCGAACAACGTCTTGTTGTAGTAGAAGGTGTAGATATTGCCGTAGCTTGGGATCCCGTACTGCACTCCGGCACGCGGACCGAGGTTCAAGATGCTGGCTTCCCAGCTGATCGGGAAAAAGTCGTCGATCTCTTCCTGGGTGAAGTCCCGGGCCACGTAGGGCGCAAGGTCGAGCAGGAAGCCGTTCTCGCCCCAGTCGCGAGCTTGCCGGCCCCACATTTCGAACACGTCCGGCGCCGTGCCCGAAGCAATCCAGATGGGCATCTGATCCATCCAGTCGCCGGAAGCGATACGCCAGTTGATCTTGATATCCGGGTTTTCGGCCTCGAACTCTGCGATCCAGTGGTGCACCAGCTGCTCCTGGAGCTCGCCGCCGCGGAACATGAAGGTGAGCTCCACCGGCTCCTGGGCCCCGGCCGGCCCGCAAGCGATGATTAGGCCGAGCGCCACGACGAGCAGCTGCACAAGGCGTTTCGCGTTGATCTTTCCGGCTACGTATCGGTTGGTAAGCCTGGTCATCTGTCGCAACCCTCCAATCTACGTGTGGGCATGGAGCGGTAAGACACTCCGGTAACGATGGTAGGCGTACGCTGGGGTTTCCTAGGTGCAGGGCCACCTCCCCGGCTCCGGAGACGTGCCCGGGCACATGCTCCGGGTGGTTGTAACGTTTTTCTCATAGGCCATAGTACTTCCTCCCCGTCCAGAAATCCTCCCTAGCCTCAGAATTGACGGGCGACAAGGTCGGGAGCTGGGAGAAGATGCCGACCCTGCCACGAATTGACCCGGTTCCCGCATCACCCGTCCGGACAGCGTAATCAGTGGATCATCACGGGAAACACGTGCAGCACGGGAGGTGTAGCGCCATGAGCAAACTGAAGGCCCACGAATTCCTGCACCTGCAGGAGCACATCCGCAGCGAGATTGCGGCGGCCAACGGCTACCGCGAGATGGTAAGCCAGTGCCAAGATCCGGAACTGAAGCGCTTCGTCGAGACCCAGGCGCAAGTGGCCGAGAACGTCGTGCAGCAGCTGCAGAGCTTCTTGCAGTCGTAGACCGCAGGCCACCCGGAAGGAACACTCAAACCAGGGGAGGTTACACGATGGACCCGATCATCGCAACGAAGGTCAACAGCGGCCTCAAGGCGTGTGCGTCCGGCTTTGCCCTGTCGGCGACGGAATGCAGCTCGCCCGAACTGCGCAGCTTTTTCGCCCAGGTGAGCCAGGATGCGATCAAACGGCAAGGCGATCTGACCAAACTGATGGAGCAGCGGGGCTGGTACGTTCCTCCGAACGCACATACGGAGGACATCCAAAACATCTGGACCCAGCTCCAGGCGCTGCAAGGCAACGTGCCGGTAGGCGTGTAGCAGGCCGGCGTGTCGTCGCGAGCAATCTAGAAGGGATCGGCGCCGCTGCCTCGAAGTGCGGTCGAAGGGCGCCCATGGACGGCACCCTGCCTTACGCATCGCGCAGCGAGGTGAAGGAAGATGAAAATCCCGCAGGTACAGGCCCACCGCGGCTACAGCGGCCGGTACCCGGAAAATACGTTGCTCGCGTTCGAGAAGGCCATCGAGGCGGGCGCCCGCCAAATCGAGCTCGACATCCGTCCGGCCAAGGACGGCACGGTGTTTGTGTTGCACGATGCCACGGTGGATCGGACCACGGACGGCTCCGGTCCCCTGCACGCGCTCTCGGCCGGCGAAGTGCGTGCCCTAGACGCCGGCGCCTGGTTCGACCCCAAGTTCCGGGGCGAGCGAGTTCCAACGCTGGCTGAGGCGCTCGATCAGCTGAAGGGCCGGGTGCGGGTGAACATCGAGGTGAAAGTGGCCCACACGCCCCTCCCGCTCGTGCAGCAAGCGATCGACACCGCACTGGACACGGTGGCCGAGCGCGGCATGTTCGGCGAGGTCGTCTTCAGCTCCTTTAGCCTGGATGCGCTGTACTGGGTGAAGCGGCTCCATCCCCGGGCCGAGGTCGCCCTGCTCGACTGGGACCGCGAGACCTACCTCGACCGGCAGCGGAGCGTAGTGGCCCTGGGCGGAGGCGGCTGGTTCCCCCATCCCACGCTGGCGACGCCCGAGCGGGTGCGTACGGCCCACGAGCGGGGGCTTTTCGTCGTCAGCGGCGGCGGCAACGATCCGAAAACGCGGCTCGAAAGCGTCCGGCGGCTGTGCGAGGCGGGGGTCGATTACATCTCCACCAACTTCCCCGCCGAAGTCGCCGAAACGCTGCGCGCTATCGCCGCAACGCAATCATGAGCTCCGTAGCCTCACGGCCGAAAAAGTCGTGCAGCCGCATGTAATGTCGATACAGCTTGTCGTACAGTTCGCGCCGGCCCGGGTCGGGCACGTACTCCACCTGGGCCGCGCCCGTCATCGCCGCTACCGCTTCTTGCACGGTGCGGTGTCCTCCCCGCTCCGGACCGGCGGCGACCGCACCGTATATCGCCGCGCCGAGGGCCGTAGCCTGCTGCGCCGGCGCGACTTGAATCGTGCGTCCCGCCACGTCCGCGAACACCTGCATCAAAAGGCGGCTTTGATGCGGTACGCCGCCGCAAGCCACGAGCCGTTCCAGCCGGATGTCTTGCGCCTCGTAGCTTTCCAAAATGACCCGGGTGCCGAAGGCCAGCGACTCCATCAGTGCCAAGTACACGTGCTCGGGCCGGGTGTCCAAAGTGTAGCCCAAAACGAGCCCCGAAAGGCGCGCATCGTCCAATATCGAGCGGTTCCCGTTCCACCAGTCGAGCGCAATTAAGCCGGAACCGCCCTCAAGCTTTGCCGCCTTCGCCTCTAAGTACCCGTAGAGCGAAGTGCCCTGCCGCTCGGCCTCCCGTGCATATGCGGCCGGAGCGTGGTGCGTCACGAACCAGTCGAGCAGATCGCCCAAAGCCGGCTGGCCCGATTCGTACGCATACAGCCCGGGCACGATACCGCCTTCCACCACGCCGAAGATGCCTTCTACCGGACGAAACCGCTCCGCCAGCACCATGTGGCAGATGCTCGTGCCCATCACCAGCACGGCCTGGTTCGCCTCGGCCACGCCCGCGCCCAACACCGCGGCGTGGGCGTCAATGGCGGCGGCGGCCACCGGAATGCCCGCCTGCAGCCCGAGTCTTTGCGCCGTCTCTTCCGCTAGGACCCCGGCTGCCGTGCCCACGGGAGCGAGCGGGCTTTCCACCTTTTCCGCCACGACCCCCGCGAGCCTCGGGTCAAGCCGCCGGAGGAAGTCCGCCGGCGGGTACCCCCTTTCCCTGCTCCACAGCGCCTTATAGCCGGCAAGGGACGTGCTGCGCACCTCGCGGCCCGTCAGCTGCCACACGATCCAGTCGCCGGCCTCCATAATGCGGTCGGCGGCTTCGTACACGGCCGGCGCCTCCCGCAGCATGTGCCATACCTTCGGGAACAACCACTGGGCGCTGATGTGATTTCCGTACCGGTCCAAGGACAGCGCGCCGTCTTCCAATGCCGCTTCCGTCATGCGGTCGGCTTCCTCCTGGGCCCTAAGGTGCTTCCACAGTTGCACCCAGGCGTACGGCTCCGCGCGGTAGGCGGGATCCGCGGCCAGGGGGCTGCCGTCTTTGCGCACCGGCAAGATCGTGCACGAGGTGAACGCGACGCCGATGCCGATCACCTGCTCGCCGCCGACACCGGCCTCGGCCAGCGCCCGCGGCACGGCGGAATACAGCGCATCCAGGTAATCGAGGGGATCCTGCAAAGCGAAGCCGGGCGGCAGCGCGACGTCCGTACCCGGCAGCCGCTCTGTAATGACGCCGCTCGCATACGGACAGGTCGCCGTCCCGAGTTCCCTGCCGGTGGCGACGTCTACTACTACGGCCCGCGCCGAGAGCGTGCCGAAGTCGATGCCCAGCGCGCATTTGAATCGTTTCGAACCCATCGCTTCAACATGCGCCCCTTCCCACGTACATCCGGCCGATCCCTCCTACGCGTACTTGCGGACGATGTTCGCCGCCTGCGCTTCCAACACGCCCAGCTCTGCCGCGAGATCGAGCATCGTGTAGCGCTCGCGCATGTAGCGGGCGTGAAGAACCGTGTCCATGGCCGTTTCCGGATCGAGGCCCAGGTCGCGCAAATTCGTAGGCGCTCCCACCCGCGCCAGACCTTCCCGGATCTTGTGGGCAGGCGGCACCTTCTCCAGCACCGCCAAAATGTCGTCCCACCGCGAAGCGATCACGGGCAGCCGGGCATCTCGGATCTCGGCATCGAACTTGCTCTTGCCGAAATTGCCGGGTACCTCGTCCAGCCGCAGCTCCGCCAAAACCTGCTCCATGTCGGCCGGGGTGAAGCGGGTCTTTCTTACATCTTCGGCGCGCAAGCCCCGCATCTTTTCGGCCAGCTCGGCAATGACCAGCATCCCGAAGCCAACGACGTGGCCGTGGGCGGGAGGCCGGCCGCCTTCGTTGAAGCGGCGCATCTCCACGTAGTGGGAGACGAGGTGCTCGGAACCCGACGTCGGCCTGCTGCTGCCCACGTGGAACACCGAGATGCCCGCCTCCAGGAGCCCTTCCATCAAGAGCCGCACCGAGTCGTGGGACCGCTCGGCCAACGCTCCGGCCGCGGCGAAAAGGCGCGAGGCGATGCCCTCTACGTGATCCGACACCGCCCGGCACCAATACTCGCCGAACAGCACGCGGGCCAGCTCCCAGTCCCGCAGCGACGTGAGTTTGCCGACGACGTCCGCAAAGCCCGCCGAAACGAGCGACATAGGCGCCCCGGCCAAGACGTCGAGATCGGCGATGACTCCGTCGGGCGCCTTGGTGTCGTAGGTCACCTTCACGCCGCCGATGAGCAAAGCCGAGATGGGCGCCATGTAACCGTCCATGGAAGGCGCCGTGGCCACGCTGATGTACGGCAGACCGGCCTCGTGCGCGACGAACTTGCCGAGATCGTTCATCGCGCCTGCTCCGACCCCGGCGACGAGGCCCGGCTGCTTGTCTTTGATGGTGGCCCGCACCGCTTCCAAGGTCGCTTCATTCGGTTCGAAGGGAGCCGATTCCGATCCGAGCACGAGACGTTCCCAGGGCTTATCCGCGCGGATAAAGGCCCGGGCTATGTTTTCACCCGCCAGTCGATGCGTAACGGGATCGAAAAGAACGAGCGGGACGCCCTCCGCCAGCTCTCCGGCCAGGATGGGCAAGCTCTCGACGGCGCCGGCCCGGATGATGATTTTCGTCGGAAGCGGCTCGTGCACGCGACCGCAGGCGCACGCTACACCGGTTGGAATTGCCATTTGCTGCACTCCTCGCTTTAGACTTCTTGACTGTATGCGACCATGTGCCACGCCTCGCCGCCTCCGGACATCCGCACCCGGCAAAGGCTCGCGTTCTTGGGCTGTCCGAGCTGGCGCCAGCGGTGGTACGGCAGGTTCAAGAAAAACGTAAACAGCATACGGATTATCTGGTCATGGCATACGACGACTGCTTTCTCGCCGCCGGCGGCCACGACTTCTTCCAGGCCCCGCACCGCCCGGTAGTACACGTCGACGGCCCGCTCGCCCCCGGGTGCGCCGCAAAAGGGATGGCCCGCATTCCATTTGTGCCACGCCTCCGGGTAGGCCTCCGCGATCTGGGGCGGCCGCATCCCTTCCCACTCGCCGAAGTCGAACTCGGTAAAGGCCTCGTTCACCCGCACCGTGTGGCCCTGCACCGCGGCGATCCGCTCGGCACAGACGAGGGCGCGGCGCAAGGGGCTCGACCACACGGCGTCGACGGGCTCGGTTGCGAAGTGTTGTACTAAGCGGTCGACTTGCCGCAGCCCCTCCTCGCTGAGCGGCGCGTCGGTGCGGCCGCAGTACCTGTTGCCGCCGTCGTTGTAGGTGCTTACGGGATGACGGATGAAGATAAGGTGCAACCGGGTTCCTCCTTCGGCCGGGGAAATCGGGGCCCCCATTGGTTTGAAACGTTTTTACACTCAATGGTTTGGCGGCCGGCCCGGAAATTCCTGCCTAGCTACGGGGAATTCGCCCGGACCGGGATCGATACCAAAGCCGGCCCCGCGCGGCGCGCCCGGCCGTTGCCCTCCCACGGCCTTTCCCCCTCCCTTTTCCAGATGCAGGAACGGAGGCCCTTCACCCGAATAAGCATATCAGGAAAAGGAGTTTCCTGCGGGGCTGCTTGCCTGCGGGAGAATGGGGGATTCGCACAGCCATGACCACGATTAAGGACGTCGCACGCAGGGCCGGAGTCGCACCGAGCACCGTTTCCAACTACCTCACCGGCAACGCACGGGTCAGTCCCCCCACCGCCAAACGCATCCAGGAGGCGATCGACGAGCTCGGTTACATCCCCAACCGCGCCGCCCGGAGTTTGCGGGTCAAGCACACGAACACCCTCGGGCTCATCGTGCCGGACATATCGAATCCATTCTTCTCGGAAATCGTGCGCACCATCAACCACGTGAGCCAGCGGATGGAGTACACGGTCATGCTGTGCGATTCGGGCGGCGACGGCACCCGGGAAAAGTCGCTGTTGGCTAACCTCTTGAGCCAGCGCGTCGACGGCATCTTGATGATTCACACCGGCCACCGCGACGACTACGTGGAACTCGCTACGCAGGCGAGCCGGCCCATCGTGTTCGTAGACCGGGCGGTGGAAGGGATCCGCTCGGTGGTGACGGACAACTACACGGGCGGCAAGCTGGCGGCGCGGCACCTGCTCGGGCTCGGCCATACCCGTTTCGGCATTCTGGCCGGCAACACACATGTGCGCAACGTGCAGGAGCGGCTGGAAGGTTTCATCGGCGAAGTGGAAGAGCACGGGTACGCCATCGAGCCGCCCTGCATCATCTCGGGCGAGCAGACCTTGGAGACCGGCCGGGAAGTCGATCTGCTGCTCAAGTTGCGCCGGCCGCCTACCGCGATTTTTGCGACGAACGACATCATTGCGCTCGGCGCCTGGCGCAAACTGCTGGAGATGGGCGTGCGCGTTCCGGAGGACGTGAGCTTGATCGGCTACGACAACATCGAGATGACCCAAATCACGGTGCCCGACCTGACGACGATCGGTCAGGACAAGGCCGAGATGGGACGCCAGGCGGTGCTGGCCCTGTTCGAGGCGATGGAGACGAAGCAGGTGACCGGCGAGACGACGTACATCCCGCCCCGGCTGATCGTGCGGGGATCGACGGGGCCCGTGGAAGAGACGGCGGCGGCGCAGGGCTGAGGTGCGGCGGGCAAGCCCGGCCCGGATCCTGTTCCGGACATTGCAGGCGGCGCCGTTCTATTATACTCTTGTACCCAGAGACTTCGAACGGACGGTGGTTTCCATGCAGAAAGAACTGCCCGCGTGGCTGCGCCCCGCGCTGCTCGTGGTCGCCATCTTGCTGATCGCCTTCGGAGCGCTGGCCTGGTCCAACGAGGCCCGCATCCAGTCGGCCACGCTGTTTTCCTTCGGCCTCTTGCTGATCCTGCAGTGGCACGTGCTTCGCACCCGGCCCGGCCGGAGCAATACGAAGGCGTCCTAGCCCGAAACTGCCCGGCTCAGCCCGTCGCCCCCGTGCATGCATAACCTGTTCCAGCCCAGGAAAAGGTAGGCCTGGGAGTTGGTACGCATGCCACGGGGGCCCTTTTCTTTTCGCATCCGCAGTCCGTTCCGGCAAGCGAAACAGGGCGGTACGGCCAAGAGCGCTGCGCCGCAGGGGAAAGGTCCGTCCCGGAGTACGCCTAGCGACGCAGCACGAGACGACACTCCGCCGTCGTCTCCGTCGCAAGCGCCGACCATTTCGCAGCTGCAAGCGGAGACCGAGGAGCAGTTTCTCACGGGCAGCCTCGCGGACAACCTGAAGCGCATCGAAGAGCTCTTCGGCCACACGGCGGATCTCGTCATCCGGGAGTTCGTGCTAGGCGACGATCCCCCCCGCCGTGCCGCCCTCATGCAGCTCGACGGCGTTGTCGACAGCCAGTTCACGGCGACGGAATTGTTGTCGCGCCTGCGCATCGAAACGCGCCTGGCCGGCCCGTTCCCCGAGGACCGCCGCGGCTCCGGCGGCCCGTCCCGCCGTCTTCGCTCCCGCTCGTACCTGGAGGCGCTCGAGCGGCGCGCTCTGTCCGTCACCGGGGTAATCCGGGAACAGCGCCTTTCCGCCATCGGCACGGCTTTGCCCGCCGGCGACACGCTGCTTCTTGTCGACGGCGAAGCGACGGGCCTTCTGTGCGCCACACAAGGCTTCGTCCACCGGCCCGTTCAAGAACCGAGCAGCGAAAGCGGCGTCCGGGTGCCGCGGGAAGGCTTTACGGAGGTCATCTCGATCAACCGGTCCCTCGTCCGGCGGCGCATCCGGGACCCGAGGCTGCGCTTTGAGCAAATGCACATCGGCGCCGTCACGCAGACCGAGGTCAACATCGCCTACGTCCACGGCATCGTCGACCCCGCGCTCGTCGCCGAGGTGCGCTCCCGGCTCGAACGGATCAAAATCGACGGAGTCCTCGAAAGCGGGTACTTGGAGGCTTTCATTTCGGACCACCCCCACTCGCTCTTTCCTACCCTGCGCAGGACCGAACGCCCCGACACGGTAGCCGCGGCCCTCATCGAAGGCCGGGTGGCGATCTTTACCGACGGCACGCCCTTCGTCATGATGGCGCCCGTGACGCTCCCGGAAATGCTCCACGCCTCGGAAGATTACTACGTCCACTGGGGCCTCACCACGTTCGTGCGCTTTTTCCGCTACGCGTCGTTCGCCATCTCCATGTTCGCACCGGCTGTTTACATCGCCCTCATCAACTACCACGCCGAGATGCTGCCCCACGCGTTGCTCCACAACATCGCCGCGTCCAGGGAAGGCGTCCCCTTTCCCGCCGCGCTCGAAGCCATCGTCATGCTGCTTGTCTTCGAGGTGCTGCGTGAGGCGGGCATCCGGCTGCCCCGCATCGTCGGCTCGGCCCTGACCATCGTCGGCGCTTTGGTGCTGGGCGATCAGACCATCAACGCCGGCCTGGCGTCGCCCGGAATGGTCGTCGTCGTCGCCGGCACCGCCATCGCTTCGTTTACCATTCCGTCCTACGGCCTCGATGCGAGCTCGCGCATTCTTCGCATCGCCTACGTGCTGTCCGCGGCGCTCCTCGGTCTTTTCGGCATTTTCGTCGTGGCGTGCTTGGTCGGCATGCACCTGTGCGCGCTGCGCAGCTTCGGCGTGCCGTACCTGACCCCCTTCGCTCCGCTGCACGTGCGCGAATTGAGCGACACCGTGTACGGCGCGCCGTGGTGGAGCGTCATCAAGCGGCCCCGCTACCTGTCCGTGCAAGAACAGCAGCGGCAAGAGCCCGGCAACAAACCCCGCCCCGGCTGAGAAGGAGGCCGTCCTTTGGTCGAACGCATATCGTATCGCCAGCTCTTTTTTATCGTGTACCTTTCCGACATGACCCTCATCGTCACCTCGCTGCTGACGGTGACCTCCTACGACGGCACGCGGCAAGACGCCTGGCTCGCTGCGCTCTTGACGGGGATCCTCGCGCCCTTGATTACCTGGGCCATCATGAGCCTGGGCGTGCTTTTTCCCGGCCAGACGTTCGTGCAATACGCCCCCCGCATCCTCGGCCGCTTTTGGGGCACCATCGCTTCCATCCTCTATCTCTTGTTTCTGCTCGAGCGCATGGCCTTTCTCATCCGCGTCTTCGGCGGCATGCTCGCGATCTCGATCTACACCGTTACTCCTACGGTAGTTTTCTGGGTGCTGACGTCCTTCGTCGCGGCGATCGGAGTCCGCTACGGCATCGAGGTCATCGCCCGCATGGCCGACATTTTCACCCCTTTATTTCTCACCGTGACCGTCGTCGTGGTGGTCGTGTCCATTCCCCTTTGGGACACACGCTGGATCTTGCCCGTCATGGCCCGCGGCCCGGCCCCCGTGGTGCTGGGCGCCGTGACCCCGACCGGGCTATTCGTCGAGCAAGTGTACCTACTGATGTTGATGCCGCTGGTCGACGATGCCCGCCGGGCCCGTGCCGTAGCAACCTGGGCGACCGCGGCCGTCGCGTTGACGAAACTCGTCCTCGTACTGATGGTGCTGTTTTCTTTCGGCCCCTTCGAAGCGCCGAGGCTGTCCCTTCCCGTCTACGAACTGGCGCGCCTTCTGTCCTTGGGCGAACTGTACGAGCGGCTCGACGTCATTCCGATGATCACGTGGAGTATGAGCATGCAGCTGGAACTGTACGTGCTGCTCTACGTTTTAGCCAAGGGCATCGGTCAGCTCTTCGGCGTGGGCGACTTCCGCTCGCTCGCCTTTCCGGTCGTCGCCCTGGCCCTGTGCTTGACCCCCATGGTGCACGCCGAATTTTCTCAATACCGCGAGATCATGCACCCCTCCATCATGGGCGTGTACATGCTCGGCATCGTGTTCCCGCTCTTTCTGGCGCTGCTCCTCGTGGCCCGCCTGCGCGGTGCGGGCCCAGGCCACCGGGAGGAGGGGCGCTAATGGCCCGGCCCGCTGCACTGCTTGCCTGCGTGCTGCTCATGGCATTGGCCGGGGGCTGCTGGGACCGGCAAGAAATCGAAAAGTCCGCCATCGCCGTCGCCATCGGCATCGACCGGGCCGATCCTCCCGACCGGTACAAAGTCACCCTCCAATTTGCGGTGCCGACCCACGTAGGCGACGGCGGCCAGGCCGGAAGGGAACCCGTAGCCACCAACTGGGTCGTCTCGTCCACGGGAAGTACCGTCTTCAACGCCGTGCGCAACATCGCCCACCAAGTGCCCCGTCAGGTGCGCCTGTTCAACTCCCGCCTGCTCGTGATCGGCGAGGAGCTGGCCCGGACCGAAGGAATCCACGACGTGATTGACTTCTTCGACAGCGACAACGAACCGCGGCGCCGGATGTGGGTGCTCGTGGCCAAGGACGCTAGCGCCGCGGACGTGTTACACACCTTCGTCCCGGGATCCATCCTGACGGTCGACGCCATCGACAACATCCTGAATATCGCGCCGCGCCGCACCGGAAGCGTCGTTGCCCACACGCTGCACGAGGTCAGCCAAATGCTCTCCGCGCCCGGGTGGAACCCGTACGTAAGCCCCATCGAAGTACTGATCGAAGACAATCAGGCGGCGGAACAGCTGCGGCTTCCCCAGGGCATCATTCCGACGCACCATCCTCGCCTCGGCGGTGCGGCGGTGTTCCGCGGGACGCATTTGGCCGGCTGGCTCGATGAACGTGAAGCCCGCGGCCTGCAGTTCGCCCGGGGGAAGGCCAAAGGCGGCATTTTGGTCATCGCGTGCGATCCGGACGGAAGGGAGGACATAAGCATCGAACTGCTTTCAGCGACAGGCAGCCTCCTGCCCGAGTTCAAAGACGGCCAGCTTTCCGCCAAAATCGAGGTGAAGGCTACCGGCAACTTCGTCGAGCTGTACTGCGAACCCCGGGCCCACGTAGATGTGTTGAACGAGCGCTTTGCCAAGGCCATCGAAGAGGAAATCCGGGCGGCCGTGGACGCGCTGCAGAACCGGTTCGCCGTCGACGCTTTGGGATTGGGACTGGCCGTGTACCAGCGCCTGCCCGAAGTATGGAAGCAAGTGGAGCAAGATTGGGACCGGGTCTTCGCTACGGTGCCCTTCGAAATCGACGTGAAGGCCCGCCTGCTGCGCCAAGGCCTCACCTCGAGCACGGTGGAAGTCCGCTAGGAGGGTGAGCGCATGAGCCTGCTCTTGATCGCCCTCGGTTTCGTGTGCATGGCCCTTTTCGACGTGCCCCGCCTCATCGAACAGCGGCAGTGGAAGGAGCTTACGGTCTATGGGGCCCTTTGGCTCGTGGCGGCCGTCTGGGCGACGCTGCACGCTCTCGACGTGCCCATGCCGATCATCGGTTCGTACATCACCATCGTGACGCGCGGCCTCGTTTCGCTGTTTACGGGAGGCGGACCGGACGGCGCGGGCCGCGAGGGGTAGCAAGGGCACCGACCACCGGCTCCGGGCGGTGCTCCCTCCGGCCCGGCCGCGCTCGCGCTCAAAACTCGAACGTCTCCCCTACTTCGAGCACCTGGACCCGGGTCGTGGGGCTCTGTTCGTTCAAGTGTTGGATGAACTCGTCGGCACTCTGGGCCAAGAGCGGGAACGTCTTGTAGTGGGTCGGCACGGCCACCTTCGCCCCCAGCATGCGCACGGCGTGGGCTGCGAGGAAGCCGTCCATCGTGAAGTGGCCGCCGATGGGCACTACCGCTACGTCGATGTCGAACAGCTGGCCCCACGTCGCCATGTTCGCATGCAGCCCCGTGTCGCCGGCGAAGTAGATCACCTTGCCGTCTTCCAAGGTCAAAATGTAGCCGGCCGGCGTACCCGTCTCGCTCGAATGGTACGCCTCGACCATCATCACCTTGACGCCGTCGAGATCCACGGTGCCTCCGATGTTCATGCCCGAACCGTTGGCGAGCGCCTTCTCCTGCGGCACCCCGGCCCCGACGTAGCGGGCCGTCGTCTCGGGCTGGGCGATGAGGGTCGCTCCCGTCTGCCGCACGACCCCCGGCGCGTCCGATGCGTGGTCGCCGTGATCGTGGGTCAGGAGCACGTAATCTGCGCGCCCCAAGTCTGCAATATTCAGGGCGGCCACCGGGTTGCCGCTCAGCCACGGGTCGACCAGGAAAACCTTCCCCTTCGACGTGGTGAGCTGCCAGGCCGCATGACCTAACCACCGCAGCTTGTTTGCCATGGGGATACCTCCTCTACCGTGTTCGTCTGTGCCCTAATACTTCCAGGAACCCGGCTTCTCCCCTGCTGCTGCTCCTCTGTTTCCCGGCGTGTGGGGTCGGGTTCGGGCGGGGTGGATGGAAAAAGATGGAATGCACCAGGGGCCGGGCGGGGCGGAGGCGAATGGACTTGCCATGATGCACGAGCTTCCGATCTTGAGCTTTCAAGTGGAACCGCAAGATGCCGGCCGCACGTACCGCACCGTCCTGCGCAGCCGCTACGGAATGTCGCGCACTTTGCTGCGCCGGCTGCAGAGAGGCGGTGCGCTGCACGTGGACGGACGAGCCCTTTCCGTAGACGATCCGGCCGCTCCGGGGGCCCGGGTCGACGTATTCGTTCCGTACGAGCCGACGCCTGTGCCGCCGGAGGACCTGCCCGTCGCCATCGTGCACGAGGACCGGCACATTCTGATCGCGAACAAGCCCCCGGGCATGCTCGTGCACCCTACCTCCATGGAGCCCACGGGATCGCTCACCGCCGCCTTAGTGCACCATCTGACCCGGACCGGAGAGACCCCGTTCGTAGGACCCGTGACACGGCTCGACAAAGGTACGTCGGGCCTTGTGCTGTGTGCGAAAAACCCGTACGCGCATTACAGATTGTCCCGCCAAATGGAGTCGGGCCTACTCGAGCGAGTGTATTTGGCGTTCGTCTGCGGCTGGTTGGAGGCGGACGCGGGCTCGATCGACGCGCCGGTTCGCCGGGTCGAAGGGACGCTGTCCCGGCGGGAGGTGGGCGGCGGCGGACAGCGGGCGGTGACCCATTACCGGGTGCTCGGCCGGTACCAGGGCCGCGGCGGCACGCGGGCGTCGCTCGTGCAAGTGCGGCTGGAAACGGGACGCACCCACCAAATTCGGGTGCACTTTGCGCACGTGGGACATCCCTTGCTCGGAGACGGCGTGTACGGAGCCCCGCGGGAGGGCCCGGAGCTGGAGCGCCCGGCCCTCCACGGGAGCGAACTGCGTTTTTTGCATCCCGTGGACGGACGGGCGCTGCATTTCACCGCCCCGCTGCCCGGTGACATGCAGGACGTTCTGGCCCAGATGCGGGCGGTTACCGCGTGAAGGATGGGGACTGCCTGGCGCGCCGTGCGTTGTCGTACGGACCGTTCCGTGGCGCGCCCGCCCTACTCAGTTCCCTCCCGTCTCCGGCCCCGTATGCGGCCCCGCCTGGACGTCCCCTGCCTCCTGCCCCGGTCCCGATTCGCCTCAGACGTGATCGAGGAGCGGGATGTGCACGGGAACGGGCAAGAGGCGCGCGAAGGGTCCGAGCTCGCCGCAGAATTCGCCCGGCGCGCCGAACACGAGGCGGGTCAGCCGGCGCAGCTCGATTTCCACGTACGGTTCCACCTGGCGTCCGGGTGCGACGTGCAGCTTCTCGCCGTTCCAGGCCACCGAAACGGCCGAGCACTCGTCCTGCCACCGGGCGCCGACGGCAAGCTCGAACGGCGCGACGTCCCGGGCGCGCTGCTCCAGAAGGGGCGCGGCCGCCTCCATGAACTTGGGCCAGTCGATGATGCGGAACATGCCCTGGGGCTCGACGGACCACATATGCGCGACGCGCTGCAAACGGGCAAGGCGCTCGCTCGGTTCGGCCTCCACGGTGACGGTAGCGCTGGAGCCGAACGTGACGTCCATGACGCCCAGGACCAGCCCGGGCTCCCTTCCCGTAGGCGACGCAAGCTCAATGATTTGGGGGTTGCCGCCGCCCACGCCCCGGACGATGGCGTAGCCGTCGTGGCCGAGGAAGCCCCGGATATTGGGCCGCCGCAGCCTGTAGGGGAAACGGGGCCGGTCCGTCCGGACTGGAAGCTGCTTGTACAAGGCTTCGATCCGGCCGGCCACTTCCGGGTCGGAAAGGTCCACTTCCTCCACCGGCGCCGGCGCAACGTCCCTCATGGTGCGGCGGTTCAGTTCGAGGCGCAGCTCCAGCCCGGCGCGGGCGTAGCCGAAGTGGCCGTAACGCTGCGTATCGCCCCACAGCACCGAGACGGGCCAGCCCCATTCGGCCATGCGCTGGATGGACCTTTCCAGAAGCTGCGACATGTAACCCTGGCCCCGGGCCTCGGGTGCGGTCGCGACGTTCCCGATGCCGCCGCAGGGAATCCGCACGGGACCTGCAACAAGCTCCATCGGAAAGGTACCGACGTGGCAGAGGAGTTTGTCGCCGTCGGCGATGACCAGACCCGATTCGAAAAGCCCGGGCTCGTCTCCGTACAGGTCGGGCTGGTGCTTGCGGAACCAATTGATGCAATGGCCGAAGCTGCGGTCGAGCAAGCGGTGGAGCGCAGCGTCGTCGGCAGGGCGCAGGGTGCGGATTTCCGGCATAGTGCATCCTCCAATCAAAGTCGTCCATGGCGCGCCCGCGTGTGCGGGGCCTCGGGCGGCGTGCTCGCAAGGGGACGTGCTGGTTTCCCACGTCCACATACCGCCCCTCCTATTCGCCGGGGCGCGGCCGATCCCTGCGTGAGCCGGTGCCAAGGGACTCCACGGCACGCAATTCGACACAGAAACTAGATTCATTTTGCTCTATGCGTGATGTAAAATGTTGCAAGAGCTACCGAGGGAGGTCGGCCGGATGTCGCGACGACTCTACCGTTCGCACGATCGGATGCTGGGGGGCGTAGCAGCCGGGATAGCCGAATACTTCGGACTGGACCCGACGCTCGTCCGCCTGGTCTGGGCCCTGTTCGCCTTGGGCGGGGTTGGAATTCTCTTTTATTTTGCGTGTTGGATCATCATCCCCCCGGCGCCCTATGCACGCCCGTGAGGGATCGTTCTCGTACTGCCTTCCCGGGTTCGTGAGGCCGCCCGCGGGGTGCGGCAGCTGCAGGCGGTCCGAGGCCGGTGCACCCGCGCCGCGTCCCGCCCGCACCGGCCTACCTACTCCCGCACGAACAAGCCGATCCCGTCGGGCACGTAGCGCTGGTTGCCGTCCGAGGGCACGTTAATGGTCACCGGCCGGTTCGCATCGAAGTCCCAGGCCACAAGGGTCGACGAGCCGCCGCCGTCCAAGTTGATGGCCCAGTGCGCGTCGATGTGCAGGAAGTAGTTCGCCATATCCAGGTAGGTCATGCCGACGCTGGCCAGGGAGCGCCCGTCGACGAGCAGCCAGTACAGCTTCGTACGGTCCTCGGATATTCCTACGGCCGTGCGCGGGTGCCGGTCGCCGTTCGTATGTACCTGGGCGTCGCCGTACGTGCCGTCTCGCAGCAGGATCACGCCGCCCGACACCGCTGCGTACATGTCGCGCCAGTCGTCGAGGCCGCCGCCCTCGATCCGTCCGAGCAGCCGGTACACGACCTCAACCTCGTTACCGACGGCGAAATTTTCCTTCAGCCACGTTCCGTTGGCACCCGAAGCCCACAGCACGAAGGTTCCCTTCTGCGGCTGGATGCCCGGCTGCATCTCGCGCACTTCGGTCACGACGCCGCGCAAAATCCGGTCGTACCCGCCGGGGCTCGGATCGTCCTCCTCTGCCGTTTCGGCCACGACGAGCTCCACTCCGCTGGGAAGCATCGAGCCCGGCGTCCGCAGCACCGGCCAGCGATACAGCCCGATGCCCATCCCCATATCCCGCTCGTTCATGCCGGCGAGAGCACGCGCCGCCCCGGTTTCCGCATTCCGCACCGTCCCGAGCCACATCCAGCTGCCGATATAGGGCGTGCCGTCCGCGGTAAAGGCCACGCCGTTTACTTCGCCCGACTTAAGGAGCTTACCCGACTGCATCACCAGACCGCTCGGAAACTGGGTATCGCGGATGTCGAAGAAGGCCGCGTTGATGCCCATGACCGCGCCCGCCTGCTGCACCATGGCACCGATCTGATCTCGAGGCCAGCGGGCGGATTCGCTCACCGGCTGCCCTCCGACCAAAGCGTCCAGAACAAGCTCGGGCCGGGTCACGTCGATCTCCACCAAGTACATATTGATGGGACCGGCAGGGAGCTGGCCCCGGAGCGTTACAACCCACACGCCCGGAATCCACTCCACGACCTGGGCCTCTTCGTGTTCGAGAAAGCCCAGCCAAGGCAGGCCGTAATCGGGCACCACCGGCCAGACGCTCACTTGCTCCGGCGGCGTCAAGTAGTGGCCGGGCAGGACGACCGGCTCAAGCACCAGCTCGTAGCCTTCCCCCTCGGCGACCTCGGGCACCGCCACGCTTCCCGCCAGCTCCAGCCGGACCTCGCCGTTCGGCTCCACCACCCGCACGTCGATGAACACCGGGCCGCCGGCTGGCTCCCGCTGCGTCCGGCCCCTGCGCCCGTCGCCGTCCCAGACGAACGTGTGCCGGTAAAGCTGTCCCTCCACGCCGACGAGCAAAGGCTCCAGCGGCCCGTCGGTCGCAATCTCGAGCGTGGCCGTCACCTGCACATCGCCCGCGCCGCGCACCCGCGCGTCCGCCAGCGCCACGTCGACTACGCCCACGGTGAGCGGCCGCTCGTCGAGGATCCAGCTCTCGCCGTTCAGCACATACTCAAGGACCGCCTCGTACGTGCCCCCTACAAGGCCTGCCACTTGGACCGGCGTGTACTCCTCTTCCCCTACGCCCGCCACGGTGAGGGCCGTGGTGCCCGAGGAGTCCACGAACCGGACCCGCAGCGAGCCCGGCATCTGATCCCAAGGGATGCTGGCCGAGATCACGGTCTCCAGCCGCCGGTCGAGCCTCTGCGCCGTGGTGAAGGAGACGTGGGGCTGCTCCCGCTGCATGACCCACCAGGAAAGACGGGCCGGCAAAACGCGCTCTTCCACCGCGAAGCCCGTGATCGCCGCGATGGCTTCGCTCGCAGGTTCCCCGGCCGCCGCCACCCCCGCCGCAGGATACAGCACACCCTCGTACGGCTGAAGCTGCAAGTTGCGGGCGATCACGTATTGGTCGAGGGTCAGATCGAAGACGGTGACCGCGGCGACGCCCGTTCCCGGATCGTAGCCTAGCGCCACCTCATAGTCGTGATCCCAGCGCAACGGAGCGGTGTGCAGGGGAATAATGACGGAACCTGCCGTAAACCCGGAGCCAGCCTGCCCTGCGAGCCGTCCGGTGAAAAGTCCGCTGTCCGAATGCAGGTGCACCCCCCACATGGGACCGAGCCAGCCCGACCCGACCTGCGAGAGCGACACGGCCAGAACCGACGGTGTGCCGCCCGGCTCGCCGGCAAAGCCCGCCAGCCACACGCCTTGGTTCGACCGGGCGATCTGGGATCCCAAGGCCACGCGGGTGCGTACCGTGACCGGACCCGTGTAGCCTTCGTCGGAGGCGACCAGCTGCAAGACGGTATGCGTGTCCGAGGCAAGGCCCGGTGCGGGACTCAGGGCTACCCCGAAGAGCAGGACGAAGGCGAGGACAAAGGCGACACGACGGACAGGCCAACCGGATGTGCGCATGGGATTCCTCCTGGGGTGGAAGTTCTCGTGTTGTAGCGTGGACCCTCAACATTCTGTGTATTTCCCCACCTTGGGCGTGAGTCCTTCTTCCTAGCGGGCAGCAGGCCTCCCCGCGATGACGCCCCAACAGAACAAAAAACAGAACGAAAAAAGGAGCCGCCATCTCGACGGCTCCCGTCCGCTTTACCCGCCCGCGGCCTTGTCCGACGCATCCTCCCCGACGAACTGGTCGAACGTGTCGGGAATCGAAAGCCACTTGATCGCACTAGGCGGCCAGTAGGAAAACAGCGCCCGGCCGACGATCAGATTGTACGGCACCTGGCCTACGGGCGGGTGGCGGCTGTCCAGGCTGTTGTTCCGGTTGTCGCCCATCACAAATACGTGGTCCGGCCGGACGGTGACCTTCGGCATGTTGTCCCGGGGCGGCTCCTTGATGTAGGGCTCGTCCAAGGGCACGTCGTTGAGATACACTACGCCGTTGCGGATCTCGACCGTGTCGCCCGGAATGCCGATCACGCGCTTTACGAACCGGGACCTAGGGTCTTGAGGAAACCTGAAGACGATAATCTCGCCCCGCTTCGGCTCGATGAACCGGTAGCTGAGCTTGTCGACCATCAGCCGCTCCCGGTCGTGCAGGGTGTTCTCCATCGATACTCCGTCCACCAGGTGCGATTGGGCGATAAAGACGATGATGACCGCAGCCAAAATCGCCGCCTGGAGGAACGCCTTCGCATACTCCAGCACGATCTCCAGGGCTTTCGACTTCGCTTCAGGACTCAAATGGTCGGCACTCCTTTGGGCTGCACGTGGGTCGCTGCATACCTTCCAAACTATAGACAACACTTGAATTGTAGCCCTTCTCGCAGCACCGTGTCAAGGAGCCGAGCAGTACACCCGGGCCAGCGTACGCCGCCTTTCGCCGGGCGCCGGGCAGGAGTCGGGCTGCGGCGAAGGGAAGGTTCTACGGGGACGGGATGCACAGCACACGAGAGCAGACGCGAAAGACAGGAGGCGTGCACCATGTGCGGCCGCTACAGTTTGACCGAGGCGCTCGACGTCATCGTGCAGCATTTTCTCATCCAACACGTAGGTCCCGAGGTGGCTGCAGGGTACCGTCCCAGCTACAACGTGGCGCCGTCGCAAGATGTGCTGGTCATCGGCCTGCGCCTGGGAGCCCGGGCCGCCGCGCTGCACCGCTGGGGCCTCATTCCGGGCTGGGCCAAGGATCCGAGCATCGGCTACAAAATGATCAACGCCCGGGCCGAGACGGTGCACGAACGCCCTGCGTACCGCGGCCCCTTCCGGAGCCGCCGCTGCCTCATTCCTGCCGACGGCCTGTATGAATGGAAGCGGGAGGGCAAACGCAAGCAGCCGTACCGGTTCCTGATGAAAGATGAAAAGCCCTTCGCCTTTGCCGGGCTTTGGGATGAATGGCGCGGTCCGGACGGTCAGACAATCCGTTCTTGCACCATCATCACCACCGAGCCGAACGAGCTGCTCGCCACCGTCCACGACCGCATGCCCGTCATTTTGCCGCCCGATGCGTACGACGAGTGGCTCGATCCCCGCACGAAGCCGGACCGCCTGCGTGCGCTGCTCGTCCCCTACCCGGCCGAGCAGATGAAGGGCTATCCCGTCTCGCCCCGGGTGAACTCGCCGGCCAACAACGATCCCGAGCTCATTTTGCCCATCGCCTAGTCCCTGGAGTCTGCACCAATTCGCCTACTCCCTCATACGCTTTATCGATCCCGAGCCGTGCCCAGGGTGCGGCCGGGCGAAAACTCGACGGACCCTGCGCTTCCCGCCCGTCCGTTATGTAAAGCCACGCTTTTTATGATGGGAGAGGACCGAATTTGGCACGCAAAAGGAGAAGATCAGAGCCGCGCCAGACCGTAGTGATCCGGAGCCGGTGGAAGCGGAACGGCAGGTCGATCGTGCGGCAGCGACCCGATTCTGCGCCGCACCCCGAAAGCGCCCTGCAGCTTCTCCGCGACCACGGACTCGTGACGAAGGGCGAGTTCCCAGACAAGGCTGCATTTTACCGCAGGCTCGGGTACCCCCGCCATGCACCGGTGCTGCCGCCCCGGAGCGATGCGGCGCAGATTCTCACCACCGGATCGGCCGTGGCCTACGTAGTGCAATCCGGCGACACGCTGGCCTCCATCGCCCGCACTTTCCAGCTTTCCGAACAGACGCTTCTGCTCGCCAACCCGGAGATCGGCACGGGAGAGCGGCTAGCTGCGGGACAGGTCATCCGCATTCCCACGAGCGAGCCGGCCTTCCCCAGCGAACCCCGCACCCTGATCCCGTACGTCGCGCAAGCCGGGCAGAGCCTGTCGACCATCGCCTCGATGTTCGGGGTAAGTCTCGAAGAGCTGATCCGTGTCAATCCCCAGCTCGGCACGGCGCAGGACATTTTCGTGGGCCAAATCGTGTGGGTGCCCACCGTGCCCGACGCCCCCGCCAGCAGACTGCCGGCCATCCTGTTCATGGCCCAGCCGGGCGACACCTTGGGCGACATCGGACTGCGCTTCGACGTGACGCTGGAAGAGATGGTCGCCGCCAACCCGCAGATGCACGATCCCGACCTGCTCTATCCGGGCGAAATCGTGGTCGTGCCCGTAAGCGGCGTGCCGGCCGAGCCCATCTACCGCAGGCGCCGCTACGTGGTGCAGCCCGGCGACAACCTGCTCGACATCGCCACCCGCTTCATGGTGAGCATCCCGGCCCTGGAGCAAGCGAACCCCATCCCGCTGGCCATTCCGGGTCTGACCCTGGTCATTCCCCGGGGCGTGGCCATCCCCGCGCCGCCCGAGGCTCCACCCGGTGCCCGTCCGTGCCGGCCAGCGCCCTTCGGCCGCCGCCTCGAGCTGGGCGATGACGATTCGGCCTTCGTCCCGTTCGGCCACGACTTCCGCTTCCGCTTCTACGGCCAGGGCTATCAGGGGCTGTTCGTGAACTCGAACGGCAGCGTCACGTTCGGCGAGGGCGATCCGACCTTCATCGCCTCGGTGGACCAGTTTCTGGAAGGCCCGCCCCGCATCGCGCCTTTCTGGACCGATCTGAATCCACCGGCCGGCGTGGCGGGCTCGGGCGTGTACGTCGATGTGGTGCGCAGCCCCAATCCCGAAGAAGCCCGGGTGACGCTCACCTGGGACCGGGTGCCGTACTTTTTCACCGAGGCCGCCAACACCGTGCAGCTGAGCCTCTATGCCGACGGCTGGATCCAGGTGTGCTATTTCCACGTGGCCGATCCCCCCGACGCCCGGCGCATTTTGACCGGCGTCGCCCGGGGCCTGGGCGAGCCGGAGTCGAACATCTTTCGCTACGACGGCCACGGGAACCCGAGGCGCACGGGAAATCCCTTGGAACCCACGCCGGCGGGCAATTTGAGCGGACGGGTGATCTGGTTCCGGTACGAGCCGGAGCGGGGCAACTACGCACTGGGCTTCGGAGAATGAAACGTGATAAACCTGGGCCCGGTCGCACGGCGGCTGGGCCAAGGTACTTGGAATGGAACCGCGGGCGTCCCCTGACCCTCCGGACGCGGTTTACATGTCGCTGCGCAATATGAGCCGGCCGACGGTGGCGAGGGCGTCGAGCGTGGCCCGGCACCTACGCTTCGATATACTGAAGCATCTCGCCGGGTCCTACGGGCCGGCCATCCTTCGTCACCCGCATGTTGTCGGTGGAAACGTCGTCGATGATAACGAGCTTTCCGTCTACCAAGCCGCATTCGAATTTGATGTCCAGAAGGTCCAGGCCCTTGGCGGCGAGGTCGGCCCGAATGGTCTCGGCCGCCCGGCGCACCAGAGCCTTGGCCTCCTGCACCTGCTCCAAGGAAAGAATGCCGAGGGCCGCGATCGCCTGGTCGACAATCAACGGATCGCCCCGCTCGTCGTCTTTCAGCGTGATCTCGACGAGGCCGCCCAGGTCGGCTCCTTCCTTTATATAACGGCCGTAGCGACGCACGAAGCTGCCGTACGCCTTGAACCGGACGATGAACTCGAGGCCGAGCCACGTCGCTTTATGTGCCGTGAGCGCCCGTTCGCCCAGGTCGATGGCGATGTAATGCGTCGGGACTTGGTGCCCGGCGAGGAGCTGGAAGAAGTAGCGGGACTGTTTCAGCGCGGCCAGGCCCTTGCCCTCCACCTTCCCTACTACTTCGTTGCCGCCGGGGTCGATGGCGCCAGCGGTGCCGGTGACGTCGTCCTTGAAAATGATGCGCACCTTGCCCTCGCCCAGGTCGTAAATGGTCTTGGTCTTGCCGTCGTGGATCAGCTGCATCGGCTCGTTCACTCCTGTGGCTTCCGGATGAGCGGACGGGCACGGGTTCCGTGAAGCGAAGGCCCGTCCGTTTCGTTATGGGTTTTGTTCAGCGCCCGCGGCCTATTCCCCTTTGGGTTCGACGCTTTGCACCGCCTTTTCTACAGCTTGCCGCAGCGTGCCCTCAAGATCGATCCGCGCGGCGCTCACCCGCTCGGCGCCGTGGAATGCAGCGAACAGGCTGAGCTCCTCCGTGAACGCCGCCAGGAACGCGTCGTCGGGGGTGAAGCTTTCTTCAAACCCGATGCGGCGCAGCTCGAGGTGGCGCTGCTTGCGGTGGAGTTTCGGGTCGATGCGCCCGACGAGCCGGTCCCCGTACAAGATGGGCATGGCGTAGTAACCGAAGGCACGCTTCGTTTCGGGGATGTACACTTCCCACGTATAGCTGAAGTGGAAAAGATCCTGGACCCGCTCACGCCGCCAAAGGAGCTGGTCTAAGGGCGCGATGAACCGGACCTCGGGGCGGACCTGCCAGTTTGGGGCCTCTGCGAGCAGCGCGGCGAACTCGGGGACGGCGTAGTACTTGCGGCGCACTCCTTCGATGCGGACCGGGACGAGCCTGCCTTCCTCGCACAGGCGCTCAACGGCGGCCCGGCGCTCCGCGGCCGGCCACTTCTGCCAGCCGAAGCGGAAATCTCCCGTGTCGGCGATGCCGAAGGCGCGCAGGTACCGTTCGAGGAGCATGGCACGCCAGGGCTGGTTCGTGTCGGGATGGACTTCGGGCGTAGACCAGGGACGCAGCGGGGCATCGGCGGCCGGAGCGGCGGGTACGTGGACGAGCTGCTGGCGGATGCTGGGCGGCAGGTGGCGTTCTGTAAGCGTGTACAGCTTGTCGTTGCCCCGGCGGCCCGAGACCATGATCTGCCCGCCCAGCCAAAGAAGGTCGATGGCCCGGCCGGACGCTTTGGACGAGACGTCGTCGGGATTGTAGCCGATGCCCATAAGGCGTGGGCCGTCGCTTCCTACCTCCCGGGGACTGAAGGCGTCGACCCGAGCTGCGTAAGCCAGCACCTCGTCCATGGACCGGCGCAGCACGTCGCCGGCCGTTTCGCTGTTCGCCCGCGCCTGGAGCATGATGGGCCAGAAATCCGGAAAGCTTTCGATGGGCAGAATGCAGCGGGCGTTGGCCAGGTACTCAAGGGCTTGGCCTTGCCGGAACAGTTCGTCCAAGTGGTCGGGACGGTAGCCGCCGACGCGGTTGTACAGGACCAGGTGGTGGTTGCGTTCCACGGCGCTGATGGGGTCGACTTGGACTGCTTCGAGGCGGAGCAGGGCCGCGTGGACGCCGGGGGTGCCGGCAAGGGTGCTGCGCCAGGGAGCGGCGGAGGTGGTGCGAAGCAGGCCGTAGTAGGCGAGGAGCGCGCGGGCGGCGGATTGTGGGGAAACTTGGAGTTCGGGTAGCATGGCGGAGACCTCCGTTCAACAATATGGCCGGATTGCGAACTTATGTTCGCTACTGGCATCTCGATTCCTTCCCTGCATCCGCACATTTGCGTAAGTCAACCCTAAAGGTCTTGGGCAAACCGTTCGATAGAAGTAGTGAACCATCTCAGGGCAGCGGTGGACCCCTTCTTAGTTGAGGATCTTCCAGGGAGGTGGTGCCGGCCTAGGGTGCACTGACAAACCAAGGCGACACGGACGTACGAAACAAACACGGTACGGT
>LSQX01178768.1_pt1 | contig 32235 bp, 31 predicted proteins | sample 654561 | NCBI WGS metagenome assembly LSQX01 (sample SAMN04489861, study PRJNA283612) | anaerobic digester metagenome | isolation source: 4 biogas reactors fed with cattle manure at either 37C or 55C with and... | place: Denmark: Kongens Lyngby | collected 2014 | reverse complement strand
ATTTTATGTTTGAAATTATTTTCAAGTGAATAGATAGAAGTAAAATATGCTGGTACTCGTTCAACATAATAAACTTGACCATCATAATCATTACGCTCATTTTGATTGGATTGGATTAATCTTCTAATCTGGTTGCTTAAAAACTGATTGAATTGACCATCTTTATACAACCGCTTAGGTATTAATATAATAGGCATCTGTATATGCTCTTCTTGAATCAACTCAAGAGGGATGAACCGTTGTGCAAATACATGATTTACGATATCAATGGTTACTGGTGGAGTTGGTCGTTTCTTAAACCAAGTTATTTCTGAACTGAATATGTTAGGTTCAAGACAATACTTTTCTTCTTTATCAAAACTCTTCTTTAATGATTCATTGAACTCAAATTGTTGTGAGAGATCCACATTAAGATTAAAAGCAGTTATATACGATGCTCTGGAGAGCTGATCAGAATGTAATACAAGTTGCTTGTAATTAATGACGGAATTAATCGTATCATTATACAAAGGTAAATAAGTTAAAACCACAAGTACGATTAGAAAAAACTTTACAACCAACGCAATATGAAATAAACTAAACCCTATTTCCTTTAGTTTGAGTTGTGTTGAAACATGTAACTTTCGTAAATACAAAGTAATGATGATATAGCTAATTATTAGTGCAATAACTACCGATAATAGTAACAGTACTTGTATTTGATAAAACAGTATATTGTAAGATTTTATACTTCGAACAATAAATACATCAAATATTAGGCAGCCAATGACAAAAGAAATAATTAAAGACAGTGCATATTTTCCATATAGTTTAAATGCAATATCCTTATCAACATACCCGTGCAGCTTTAAAACTGAAATATATCTTCGCTGTTTTTGAATAATCAAAAGCATAACAAATAAAACCATTAAAATAATAAATAAGGAGGTAATTAATATTTTTCTACCAAACACTTCACGCCAGTCAAATCCCATTCGCTCACTAGTTTCAGGTAAAAAATCATCAATTATAATTCGGATACCATCAAATGATTCATTGACTTCTTGAACATAGTTTTCAATATCATCTTGATCTCCAAAAACCGAAACTGACCACGAAAGTGAAATATCGCTATTCTTTAGTGCATCAAAAGAATAGTATCGGATATCACCTAATGCATGCCAAAAGTTACCAATAGTGTATATCTTTCCATACGCACCTTCATTTAAAGTATCAACACTAAGGTTTTTATCTTTAAGATCAATTGGGACATCACTAGTTCTTGTTAAATGGCCAATGTTTGTTTGTAGGATTAAATCATTATCCCCATAAAAATAAAATGATTGTTGAACATCACCAATATAACCAGATTCTAAAAGGATTGGATAGTCATCCGCAACATCGATTAACATGTCAATCAATGCATCACGATCAACTTCATCAGCATTGCTTATTATTAATTTGGTTTTAGAATCTTGATCTGTGTAATTTCTAAAATCTGCCATTTTATATACAAAATAGCCATTTACTCCTAATGCAATAATATAAGACAACACCAAACCTAAAACAATCATTAATAATTGTGTTGTTCTTTTCACAGTGAATTTACCTCAACTATCGTATTTTAACAATAAATTTAATTCCCCTTATTCAACCAGCCATTTAATGACTGATGACTATGGTCCTGCCAAGATGTATTTTCTTTAAATTGATAAATATACGAATAGGCTTGGTATGAATCATACTCATAAGGCGGAATCCCTGCATATTCTAAAAGAGTTCTTGATGCAACATAAAAACTTTCTCCATAATAATCTTGAGCAGTTGCAGTAGTTGTGTGTTTCCAATTAACACCTGAACTAACTTGTCCCCTTGTTTCTATACGATATTGATAGTATGTTGTTCCTGCATCTGCACTAACATTTTCAATCAATAGCATTGTGATTAATAATAAACTAAATAATAATACAATTTTCTTTAAATTCATTTTTTTTATTGGATGGTGACATATTAAGTAAACCTTTTCACCATATTCTCCCTTCAGTATCAATGATTTGTACAATAATCTACATTAAATTTCTTGGAATTCTAAAGACTAATAGTTGGTCAAAACAACACAATCTTTAAGCTAGCTTGCTATTATATTCTTTTAAGAGACCCCCTTTCCCTAAATTAATTATGACTTTACTTCTTATTTTTTTATACACTTCTCAATAAAATAATAGCAAACTTATAACATGTTATCAATCTAAGTTGCAGAACAGTTAAATCTGTCTCACTAGTCTCGGTAGTCTCAAAAACTACCGTTTAGTCTCAAATATATGCTATTTATCTCATATTCATGAATCTTTTATTTTTGAGTGATGTTAAAAAAGAAATCAATATTACATCAAAATATGAGATAATCCACTGTTTAGAAGGTTTTATAGCCTAAAATCTACTCATATTCAATCGTTGCTGGTGGTTTGTTTGTAACATCATACACGACACGGTTGACATTACTTAATGATTTAGTAATTTCTAGTGCAACCTTTTTTAGCACGCGCACAGGAAGTTCAACTACTTCCCCATCCAACCCATCAACGGATTGAATTGCCCGTAGAGCGACAGTATAAGCGTAGCTCCGTTTACCATCACGAACTCCTACACTTTTAATATTAGTGCACACAGTAAAAGACTGCCAAATAAGATGTGTTAAATTTTCCTCTTTTAAAATACGATGATAAATTGTATCACTTTTTTGAACAATCTCAATTTTTTCTTGGGTTACTTCACCAATAATCCGAATCGCTAAACCCGGGCCAGGAAATGGTTGGCGCTTGATTATCGTTTCATTCAACTTCAACAACAATCCAATGTGCCGAACTTCGTCTTTAAAAAGTAGCGCAAAAGGTTCAATAAGCTGCAGTTGCATATGTTGTGGTAAACCACCAACATTGTGATGACTCTTCACTAAATCTGCACCCTCTTTTCCTGATTCCAGGATATCTGTGTATAAAGTTCCTTGAGCTAGGAATGCAACATCATCATAACTTTGAGCTTCCTGTTCAAAAATCTTTATGAAAGTTTCACCAATAATTTTACGTTTCATTTCTGGATCGGTAACATCTTTAAGTTTACTTAAAAATTTAGTTTTGGCATCCACAACTTTCAAGTTCAGCTGATGTTCTTCTTGAAAGATTTGCTTAACTTGTTTCGCTTCTTGTTCACGCAACAAACCGTGATCAATAAAGATGCAAATCAGTTGTTGATCAATTGCTTTCGCTAACAACAGGGCTAAAACGGAACTATCCACACCACCGGATAATCCTAAAATCACTTGTTTGTCTTGAACTTGTTCTTTGATTGCATGCACCTGTTGCTCAACAAATGTGTTTAAATTCCATAACTTGGTAATTTGACATGTCTTAAACAAAAAGTTTTTTAATTGCTCATCACTTACAATTTCATCTTCAACAACCACAACATTTGAACCATGATTATGTATGTTTTTATAATTTTTATTAACTAAAACAGGAATGTTGTGCTTTTGAAGTTCGAACAGCAAATGTTCATCATCTTTATAATCGCTTGTTTCTGTATAAGCTAAAATAACGCCTTGAACAAGGGGTGATTCTAAAAGACGGTTAAGTGCACCTTCAACATTTAAGAGCTCACTAAAGACATGCAAGCGACGAATGCGACGTGTTAAATCAATGGATACTAAATGATCACCACGAATAACCCAAACTGTATCAACCATTGTAATTAGGGGCCTCCTTAATTCGAATTAAATCATGCGGATGTGATTCAATCAAGCCATTGCCACTAATCTTCACAAATTGTGCTTCTTCTTGCAGAGCTTTGATAGTGGCGCAGCCACAATAGCCCATTCCAGAACGCAAACCACCCATCATTTGATAAACCACATCATCAAGTGAGCCCTTGTAGGGAACAATGCCTTCAATCCCCTCAGGTACTAATTTTTTTAATTCTTGTACACCACCCTGAAAATAGCGATCGCTAGATCCTTTTTTCATAGCAGTTAAAGAACCCATACCAACATAGGCCTTCACAAGTTTGCCATCCATCTTAAAGGTTTCCCCAGGCGACTCGCTTGTCCCCGCAAACAAGTTACCCAACATCACCACATCCGCTCCGGCTGCTAAGGCTTTAACAATGTCACCAGATTGTTTAATCCCACCATCAGCAATCACACCCACGCCATGGGTTTTCGCTACCTTCACAACGTCGATAATGGCACTAATTTGTGGCACACCAACCCCTGCAATCACACGTGTCGTGCATATTGAACCAGGTCCAACGCCAACCTTTAAAACATTGGCACCTGCAGTTATTAAATCAAGCGCTGCTTGTGCGGTAACAATGTTACCCCCCACAATATCTAAATCTGGGAATGCTTGTCTTACTTTTTTAATCGTTTCAATCACACCCTGAGAATGACCATGCGCGCTATCAATGACAATCGCATCCACATGCGCTTTTACAAGGGCATACACACGTGATAAAGTATCATCATTAACACCAACCGCCGCACCGACAAGCAAACGGTTTTGATCATCCACTGCCGGTGATTGATAACTGGTTGCAATCGGTGCATTTTTAACGGCACTGACCATCACCGCTTGATCCGCGATGCTCATGTTTTTATGAATGAAGCCTAAACCGCCCAAGCAGGCTAACTTAATCGCTAATTCACTTTCGGTAATGGTGTCCATTGCCGCGGATGTGATCGGAATCGCCAATTTTAGATGTTGCGTTAACGTAACATTCAAATTAACTTGAGCTGGTACAACACTGGAATATGATGGTACCAATAACAGGTCATCAAAAGTGTATGCTTCTTGTAAAATTTTCATGGTTCCTCCTTAATAAAAAAGCGGATGCCCCGCTTTTTAAATTATAAGATAAAATGCAATAAGAAGATGGGCAGCAAGACCCAAACAATCGGATGAATGTCTTTTGTACGATTGGATGCAATTGAAACCACAACGTAAGTCACAAAGCCAACCGCAATCCCATCAGAAATTGAATAAGCAAAGACCATGGATATAATCGCCATAAAACCACTTGCCGCATAGACAAAGTCATTCCAATCAATTCCACCAAGTTGTTGTGCCATTAAAATCCCAACCACAATTAGAGCTGGCGCTGTCACAACATCCGTAATCATGGATAGAAGTGGCGCAAAGAATATAGATAAAATAAATAAAACACCAGTTGTAATTGCGGTTAGACCTGTGCGACCTCCAACTTCAACACCACTTGCTGATTCAATGTAAGATGTCACCGTTGAAGTCCCAAGTGCTGCACCCACCACGGTGCCCACCGCATCGGCAATAAAAGCATTCTCAACTTTATCAAGGTTTCCTTCTTCATCAACCAGATTTGTACGGTTGGCGACCGCGACTAAGGTACCGGCGGTATCAAAGAAGTCAACAAATAAGAATGTGAAAATAATTAAAAACACTCTGGGATGTGCAAACAATTCACTGAATCCACGTGTAAATGCAAACACAGCGGATGTATCAAATTGTGTTGAAACAACAGCGGTTGGCAAGGTAGGCATACCTTCGATTCCAAATGATCCCGCAACAATACCAACAATTGCAGTAATCATCATCCCAACAAACACTGAGGCTTTAACTTTAAATGCTAACAAACCCATTGTTAATAAAACACCAAAGAGCGCTAACAACACGCCTGGCTGGGTAAAACTAGAAAAACCAACTAACGTTGCTTCATCAGCAATCACAATTCCAGCATTTTGGAAACCAATAAAAGCAATAAAGAATCCAATACCTGCTCCAATTGCTAATTTAAGTTGTTTAGGAATCGCATAAATAACCATTTTCCGAATCCCACTGAATGAAACAACAATAAATAACAAACCAGAAATAAACACAGATGCAAGCGCAGCTTCCCAACTTAAACCAAAGTGGAAAACAACCGTAAATGTAAAAAAGGCATTAAGCCCCATGCCTGGAGCTAAAGCAACTGGGTAGTTTGCTAGTAACCCCATTAATATTGATGCAACGGCTGCTGAGATTGCGGTTGCAAGGAATGCTGCCTCAAATGGTACGCCACCTAAAGACAGAATTCCAGGATTGACCCCTAAGATATAGGCCATGGTCAGAAACGTTGTTAAACCAGCTAATAGTTCTGTTCTAACATTCGTTCCCTTTTTACTAAGCTGAAATAAGTTTTCGAACATACAGTTCCCCTTTCATTGTGCTAAACCCTACAAATGAAAAAACTTCCATCCTTCGCGATAGAAGCACAATAAAAGTGTTTCCATCGTAGTCCGGCAATTTACGGTTACCGGGTAGAGACTCTTGCGCCATATCCGCAAGGATATACGGTGTTTAGCATGTAGATATTTTAACATACTACACAAAAATTGTCGATAGAATTTTCACAAAATCATATAAAAAACATCGCAGCTACCATATTATGCTCGATGTTTATTTTTTTAAACAACAATTGTATTTAATCAAAAGAAAAAGCATGATTCATGCTTATTCACTGATTGCCCATTGCGGTATGTCACTGTTTCTACGAATCAGGACTGACTTTTGAAAGTCTGTTTGATTTAGAAATCGTAAGATCTCTTCTTCTTCTTGGGGACTACAACCTACCAATAACTTAACATCAATTTCCTTTTTTAAGATATCAGCCGCAACCACCAAGGTTGTCACCATGTAATCGCTCATGGTCCCTTTATAAACGGCAATTCCTTCACCAGCCAAATTTTGAGTATCCTCCAGATAACCATAATCAACCGGATATACTAAATTGTGATACTTTGGATGGGTTGACCCTTTCTCACGTGATATTACCAATTGATTTGAGAAGTAGAGGGTATCAATTTTTTGCCAAAAATAAGCGTTGTTTTCAAAATTTGTCATAATTCACCTTCTTGCCTTTCATTATAATGCAAGACATGCATAATGTAAACAATGCACGCTCTTTCAAAATTATTCATTTGTTTTCAGTAGCCAACTAGTTTACATTCAACGATACTTTGATAAGATTTCAATCCAATAACCATCCGGATCTTCCAAAAAATAAAGATTCATGGCTTGATTGTCATAAATAATCGCATCTATTGCCTTATGATGATCATGAGCTGCCTCATAGTCTTCCACAACCATCGCCAAATGAAACTCTTGTTCACCAAGATCATAAGGTTCTGGATGATCACGCAACCAGGTTAATTCGAGCCGGAAATCTGTAACTCCATCTCCCAAAAATACGATGATGTAGCGACCATCTTTAGCGACATTACGCTTCACTTCTTTTAATCCTAAAACTGCTTCATACCATTTGATGCTGCGTTCTAAATCCTGAACATTAAAGTTAAAATGATTAAATTCAAATTTCATACTTGCACCTCACATTTATGTTTTCTATTATAACAAATTAAACCAAACAAAAAAGAACTTTGCTGTTCCTTTCTGCACCTGTTTACGACCCACCAGTATTTGAATGACTCCCCCACTGTTCACTGTCATCATACAATAAAGAAGGCATGATTTCATGGTCGTGACATGGAATGTCATTGACATTATATAGAACGCATGCGAAACTACAGATAGGAGCCTAATAATGACAACCTTTGAAATTCGTTTTAATGAATTGCTTGCTTTGTTTCGTGTGACCAACAAACAATTGGCAACAGCCTTGAATGTGGACCCCTCGCTGGTGTCACGTTGGAAGAACGGGCAACGATATCCTTCAATTAAATACAATCAAATGCAAGACATTGCACAATTTTTTCTGAATCTAAAACAAAACGATCAAGAAAAACAAGCGTTGCAAAATATTTTTGCCATGCAAAAACTTGTGACACCCCATCTTTCTGATCCGCTACAACTGTTAACTCAATACTTGTCAGAGCGCCGTGCACAAACATCTGCAAGTCCAACAACCACAGCAACTACGCTTCCCAATTTAAAACAACCACGTGTGATTGAATCACCGGGACAAATCAATAAAACCTACTCAATCTTCCATGATAACAAAGGCAAACGCAAAGCAATCTTACGATTTTTGCAACAAGCACTGAAATCACAACCCACCGATATTTACATTTATTCAGATGAAAATTTAATTTGGTGGAGCGAAGATATTAACTTTCAAAAAGAATGGCGTGATTTGTTACAAGAAATTGTATTAAGAAAACATAACGTTCATATCATCCATCATCCACAACAAGATCACAGCAGTTTTTTCAACTACTTAAGTTTGTGGTATCAACTCCACTTCAGTGGGAACGTACGGTCATACAACAGCCCTCAATATTTAACATTGCCAATTAAAGAATCTTTGATGGTTTTAAAAGATCAACTTGTTGTCAATGCACGTTCCACTTTATTAACACCAAAAGAAAACATCTGCTTTATGTACGATCATTTACCAACCGTGCAAATGTATGAATCATTATTTTTAGGAAGGTTAATTCATGCGCAAGAAATGATTACCGCCTTTAAAACTCAAGATCAGCTGCAATTATTGGAAGCATGGCTCACAGCGAGCACCACACCTTATGACGTCTTTAAGACAACGAATCACTTGCCATCGTTGTTCTTACCAAAACATGTCTTTGAACAATACAGCAGTCAATTAATGCATCAACATCAATTACGATACTTAAATTTACAAAAACAAATAACTTCCAACCAAATATCAATGTTTAATCAAATTAAGTACACTTTAGTTTTACCCATCACTTTATTTCATAACTTGCAACATCAAGATGACTACACCCATTTTGATCCCTTGTTTTTTGGTGATAGCACCCTTGCACTAACGACACAAGAAATCATCACAACATTAAAAAATCTGCGTTTTGCGATCGTACGCTACGCTTTCTTTAATGTGTATATTCTCGAAGAGTCTCTCATCGATGATACTTTGGATCTCGCTTTTGAACAACGTGAATTCCATGTTTCATTTTGCACAAAAAACAATCAATCCGCCACGGACGTCATTTGTTTAAAGACAAACGACAGTAACATTCTGCACACTTTTGATTATCACTACCAACAGTTGATCCATCAAATTGCACCGGTTTTTAAAGACAAGGATTATGTTATTTCTCAAATCGAAAAAACTATTGACCTCTTAGAAAGTCAACTCAATAAAAAAGAATCATCACGGGGATGATTCTTCTTCATCATATAATAATATTTTGCGATGTCCAATGACTTTTAGGGTCCCACTTTTATGTAATTTCGCTAATTTGCGACTCACGGTTTCGCGCGTTAATCCCAAGTAATTCGCTATTTCTTCGCGATTGAGAGGTAAATGAATCATGGTACCTTGTGATACCGTTTCACCGTATTTCTCAGAGAAGTCATCAAGCAAACTAATGAGGCGCTCATCAATTGACTTGCCTCCCACATTCTCAAGTTTTTGCTCGAGTTTATGCAAACGTAGTGAAAGTTCTTCCAATACTTTCAAAGCAATTGCAGGATGCTTCATGATCAACCCTTGAAAATGCGCTTTTGAAATCGTACATAAGGTCGTATCCGTTAATGCAACAGCCATCATCGTCGATGGAATGTTGGCAAATAAATTTGTTTCTCCAAAAAACTCATTGTTGCTTAACAAATAAAGAATTTGTTCTTTATTGTCACTCGCTTCACGTGTGATTTTCACAACACCTTCGTTTAATATAAATAAACAATGCATGGGTTCATTCGGCACTAAAATATAGTCGCCTTTTTTGTATTTCCGTTGAATGATCAACGACTGCATTTGTATCATTTCTTCTTCAGAAAGTGATGAAAACAAAGGAATTCGATGGGTGCAGCGTTTGTTTTCACAACCCTGACACGCGCAATATTTGCATTCCATTGCAACACCTCCTTAATAGTGTAACTCTATCAAATATTTTGACATAAAGCAAAGATTATCACAATAATGTCACAATTTCATGAGTGGTTTGTTTAAACTATCCGTTTTATCACAGAGCTTGCGCCGTCATGTAATTTAATAAATATTTATTTTGTTGATTATAATAAACATCGCAGTAAAGTAAATGTTCCGCTTCATCCAAGATTTCAACGTAAACTCGCTCATCTTGATAGAAGCGATAAAGGTTGTCTTTATGGATGTAACCTCGTTGTTTTGTAAGGGCCATCAAGTGTTGATGTTTGATTTGTTCCAACAAAACATCAATGTTTTCCGCTGTCTTCGCACTGATTGCTAAAAACGGTGTGTGATTTTCAGTCAGTAAGTCTTTTTTATTAATGACTTTAATAATGTTGTCATGGGCGATGCTTTGCGTAAACTGATCGATGCTTTCCAATTGCATCGTTAAATCATAAGAACCATCCAACACTTCAACGATGCAGTCCGCATTTTCAAGGGACGCTAACGTTGAATGAAAGGATGCCACTAAATCACGTGGCAAATCAATCACAAAACCAACCGTGTCCACAATCAAGAAAGAAGGATAACCGCTGATTTCAATTTTACGAGTTGTGACATCCAAGGATGAAAACACTTGGTCCTTACTCAAAACTTGTTTGTGAGATTTATCCGGTTCACTCATGGCTAACAAGCGATTGAACAAAGTTGACTTCCCTGCGTTTGTGTATCCGATCAAAGCAACTGTAAAAATATTTGTTGCCTTTTGACGTCGTTGACTCACTCGAATGCTTTGTTTTTCTTTATGGATTGCTTTCTTTAAACGCGTGATGCGTTGATTGATGCGACGGCGATCCACTTGCAACTGCTGCTCACCACCGCCACGTAGTGCAATCGACCCACTTCCGCCAACTTGACGCGAGTAGGCTTGATAACTCCCCACAAGTTCATCACGCTTTAAATAAAGTCCTGCGAGTTCGACTTCCATCTTCGCAAGTTTGCTTTGCGCACGCAAGGCAAATATATTTAAAATGACACGTTGTTTATCTAAAATCTCACAGTCGAAGATTTCACCTAAAACACGCATGTCAAGGTTTGATAAATTTTGATACGTGATCACAACGTCAAAATCAATTTCTGAGTTCACAATTTCTTGTAACTTCCCCTTGCCAAGCAAGCCCACACGCCGCTCATCAAGGTTTTGTGTGAACACATCCACAACCTCAATGTTGATGGTGGCGCACAAATTTTTGAGTTCTTCAATCTTCTCTTGAAAATAATCTGTTTCGACAATTGCTAATATAATTCCAGTACGTTTTTCCATGATTTAATTGTATCATATCACGGTTTTTTAACCTAGGGGGACATATCTTGAATTATGACAAACATCGTGGTATAATCACACTGGTGATAAACATGGCACGTGTGCCGCGACAAACTTTAAAAACGAACGTGTTCTTAATCGAACAGCATTCCAGTGATGAAATTTTTACAAGCAATGATGATCGCAACGTGTTCATCGACCTTTTAAAGCAGGCGCAAAATCAATTCCTTATTGATATTTACGCTTACTGTTTATTGGACAAACACCGCTTTAAATTAATCGTCAACACGCATAAGCAATCCATTTCAAAAGTGATGCAAAGTTTGATTATATCTTACACGGCCTACCGTAAATGCGAAGGCACCTTGTTTCCACAACGCTTTAAAAGCACACCTTTATACAATAGAGATGAGGTGCTGGCGCACATCCAGGCTATCCACAAACAAAGCAACAGCATTTACAACAGTTTTTGTGTCATCAACAACATCATCAAACATGATCTTGATTGGATCAGTGACATTAAAACCCAGGCAATTACGTTTAAAAAACAACATCAAGCACCGTTGAGTGATGAAGAATTAAAGACATTGTGTCAAACAATCATGGATACTTACGACTGTGATTTTGAAACACTCAAGCAGGATAAAGCCTTGCGTAATCAGTGCATCGTGCGTTTACGCCAAGAAAGTAATTGCACGTTAAAACAGCTTGGTGAATTGTTTGGGGGGCTTAGTGAATCAACGATTAGTAAAATTATTAAAAACATGGGGCAAGCCACTTGATATTCAAGATGTGTCCCTGTATAATGCTCGTTGGAAGGAGATAAAAAGATGAGTTTAAATTTTAGTTTTGATACTTTAACAAAGAAAAGTGCACCGCAACTTCAACATGATTTAATTTATGATCATTTGATTGTTGGTGGTGGGCCAGCCGCTTTAAGCAGCGCTCTTTATGCTTTGCGTAAAGGCCTAACAACAGGTATCATCGCTGCCAACATTGGTGGTCAATTACTAAATACTTCCATCGTCGACAATTATCTAGGAATTAGTGAGATTGGGGGCGAACAATTGGGGGACAAGTTTTATGAGCATGTGGTGGAACTCAACGCCCACGTTACTGTGGGAATCAGTGCCACTGCGATTCAAAAAGCGAATGGTTTATTTGAAGTTAAGGCATCCGATGGGCATACATACAAAGCGAAAACATTGTTGATTGCGACCGGGTCAAACCCACGCAAACTTGAAGTCAAAGGTGAATCTGAATTCACCAACAAAGGCGTTGCCTATTGTGCCATTTGTGATGCACCACTTTTCAAAGATAAAACGGTCATCATTGCCGGTGGTGGCAACTCGGCAGTCGAAGCTGCCATCGATGTTGCCAAATGGGCAAAAGATGTCATCGTTGTGCATCGCAGTGAGTTTCGTGCGGATAAGATTTTATTAGATCGCATGTTTGCCAACGACAACATCACCGTGTTTAAACAAACACAAATCTTAGAGATTACTGGTGATGTGATGATGAACGGTGTGGTGGTGCTTGATAAAGAAACAAATCAATCGCGTACCATTCATGCGGATGGCATCTTCATTGAAATCGGCAACATCCCTAACAGTGGGCTCGTGCAAGACTTTGTCGCACTCAATGAATTCAATGAAGTCATGGTCGATAACCGACAAATGACCAACATCGAAGGCTGCTTCAGCGCTGGTGATGTCAGTGATGCGATGTATAAACAAATTATTGTATCAGTCGCCGATGGTGCCAAAGCTGCACTTAATGCGAATGATTATATTAATCATCATTTTTAAAACAAGGAGGATATCACAATGGAAAAATTGATGAACAAAGAAATCCAAGATCAACTAAGAGAGATCTTCAGTAGCATGGTTAATGACGTAACCATGGTGTTATTTACAAAAGCAGGGACATGCAACACCTGCGCAGAAACAAGAGGGTTGTTAAGTGAAGTTGAAGAACTGAGTGATAAAATCCACCTTGTTGAAAAAGATTTTGAAAAAGATCTTGACGATGTCGCTAAGTACAACATCGAAATGGTGCCAAGTTTTGTGATTTTAGATCACAAACAAGAATACCACGGTGTCAAATTTAACGGCATTCCAGCAGGACATGAAATCAATTCATTCATTCCTGCTCTGCTTGAAATGTCTGGTGTTAACCAAGCATTACCGGCAGAATTACTGGAACGCATTGAAAAGATTGATCAACCAATCAACATCAAAGTGTTCGTAACCTTAAGTTGTCCACACTGCCCAGGTGCCGTGCATAACGCGCACAAACTGGCGATGTTAAATAAGAACATCGAAGGTGAAATGATTGAAGCACAAACCTTCATGGAGCTTTCAACCAAGCACAATGTGACGGGTGTTCCAAAAATCGTCATTAATGACACCCATGAACTGGTGGGCAACCAACCAATCGAAGAATTCATTAAAATCATGGAATCAATTGCTTAAAACTCCTACGGGAGTTTTTTTCTTGTTTTGGAAACACTTTTATATGATAAAATGATATCGTAAAAGGAGTACAAACAATGAAAACAATGAAAGCCTTTTCTAAGACAAGCCCTACCTATGGGGGTGAATTTATCGAAGCGCCCATTCCAACATGTGGCGATGATCAAGTGTTAGTCAAAGTCGTTGCGACATCCATTTGTGGCACCGACGTTCATATTTATCAATGGGATGCGTGGGCGAAAAATCGCATTAAACCACCGCAAATTATGGGCCATGAATTTGTGGGACGCATCGTTGAGGTTGGTAAGTTTGTTTCTGGTTTCTTTGTTGGCGAAACAATCACAGCGGAAACGCATCTTGTATGCAACAGCTGTGAGTTTTGTTTAAATAATCAAATGCACATTTGTGAAAACACAAAAATCCTAGGTGTTGATACTGATGGTGCTTTTGCGGAATACATCGCTATCCCAGCTCAAAATGCAATTAAGGTTAATTATCGTAAACCACCTGAGTATCTAAGCATTTTAGAACCACTTGGTAACGCCGTACACACCGTCAATTCCACCGATGTGAAAAATAAAACCGTGGCGGTGGTGGGTTGTGGTCCGATTGGATTGATGGCCATTGATGTGGCCAAAGCTTATAAAGCCAAGGCTGTCTATGCCATTGAGGTGAATGATTATCGCATCGAAAAAGCAAAAGAAATGGAAGCCGATGCTATCATTAATCCATTAAAAGAAAATGTAACCGCAAGAATCCTAGCGCTCACCAATGGCAAAGGTGTTGATGTTATTTGTGAAATGAGTGGTAAAGTTTCCGCCATTAAAGAAGGTTTTAATTATTTAAAAGCCGGTGGGCATTACGCCATGCTTGGTGTCCCCGATGAACCTTTGTCTGTTGATTTGGCGACCGAAGTGGTTTTCAAAGGGATTACGATTGTCGGCATCACGGGACGCCATATGTTTGAAACTTGGGATCAAGTGAATCAACTCATTGACACCAATCAATTGCACCTTAATCGAATTGTCACCCACAAAATTCCTTTTGATCAGTTAGAAGCGGGTATCAAACTGATGGAATCAGGAAACTGTGGTAAAGTTGTCTGTATGTTAGAGGAGCATTAAAATGAGTAAATACAAAGTCTTTGAAGATGAAATCGCACATTTAAAAGCGAATCAAACCTATCGGGAAATACCCATCGTACAAAGCCCTAATGAAGCTATTATTACTATTAATCATCGTGAGATGATTAATTTATCATCCAATAATTACCTTGGCTTTGCGAATCACCCTCGCTTGAAACAAGCTGCCAAAGCGGCAATTGATACCTATGGCGTTGGTGCAGGAGCTGTGAAAACCATTGCCGGACACATGCAACTCCACCAACAACTTGAAGAAGAACTTGCGAAATTTAAACAAGAAGAAGCCGTGATGCTGTTTCAATCCGGCTTTAACTGCAACGCCGGCGTCATCAGCGCGATTACGGATGCTGAAGACCTTATTCTTTCGGATCAACTTAACCATGCGTCCATCATTGACGGTGTGCGTTTAAGTCGAGCACAAAAGAAAGTGTACCGCCACAACGACATGGATCACTTAAAAGAACTCTTAGAGGAACATCGTCACAACCATCGTCAATGTTTAATCATTACTGATGGTGTCTTCTCCATGGATGGTGATTTAGCGCGCCTCCCTGAAATTGTGGCACTCGCGCAAACTTACAATGCTTTAGTTTACGTGGACGATGCCCATGGCTCAGGGGTCTTAGGTCAATCAGGTCGCGGTACCGTAGACCATTTCAACCTAAGCGGACAAGTGGATTTCACGATTGGTACCCTCTCCAAAGCTTTGGGTGTTGTAGGTGGCTACGTGGCCACCAAGCAAATCGTTAAAGACTATTTGTCATTCAAAGCACGACCGCTGTTGTTTTCAACCATGCTACCACCTGCAGTTGCTGCGTCATTATTGGAAGCCTTAACCATGTTACAAGAATCAACAGCCTATACTGATAAGTTGTGGGAGAATGCTAATTACTTCAAAGCACAAGCGCAAGCGCTTGGCTTTGACATTGGTCATAGTGAAACCCCCATCACACCCATTTTTGTTTATGATGAGGCGAAAACCATCGCATTTTCAAAAGCCTTGCTGGATGACGGTGTCTTTATTTCACCGATTGTCTTTCCAACCGTGCCAAAGGGACAAGCTCGACTCCGCGTCATGATTAGTGCGGTTCATGAAAAAGAGCACCTCGATAAGGCGCTCACGATGCTTGTTAAACATGCACAAGCATTAAATATTATTAAATCCTGATGATTCAGGATTTTTTAATGGAAAGATTGTAAAATAAATTCACTCACAAAATGGTCTATGGTTGGCATTTGTGCCTTCTTAATGATTTCGATATCAAAATGCTGATTGAATGCTTGCAGCAATGAATACGTTATATCATCTCGTACAATAAGCTGCTTAGGAATTCCGTGTGTTTTAATGTATTCCACAAGTTGATCAATCAACATCACAAACCCATCATCACTTAAGGTGACAAGCTTTTGATAATAAACTTCTTTTTGGTGATGATTTGCTAAAACAAGCACACGAATCACCCCTTGACGATGTCCTACTTTTTGTTCCATCATAATGGGCGTGTATGCAATATCAATTTCAAGCGCTAGTTCGTGCTTGGGTTGCGCTTGCAGTGCTTCGATTTGTGATTCATTAAGTTTAAATGGCGGAACACTCACATCCAAAGCAATCATGTCCAACAAACCAAAGGTCCACTGTTTCGCATCAAAATCGAAATAACGATGCACAATTTGCGTGTTCACGTCATGATTTAAAGCAATGATGGCTTCAATCTCATCCATGCTATCACTCACCTGTTTTAAAACATCAAGCATGATTTGAATCTCACGCTGCACGAGTTGATCCGGCATAATTGCTGGCATGACCGATTCAAACACTGGGTATTTATGATCCACAGGTTCCACATCAAAATCCAACAACAAACGATAATCGGCTTCACTGATGTCTTCCAAACGTTCAAAATAAAGCGCTAAATGTTGTTGATAACGAAAGCGTTGAATTTCTGGCATAGATTCTTGTTCACTCAAATACATGAGCCCAGCAAGTGCGGAATTATTGGGACAAACAATGATGGTATCATGCAGAAAAATACAATAAAAAGGTGTGTTACGTCCCACGAGTGAAACCGCAAAAACGCCAATCGACTCAAAGAACTCCCATGGTTTTTTTAACTGCAAAGTTTGCGCCAATTTATGCAAACGCTTTTGTTTAATGATATCGGCTTTACTTAAACTAACCATGCATGATTCCTTCAAAACGTGATTTAAACTGTTCAAACTGAATAAAGCGACTTTCACGATACACTTCTTTATGGTCATTCACCATGATGATGGTTGGCACACTAAACACTAAAAGTTGCCCCGACAGGGCTGGTGTTTGCGATGCATCAATACTATAAACAGGGATGCTGTCATTGACAACATCCATCATTTTTGGATAAATAGCGTGGCAGACACTGCAGTCTTGCGTTGAAATGTAAATAATATACGGAAATGTTTGCGTTTGTAACGCATCAAGTTGTTCGATTGTTTTTAATTCAATCGCACGGTCTAACTGCATAATTAACACTCCTTTATAATCAAATTAGCACTCGCAACGTTGGATGCGGTTGGGATGTTTTTTAAAACTGCCATTCGTAACAGCGCCTTCACATCCGGATCATGCGGTTGCGATGTCAAAGGATCCCAAAAGAAAATCAACATATCAACTTCATCTTGCGCGATGGCAGCCCCAATTTGTTGATCACCGCCATGGGGGCCACTTAAAAACCCTTTCACCGTTAATCCGGTTCTTTCACTTACCAATCCAGATGTGGTACCGGTACCGCATAAGTGGTGTTTGGCTAAAATATCTCGATGTTCAAGGGCCCAGGTAATGAGCTCTTCTTTTTTATAATCATGGGCTATTAATGCGATGCGTTTACGATTCATTGTTGTTCCTCACTCTTGTATAGTTCTATCATAAATTAAAAACAAAGCCTATTCAAATGCTTTGTTTTTGTGTTTTTAAGGTAAATATTGTTGCAAATCAGCAACCCGGTCAAGACGTTCCCAACTCACGTTTGCACGTCCAAAGTGACCATAGGCAGCCAACTGTTTATAGATTGGCTTGCGCAAATCCAAGGTTTCGATGATGGCTTTGGGTCGCAAATCGAATTCCTTCTCAATAATTTCAGCCAACTTTTCATCACTGACAACACCTGTGTTGAAACTATCCACATGCACGCTGACAGGTCGCTCAACACCAATCGCATAAGCGATTTGAATTTCAACCCGTTTCGCAAGCTGCGCCCCAACGATGTTCTTGGCGACATAACGTGCGGCATAGGCTGCTGAACGGTCGACTTTAGTTGGATCTTTGCCACTAAAGGCACCCCCACCATGACGTGCGGTACCGCCGTAGGAATCCACAATGATTTTACGACCTGTTAAACCACTGTCACCTTGAGGACCCCCAATGACAAAGCGACCCGTTGGGTTAATAAGAATTTTAGTGTCATCATCCATTAAGTCAGAATTGATGGTTGGCTGGATAACATGTTTTATCATATCTGCTTTTAAGGTTGCAAGCGTCACATCTTCCGCATGTTGTGTCGATAGGACAATCGTATCCACACGCATTGGTATATCATTAACGTATTCAATCGTCACCTGACTTTTACCATCCGGACGCAAATAATCCACAACTTTTGTTTTACGTACTTCACTTAAACGTTTTGTGAGAGCATGTGCCAACACGATGGGCATGGGCATCAATTCTTTGGTTTCATCACAGGCATAACCAAACATCATGCCTTGGTCCCCTGCACCAATAATCTCCTCACCATCGACACCACGTTGATCAACCCCTTGGGCAATATCCGATGATTGTTCATCAATCGATGTTAAGACAGCACACGTTGTGCCATCAAATCCATATTTTGCGCGATCATAACCGATTTCCACGATCGTATCACGTGCGATTTTCGGAATATCAACGTAACAACTTGTCGTGATTTCTCCCATCACCAACACCATCCCGGTGTTCACGCAAGTCTCACATGCCACCTTAGCGAGTGGATCCTCACTTAAGATCGCATCCAAGATCGCATCAGAAATCTGATCACAAATTTTATCAGGATGGCCTTCCGTGACCGATTCACTTGTAAACAAATATTTATTCATGAACGTCTCCTTTATACAACAACCATTTTATCATTATTTGAAGATTAAAACACTATCAAATCGTACGCTGCAAAGCTTATTAAAAAACACACTGCTTATGGTGTGTTCAAAACCGTTCAATTAAAAGTTAAAATCACTGTGCATTTTTTATTAAACCTGCAACTGTTTCCCCATCTAAAATCTCACTTAATACCGCAATTGCACCGTCAAAATCATTCTGTTTACCATAGTAAGAGTTTGCTTTAATCATGTGGTAGCCAAGAGAATGATACAGTTTAACAGCTTTATAACTTGTTGTTTGTGTTTTTAAAAATGGGTCTTGATGGGGATGTAAATCCAAAAACAGGCGAGTCGTCAGTGCTGCCAGCGCCCGTCCCAGGCCCTGCCCTTGATGGCTGGGTTTAACTGCTATGTAATGCAACAAAGGCTGGTCTTGAAAAAACCATGCACATCCCGTACCGATGCTCACTTGTTTGTCATCCATTAAAAACACCATTCGCTGTGACAACGCTTGCGTATCCAATAAAAATATTTTTCTAAAATAAGCGAGAGCCGCAGCTTTGGTTTCAAACTCACCGGCGGCATGCGTAATCATCGCCCATGTTTCCATGTCGCCTGCTTCATAAAATCTAAATGCATAATCATGTAAAGGTGGGATTTCAATCTTTTTAATATCGTCGTGTTGAATTTTCATAACGATGTCTTTGAAGATTATTTCTTGATGTCGCATGCATTTATCCTAACGTGTTCTTTACGCTTTAGCAACTTTTCTAACACCAACACCATCAAATCCGACCCGCTGCTTGCAACCATGTAATTGTGTCTTTCAGTGTTGTTTCCATGGTACGGGTTGTGTAGCCAAGGGCTTGTGTCGCTTTTTGGTGGGAAAAGTGTACGTTGGTGTTGAGTGTATAAAGTGAATAAGCACTAAACAAGGGCGGTTGGTTAAGAAATTTATAATATCGCTCCGCTAACGGTGCCACTGGTTTTACCAACCAATAAGGTAAACTCACCTTCACTCTGCGCTTTTTGGTAATTTGATGCAACATGTCTAAAATCGTTTTTATCGTATAATATTGATTCGAAAGAATATAACATTCACCTTTTTCACCAGCATGACAAGCCGCAATCACACCGTGAGCCACATCTCGAACATCGACAAAGTCATAGCCGCCTTTCACACTCACTAATAACTTTTGATTGTAATAATCCATAATTAAAGCGGTAAGATGCCCGTAACCATAATCATAAGGTCCAACGATGCCGGAAGGATGCACAACCGTCACATCCAAACCTGCCGCGGCCGCTGCTAAAGCATGCGCCGTTGCGATGGTTTTGGTTTTTGCGTAAGCTCCCACAATTTTATCAGGATTAAATTGCGTAGTTTCCTTAATAATTTCACCGCGAGCCCCTTCCGCAATCGCATGCACAGAACTGACATAAACAAGTTTTTTCACTTGATTTAATTGACACAATTCGATTACATTTTGTGTGCCTTTGACATTCACCTCATATAATTTGGGATTGATCTTTGATGCGATCGAGACAATTCCAGCGCAGTGAATCACAATCAAGGACTTCCCTTTTAAATCCTCGAAACAGGCTTGCATGGTTTCAATCTTTGTCACATCACCAAAAAACAAACGTGTGCTTTCTGGGATGTGCTTTTCATTTGGCAAAACCAACGCCCGCACCTCGTGATTAGCTTGCATCAACTGCTTTGTGATGGTGCGTCCTAAGTGACCGGCTGCACCCGTTACCAGATAAATATGATTCATAATCACTCCATGATTTGTATACTTGCATTGTATCATTTTCTTGCATAAAAAAACTGCTTGATCAGCAGTTTTAGATGGGAAGGTCACTATTAACGTTACTCAGGAAAGGAGCTGGATGACATAACTTCGCCTGTATCTGCATCAATCACAGACAAATGAACCGGACGTTGATCAAGCTCTGCACCGCTATAAATCTGATAAGCGGCTGCCTGTAAGAGTAGCGCATAAAGCATGAAACCTTCAAAGCTATTCTCATATTTCTCTTTATCCACGTAGACCTTAAAGTCAGTAAAGAACTTGTCATGCTCAATGTTAACGATGGACTCGATGTCATCACCCGTGATAAACTCTTCAATTAGTTCCGTTAAACCCGTATGGATTTCATCCATAATTTCTCGATATTGTGCCTCAGGTATTTTATAGACAATGGTACCATCAGCTTGAATACTCACGTCCTCAAAACCTTGTTCGTTTGCTTGTGCAATAATATCTGAATCATCCATAGGATCGTCTTCATCTTCAAACATAAACCATCTTGGAATCCGCACTTCATGATGTGTTGCGAAAGGTTTGCGATCATTCGGTTTTTCTTCAACTTTCTGATTGTCTTCTAAAGTACCACCGGTATCAACCTTTTTTGGAGCACAACCACTCAAAACGAGGATGACCAATAAAACAACAATTATTTTATTTCTCAACATTGCTTTCCTCCTACCTGCTCAAAATAATGATTGCACAAAAACATTGCGATTGATGTTTGCTTGTAAAACACTCATTATTCTTGATTTGGTTTCTATTGAATCCATCATCCTATGAATGAAACAATTTGTCAGTACATATGCATCCTGAATCCTATTAAAAAACGGTCTGTCGCAGACCGTTTTAATTTATAATAGTTCTTCATATTTCTTAATGTACAAATTCTTCACCACCGTAACAAGGGCCATATACAAGACAATTGTCAAGGCAAGGTATAAGAAATAAATCTTTGGTAGTGGCGCGAAGCCAATTGACGCCCCAAAGCTTGTGAATGGAATAGCGGTCAACACCGCAATTCCCGCAAAAGTTAAAAAGGTAAGTTCTTTGGATGCGTTGCTTTGAATGAAGGGAATCTTTGGTGTGCGAATCATGTGAATCACAAGCGTTTGACTCCACATGGACTCCACAAACCAACCCGCTTGGAAGACAGCGATGTAAAGCGCCATCAGTTTCGGATCACTCAATTGGTGAAACAACAAACCACCGGTAAACATCGGTGCAATAATGAAATACATAAGCAAATACGTTGTGATATCAAAAATTGAACTGGTTGGACCAATCCACAACATGAACTTTGACACCGAACTTGCATCCCACGTTTTTGGTTTTTCTAAAAACTCTTCATCGACATTATCCCAAGGAATCGCAATACAGGAAATATCATAAATTAAGTTCAGCAAAATTAAATGCAGGGAAGCCATTGGTAAAAATGGTAGAAAGGCACTTGCGATTAAAACCGAGAACACGTTTCCGAAGTTGGAGGAAGCCGTTAACTTAATGTACTTAATGATATTCGCATAGGTTTTACGACCTTCTACGATTCCATTTTCGAGTACCTTCAAATCCTTTTCCAATAAAATAACGTCGGCTGCCTCTTTGGCAATGTCAACCGCATTATCAACGGAAATTCCAACATCCGCTGCTTCCAGGGCGCCCGCATCGTTGATGCCATCCCCTAAATAACCAACTGAATGTTCATCATCTTTAATTAAATTAATTAAACGTGTCTTCTGGGATGGTGACATTTTCGCAAAGATGGTAGTGGTTTTCGCAACGGCTTTCAATTCAATATCTGTGAATTGATCGACATCACTCCCGATGTAAACTTTATCAAAGGCTATCCCAACTTGTTTGCACACGCTGCGGGCCACCTCTTCGTTGTCACCGGTGATCACCTTAACTTCGACCCCATGTTCATGCAGTGCTTTGATTGCGGCGATGGCACTTTCTTTTGGTGGGTCAAAAAACGCCAAATAACCAATTAAGACCATGTCTTGCTCATCGGTAATTGAAAACTCACCCACTGGTGCTGGGTTTGTCTTCTGTGATACCGCAATGACACGCATGCCATCGTTATTGAGTTCTTGAACTTTATCAATCACAAGTTGGCGCTTGTCGGCCGTCAATGGTAAAACCTCGCCCTTGTATTCCACAAAGCTTGAAATGTTCAACATTTCTTCAACCGCCCCTTTGGTAATCATTTGCGTTTTTCCGGTTTCATCCTTCACCACAACCGACATGCGGCGCCGTTCAAAGTCAAAGGGTACTTCATCTACTTTTTCATAACGGGTGATGCTGTCTTTTAAGTTCACATCCCCATCTTTTAATTCCATGGTTTTGTCAATAATCGCAAGGTCAATTAGATTTTTAAGACCGGTTTGATAATAACTGTTTAAGAAACCGTGCCTTAAAACACGTGTATCACTCACGCCATCAATATCCAAATGATACTGCAAACGTACTTTATCTTCCGTTAAGGTACCGGTTTTATCCGTGCATAAGATATCAATCGCACCTAGATTTTGAATCGAGTTTAAGTTTTTAATAATTACTTTTTCTTTTGACATCGTGATGGCACCTTTCGCCAATCCTGCGGTGACAATCATCGGCAACATCTCTGGTGTCAAACCAACCGCAATTGAAATCGCAAATAAAAGCGCACTGAGCCAATCACCTTTGGTCAAGCCATTGATTAAAAACACAATCGGAACCATGACCATCATAAAACGTATCAAAACCCATGATACGGCGTTCACCCCTTTTTCAAAACTGGTGACGACCGGCTCCACATTCAGGTCTTGGGCAATGCCGCCAAAGATCGTGTGATCACCGGTGGCGATGACGATGCCCTTGGCATAGCCACTTAAAACGTTGGTGCCCATAAAGGCCAAGTTATTTTTCTCTAACGGAGCCCCATCCGCTTGTAGTACCCCCGCAAATTTCTCAATCGATTCACTCTCACCTGTTAAGGCTGATTGGCTGATAAACAAGTCTTTGGCTTGAATGATGCGTAAATCCGCAGGAATCATATCACCTGCCGACAAGTGGACAATATCACCAACCACAATTTCATCCAAAGGAATTTCTTTGGGACCTACATTAACACGCTCAATGTTTGCGGTGGTTTCAATCATTTCTAACAATTTCTCGGCCGCATTACCACTGCGCGTTTCTTGCACAAAACGTAAAACCCCCGCAATCACGACCATGCTGACAATGATGATCACGGTGGTGTAATCCTTGTCACCAACATCCGCTAAAACGATATCAGTAAAGACAGAGACAATCGCTAACACAATTAAAATCAAAGTAAAAGGGTTGATGAATGATTCAAACAAACGTTTAGCAAGTGTGTTACCTTTGTCATACGTGACAATGTTTTCTCCATGTGTTTCACGTGCTTCACGTACTTGTTCGCTTGTTTTCCCCTTTTCAGAACTTGCAAGCCACTCATACATTGCCGTAATTTCAAGCGATGCACCTTTTAATAAGCGCTTATTAATGGTTTCATCTTTTTGAACTTTGACGGCAGCTTTTGATTTCTGATTTTTATTTATCATATGCATCCTAACCTTCCCTTTAATTCATTAAAAAACTCCATCCTTACAAACACAAGCACAGAGTTGCAGTCACAGTGATCCCGTTTGAGCTTTAACTCTGCGAGGCGATGAAATTGCATTGGTTGAAGCCTTCATCGACAACAACTGTTCATACCAACTCATGGTGTCTCCACCATTTCGCGGCAGCAATCCGTATCCTCGTAGTAGCCTTACCTACCGAGTTGTATTTTATAGACCTAAAAACAACCTAACACACAAGCATGAGCATGTCAAGAAATCCAATATCGAGCCTTGCATATCTTTGATACCTATTAAGCCCCCTCAACCAAATCGCGAGATCGATAGCCTAAATATCCCGCCACCATTAATAAAACACTGATAATCAAAACCACGCTGAAGTGCAATAAACTGAAAGCTTCAATTGGCATGTTCGGCAACCAGCTTTGCGGGGATGTATAAACAATCCAATCCGGAAGCTGCAACATCACTTGAAAATAATTCAAAAAGAACGCGTACGTAAGATACACATAAACTAGCTTTCCAAGCCTTGGTAACCATCCCAGTATTAATCCGGACAAACCAATGAAAAAAAGAATGGTTGGAAACAAATTAAAACCGGCCGCTAGAAAGTCAGAAAAAACAATGTTGTCGTTTTTGATGACGCTTATGGCGGCTCCCCCAAGACCTCCCGCCGCTAGCAAAGTCCCACCCACGCTTGCCAGAATTGCCAAGCCAATGTTTGTCCAATACCATTGACTCCGTTTAATTTTTGTTCCAAAAACCTGACTTAAATACAAATCTTTTTCTTGATTGAAAAGTCTGTTGACAATCACGATTGGTAAAATACTAACTAAGCCAATCATGACCATCATAACCGTGCTTGTAAAAGAGGCCTCTAATGAAAAACCAACGCTTGTGAACATGAGTTTCATCAATTCATTGCTTTCTAGAAAACTACCCATATCGCCATAAATGGCACCGTAAGCAGCACCTAAGACGACCAGAGCCACAAACCAACTCACAATCAAACCTTGATTCAGTCTTAAAAACAAGCCAAAAACTGACAGAAGTGAAGTTTTTGCACGGGCACGACCTTCCTTCTGTGGCAGATAGCCAGCCCCCATGTCACGCTTGCCTTCTAAAACAAAAGCAATGCCAACCAATGCAAAACTTAAAACAAGCACAAATCCAATGAACATCCAATTGTTTTCAACAAATGGATACGTTAAGTAGGTCCATGCGAGTGGATTAAAGGATGATAGCTTAAGATTAGAAACATCGCTAACGCCACGTGCCACATAAAGCAAACCCATCGTAGCAAATGAGGCGCCCGTTGCACTGGAAGATGAAGGCATGATTTGTGCCATGGTCAAGGCAATCGCACCCCCTAAGATACCACCCACACCAATCGCAAGCCCAAATAAGATGGATCCTGAAAATGTGATTGTATCCGCTTGAAAACTTATCAAGATAAGTGTGATTACAACAGCTAAGGAAACATTAATCAGGACGTTCTCAATGAAGATTGCTAAGGAATTTGCTTGGCGACCAACTTGAAAGGCGCGTATCAATTCCGTTAAATTAAGATCTTCTGCTTTGCGCGTATGATGAATGACATGCAAGATAGAAATTGTCATCGCAATCAGCGCACAAAAAAGCAACATTTCATGCGCATACATAGCCCCGAGGGTATAGGCACTCGCAGATTGTGCCGGTGTTGGCCCCACAATCGCAATCATAGCCGGGTTTTGTAAGACCTCGAACATGCCTAGAGCACCTTCTCCTTGCATCAAGGCTTCAAAAGCAGGAATTAGCCCAGCCGCAAACAAGCCTAGCCCAAGTAGCCAGACTATTATTTTTTTATAATCCCGTTTCAGGGATTGATGCAATAAAGTTAACCAGCGACCAAAATTTTCTTTCATAAATGCAATCCCCTAATTTTCATAATGACGCATAAACAAGGCTTCTAAGGTCGGAGGTGCCACTTCAAGTTTCTTCAACCCCAAGCTTGTTGCTATCAGTAAAATATCATTAAGATGCTCATGATCCGCAAAAAAGAGCGCTTGTTTATCCTTCATGACAAAATCATGAACGCCAGGCAAGGCTTTGATTTGAGTGGCATCCGCTTTTGTTTCTAAAATAACGCTGGAACGTGTCAAATGGCGCAACTCTGAAAGTGAACCACTTTCAACAATCTCACCTTGACGAATGATGACGATTTTATCCGCTAAACGTTCCACTTCTGATAAAACATGAGATGATAATAAAATTGATTTACCCTTTGCTTTGATTTTTTCAACTTCTTCTTGAAAAATTTGTTCCATCAAAGGATCTAAACCGGACGTTGGCTCATCAAAAATATACAAATCCGATGCAACCGCAAGCGCCGCAATCAAACCTACTTTTTGACGATTGCCTTTCGAGTAAGTTTTGGATTTTTTGCGTGGATCCAGCTCAAAGCGTTTGATTAAATAATCGCGCTTTTGTGGATCTCCTGAACCGTGCAATTTCATAAATAAATCAATGATCTCACCGCCGGTTAAATTGCCCCATAAAGAAACCTCGCCGGGCACATAGGAGATACGTTTGTGGATTTCAAAACTATCCTGCCACACATCTTTACCAAAAATTGACGCATGACCCTCATCTTTTTTAATAATTCCAAGTAAGATACGAATGGTCGTGGATTTACCCGCACCGTTGGGTCCAATAAAACCAACAACTTCACCTTCGTTTACCTCAAAAGAAACATCTTTTAAGGCTTGGACCTCCCCAAAACGCTTCTTTAAATGTTGAATTTCAATCACATGAGCCATGATATCACCTCGTTGCTTTATCCTTAATCATTAATTTAATACTACCATCATTACTCATTATGGTCTATGCTTCTTTAGGTTTCATTCATAAGAAAAACTCCCCTTTTTGACCTTGTGTTTTACACAATCACACTTTCCATTTCAAGAGGAGTTTCACTTTTTTATGCTATTTTAAATTTCATTATACTTTTTCAATGGCTTTGATGAGTTCCTGCGCAAACGTTTTCGCATCCCCCACATAACCATAATCGGACTCCTTGAAGATGCCTGCATCAGCGTCGCTGTTCACCGAGAAGACAAACTTCGAGTTTTTCATCCCGACCGTATACTGAACGGCACCTGCAATCCCAAAGTTTAAAATCAAGTCCGGTTGAATCGTATGCCCACTTTGTCCGATTTGTTCATCCAGACTATACCAACCATTCTCTGCAAGCGGTCGTGTAACGCCAACTTTCGCATTCAATAGCTTGGCAAGCGCTTCAACATGGGTTAAGTTTTCCTGTTTTTTAATGCCGCGGCCCACCGCCACCACATGCTTGGCTTGCGCCAGCGATTCTGCTTTAACTTCAAGTTTTTCTTGTTCAAGAACCTCGTACACAAAAGCTTCTTCCAAAATCAGTTTTTCTTCAATGATTTCACCTTGTCGTGTTCCATCAAAGGCCAGCGGTGTAAACACAAAGGGCCGCACCGTGGTCATTTGAGGACGGGCCTCAGGTATTAAAATGGTACACATCAAATTATCACCATAGGAAGGCTTAATTTGAACAAGTTGTCCCTTTTCATTGATGGATAAATCCAAACAGTCTGCTGTCAAACCCGTGTCAAGAGCTCCTTGAATTCGCGGTGCCAAGGATCTCCCCATGTAGGTTGCGGCAAATAAGAAAATCGCAGGTTCATACTTTTTCGCAAGCTCAACCACCGCATCTTTATACAAGGTTGGATTAAAAATATTAAATCGTTCATCTTTAACAACAATCACTTGATCAGCTCCATAGCCAATTAAGGTTGGCGCATGGTTTACATGCGGTGTTTCAAGTAGGATTGCTGTGACTTTTTCATGATTGCTTTGGCTTAATGCTTGGGCTTTTCCTAATAATTCAAACGTGGATGCATGGATTTCACCATGATTGATTTCCACAAAAACCCAAATGCCTTTTGCTTGTTTTTCATTCATTGTTACGGCTCCTTATAGTAAGTGTTGATCACGTAAAATAGCGACCAACGCTTCTGCGGCTGCTTGAGGAGTGCCCTCTAACATTTTGACTGCCCGCGCGGCTTCCTTTGGCACAAAGGTATTAGTTACGGTTGTCGGTGAACCCGCGGTACCGATGCAATCAAAATCACACCCTAAATCTGTTTCATTCCAAATCGTGATGTCTTGTTTCATCACATGTTTTATCTTCAATGGTGATAAATAACGTGGGTTACCACCGGCGTCACTAACACTTAGCACAAGCGGGTAACTTGCGCGCACAACAACCCGTTCTGTTTCACTGGTAAAAACCACATCCATGGTTTTCTGGGCTTGATTCACTTGTTTAATTTCATGAACCGCAGTCACATGTGGAACATTGAGTGCTTCCGCAACCAAAGGTCCAACTTGGCCCGTATCCGCATCAATGGCCTTTAAACCAAACAACATCACATCCACATCCCCCATTTTTTTGACGGCTTGCGCTAAGGTATAAGCGGTTGCGAGTGTATCAGCACCCGCAAAAGCACGAGCACTTAAGAGATAGGCTTCATCACAACCCATGGCTAAAGCTTCACGTAAAGACATTTGAAAACTTGGAGGTCCCATGCTCACCACGCTCACATGGCCTCCGTACTTCTCTTTTAACTGCAAAGCCACCTCAATCGCATGCTCATCAAATGGATTGATGCGCCCTTGCTCATTGGAACGAATCATGTTGTTTGTTTTTGGATCAATCTTCACATTATTACTTAATGGAATTTCTTTAATAAATACAGCTATTTTCATAAATACGATTCCCCTTTTCTTTCAAACAGCGCGACATTGGCAATATCGATTTGTAGTTTTTCATAAGCACCTTCCGCGTATTGGAGTGCTTTCGCATCACGCCACAAATGTTCAACCGGATATTCACGGCTGTAACCGTAGGCACCAAAGAGCTGCATGGCATGGTTGGCTGCCTTTAAGGCATAGTCGCTACCAAAGAGTTTGGCCATGGTAGTTTCACTTTTCTGGTGCAGACCTTGGTCTTTTAACCAAGCCGCGTGATACATGATGAGCTTGGTGGCTTCTGCGCCTGTGGCAATGTCTGATATTCTAAATTTCACACCATCCAAATGAGCCATGGGTTGTCCAAATAGCTCACGTTCTAAAACATAATCAACGGCGAGTTTTAAAGCCTGGTCTTGAATACCAGCCGCCAAGGCGCCCATGAGAAAACGGGCTGTATGATGCGCTTCATGACCAATTTCCATGCCTTGATCAATCTCACCCAAACGATCCACATCAGGTACAAGCGCATCTGACAAGTAAAAGTCTCCAACTGGACAGCCGCGCATACCTATGAAATCTTCAACCCGACCATTTTCAAAACCAGGGTTTTGATTATCCAATATAAACACTGTACGACTATTCTCTACATCTTTTTCAGGGCTCGTAATGGCTAAGACCAAATACACAGAAGCGGCTAACACACCGTTTGTTAAAAAGGCCTTGTTACCATTTAAAAGCCAGCCATCATCAACACGCTTGGCAGTGGTTTGTTGGGTGCTGGGATCGGAACCACTGGCAGGTTCGGTCTGACCAAAAGTAAAGAGTTCAGAATTGGCCCTGAATAGCCAACGTTCTTTCAGCTCCTCACTTCCGTACGTCACCACTTGATCCACGGCTTTCCAATGCGCTTCCAAGGTAAAAGCAACCCCAGGGTTAACTTTTGCCAACTCATGAATCACCATGGTTTGTGTCACAAAATCATAGCCTGAACCACCATAGGCTTCTGGCACCGCAATCCCAACAATTCCAAGCTCTGCCATGCGATCGGTGATGTCTTGCAGGTACCCTTCTTTTTCAATTTGGGCAAAACGGGGTGCGATTTCCTGCTCTGCAAAGCGTCGAATCATTTTTCGCAACATGTTTTGCTCACTTGTAAATTTAAAATCCATAACATACCCTCCATGTATAGCTTGCGCTATGTTGTTTTAAATAATCTCACATTGAACTGCGAAACATCTCAATGTGGCATCCACAATTAAAGGATAGTATCAATCATCATTTGCATATGGATGCACATCATCCCACCCTTCTGATGCAATTTAAATCGCATTTCAATGTGCTGTTTATAGTTCAATAATAGCACTTTGGTGTTTTAATTATGGTTTATATGCCTATATTTTTCTAAGAACTTAGCTTTTATCGATCAATAATAAAGAACTTAAAGAATAAAAGATTATCGCATTTTAGAAGCTTTATTCTATGTATATTAATTCTAAGATAAGGAGCACTACGAAGACATTTAAAAAATATGATCAAAGTATTTCAACCAAAATCTTAAACCCTTTCAAAACAAAAATGGAAGTCACATACCCTCAAGACATACCCAAATGGCCATTGCTATCTGGTCTCGATGTGAAAGCTGGTAGCTTTCAGGTTTATGTGATTGGCATTCTGATTCACAAAGGGAATCCTAATTATAGTGAAACGGGATTTGTGACTTTCGATGAAACCATCTTCCTACCCCATAAAATATCCAAAAAATAAGATTCAGGCAATCAAAAAAACATTAAAATACTTAAAAAGTTAGGCATATCATAAACCTAACTTTTTAAGTAGTAATCATGATTATTCAACTCATTAAAGTATCAAATACTAATTACTTTATTTTAATGGTAAATCTATTTCTAACAGAATTGGCGTGTGATCTTGACGTGGTCCTGAATCAAGCATCTTAGATTGAATAACTTTGTCTTTTAGGCACTCGCTGACAATAAAATAATCAATTCTCCAACCGGTGTTATTGATTTTACTGGTGCGGGCTCGCTGTGCCCACCAAGTATAAACATGTTCGACATTCCCATGAAGATAGCGAAAGGTGTCTATGAAACCACGGTCCAACAAATTAGTAAATCCTTCGCGTTCTTCATCAGTAAAACCAGCTGACTGACGATTCCCGCTTGGATTAGCAAGGTCAATCTCATGATGCGCCACGTTAAAATCACCAGTCGCAATCACGGGTTTGACTTGATCCAAACTTACGAGATAATCCGCATATTTTTGATCCCAGATTTGCCGCTCACTTAAACGATTTAAGGTTTCACCGGCGTTCGGGGTGTAGGTTTGTGTGATAAAAAAGTCGTCAAATTCTAAAGTGATTAACCGGCCTTCATAGTCCATGGTGCTGGGACCGCCGATTGTTGGGAAACTTGTTTCTACCTTTAAACCTTTTTTATAAAGAAACATGGTACCTGCATAACCTTTTCGGGCTGGTTCTTTAGATACGTTCCACACCAAATCATAATCTTCAAACATGGTATTTAATAATTCCAAATGTTTTTTTGATGGTCCATGAATCGGCAATTTAGTTTCCTGTAACGCAATCACATCAACATCATATTCCACAATTTTATTTAGGACCATGCGTGATAGTTGCGCTCGATTTGAGTCACTTGTTAACGCTGCGTTTAAAGAATCAATATTCCAAGAAATAATCTTCATGTTGTCCTCCATATATATTTAAATCATCATTACTACTATACAACAAATTCACCATTTAAACGAAACAGTGATGCCTCATTTCTTATATTCACATGTTCTGAAAAATAAGCATATATAAAATAGTGGACACTAAAATAGATAAAATCGTGTTGCGTTTCCACACATATAAAACAACGCACACCACCGTACCGACAAGGCTTGCCCATAAATTACTTCCATCGATATCTTTAAATGCATACACCACGAGTAAACTTATGGTTGCATAAGGGATTCCATTAAGCAGGAAATTAAATTTTTCAGAAATCTTATTGCTCCGCATCAATATAAAGGGGGTAAAGCGGGTAAACATCACTCCCAAAGCGACAACAATTAAAATCGCAGCCATTAACTTTTCCTCCTAAGCAAGAGTCCAATCACAATTCCAACCATGCTTGGAATAATAAAGTACTGTGAACCAAA
>LSQX01192265.1_pt2 | contig 32240 bp, 27 predicted proteins | sample 654561 | NCBI WGS metagenome assembly LSQX01 (sample SAMN04489861, study PRJNA283612) | anaerobic digester metagenome | isolation source: 4 biogas reactors fed with cattle manure at either 37C or 55C with and... | place: Denmark: Kongens Lyngby | collected 2014 | reverse complement strand
AGATGTGTATAAGAGACAGGATTAAAAGTCAAACAGTTATAATAATATAATAAATATCTGTATCTTTATTTAAATGTTTTCATTAAATTAAAAATCATGATCCTATGAAACACCTTAATTTTAAACTTTTTATAATGGGAATACTGCTAACTCTCTCATTCAAAATTTATTCCCAGAATACTGTTTCAGGACAAGTTCCTGATAAACTTGTTATTGTTTGGACAAGTGGAGATCCCTATGTAGCTGAAAGAGTTGCTCTAATGTATACCCATGCTGCAAAAACATCCAATTGGTTTGAGGAAGTATCTTTGGTAATCTGGGGTCCCTCAGCAAAGCTCATTTCTGAGAATAGTAAATTACAGGAACAGGTAAAGGCAATGCAAAAAGATGGAGTTATAGTTGAAGCATGTATTGCCTGTGCAAATGCTTATAATGTCACAGAAGACTTACGCAAACTTGGTTACGATGTGAAAGGCATGGGAAAACCATTAACAGATTATCTGAAGAGTGGAGCTAAGGTTTTAACATTTTGAACGGGGAAATCTCAATAGTTCAATTATGAATTCCTGAGACAACATCATAACTGGTATTATTTTTAGCTGAAGGTGGTACAATTTTATTACGGCAACGTGAACTATTTAAAAAATTGAGGTGCTTGTAATTGCCCATTAAGGAATAGCCCTCATCAAAAATTAACAGGGACAGTAATGCCAAGGAAAGGCATAGCTATAAAAGTATCCATTTCCGGGAAAAGAGGAATCCATAGACTGTAATCCAGTCCAATATTCCGAAGAATTGAACGCCCACCTGCTGAAAGAAGAATACCTACTTCATCCATTGCTGTAATTACATAGTTTTCAGTGATAAAATAACCCCTGGAACCTGTCCGCACCATCCCGCTTAAATTGAAAACCGGAACTTCTGCCCATTCATCCCCGTAAAAACCATATGCCATTCCGAGACTGAAGTTTTTATCTCTTGATCCCAGTGTAGCTGTCCCGTATAACAAACCGAAAATCTCGGTCTCTTCTCCGATTACTGTTGCCAGTAATGTTCCTGCACCAATATTGAATTTATCTTTGGATACCGGAATTGAAAATTTTGGAACGATCCATACCGGAGTAGCTGTTCCTCCAAAAAGGAAAAGAGGCACTAACCCGACACCACACGAAAAATTATCAGTAAATCCGTAAGAGAGTTGATTATAAAAAATCCAGATATTCTGATACCATCCTTCATTTTTTTTGAGGCCATACCCGTTAGGAGCCCAAAAATAACGGGAGGACTGAGGATTGGGGAGCCAATATTCACCTCCCTTTTTTTTGACATCCGATATTTCGGTCTTAGATTTAATGTCATCCAGCTGAAATGACAATTCACCAAGTTTTTCTGTTTTTATTGTCAGGATATTTGCATCTTCTTTTATGATTGTGCCTACATAACTATTCCCATCTTTGGTTTCAATCCGGTAAATGCTTGTTGTATCAGGACTTTCCTGTCCATAACTGCTCAGACGGGTCATAATGAGAAGAATTAAAAAGAGAAAGCAAAAAAAAGTTTTCATACTGTGAGATTAATTTGATTATAAAATTTAACACTTAAGTATGATATTATTTATCTGTAACACCCTGTTCTTTTTACTTTATCCCATTATAAATGGTTCTATTAAATGTATAACAATTATTTTGATTATTTGCATAATAATGACACAACTTTCCGGGAAAATTGCTATTTATATATTCCGAATAAATCCTTTATTAAACTGTTATATGAGGCAGTAACTATTTTAAATTTCTTTTATTTGACCGATATTGGATTGATTTTTTCTTATACCATGTATTACACCCCTGCCCCGCATTCCGGTTAGGGTATGAAATCGTTTTATCATGAGTTCGGTATACAAAGAACAGGAAATGCCTGATTCATATAGGTTCACCTGCCTCTTTCAGTTTTATGGTGATTTTATTGCCTGCATCACCAGGTTCCTTACTCCCTCTGTCGGAGGAGTGTGAGAAATAATCAGGTTCACAATAGTATTTCCAGTTGCTTTTAACACTTTATCGTAAAAGTATTGTATTATTGTATGTTAGTGATTGAAAATTCATTCTCACTACTAATTAAAATACTAAAAAAATACCCAAATTTGAAGTTGTTAAAAGTTAATAATATTCATCTGAATTTTAATTATGGGACTCATTAATGTTTTAAAATATTATTTCCTGAACAGGAAAATTGTATTTGTAATAATCCTGGGATTATTCTTTGCAATGTGTACAAATAAAAAGGCTGCTATCATAACCGAACCTGAAACCGTATTGAAATTATTAACTTCAGAGAATAATCCGCGTAACAGCGAGGGGGATTTTATAAAACTTAAAAATGGAAAAATCCTTTTTGTTTACAGCCATTATACGGGGGATTCCCAGAGTGACCATGCTCCGGCTTTTCTTGCAGGGCGTTATTCCTCTGATGGGGGTAATACATGGACTGTGAAGGACGAAGTGATAATACCCAATGAAGGAAACATGAATATTATGTCAGTTTCATTGTTACGTTTGCAAAATAATGATATAGCCTTATTTTATCTGCGCAAAAATTCTATCTCAGATTGTACTCCTGTGATGCGGATTTCAAAGGATGAAGCCGAATCATGGAGTGAACCTGTTCAATGTATTACTGATAAAAAAGGTTATTTTGTTGTGAATAACGACAGGGTTATCCAGCTGAAAAACGGAAGGATAGTTATGCCGGTGTCGCTTCATAAAACAGAAGATTCTGAATATAGTAATTCTGGCAGACTTTGGTGCTACTACTCTGACAATAATGGTCTTACATGGCAGGTTAGTGAAGAAATATTAAAAGCTGACACCGTAATTACACAGGAACCCGGTATCATTGAATTAATGAATGGCGATATTATGATGCTGATACGGGCAAATGGTGGAATTCAATACCAGTCTTTTTCAAAAGACAAAGGAGAAACCTGGAGTTTTGCTGAGCCAGGTACAATTAATTCACCATTATCTCCTGCCTCTGTTGCAAGGATCCCTAAAACGAACGACTTAGTGTTAGTCTGGAATAATAACGGAGAAAAGGGGCCGGGATATTTTAAGGGGAAACGAAATCCTCTAACAATTGCTATTTCTAAAGATGAAGGTAAAACATGGCAGAATATAAAAAATATTGAGGATAATCCAGATGTGGCTTTTTGTTATACAGCAATTCATTGTACAGATGACCATATTTTACTTGGGTATGGTGTATGGATAAAATATGTGGATCAATATATTACCAAAATAGATTATAACTGGCTTTATCAATAGCTGATAAGTTCGTTGCAGAAATTTTCATCATAAAATGCACCTTTCCGGAGCCGGTGAAAATTATGGTCTCGTAAAGAATTAAAATAATTTACAATGAATGGAGAATTGATTTCAAAAAAATTACGCAATGGAGAGCGTATTTATGGTACCCATGTGCTTACTGTTTGTAATCCGATATCAGCGAAAATCCAGAATGACATCAGTTATGATTTTGTCTTTATTTGCACAGAACATATTCCCATCGAAAGGAAAATATTAATTGCACCTTAATTATAAATTTATAATTTTGTATCCCTTAAAAATGAGGGAGAACAGACGCTTATGCCGCAAAAGTTACCGGTATGTTGTTTACAGATAACATCGCCGGGAAACAGTTTGAACTAAAAGAGATAATAAATTATAATTCGGACAATCGATAGAAAAGAGAATTCACAAACGATATTCAATTGGATCAATAAAGCAGTCTCCCCCAAATGCTAATGGTAATTATTTTTCTATTCTGAAATAGAAAAGCTATTACTAAAATTTTTAATGTAAACAATATGCAGAAGGAATTATTATTAGGAGTTGAAGCTATCGGACAGGGTGCCATAGACGGAGGAATATCAGGGGTTTATGCATATCCCGGTACACCCTCAACCGAAATAACCGAGTATATACAGGGAAACGGGCAGGCTAAGGAAAAAGGTATCCGCAGCAACTGGTCGGCTAATGAAAAAACAGCATATGAAGCAGCTCTGGGTATGTCTTATGCCGGAAAAAGGAGTATGGTATGTATGAAACACGTGGGACTGAATGTAGCTGCCGATGCTTTCATAAATTCTGCCATCACAGGAGTTAATGGTGGGTTGTTAATAACAGTAGCTGACGATCCGTCAATGCACTCATCTCAAAACGAACAGGACTCAAGGTTTTACGGAAAATTTGCAATGATCCCCATATTGGAACCATCGAATCAGCAGGAAGCTTATGATATGACCCGATACGGTCTGCAGCTTTCGGAGGAAACAGGATTACCTGTAATGTTGCGCATAACAACACGTCTGGCACATTCACGGGCCGGTATTGTTCGGAGGGAAATTACAGGGGAGAATGAATTGCACTTACCGGAAGATCCGACCCAGTTTATACTAATACCGGCAATAGCCCGTAAACGATATAAAATATTGTTGGAGAAGCAAAAATTACTTAACCAGCTTACTGATAATTCAAAATATAATTTTTTCAAACCGGGGAAGGACAGGAATCCAGGTATCATCGCCTGTGGAATTGCGTATAATTATTTAATGGAAAATTTTGATTCCGGCAATTTCCCCTTGCTTAAAATATCGCAGTATCCTGTACCGGAAAACCTGATTGCCAAACTGGAAGAGAGTTGCGATGAAATACTGGTTCTTGAAGAAGGTTATCCTTTTGTCGAGGAAATCGTTAAGGGACTATTAAATAAAAATATGAAAATCAAAGGCCGGCTGAATGGTGCTCTTCCCCGTGATGGTGAACTGAATCCGGATATTGTGGCAAATGCTCTCGGAAAAAAAGTTTCTTCGGGGCCTGCAGTGCCTGACCTGGTGGTTGGCCGCCCACCTGCCCTTTGTAAGGGTTGTGGACACAGAGACATGTTCAATGCCCTGATTGAAGCTATGAAAAAATACTCCGGGGAAAGGGTTTTTTCAGATATCGGTTGTTATGCGCTTGGGGTGCTTCCTCCTTTTCAATGTATCTATTCATGCGTGGATATGGGAGCATCAGTAACAATGGCAAAAGGAGCGGCTGATGCAGGATTATCACCTTCGGTGGCCGTCATCGGAGATTCCACCTTTACTCATTCCGGAATTACCGGATTACTCGATGCTGTTAATGATAATGTAAATATTGTTGTGATTATTTCCGATAATGAATCTGTCTCAATGACAGGAGGACAGGATTCCTCGGCCACCGGAAAGATTGAATCCATCTGTGCAGGTGTGGGGGTTGATCCCTCTCATATAAAAGTATTTATCCCTTTGCCTAAAAACCATGATCTTATGGTTCAGGCCATTGAAGAAGAGCTGGATTATGAAGGCGTTTCAGTTATTGTTTTCAGACGTGAATGTGTCCAGACAGCATCCAGGAAAAGAAGGAAAATCAACTCTTAAGGTGCTCCATTAACGGAAAAGTTCTAAAAATGTGTAAATTTAATTCAAACAAATGAAGACAGATATTATATTAGCAGGAGTCGGGGGGCAGGGAATCCTTACCATTGCTTCAATACTCGGCCAGGCTGCTATTAATGAAAACCTCTTTTTGAAACAGGCAGAAACACATGGCATGAGCCAGCGGGGAGGTGCTGTTGTATCCCATTTACGTATTTCAGATATTGAAATTGCTTCCGACCTGATCCCTGAAGGCACAGCTGACATTATCCTGTCGGTTGAACCAATGGAAGCCCTGCGGTATCTTCCTTACCTGTCGGACGCCGGATACATCGTAACAAATACTACTCCTTTTTTAAATATCCCCAATTATCCGGATTTAGATAAAATCCTGAGTGAGATAAGAAACCAACCCCGTTTTGTAGCTATTGATGCAGAAAAAATTGCTAAAAAAATCGGGAACCACAGAGCTTCAAATATGGTAATGCTCGGAGCAGCATCACCTTTCATCCACATCGAATCCTCAAAAATTGAAGAAGGCATAAAACGGATATTTGACAGAAAAGGAGATGCCATAGTAGAACTAAATCTCAATGCTTATAAGGCAGGAAGGCAGTTTGCCCTTGAAAACATAAATTAAAAGGTAAATCCTGTTGCTATTTCCCTGAACATTATTACCTTGTTGTGCTACTTTAAATATCATTAAAATTTAATGATATATGTATTGGGAAATGGAGGAAAACAAATCAGCCATCCTGGTTATTGATGTCCGGGATGCAGAAGATTCAAAAAAGAAGTTGATTGAAGCCGGAGTTAAAATAATGGATGACAATAAAGTTTATGGAAAATAAAAAGGAAAATATTCAGGATAAAACGGAAGGATGGATCGAAAAAACTGAAAAGTTGATTGACGATACGTCAGAAAAAATACACAATAGCGAAACATACCGGAAAGCAGATAAATCCGTAGAAAAGGCGACCAAAAAAATTTTCAGGCAAGCAGGAAAATGGTGGGGAAAAACGGAACGCTATTTCAAAAACCGGAAAGAGGACAAAAAAGATTAAATCCCCTGGATGACGGTAATAAAAAAAAAAGGCAGCAAACGGTTTGAGGCTGCTCCGGAAATAGTATAGAGTATATCCAAAGATTTAAAGAATCCGGGAATTAATACTGTAGAGGATTCTCGCTAATTCTAAATCACAAACATTATCAAATTTTAACCCCAAAAAAACAATTAAAAAACCATTCTACTTCATTCAGGTTAAAATTCCATAAGAAATTTCCAATTTTTAACAAGCAATCCTCTGATTTTCTGATTATATTTATTTGTTATCTGAAAATCAAATCTACAACATAATGAACAAAACAATGATTTTCCCGGAATTTGGTTTGTTCCTGTTAATAATTTTTTTTGGATGCAAACTACAGGTAACTCCCGAAACTGCACTGGAGGCCTATCTGAATAACAACGACAACTCTTTTACGTGGGAACTGAAAGAATCACACGATGTAAACGGTTTAAAACTTTACAATCTACTGGTTACCTCCCAAAAATGGAGGGAATATACCTGGCGCCATCAGGTTGCAGTTATTGTGCCTGAAGAGATAAAGTACGACGGCGCACTCCTTTTTATCACTGGTGGGAGCAATAAAGATGAAATGCCCAACTGGAAAAAACCCGACGACGGTAACATCAGGATGATGGGACTGATTGCGCAAAAAAACAGTGCGGTGACAGCCGTGGTTTTCCAGGTGCCTAATCAGCCGCTTTTTGGTGATCTCACTGAGGATGAAATTATCTCTTTAACGTTGCACAATTACAGGAACGATAAAGACCTGACCTGGCCTTTGCTGTTCCCAATGGTTAAAAGTGCTGTTCGTGCAATGGATGCCGTGCAGGCCTTTTCGCAGGAGAAACTAACCCACAAAATCAACCGGTTTCTGGTTTCCGGAGCATCAAAAAGAGGTTGGACGACCTGGCTGACCGGCGCCAGCGACCAGCGCGTCGAGGCTATTGCCCCCATGGTTATCGATATGTTGAACATGCCTAAAAGTATAAGCTACCATGTGGAGGCGTGGGGTGATTACAGTATTCAGATTCAGGATTATGTTAATCTGGGTATTGCACAGGATGTGAATACACCCGATGGACAAGAAATTACTACCATGGTCGATCCGTTTTCATACCGCGAAAAACTCACCATGCCAAAATTTATTTTCAACGGTACCAACGATGAATACTGGCCTGCCGACGCCATAAAACATTACATAGGTGAGATTCCGGGAGAAAACTACCTCCATTATGTTCCAAATGCCGGGCATGGCCTTGGTGATAAAAAGCAGGCCATCCAGGCACTAAGCTCGTTTTTTGCGGAGACCCTGCAAAAAGTAGAATATCCCGAATGCTCCTGGCATCTTGAAGAAAATGGCCAGGATATAGTGTTAAAAATTAATGTTTCAGAAGAGAAGCTGGCTGGTGTTCTTTTATGGACCTGCAATTCAGAAGATCGCGATTTCAGGGATAATGAATTCATAAGTCAGTCTATTGAGGCCGGAAATGAAGAAAATATCTTCATTAACGTGAATTATCCTGATTCCGGATTCCGTGCTTTTTACATCGATTTACTTTACCCTGATCCAAACGGCGATGTCTATTCAAAAAGCACACGCATGTTTGTAGCAGGCCCTGATGAGGTGCTTTAAAATTTCATCTAATATAACTGATTCATAAACATGATGTTTATCAGTTGCTTTCTAAGAAAATATCCGTAAATTTAATTGGGTAATCAATTCTAATCAATAATTTCATAATGAAACAAAAACTGTTTTTTTCAGGACTAACCCTTCTGGTCATGTTGATTTTTCTTTTACCGGCATGCACAGAAGAAGAAACCCGGCCGGTTTTCCCGCTTTCAGCAGAAATTTTCCACAGTGTGGTTGGGAAACAGGTAGCATTTACTGCCCTTACCCACAGCGCTGTAAACTGGAATTGGGATTTCGGGGACGGGAACACAAGTACCGAACAAAACCCTGTTCACGTGTATGATGAAGGAGGCTACTATGTGGCCACCTTAACGGCCGGCGACAATGCCGGAAAATCGGTGACAAAAGAAGTAAAACTGGCCGTTGAACTTACACCTTATGCGTTACTTACCGGAGACCATACAGCCGATGATTATGATGGCAAAACATGGAGGCTGTCACAGGCTCATTCGGTTAACGACAAACTGGTAAACTCTGATGCATCCTTTTCCTTAATGGACGAAGACATTGAATATTTGCCTACCGGGGCTTTTGATATGTATCTGGGATTGCCGGAAGCCTATAACGATGAGTTTACCTTTTATTATGATGGTACCTACAAACAAAATACAAATGATGGTTCTTCATTTGGGGGTATTGTGTTTGCGATGGTTTTGCAGCAATTCGGACTGGCCTCTATCACCAAAACCGGCGGAGAAGCTGTTTTCGGTCAGGATGCATTTGCTTTAACCACATTTACTCCTGACAACAATGCTACATTTGTATTTAACGATAGCGAAAACTTTTCCATTCCTACCATTCCGGATTTTGCCACGGGAGTCCAGCCTCCGGGAATACCTGTTGTCACCTATCCCGACGTTATGACCATCGATTTTTCGGGTTCGTCTGCATTTGTCGGTGTAAGAGATTTTCACAGAAAGGTGATTGTTCAGGAGATTACCGACAGTTCAATGCGCCTGGTAATGTTCCTGACCATGAGCCCTGATGCAATTGTAAGTCAGGATCCACTGATTGCATTGAGCACTACAGCAATGATTCTGACATTCATCGTAGTTAATTAAACCGACTCAAATTAATCGATATGAAATTAAAAATTAATACGAAGTATCTGTTTTATCTGATCCTTTCAGTTTTAATATTATTCCTTAACGAAAGAATTTTAGCAGGTACAGGTACCGTTACAAACCCGGCGGAACAGGAAACAATTACAGTTACCGGAACCGTGACATCAGCTACTGACGGAACTCCTTTGCCCGGACTAAGCATTATTTTGCAGGGAACATCACAGGGTACAATTACCAATACAGATGGAAATTACACTATTAACGTACCACCAGATGGCACATTGGTTTTTTCTTTTGTGGGATTCAGAACACAAGGGATTGACATTCAGGGCAGAAATATAATTAATGTTGTCATGGAAGAAAGCATTGAAGCCCTTGAAGAAGTGGTTGTTACTGCCTTGGGCATCAGACGTGAAGAAAAATCATTGGGATTTTCCGTTGGAAGGGTCACCGGCGAAGAACTGACTCGTGTTGCCCAGGAAAATGTTTTAAACTCAATGGCCGGTAAAGTGGCTGGTGTTACCATCAGCTCAACCGGCGGTGCCGGTTCAACGGTAAACATGGTAATCAGGGGAGCTACCTCAATGAGCACAGACAACCAGCCGCTTTTTGTGGTTGACGGGGTTCCGATGTCAAACACCGTAAATAATGTCGGAGGTTTTGGAGTAGATAACCGGGTTGACTACGGAAATGCTATTGCCGACCTTGACCCGGAAAGTATAGCTGAGGTGTCGATCCTGAAAGGGCCCAGCGCTGCTGCATTGTATGGCACGCGTGCCGGCAACGGAGTGGTCCTTATCACAACCAAAAAAGCAGCTGAAAAAGGGATGAAAGTGACAATTACATCAAATAGTGTATGGGATATCCCTGTTCGTTATTTAAGTGTCCATACTCAATTTTCGTCAGGATTTTTCTCCTACAGGCCTGAAAATTTTGGCGGAGGCATCTTACCTGAAATCAGTCCTGTCGAAGGAACTGGTGCAGGACCTGAAAATGACAAAGGATACTGGGCAGTCCAGTGGCATTCACCTCTTGATGCCAATGGTGTCCGGGTGCCGATTGAGGTGGTTTCGTACCCCGATAATTTCAAAAATTTTATCAATGATTTTTCATTTACAACAACAAACGGAGCATCCATCTCCAGCAGTTCAGAATTATTAAACTACCGGCTGGGAGTAACCAACATGACCCATAACGGATTAATTCCCAATGCCGACCTGAATAAAAACAGTTTATCTTTTTCTGCTTCGTCAAAACTGCGAAGAAACTTAACCGTCAGCACAGATATCAATTTTGCAAATTCCTGGGCTGATAACCGGCCTGCCTCCAACCGTGGTACAAACCCGCTGCAATGGGTCTATTTCCATCCTTCAAACATCGATATCACAGAATTAAAAGATTACGGTTCCGGAAACGATATTAAACGGGTTTCAGGCGGACATGAGAATCCTTATTTCCTGGCATATGATGTCAATAACAGCCTTGACAGATACCGGGTTTACGGAAATATTGTTGCAACATGGGAGATTACCCCGGAAATCAGTCTAATGGGGCGGATGACACTGAATAAATCCGATGAAGTGAGGGAAACCAAAATTGCACCCGGTTACACAGAAGAGCCAAATAACGGAGCATACGGAATAGTTACCGGAAACAATCTCGAACGAAACATGGATATTCTGGCAACGTATGAAAAACAATTGAATGATTTTTCCCTGTCGGCTTCTGCCGGTGGAAATTTGCTTTACACTAAATCATCCAGTGTCAGTAATTCCTCCAAATCCGGTTCCGGGTTAATCGTTCCTAACCTGTTTACAGTGAATAATATCAACTCAGGTGCATTGAATTACAGCAATTACCGGAGCCAGAAGGCCATTAACAGTGTATATGCTATGGCCAATGTGTCCTGGGCAGACATTGTTTACCTTGATCTCACAGCCCGCAATGACTGGTCCAGTACGTTACCTGCAGAAAACCGTTCCTACTTTTACCCGTCAGCGTCACTAAGTATAATGGTTGACCAGATCTTTAATTTAGGAAACCAGGTTGAGATGTTTAAAATAAGAGGAGGTGCAGCGCAGGTTGGAAACGATACTTCCCCTTACCGTTTATATCCCACTTATCAGAATGCAGGCCAGTGGGGAGAAGCCTTCAGGCTGGCCAAGCAAAGCGGACTTCTCAGTCCGAACCTCCTGCCTGAAGAGGCAACATCTTATGAAATTGGCACCGACATCCGGCTGTTTTCCAACAGACTGCGTTTTGACGGCACCTTCTACCAGGTGGATAACAGAAACCAAATTCTTGGAGTTCCGCTGGCTGCTTCCACCGGTTTTAGCGGAGTACAAATCAATGCCGGCCTTTTAAGGAGCACTGGCGTTGAATTTCTGTTGGGTGTGACACCTGTTAAAACAAGCAACTGGAACTGGGATCTGAACCTGAATTTCACTAAAAACAAAACCGTTATCCTTGAATTAGCTGACGAAATAGATAACGTGAGTTTCTGGGATGAAGCCAGGGTCCGCAGTATAGGCTATGTAAAAGGGGATTATCCCGGACCTGACGGATTATTAAATACTCCGGATGATATATACCGGGATGGATTAGTAGGCAATTTATATTCCCGAAAGGTATTGCGCGTTACAGACCCAAATTCTGATTATTATGGTTATCCTCTACTCGGTAGCGGACTGGATGCTGAATGGCAGGGTGAAGATGAATACTCACTTGTGGGGAATTACAATCCTGACTTTATCATGGGATTACAGTCTTCGCTCACGTTTAAAAATTTTACGTTGAACATGACATTTGACTGGCGTTCGGGTGGTCAGTATGTATCGCAATCATTCCGTTATCTTTCCGAAGATTCAATGTCAAAAGCCTGGCTCGACATGTTGGTACATCCCGGAAATCTGGGAGGAGCTCCCAGCCAGGCATTGCGCGACTGGGTGATTGCAAATGAAGACTGGCTGCTGCTTGCCGATGATCTCAGGCCTGTCGGCGGACCTACTCCTGAATTTGGGGGATTCCCGGAAAGTTTCAGCGGAGTGACAGTTTACGACGGAACATTTGCTCCGGGTGTTATTGGCGATTACGATGAGAATGGAAATTTTATCCTCGAACAGGAAAACCTGGGCGCCGAAGGAACGGTTTTCCTTCCTTATGTTGTAAGTTACTCATGGGACATTGGAGAAGCCAACCTGTTTGATGCAGACTATGTAAAACTGAGAGAAATATCGTTAAATTACAGGGTGCCGGCAAGAATAGTCCAAAAATTTGGATTGCAGGATGTAAATCTGGCCCTGTACAGCCGGAACATAATTCTTTGGACCAAAGATGCCGGCATTGGCGTGGATCCGGAAAGAGCATACCAGGCTGAAGGAGATGGCAAATTTAAACAGGGTGTTGAAAGGTACAATGCCGAGCCATGGGTGGTTCCGATTGGATTTAAAATGAATTTTTCTTTTTAAACAATAAAATATTATGATCATGTATCGATTAAAAAATATCATAAGTATTATAGTTATCATAGTTCTTGCTTTTTTCGTTTCGTGCCAGGACCTTGACGAACTGAATATCAATCCTAACGGCGTTGATCCAGCAAATGCAGATTTGAATCTGTTAATGCCCACATTTCTTATTGGCACCGGACAACAGGTTGTAAGTCTTGGAGTTGGTGATATAGCAGGAGTAATGCAACACACCCAGAAAGACGGCTGGTCAGGAGGGCATAACGATTATGATTGGTCGAGTCAGAGCTGGTCGGCCTATTATGGAAACCTGAGAAACATTTATGAATTCCACAAAAAAGCAGTTGAGGGTGAATACAAGTTTCATGAAGGCATTGCTTTAGTGATGAAAGCCTGTAATTTCGGAATGATAACAGATCTGTGGGGAGATGCTCCCTTCTCCGAAGCCCTTAAGGCTGAAGATGGTTCGGAATTTTTTAAACCAAAATTTGACCCTCAAAAGGAAATTTATTTAGGAATTCTTGCTGACCTGGAAAGTGCCAATACCCTGCTTTCTCAAAGCAGCAGTAACAATTCAAATATCAATTCCACGCAGGATTTATTGTATAAAGGAGATGCAGCCAAATGGAGAAAGCTGGCCAATTCACTTGCACTTCGCTACTATATGCGTCTGTCGGCAAAGGAATCCGGCATCGCACAGGAAGGAATCAGCAAAATAGCCTCAGATCCCGTTACCTACCCGGTTATTACAAATGCATCCGAAGATGCAACACTAGGCTATATAGGGTCATCCCCTTCCGATTCGTGGCCCACCAACACCGTTTACGACACCGATCCCCGTGGATCTTATTTTCGTGTAAAAATGTGCGCAACACTGGTAGATGCCATGCAGGAACTTAACGACCCGCGCCTTGGAGTTTATGCCAATAAAATTGAAATACCACTTCAAAAGGTTGAGGGAGAAAATATTGACCGGATAGTCAATGGCATCCGGCAGGTTTCGCAGGATATAATTGATGACTATATGGAAGCGTGGGGCGTTGGTGTTGATTTCGATCCGGAATATGTAGGCATCCCACCATCGGTTTATGCAGCTCCCCAATACAATTTAAATCCCAACCTCGATCAGGCTGTTTACAATCCGCACTGCTCTCAGTTAAACGATATATATAAACAGACAGACGGCGATTTATTACTGATGCGGCTCATGTCGGCAGCTGAAGTTCATTTTATACTTGCCGAAGCAGCTATGTATGGATGGGCTCCTGGAAGTCCCGAAGAGCATTATGCTGCAGGAATTCAGCAATCGTTTAATGCCTGGGGAATCGGAGGTGCATTCGCCGGCTATATTGACGGAGCTCCATATACTGGATTAGAAAGTATTATTGAACAAAAATGGATTGCAAGCTGGACGGCTGCAGCTGAGGCCTGGTTCGACTGGCGGAGAACAGGCCTGCCGGAATTACATGCAGGAGAATCGGCAAGGAGGAAGGCTCTTCCTCTTCGTTTCTACTATCATCTGAGTGAGGAAATTTCAAAAAATCAGCTAAATGCCGATGAGGCGATAAACAGGCTGGAGCCCACTCAATATCTGGGAACCGATCAGACTAACAACAGTGCCTGGTCGAAAATGTGGTTATTGCAGGATACCAATAAGCCATACTGATAAATGTTCTGTACTAATTGAAGTTTGATTTTAATCAATTGTTTCAAAGATATCTGGCAAAAAAGTCCCCCATCACTTTTTGAGAAAAATCATTCACCCGTTTGGCAATGTCCATGGTATGAGGCCATAAAGGAAAACGGTAGTATTCGCAGGGAACACCCAGGGCATCCAGCCGGGATTTCAGGGTATCCGACTGGCTGATGGGAACCAGTGTATCCGATGTGCCGTGCAAAATAAGGGTAGGCGGACAATAAATGTTCAGATAACTGATTGGAGACGCTTCTTTGTACAGTTCCGGCTTTTTTTCGTAAGGGTGGCCGATAAAACCGTTTACCAACCGCTGGTTCCTGGCATATTCCGTGGTTAAATCCACAGGCCCGTAAATATCTACCACAGCCTTTATGTGGTGCCTGCCTGCAGAACCATTCAGGTTTTTACTGTCACTACGCCGGACTTTCCGGTCATAGCCGGCAAGCATTGCCAGGTGGGCGCCGGCAGAGCCGCCAATCAGGGCAATGCGACCGGGATCATAGCCATATTTCCCGCCGTTTTTAAACAACCATTCCACAGCATCATCCACATCTTCCACCGCAGCCGGATAAATACTGTCACGCAGAAGGCGGTAGGACACGGTAGCTGTCATGTACCCCTTCTCAGCAAAGCTGGTCAGATAAACCAGGTAATCAGAGCGCTTGCCGCTTTTCCAGCTTCCCCCGTGAATAAACACCAGCAAAGGCAACGGTTCAGCGGCGCCTTTTGGACGGTAAAAATCCATCTGCAGCGATTTTCCGTTCACATTTTTATATTCAATGTCATTTATCTCCTCTATGGATTCCGGGATTTCAGGTTCCAAATCAGCCAGTTCTTCCAGACCTGTAACAGCAGCCAGCAAAGCCAGCTTTTCATAATGATATCCCACCGGTAATTTTTTCGGAAAAAGAAGACCAAGAGTCCGTGGGATCACCATCAGCAGGCAAAAAAGCATAACTACCAGCAAAAATCCTTTCAGGATTCGTCTGAAGATTTTAGATTTCATAGTTTCTGTTATACCCGAAAACAATAATCTTTAAACCATTAATTCATCACTCTCATTTCAAGCTATTTTATCGGTTAATAAATCCCGCGTTTGTTTATCAACCATTTTCTACTCACCCCCTAATTCCTCCAGCATCTCCAGCAAATTCCGGTGCAAAACCGGAGCAGTTTCAGGTCCTGGCGAATTTTCTTCGCCATAGGGTGATTTCTCCCTGCCATAAGTGAAGGGCGCATTTACATCCCACTGACTTTTGGGAATAATATAGCCAATTTCATCGTTTGCCAGTCCGACGACAAACTTGTATTTGCCCGGCATTTTTTCCCGCACAGATGGAACTTCAACCGGCTCAATCCCAAAGTCATTTCCTTCGGGAGCTTCAATTCCGCCATTAATGATCTCCGGATAAATTTCGCCGGGAACGGTAACAAACGAAACCGGCCCGATTTTAAAAACTGCCAGTTCGGTGCGCATCTTCATCCAGCCGGCCGTACCCCTGTCGAGAACACCAATAGTATTAGCCAGCCTGAACAGAGTATTTTTTATGGGAAGTTCAAGGGTTCTCACCACCAGGGAAATCCCGGCATTGTCAATAACATCCTGAGGATTTTGCATTGCATCCAGCGCCAGCAGTGAAAGCTGGTTCCCCTGTGCAGCCGCCTTTTCAAATGATGGTTCATATAACTCCCCGCCGGTAAACGGATCGGTTACAGGATGACTGGAATGGGTGGTCATTAGCCCGCCAATTGCGCCATTCAAATAAACGGCTACACCGCCAATGCCTGGCCGTACAAGGCTGTCGCCATTATAAACCCCCTTCTCCACTCCGTCCCTGAAAAAATGGGGGAAATCGGACGAAACAAGCAAATTGCGGCTCCACAAAGTTTCAGGGTGGTTGCCCCAGGCCAGCAGGCTACCCAGTGTTTTTCCGTCATCTTTATCAATTGCTTTGAGAATTCTTAATCCCGAATCAAAAACTTCCGGCTTGCGGGTATCCTTTACCTGAGAGGCAGCACCTGACAGATCCTGCGAAATTTCCAGTATAGCAGGACGAAGATTTTTTACCGCAGTTTTCACCGACCTGGCTGTCTGCTCTTTCACAAACTGCATATATTTTTTGTCCACGCCGCTTTTAAAAATCGCTTTACCCCAAAGTCCCATCAAATCAGGACCTTCGTGGGTATGGGTTGAGGCAATTATGGTATAGGTCAGTCCCGGTTCGCCGGACAGCATCTCACGCACATCCACTACATCGTCGTGCATAAACCCGATCACATCGAGAATTACAACAGCCAGCCGGATTTTGCCGTCGTCGATTACCATCGTACGCGCCCAGGTGTCGTCGTGTACACCATTGGCCGGCTTACTGTTGCTGAACCCGGCAATCCACACCGGATCGAATTTCCCGTTGCCATTACCGTCAATAAAGGTGTCACCGTCCTTAGGATTGTATTTTGCATCGCCGTTGTTATCTGTCCAGCGATCGGGAACCTCCGGAGTTATGGGTATAGCTGCAAATCCGGCTTTTAATTCTGATGATGAGTCATTCAAAATTTTCATATCGATGTTATATCCGGGATGCCTGTCTTTCATGTTGGAAAAACACCAGAAAGAGATGCATAAAAATGCCAGAAGGAGGATGATTCCGGATATTTTAAAAAATCTTTTCATTTTTATTTTTTATCAAACCTCTCCATTATTTCCCTCCAGGTGGTAAGGATTATATCGTTCTCTCTAAAAAAACTTATTACTTCCGGGTCGGCAAACATATCAGCTTCCCATGCCCGTTGCTGCCAGGAGCCGGTAATAGTTTTCATGTTACCGGTTTCAAATGAAGGATGAAAAATTATTTCCGTTAATCCCGGCTCAATAGCCTTCACAAGTTTGAAAAAATTCATTTTCACTTCCTCATATGTATCCCCTTTGGGAACGCTGCCAAAATTATCGAGCCGGGGCAGATTGTAATTATCCAGCATACCAATCACCTCATCGTTTACCGGGTACCCTTCGGCACTGTAGAATGCAGCCACTTTCGGATTGGAAAGGTCGATGGCATTAGCCGGAATTTTATACTCTTCGGCCACCTTCAGAAAAACCTTCAGAAATTCCGGTGAACCATACAACGTTCCCATGTGGGTGTCGATATGAGTCGGCCGATATCCCAAAGCCACCATTTTATCAATTTGCGCCCTGATTTCAGTTTCCACCTCCTGTGGAGTTGCATTCATAACCACTTCCTGCACGCTTCGCCACATTTTACCATTCGGATCAGTTAAGCCGGGAACTTCCCCAGCATCGGTCAGCGGAGGCCAGCGCCAGGTTTTCCATTCGCTGGTAAGGGTCAGGTGCACGCCAATATCGGCTTTGGGAACATTCTTTACCCATTCCACAAACGGTACGGCATATTCACACGGCATCATCACCGCCCCCGATAAAATGTGGTCGTTTTCAATATAAAATTTACCTGCGTCGTTAGCTTCACTGCACATGCCCAAATCATCCATATGCATAAGCAGCACTTTTTTTCCTTTCGGAAAACCCAGCTTTTCGGCATTCGTTTCACCTGCAACAGGTTCTTTAATCCATGATGGCATAAATGATACATGTTTAATAGATTTTCCTTCAGGAGTATGGTGAGAATAGGTAACATGAACACGACCGTCTTTCGTTTGAATAGCTGTCGGATAAGAAAAACTCCCCTTCCCTTTGGGTTCGTACTCCAGGTAACGTTTCCATTTCCAGTTTGCTCCTTCATCGTCAGAAAGGGAAACAGCCAGCCTGTGCCGGCCATTTTCCAGATCGTTGTAAACCATCAGCCAGTGTTCGTCATTAAGAGCTATGGCTTCGACGCTGGAGCCCGGATTGGGAATGTCTGTTTTTTTTGAAACACTCCAGGTACGACCATTGTCATTCGAACTGCTGAAAACAATTCGCTGCGGGGAATCTCCGTTATCACGCATGTATGCCACCACTGTTCCCTCTTTTTTCTGCAGTAGGGCCGGCTGAATATTTCCACGCCCCACAATTGGAAGGCTTGGTTTCCAGTTATCTCCGTTATCATCGGAAATAGCTACCAGCGAAACATTGTAACCATCAGAGTAAAGCGGCAGCAGCATTCTTCCACTTTCCAGGACAAGAGGTTTAATACGCCCCATCCAGCCCACCTCACGCTTTACTGGGTCTTTGGCGGCTTCAACAATCATCCGTTCGTATTGTGGTGCATACTCAGCCCATGCCAGTCCGGGCGGATCCAGCTCCCTGAATCCTTTTTCCAATGCTTCAGCAAATTCCTCACCCGGCTTCAGTAAGATCACATCCTGCCAGTCCCATTTGGGCGAACCATCCTCAAGGTAACCGGTTGAAATGCGGGTTTTCAACAGCGATGCCTCCCACCGGTTGGCCACCACCACAATCCAGGTAAGGTGCAGGCGGTTTTTCGAATCCATGAACAGCACCGGATTGCAGTCAGGATTTCCGGGAGTATCAGCCATTACAAACGGATCACTCCACCGGGATTGTCCCTTTTTCAGTCTGGCACCCATTATTGCCACATCGTCTGATTTGCGCTCACCCGAGCCCTCATACCAGCAAACCAGCAGGTCACCATCGGGCAGTTCAACCAATGAGCTGCTGTGTACATGCTTTTCCTGCACCGGAAAAATAAACTCCGGCCGGAAGGGGCCGGAATTTTGCTGAGCATTACACACATAAGTTTTCGAAAAAAATAGTACTGCAGTCATAAAAACAAACAAAACAGGAAATAAACGCTTTGAGAACAGCGCCATAAATTTATATTCCATTGTTTGCAATATTAGTTAAAATTTATTGCTCCGGCCACAATCCCTTTTGCATCGGTTTCAATTGAAATTTCGAGGGATCGAGCACCACATGCTTAACCAGCTTACGGTTCCAGGTATAGGTGACATGCACCTTTCCGTCGGCAGTTTGAATTACTGCCGGATAAGAATATTCGCTATCGGGATCGGCATCATTTTCCAGTAAAACCGCCGCCTCCCAGTTCAATCCGTCGTCCGAGACAGCCACATTCAGAATATTCCGTTTGCCCCATTCGGTATCCGGATCGATATGGTTATAAACCAGCACATGCCTGCCATCTTTCAGTGTAACGGCATCAGTTCCGGAATTTGGATTAGGCAGGCCTAAAGGTTCCAGCCTGCTCCATGAGCGGCCGTTATCGGTTGACCAGGCTGATAAAATCTTCTTATTTTTGCTGCGGCATAAAATCTGTAACTTCCCGCCAGGGTGTTTTAAAATACTGGGCTGAATGGCTGCAATTTTGGTACCGTCGTTAACAGGTTTGATACGCTCCCAGCTTTTCCCCCTGTCAGATGTAAATTCCATGTGCACCTGCCAGCCGTTGTGTTCAGTGCTGGTAGGGCATATCAGAACTCCGCCGGGCAGCAATTCCGGTTTATTTTTAACCGGGCCGGTAATTTCTTCAGGTAATCGCAAACGCCGCGACCAGGTTTTCCCATTGTCGCGGGAAATAATGAGCTCTCCCCACCATTCACGAGGGTTCGGACCATCTTTGTAAAAGAGAAACAATTCATCTCCGTAATCGAACAATACCGGATTCCAGGTGGGATATCGCAGATTGGAATGTTGCACTCCGTTAGCCACTTCAACGGGAACTGTCCATTTCCCGTCAATAAACCGGCTGAACCAAATTCCTACATCCGGATTTTTTTCATGAGTTCCTCCAAACCAGGCAGCTACAAGCCCTTCGTCTGTTTCCGCAATAGTGGAAGCATGGCAACTGGGGAAAGGAACATCTTCCGATCTGTAAATAAATTCCGATTTTAGTATGGGCCGATCTCCTTTAAACGGTTTACCGGCAAACAAATTTATGGCAGAAATCATTAATGAAAATATAAATATTGTTCTCATATCATCTTTTTAATCAAATTTACACAATTATCTCTTCTTTGAAAAGAGCTTCAAGCTTAAAAATCCCAAAAGGAAAATAACCAGTGTGCCGATTACGATGGTGAGATTGCTATGAAACGGGCTACGGAAAACCAGCAGATCTTCGCTGTTAAAGTACAAGGGACTGAGACTCATCCAGGCAATGACCAGCACACCGGCAATTACGCCAATAATGGCATCAATACGGCGCACCTTGCGCGATAGAAATGCCAGCAGGAACAGCCCGAGCATTCCCCCACTGAAGATGGAAGCCAGCGACCACCATGCATCCAGCACACTTTCAACACCTACAAGGGCTAATGCAATCAAAATGCCTAAAAATCCAAATACGACAGACGAGAGGTACAGAACCGCCATTGACGACCGCTCGCTTGCATTTTTATTGATGTATCGCTTGTAATGATCGGTTAAAATGATTGTTGCCCCACTGTTCAAACTGGTTGAAACCGTACTCATTCCGGCAGCAAAAATAGCGGCAATCAGAAGGCCGGTAATCCCTGTTGGCAGTCCGTTAACAATAAAATGGGGAAAAACCTTGTCACCTGCGCCCGGCTGGTGCAGCTCTGCGGACAGCAATTCAGGCTGGGCCGTATAATATGCATACAGAGCTGTTCCAATATAAAAGAAAATCACTGAAACCGGCACATAAAGCAATGCGCCAAAAAGCGCAGATGATTTAGCTTTTTTGTCAGTACTTGTAGCCATATAGCGCTGCACAAAACTCTGGTCGATACCGTAGTTTTGCAGATTTATGAACAGTCCGTATATCAGTACTACCCAAAAGGTAGATTCAGAAAGGCTGGCGCCAAAACTTCCGAGGCTGAACTTGTTATTGGCAGCGGCAATTTCAAAAACCTGTGCCGGACCTTCAGGCATGGAAAATGTCAGGACAAGCGCAGAGACCACAGCGCCCAGAATTAAAACAATGCCCTGGACAGCGTCGGTCCAGACTACTGCACGTATTCCACCGAGCATAGAATATAAAGTAACAGCTATTCCGGTAACAATAATGATGGTCCGTATATTAAATCCGAACAATGCATTTACAGGCAGTGCCAGCAAAAGTAAAATCGCACCGGTACGCATAAGCTGTGTCAGCAGGTAACATGCTGAGGCATACTGACGGGCCCAGGCACCAAAGCGTGTTTCCAGGTAATTATATGCCGAAATACTACCGATTCCCCGGTATAACGGCACAAAAAACTTCACAGCCATAATGGCTGCTACAGGAATAGAAAAACTAAAAACCAGGGCATTCCAGTTAGTGGAATAGGCATTACCGGGAAGTGCCAGAAAGCTTATGCTGCTGACAAAGGTGGCAAAAATGGACATTCCCACAACCCAGGCAGGCAGGTTTCCTCCGCCGGAAGTAAACTGTCCTGATGTTCTGTTTTTAAAAAAGAAACTCGCTCCAAAAATAACATTCCCGAATGTGATCAGGATGAATACGACAAGGTCTAACGTTGGCAACTGCATATCAATTAGTTAAACAGGTTCAGGTAAATGTTGCTTTACCTGTCATTTCTTTAATTTCTTCAACATAACTTACAATGGCCTCGCGGTCGGGGCCTTCGAACTGCCGCAGCGGATGAGCCACATAATCGTTACAGATTCCCAGCGCCGCCAGGGCGCATTTAGTGCCTACTGTATACCGCGATGCAAAAGTACCAACATTATAAATAGTATCGTAAATTTTAAGGACAATTTGGCGCAATATCCCAATCTTGTTATAATCCCGGTCTTTGGCAGCCTGGTAAAATTCAACAAAAAGACGGGGAAACATGTTGGCTCCGCCGGCTATGGCTCCGTGCCCACCCTGGAGAATCGTTTCGGGGATAAATATTTCAGTACCGGTAATTACTGAAAAACCGGGTGAATTTTTAAAGGCATCAATTAGTGAGATAAGGTAAAGCATATCGCCTGAGCTGTCCTTAATCCCAATAGCTCCCAGCTCCCTGGCATGTTCAACTGTCTTGACTGTCATGTGCAGCTTGGTATGCGACGGCATATTATAAAGTAAAAATGGCAGCGGCAACCGGGGAACCAAATCGTCGAGGTAACGACACATCTCAACCTGAGAAACAGGGAAATAGTAAGGAGGTGCAACCACTACCATATCTGCTCCGGCATCTTTGCACACATGGGCCATCTCTATTGAATCTTCAAATGATGTATCGGTTATGCCAACCATAACCGGCACCTTTTTATTGACAAGACCGCAGGCCATATTTACAAATTTTCTACGCAGCCTGAACTGTAAACTGCTAGCTTCTCCGTTGGTTCCCAATAAAAAAACAGCATGCACACCACCTTCCAGGATATGATTAATCAAATTTGCAAGGCCCTGTTCATCCAACTCATTGTCATTTACAAGAGGAGTGACAACTGGTGGTATAATTCCACGTAAAGGTAGTTCTGTATTCATTTTTGAAAGTTTTAATTTTGCCTCAGGATCTTAATTGATTTTACCTGTTACAAAAGAAAAGCAAACCAACAAATAATGCTTCTTGAAAATTGTGTTTTTTACATTGAATTTTGACCAAAAATCAAAAAATATCTTTTAAATTTACATTTTAAGGTTAAAAAAAAACAAAATGAGGTTTGTTTACGAGAAGATTGATGTTTCTTACAAGTACTCCTTTATTACCCGGCGGTTAAAAATGGATCCCAATTCAGATAAAATCCACTGGCATAAGAATTTCGAGCTGAATTATATCTATTCCGGTTCTGGAAGAAGAATTGTCGGGAACCACATTTCAAGTTATACCAAAGGGGACCTGGTACTGCTGGGCCCGGACATTTCCCACTGCTGGCAGGTTCTGGAACCCGGCCCCGACGGAAAGGGCGAATGTATAGTAACTCATTTTTATGAAAATATAATCAGTTCCAATTTTTTTAATATCCCCGAACTCAGTGAAGTAGTCAGTCTGCTGAAGGAAGCTGACAGCGGAATTCTGTTCAAAGGTCCCAATACCAAAAAGGTGGCCGGTTCGCTCAAAAAGATGGTTAAAACGGAAGGACTGGAACGGTACATCGAACTTTTAAAGGTATTCAGCCTGTTGCTTCAAATCACAGACCGCGAGTATCTGGCTCTGCCATCGGCAATGCCAAACACCTATATAAAAGACCGGGAACAGATTGACAAAATTTATGAATATGTTTTCCGGAATGTACAAAACGGAATTAAACTGAAAGATGCTGCCCAACTGGTTTATATGGAGCCCAGTTCGTTTTGCCGCTATTTTAAAAAGAAAACAAACCAGACTTTTATAGATTATGTAAAAAGTGTGCGCATTGGCATTGCAGCCCGGCTGCTGGCGGAAACCGACAAACAGATTACCCGGATTTGTTACGAATGCGGGTATAACAACCTGGCCAATTTTAACCATTACTTCAAGGTGGTCATGAAGAAAACGCCATCGGAATACCGGAAGGCTTTTCAGCAATAAAACTCTATCAATTACCTGATCCCAAAAAACTGTCACTCAATGACCTCCAGATATCTTCCCAGCCAGTATGGGAGCAACCAGATATCTCCTGCACTGTTTTCGGAACGTCCGCCGTTTCCACCGTCAAGTCCGAAACGGTTAGCATTGTGTCGTGTAACCGGCAGTTCGTCAGGTGGCAATACTTCTTCAATGGTTTGTCTGCGGAAATTGTCAGGAATAGCCTGAATATCTTTCCGGTGGCTGTTTTTTATGGTCCAGCTTATCAGATCCTGCGGGAATTCCTGTAAATACCAGATGGCTTCCTCCAGGTCAAATTCATTGCTCACAATAGCTGTGAACAGATTCCATAATCCATCTTTTTCCGGACGTTCATGTTCCCAATGGTCGATAATAGTTTCGCGGAACATAGCTTTCAGGGTATCATTGAATGCATACCGGTACAGTCCCCAGTAACCGAGAAAATACATTTCATCGTCGGAGTGATTCCACGATCCTGACAACATTACAGCCCAGTCATCCGCTCCATCGGGCGCTTTCCCAATTTCTTCCATGGGCCGCATCAGGTTTTCGAGGTATCCGTAATCGTGCATCAACTCAAAAGCTTTTTCTTTATAAATCTCTTTTTTAGTGAAGTGGTAAGCTGTCTGCAGCATAGCCACAATATTTGAACTGTTCAGTTTACGGTCGCCCGTTGAAGTGGGAAATCCGTTGACATATTCAGGGTTCCACCGGCCCCAGGTGGTTGGTTTACCGTCGTAATCAACCAGATAAAAATCATTCTCAACAATATGCCGCATCAGTTCATCGAGCAACCTGACCGCCTTGCTTCTATGCGGCTCCACATCAATCAGTTCGGCAATGGCCCCAAATACAAACACATGGCCAATAGCTTCATCACTGCTTGTAGTTGCTTTCCAGTCCCACTCCGTGTCGGCAGAATGCTGCCACCGTTCAGGGTCGGCCAGGATATCGATATAGCCGCTGCGCTCCAGCGAACGCGACGGGAAACCCGGCACCGGATTGACCGTGTAAAGCCTCTCCATGGCATCCAGCGATTCAATGCAATTCCGGAGGGCTTCTTCCGACCTGGTTACGGCATACCTGAAAACCTGGCTTCCAAGGTACATGGAGGTCCACAGTCCGTCGTTATCGGAATCTGCCAGCCAGCCGGTGGAAAGGTTGCCGTTTGTCATTCCGTTCAAGGTGGCATTAAATCCGTTGCGAATGTGACGGAGGCGCACCTGATCTTCAAAACAGAGAGCCTTTTCGTGCAATGTAATTTCTTTAAAACAAATCTGTCCCAACCCTTTGTCTGTCAAAATCAAAACCGAATTGTCAGGCCCCCCGGCTATGTCAGTTACCCGGTTTCCCGGCAGCCAGCGCTCCCCAAAGTAATAATTGTATTTACCATCGCTGCGCAGCATAAAAGCACCCTCTGATGAACCAAACCAAACGTTGCCGTTTACCTCTTTAACCACGGTTATTTCACGCACCGGTAGTTTTGATTTTATTTCAACTGACTGCTTATGTGAAAGATCGCTGATCTCAATGTATCCGCCCGGTGTACCAATTATTATTTTCGTACCAAATTCCACCACATCAAAAGAGGTAAATCCATGGCCTTCAAAAAAGGTGTTTAATTCCTTTTTATCCGGGGAAAAAATATATAGTGTTCTGGAAGTTAATATCCAGAACTTTCCTGTCGATGATGCAAACTTCAGTTCAAGAACAGGATCCGGAGTACCCCCTTTCCAGAGTTCTTTTGAATCTTTCAGCAGTTTCAAATCGCTGTCACCTGCAATCAAAAAGGTAAAATCTTCACCTGCTGCAAACAATTGTGCCTCTGTCATCTGGTGCTTCGAAAATAATTTACCAGCCCATGCATTGCTCAGCACGGCTTCATCGTCGAGGTAAACCAGTTGCTGTTTATACTCTGTCAAATCAGCAAAATTTTTATCGGCAAAAGGACGGTATGTGTTATCTGTTTCCAGTGTTCCGGGATAGAGAAATGCCCCCGCATGGGGATGCAGCAATCCCTCTGAAGACAATACCTGAATTTTCCCGTTACGGTCGGCAGCTGCCTTTTTAAGCGATACACCCTGCCGGCTATAGTAGTATTTGATGCTGTAATCCTGCCAGAAAGGAGTATCATAGTGTTCTGGTTTTCCCTTTTTTGCAGCTGTACCGGACAAGCTTCCGGTAAGAAAAAATGTCAAAAAGACGAATGTGATAAAATAAAATTTTTTCATTTCAAAAAGTCAAAACCAATCGTTAATTCAAAATTATATCAAAGTACTTATATTTACATAATTAATTCGAAAAAAATAAATTAACCATGAGAATTTCTTCATTATCTATAATTTTTGCAATCATTGTAACAGCATGTCAGCCGGACGAAAAACCTGCAAGCCTGGTGGATTTTGTCGATCCCTTTATAGGCAACGTGGGACATCTGCTTCAGCCAACAAGGCCAACAGTGCAGCTGCCCAACCAGATGATACGGATGCATCCCGTCAGGGCCGATTACCTTGATGACCAGATTGACTTTTTCCCGCTGACCATCTCATCACACCGGCAGCCCCCTCTGTTCGGGGTACTGCCCGGAACGGGAGATCCGGCTGCAGGAACCTGGAAGAGACGCCAAACTTACGACCACGATCTGGAGGTTGTGAAACCATTTTATTTCTCAACCTATCTTATTGACGAGGAAATTATCACCGAATTTGTTCCCGGCAACAAAACCGGATTTTTCAGATTCACTTTTCCGGAAGAAGGCGCTAAAAGGCTAAAATTTCAACTTATACACAACGGTACGTGGAAAATACTTTCTGAAAATATCATTGCGGGCACTGAAGAGTTTGAGGGCATGAAGGCTTTTGTTTACGGCCAATTCAATCATAATGCCCGGATTAATCCTGAAGAAAACAATCATACCCCAACGCTTGGAACTGATTTTTCAAACGAAACCGGCCCCATAGAGTTTAAGTACGGAATTTCTTTTATCAGTATTGAACAGGCAGGACGAAACCTGGAAAACGAAATACCTGAATGGGATTTCGGGAAAATGGTAACCCGGGGAAAAAAGATCTGGGAAGAAGCGCTCGGCCGTATCGAAGTAAAAGGTGGAACTGAAGCTCAAAAACGTACGTTTTACACATCGTTGTACCGGACTTACGAGCGTATGACCAACATCAGTGAAGATGGGAGGTATTACAGTGCATATGACCACCGGGTGCATGAATCGGACAGGGATTTTTATGTGGACGACTGGGTATGGGACTCCTACCTCACACACCATCCGCTGCGTATGATTATCGACACAAAAAAAGAGGCCGATATGCTCAACTCTTACGTAAAAATGTACGAACAAAGCGGTTGGATGCCTCAGTTTCCATTGCTTTTCAAAGATAATCCGGCTATGCACGGTTTTCATTCCACCGTTGTATTTTTGGATGCCTGGCGGAAGAATATACGTGATTTTGATGTAAAAAAAGCCTGTGAAGGAATGAAGAAAAATGCCACTGATGCCACCATGCTCCCCTGGCGCAATGGAGATAAAACCATACTTGACGAATTTTACCGTGAACACGGTTATTTCCCGGCACTGAAACCGGGTGAACCTGAAACAGTGCCCGAAGTGCACAGCTTTGAAAAACGTCAGAGCGTGGCAGTCACCCTGGCCCACAGTTACGACGACTGGGCACTGGGACAATTGGCCATGGAACTGGGATTCCGGGAAGATTATCTCTATTTTAACAGAGAGGCAGCCAATTACCGGAATTTATATCAACCCGAAACCAAACTGATGATGCCTAAAGATGCCGAAGGGAAATGGATCGACATTGACCCGAAATTTGACGGAGGTCCGGGTGGCCGCGATTATTATGACGAAAACAATGGCTATACCTACCAATGGAATGTGCAGCACGATATTCACGGATTGATTGACCTGATGGGTGGCCGCGAAGAATTTATTCAGACCCTCGACCAGCTTTTCAGGGAAGATCTGGGCAGGAGAAGGTATCAGTTCTGGTCAAAATTTCCGGATGCAACTGGACTCGTGGGACAGTTTTCCATGGGAAATGAACCCAGTTTCCACATTCCTTATCTGTACAACTTTGCCGGGGAGCCTTGGAAAACCCAAAAGAGGATCCGGTTCTTGCTGGATGTATGGTTCAGGGACAATATTTTCGGCATTCCCGGCGATGAAGACGGCGGGGCAATGACTGCATTTGTAGTTTTCTCGTCTATGGGTTTTTACCCCGTCACTCCCGGTATTCCTGTTTATACACTAGGCAGTCCCCTTTTCGAAGAGGTAAAAATAAACCTCGAAAACGGAAATGTATTCACAATAAAAGCTGACAACTGTTCAGAAGAAAACAAGTACATCCGGTCGGCCAGGTTAAACGGTGAGCCCCTAAACCGCACCTGGTTCACCCACGAAGATCTGATGAACGGAGCTACCATAGAACTCGAAATGGGAGCCAAACCCAATAAAGAGTGGGGTGCAGAAAAATCTGCCGCACCACCTTCGAAACTTGAAACAGCAAATTTTTAAACCGTTTTCAATTCTTACTCACATATGAGGAAACCTGGCATACATATATAGCTGATATTAAAAATGCCGATACCTTATAGCAGCATTTTTGCATTTATTTCTGTTGCATTTCCAGAGCTTTTATCAGTTAGTGTAATTCAAATCGGTTGTGAGCTCCTTGCATCGTGAAAAAAGTCATAATCAGGAATAACCCAAAAACTAAATAATACGTATTTCAATACATAATTAATGTTGGGTATTTTATAATCAGCTAAAGCCATAAGTGAAGTTATACATAAAAAATATGGTTTGTATCCGCTGCCAGCTGGTGGTAAAATCCGAACTTGAAAAACTCGGACTGAAATATCATTACGTAAGAATTGGTGAAGCTGATATTATTGGAGATATTCAGCAGGAACAGCTGGAGCAATTAAAAGTCAATTTAAAAAAGGCAGGATTGTCTCTCATGGACAACAGGAAAAGTATTCTTGTTGAAAAAATAAAAAATGTAATTATAGAACTGGTCTACTACAGGGAAGATCAGATTAAAGTAAACCTCTCAGATTATCTAAGTGAAAAGCTCAACTATGATTACACTTATCTCGCCAATCTTTTTTCTGAAGTTAAAGGCCTTACTATTGAAAAATTTTATCTGACACACAGAATTGAAAAGGTAAAAGAACTGATTGTTTACGATGAGCTAAATCTTTCTGAAATCGCCTACAAAATGCACTACAGCAGTGTTGCTCATCTTTCAAATCAGTTTAAAAAATACACCGGGCTTACCCCGACCCATTTTAAAAATCTTAAAAACAAGCGGCGTGAAACACTCGAAGATGTGTGAATAATGTAAATTATAACATCAATTGTGTAATACTTTATGAATCAGTCAGCGTAACTTTGTCCGGATCTGGTTAATAAAGTTACAAATGCAGGCAAACGGAACTGAAAAATCTAAAATTCATATACTTGTTGACATCATTGAGTATGTAATAAATTCAGTGGTGAGCAAAACCATTATGCAAAAAACTACCGGCATAATCCTTTTCCCGGCAATTACTTCATCACGTTTAAATATTCGAATCAGATACTGACCTGCGGGTAAATCAGATATGTCAATCACTGTGGTTAAACGGTAATTGACAATTTGCTTAACAACAACAGGTGTATTATAACAATATATTTTATAAGCTTCATCATTAATTATATCAGGTGACCCGGTCTGATTTAAAAATTCCTTCTGCTAAAATTAGTAAAAAAAAGAGTTTAACTCAATACTTGAAAATTTGCAGGACAGAATGTGTAAAAAACTCCCCAAAAAACATTCAGAAAACTTACCAAAAATTACATTCTTTAAATATTTCCGAAAAGTTTGCATCATTTTTATAAAATTGATGCATCAATTGCATCTTTTTGTTATTCAATTATAGTTTTTCATCCGAAATTTATATCGGGTTATCAAATGATTCATCTGAAATTTTTGTAAAAGTCGGGAAATAAAATTTTTTGTTTTTGCCTAAAAACTGGCTGCGACAATTCAATAGGATTTTCAGGTGCAACTTAAAAGGACAATGAAAAGTATTATTGAAACTTCCTCAAAAAAATGGCATGTTGTCTACACTCGCTCACGAGCTGAGAAGAAAGTGTATTCTGACCTTAAAGCATATGATATTGAATGCTTTCTGCCATTAAAAAAACAACTGCGGCATTTTAAAAACCGAAAAAAATGGGTTGAAATTACCCTGATATCCGGTTATTGCTTCGTGAACATAACACGTAAAGATTATGACAGGGTATTACAGGTAAACAATGTGGTATCATATGTGGCTTTCGAAAGAAAAGCCGCTATTGTGCCGGATAAGCAGATTGACTATTTAAAACAAATGTTGCGGCAGTCAGACTTTGATGTTGAAGTAACAAACAACAACTTTTCACCAGGGAAAAAAGTAATGGTCGTTGAAGGGCCCCTGATGGGATTAAGTGGCGAGCTGATGGAAGAACGGGGGAAGAAAAGGTTTCTGCTCCGTATTGCAGCGATCAATACTGTTTGTTTGGTAGTTGTACCTTCAGAAATTCTGACAGCGGTTCCGTCTGACAATTAAATTAACTGCAGATCATTGATAACCATTGCATTTTGCAAAAGATATTAGAATTGTTTTCATAGCCTGATCTTTTTATAAGACAATTATACTCAGGTTTTAAGACAGCAAAACAGAGCAAAATAATTATTCAATTATTCATTTGCCAGCGCCTTCAGAAGGTATATTATGTACCTGAGAAGGCGGAGCTTTAAAAAGAAGTTACTGAACATTCCGTCCAATTCATCTCTGACAATCATCACAACATCCAACATAAATAACCATATAGTATTAATTACTAAGGAGTTAATACATTCAATCCTAATACTTCTCCGATGCTAGATGTAATTATTTCATCCAAAACCCGTGTAAAATTATTGATTAAATTCTTCCTGATCAAGGGCAGTAAGGGTTATCTGCGCGGCCTTGAGAATGAATTCAATGAGACATCCAATGCAGTGCGTGTAGAGTTAAACCGCCTGACAAAGGCAGGATTACTGAAATCCGGTTTTGAAGGAAAAAGAAAGATCTACCAGGCAAATCCGGATCACCCACTGTATAACGACATAACTCATCTGGTTCATACAACAGTGGGCATTGACCATCTTGCTGAACGGGTGGTCGGTAAAATAGGGAGCCTGGAAGAAGCATATGTCACCGGCAGCTTCGCCAGCGGAGTGGATTCCGACACAATTGAACTGGTGCTGATGGGGAGTGAACTGGATACCGGATACATAGACAGGCTGATAAAAGTTGCAGAAATGATCATCTGCCGCAAGATCATGTACCTGTCCCTCACACAGGATCAGATGGAACACTTTTTCAAAGACAGGCCGCACCTCCTTATCTGGAAGGCAGGGCAAAAAAATGACCCGGACAACACCGTGAAAACCTGAATGCATATGCGAGTTCTCCCGAATTAAATCATGGCAGGCTAAATAATACATAATAAACAATCTTAATAATATGAAACGAGTCATCGGCCGGAGCTCACACAGGGCAATGTTTATAAATGATGAGTTCCATTTGTCACCATTGAAAAATATATACAAATGAATTTATATATACATTATTTTACAAACAGGTATTTGTCAAGGTGGTTAGTTTTGTTTTTCGATCTTATGACAATTCCTGCGGCTTACTTCCTGGCCTTCCTGCTACGGTTCAATTTCAATTATTCAGCCGCAATATCGTCAATGAGCCTTTACCATTTTGTAATTATTTTTCCGGTATTTCTTCTCTATTTCTGGAAATCAAAATCCTATACCGGCGTATTAAGACACAGTAATACCGAAGATATCAACCGGATTCTTGAGGTAATGTTCTATTCAGGTGTCTTTCTGGTGCTTATTATATTGGCATTTAGGATATTTAACTTTAAGTATTTACCAATATTACCCCTTTCTGTTATAATTATAATGAATTTGATAGTTTCTGCGGTTTTAATATTTTCGAGGCTAATGGCTAAAACTGTCTTTCAGCAAATTAAAAAAGACAGGCTTGTAACAAGAAAGATACTGATATTTGGAGCCGGGAAACTTGGACAGATGACACGAAACGCCTTGCTTCTTGACACTTCCGGAAATACAGAAGTGATTGGATTTGTAGATGATAATATTTCATTAAATGAAAGAAAAATATTTGACCTTCCAATTTACTCAGTCAACAAAGCATTCAATAAAATAGTCCCTGAACATAAAGTTACCGAACTTATCTTTGCAGTGGGAAAGTCAAGTATGACCCTCAAGAGAAAAAGGGAGATAACAGATAAATGTATAGA
>LSQX01230889.1_pt1 | contig 32249 bp, 24 predicted proteins | sample 654561 | NCBI WGS metagenome assembly LSQX01 (sample SAMN04489861, study PRJNA283612) | anaerobic digester metagenome | isolation source: 4 biogas reactors fed with cattle manure at either 37C or 55C with and... | place: Denmark: Kongens Lyngby | collected 2014 | reverse complement strand
GTAGGGAATGACCTCTTTGTGATACACCGGAATTTCCGGATTGGGTTTGAAAGTTACTCCATACAGACGGGTTGCCAATCCAAAAACACCATCAATAACTTTGCTGAGTTCAAAGTAGGGTTTCAGCATTTCGTCATTCAAATCGAATTTTTCTTCTTTAAGTTTCTCTGCATAATAGCTCCAGTCCCAGGGCATAATCTCGCCGGAAAATCCTGTTTTGTTGGCATAATTTGCAATCTCCTCTTTCTCTTTCAGCGCTGCCGGATAGGATGCCGTGTATAAGTCTTCTAACAGATTATAAACATCATCCCGGTTAGTTGCCATGCGCTGCTCTAAAACATAATCGGCATAACTGCTGTATCCTAACAGATTAGCCAGCTCCATTCTCAGGTTTACTATTTTGCGGATATTTTCCCGGTTATCATATGCGCCTCCCTGAAATGATTTTGACATGTATGCCAGATAAAGTTCCCTGCGCAAATCCCGGTTATCGGCAAATTTCATAAAAGGGAGATATGAAGGCATGGTTATATCAAAAGTCCAGCCCTCTCTGTTTTTGCTTTTTGCAACAGCGGCAGCCGCTTCCAGTACACTTTCGGGAAGCCCGGTGAGCCTGTTTTTGTCGCTGATGTGCATTTCGTAATTGTTGGTCTCTTTCAGCACATTTTCACCAAATTGCAAAGTCAGTTTCGATAATTCTGTTTTGAGCTCCCTGAATTTTTCCTTTTCCGCATCCGAAAGGTTAGCGCCCTGACGCACAAAACCAAGGTAGGTATTTTTCAGCAACGTTTGCTGTTCAGCGCTCAGACTGAGCTTGTCCCGCTGTTCATAAACCGCTTTCACGCGCTGAAAAAGAACAGGATTCAGCGTAATATCGTTCTGATATTTCACCATCATCGGAGTGGCTTCCTGTGCTGTTTGCTGCAACTCATCATTGGTTTCGGCACTAATCAAGCCGAACAGAATACTCCGGATTCGCGAAAGCATCTTTCCTGAACGCTCCAGCGCTTCAATCGTATTCTCAAAAGTTGGCTTTTCTTTGTTATCCGCGATGGAAGCTGTCTCCTGCTCTCCGGTTTTTATCGCCTCGCTCAATGCGGGTAAAAAATGTTCATTTTTGATTTCAGGAAAGGGCGCCGTAGTGTGCGGTGTTTTAAATTCACCCAACAGCGGATTGGATTGTGCGTGTACCATAACAGACAGAATACTTAACAGTGAAACAAACTTTAACTTTCTTATTATAATAATATTAGACCTCATAATATAATTTTTTACGGGTTCAAATCCGGTTTTGATTTGCATTGCTCATCTGCAAAATCATGTTTCAAATTTGCAAAATTAACTTAATATTTTTTGTTTGATTGTTTCCCTCCGGGAAATGGTGACAATGTTTTAATCCACGGAAAATAGAGTAGCTTCCCAAAACAGAAGGCAGGAAAAATGGTGTTTCCTGCCTTCGATATGCTTTTGCTCAAGAAAAAACCTATTCGTTAGGTTCTTTCCAGTCTCCGCTCTCTTTGATTAACTGTTCCATCTCCTCGACGGCATCTTCAAAAAGAATATGTTTTTTCACCGGTCTCAACCCTTTGTAGAGCGTAATTTTATTGTGGCTGACTCCCACAAAACCGTAATCTGCATCGCCCATTTCGCCAGGTCCGTTGACCACACATCCCATAACGGCAATTTTTAAATGATTGAGATGTTTGAAGTGGTCTTTAATTTTTCGGGTTGTTTCCTGCAGGTCAAACAGTGTGCGCCCGCATCCGGGACACGAGATAAACTCGGTTTTTGACATGCGCATCCGGCTGGCTTGCAGAATGCCAAAGCTCAGGTCTTTAAGCTCAGTGAAAGTGATGCGGTCGTTATCGTTCGAAATGCAAATACCGTCGCCGTAGCCGTCAATAAACAAGCCGCCCAGGTCAGCTGACGATTTGATCTGAAGATCTTCCATGACTCTCTCATTGTACCTGCGATACAGAATAACCGGCACTTTCCAGATGTGCGATTCAAAAATGGTGAAAAAGGCGCGCAGCTCTGCCAACGGATTCTTGTTGTAGCTTTCCAGAATCAGTACAGTTTTGCGGGTCTGCTTCAATTTCATGATGATTTCCGGATTTTTTGCCATAAAATCATCAAATTCCATCTTATTGGTACGGATGAATTTCAGTCTGCCCCAGCGCGTACTTTCATAAAGATATTCTGCAAGTGTCAGAATCGGGTAGCTCTCCCCTTCAATATCTAAAATTTTACTTCCAGAAAGAAAATAATCGGGAACCAATTTGCCTCGCACCGGCAAAATTTCGGTCAGACTGTGTTTCCCCAAATCGGCAATGACAACCGGCAGGTTATCGCCACCCATATTCAACACGGGACGGGTGGAGCGTTTTTCATATTCAAACGGATTGACCTGCGCGATGAGTGAAGCCGTGATGGGCTGATGTTCGCGGTAACTTCTGAAGTGATTGACTAACTTTTGGGCAATCGGAATTTCGTTTACCGGGTCTTCGGTGAGCGACACGCGAACGGTATCTCCGATGCCGTCTGCCAGCAATGCACCAATTCCCACAGCCGATTTAATGCGCCCGTCTTCTCCCTCGCCGGCTTCGGTAACTCCCAGATGAATGGGATATTTCATATCCTCAAGGCGCATTTTATAATTGAGAAGCCGCACCGTGTAAACCATCATCCGGGTGTTGCTGGATTTGATGGAGACAATCACATTGTTAAACTTCTCCTTTTTGCAGATACGCAAAAATTCAAGAACCGATTCAACCATTCCTAAAGGTGAATCGCCATAGCGACTCATAATCCGGTCAGACAATGAACCGTGATTGGCGCCTATCCGCAGAGCCGTTTTGGTTTCCTTCAACAATTTCAGAAACGGGACAAACTGCTTCTCAATACTTTGAAGTTCATCCTTATACTCATCATCCGTATAGACCTTCGCCTCAAACGTTGCCCGCTTATCGTAGAAATTTCCGGGATTGATGCGCACTTTGTCGAAATATTTTGCTGAAATTTCAGCTAATCTCGGATTAAAATGAATATCAGCTACTAACGGAAGGTCATAGCCCCGTTCTTTCAGGTCATTTACGATATTTTTCAGATTTTCGGCGTCTGAAATTCCTTTCACCGCACAGCGTACAATTTCAGCGCCCGCCTTTGCCAGACTGATAATCTGCTCAACCGTGGCATCTGTATCTTTTGTACTGGTATCGGTCATCGACTGAATGCGGATGGGATTTCTTCCCCCGACACCAACATTACCTACCTTAACTTCAACAGTTTCCTGCCTCTCGTATTTCGTAATATCTTTTATGTAATTAAAATGATGATTTTCCATAATAGTTCTTTTGAAAAAGTGCAAATTTAACCCAATGCTTTTAATTTAAAAAGAATCTTATATTTTTGTTCTGATATTAAAGTATATGAATTTAGAAATCAGCAATATAACAAAATTTTTTGGGAAACAGAAAGTTCTGGATCAGGTCAGTTTTTTAGTTTCCAAAGGAAATTTGCTGGGTTTTCTGGGTCCGAACGGTGCCGGAAAATCTACTTTGATGAAAATCATTACCGGGTTTTTGCCTGCCGGTTCGGGAGAAGTGTGGCTTGACAACACAAAAGTTTCAGTTGACAACACCGCCATCCGCCGGAATATCGGTTATTTACCCGAACACAATCCGCTTTATACAGATTTGTATATCAGAGAATATTTAGAAATCATCGCCGGATTTTACCGCCTGAAAAACAAAAAACGAAAAGTTGATCAAATTGTTGAATTGACCGGACTGACTGATGAGCAACACAAAAAAATAGGGGCGCTTTCAAAAGGTTACCGCCAGAGGGTGGGATTGGCACAGGCGCTGATTCACGATCCGCCGGTGCTTATTCTTGACGAACCCACAACGGGTCTTGACCCCAATCAATTGGAAGAAATCCGGGCGTTGATACGAAATATCAGTGTTGAAAAAACGGTGATTCTTTCGTCACACATCATGCAGGAAGTGGAAGCAGTTTGTAACCGTGTGGTAATTATTAACAAGGGAAAAATTGTGGCTGACGGAGATATTTCAGAAATCAGAAATGCACGCTATCAGCGTAATCAAATGGTGATTGCCGTTTTTGATAAAAAAGTTGAAGCAGAACAGTTGCTGGCGGTTGAAGGGGTTAAATCCGCACAGTTTTCTGACGGCGAATGGTCGGTTGAAGCTGCCGGTGACCGGGATATCCGACCTGCAATTTTCCGTTTTGCCGTAGAGAACAAGCTGATCTTACTAACGCTGACAGAGAAACAGCAAAATCTTGAAAGTGTCTTTCAACAGCTGACAAGGTGAAATTTATCGGTAATATATATCCGCGACTTTACCCCTTCGCAGTATTTTTTGCTTTTACAAAGCAATGCACGGTTTGCAAAACAGCACTAACGCATGAATTCACGAATTTGCATTCGCTTTTGAAATCTGCCTGTTCCGTTCAGCTCGGGGTCAGCGTCGCCGGACCTAAAAGCGTTGAAAACCTGAGAACAGCGTAAAACCTTCAGCAGTCATTGATGCGCAATTAATCTCCTTAATCTCCATCAAATCTCTCCTTAATCCCCATCTTCTCTCTCTCAAAGGCGCGAAGTTTTGCCTGCCTGCGGCAGTCATCTGCAACTTCTACGTTGTCAGACACTTCGTATGCAGACAAGTCTGCTCCCCCAGACCTGAGAGCGTTAGTAAATGCTTTCAAATTTAGCCCTCTGCCAAGAATTACTATAGAGCCAATCGGTATATTTTATCTGTTTTCGGAGAAGTATTTCACCGTGCCCACCTTCAGTTCCATTGTTGCATCATCGTCGCAAACAATTGTTCCGTGCGGATGAAGCTGTAAAACCGACAGTGTCCACATGTGGCTGACGGCGCCTTCAACAACCTGTTGCAGCGCCCGTGCTTTTTTGTATCCGCTGACAAGAATAACCACTTCATGTGCATCAAAAACGGTCTGAACTCCGACAGTTACCGACTGTTTCGGTACTTTATCCATATCGTTTTCAAAAAAGCGGGAGTTCGCCATGATGGTATCGTAATTCAGATTAACCACACGGGTGCGTGAGCTGAGTGACGAACCGGGAACATTAAAAGCAATGTGTCCGTCGGCGCCCATTCCGCCTAAAAACAGGCGGATGCCGCCAAGTTTTGTAATTTTCTCTTCATATTCCAGACACTCCTTTTCCATGTCGGCAGCATTCCCGTCAGGAATGTTGATATTTTCGGGGCGAATGTCAATGTGGCTGAAAAAATTGTTGTGCATAAACGAGTAGTAACTCTGCGAATGATCTTTGGGAAGCCCCACATATTCATCCATATTGAAAGTAACCACATTTTTGAAGGAAATTTCGCCGGCTTTATACTTTTTTATCAGCTTCTGATAAGTTCCGATTGGCGATGAACCGGTAGGCAGTCCAAGCACAAAAGGCTTTTCTTCAGTTGGGTTGAAGTCGTTTATTTTAGCAGCAATATAATCTGCAGTCCATTTGCTAATCTCTTCGTAATTCTTTTTAATTATTAATTGCATAACGTTTTCAATTTAAAGTTCTTAAAAAATATGTTCCATTGCTTTGCCTAATTTTGATGCTTCTTCCAGGAATTCGTCAACGGTCAGCTCCCGCAGATAGACCATTCCGTGAGTTGCCCTGAGCAGCGGCAGCTTGTTTTCATAAAAGAAATTCTTTCCCAAAAGGAACTGAATCTGCTTGTGCTGCTCAAACCAGGTCTGCTGTGTGAGTTCGCTGAATTTGCCGTCAAGCTGATAGCTCGGGAATGAAGCATTCACCTGAGTCACATAACATTCGGAGAAGGATTTGTCTAAAATTGCCAGCGCATTCAGCGAAACCGGCACAATCATTTCCACATCCCACGGATTGTATTTAAACCACACATTGCGGTAACCCAAAATGCGCACATTTTCCAGGTTTTTCTCTTTTTTCCACTCCTCAACAGCTGCTGCAATTGCCTGAAGCACTTTGTAGTGCGTGTCGGGTCCGCTGCCCTGCGGGTCCATAGCCAAACTGATAACCGTGGGTTTATATTTTCTGAATTCATTCAAAACAGGCAATACATCTTTCTCCATATCGGGCTTACTGCCCATCACATTGTTCTGATAAAAACCAAGTCTCAGGTGATGAACATTTTTAACCATTGTACCGTAGTGTGCCCACACAAGTTCTTCTTCCAGCTCGCGAATCATCCCTTTTAGTTTTTGAATCCGCGAAGGATTTTTGCCGCCGGCATAAGTGTTTTCGAGTGATACCAAAATCTCTTCAATCACAGCCTCAAGTTCTGCGCGGTTGTTTACGCCCCAGATATCAACCAGCGCACGCACAAGCCTGTGGCAAACGCCGCGGCGCTTCTCCTCTTCATTTTGTGCGGCAATATTGTCCAGATAGTGATAGACATCTTTGTCCCACTTGAATTTATATCCTTTTTCAAAGAAATCGGGATATTCAATCATCTCAATTTTACCCTGACAAAGTAGCGCTTTGGTATCCTTGAGCAAATCTGTCATAAAATTGTTGGTGACTGCCGTATATCCCGACGTCAGAACCGCATAGTGCAGCTCGTTTGTGGATTCGCGCGACTGTTCATTGGTCAGCGGCATGATGCCGAGCATGATGTCATCGTGGTGCGGTCCGGTGTGGTAATATATCTGGTTCTTTTGGGTTCTCATTCCCCGCTCAATCTTGACCAAAATGGAGTCAATAACCGATTGCACCGTGTGTTCATCAAGCCCCGGAATCCGGCTGCAATATTTATCGGCTTTCAAATCTTCAAGCTCCAGTTTTCCGCCGAATTTGTTGATTTTACGGCACAGCTCCATCACTGCGCGTTCCGTCTTTTTATGTGTCCACGGACCGTCATTGAAAAAATGCTCCACTGCATCTTCCAGTTGAACGGAAGCGCCATCGGTCAGATAGAACCGGCTGTTTTTCAGCTTTTGCAGTGACGTTGCCGGATAGATCACATCAGGCTCGCTCTCCAATGAATTCTTGATGGTTTCGGCAATTGCTTCGCCGGCAGCATATATAATGGCTTTATTATCAGGATTATATCCTAATGTTCCCAAACCGATTGTGATAACTAACCGGTTTCGTGAAACTTCAATGCCGCCCAAATCGGTAGCGCTGACAGCCTGTGATTCAAAGTTTGTCTTCTTCAGTCGTGTTGGTGAAAAATGGTCGGAGCCGCGGGTGTTGAAGGCGATGTGTCCGTCAGGTCCGATACCGCTCAGGAAAAATCCGATACCGCCCTTTTCCCTGATTTTATTCTCATACCGGTTACACCACTGGTCAATTTTGAAAATTGATTCCTTTTGAAGTTGCTCCTGCTTTGTTCTCACTTCGCGATAGCGCAAAGAGAGGTCGATGCGGTAATCCGGGAATACTTCGGTAAAATGTTTCCCTTCAGCCAGCTCAATTTCATCCGAATTTATCAGCTGTGCTTTTTTCAGATCAAAGCCCAGATCTTCAATGTAATTTTTCAGCATAAAATTGTAGAGACTGTTGTGCTGTTCAGCGCTGATGGGGTAAAATTCACCCATTTGCACAAGCTGCAGATCGTGCATGTTGGGTTTTTTCAATGCTCCGATGTTATATTTTTCCCTGAAAGCTATCCCTTTTTCGTTATCCCAGTTATCTAAAATGAGACGTACAAAATGTAAAAAATACTGCGCGGTTTTTCCGGTTGGTAAGCTCACCACACCGTTGGGATTATTTGCAGCCCACTCCAAAAAGGAGAGCGCCGAAAGCAGTCCTAATTTGGGAAAACTGTCAACCGTAATGTAGGGCATTCGGGCGGTAATCTTCTGAATGCTTGATTCTTTGAAGAATACCTTTTCAATTGTTGTGAAATTGGATTCCATAATCTTATGCTTTTTTAAATATAAATGCGTGTTAAATCAAAATGTTTTTTCCATGGAGAGTTTATCAAGTGCAAAAGCGGCAACACCCAAAGGTCCTGCCTTTGAACCAAGTTCCGAAAACAGAATTTCGGTGTCGTTGCTTATATCCCTGTTGCTGAAAATATTGATGGTTTGCTGAATTGAGGCAGAAATAAACTGATTGGCTTCTGCAACATGCCCCCCGATAACAATAAGTTCGGGATTGAAAATCTGAATCAGATAAACAATTCCTTTTCCAAGCCAGTAGCCCACGTCTGAAAAAATGGAAATTGCATACTGATCGCCGCGGTTCGCAGCATCAATGACCACGGAAATATCAATTTTTTCGGGGTCGTTATCCACGAGTTCTTTTATCAGTGAAGTTTCTCCGTTTCTAATTCCTTCAGCTGCCCTGCGTGCTATGGCAGTGGCTGAAACTATGGTTTCCAGACAGCCCTGTTTCCCGCAACTGCAAAGAACACCGTTGTCCACAATGGGTAAATGCCCGAATTCGCCGGAATAGCCTGATTTTCCGGGATAGAGTTCCCCGTTTATGATGATTCCAAGCCCCAATCCCCAGTCTGCCTGAAGCACCAGAACATTCTGTCTGTTTTTGGCAATGCCGAAATGCTGCTCCGCAAATGCGCGCAATTTCGAGTCGTGGCAGATAAAAACGGGAGGCCCGAAAAGATGCTGCAATTTATCTGTGAGGTGCTTCACTTCCGGAAAGTAAGTCTTGTTAATATCCTGTTTTTCATTGAATAATCCGGGCAACTCGACTCCCACGGTGAGCACTTTTTCTCTTTCAATGCCTTTTTCGGCAAGAAATTGCTCGAAAAAAGCGCTGATTTCCGAAAAAATACCGAAATCATTATGCATTTTGACCGGAAGAAAACCGGGCATCCCGATCTGCTTCCGATTACTGTCAAAAACGGCAACAATGGTGCGGTTAATATTGACGGAAATGCCGGCTACATAAAAGCTCTCTTCAACTAACCCGTATATAACCGGACGTCTTCCCCCGCTTGAATCGCCCATTCCCAGCTCCCTGACCAAGCCATCTTCAATCAATTCGATGAGCAGGCTGTTAATTTTTGGAGTGCTGAGCTGAACAATTGCCGACAGTTCAGAATTGGACATTGCACCATGGAAAAAGAGAGTGCGCAAAATTTGTTTCTTCTGATAAACCTTTTTCTGTTCAACTCCAAAACTCTGATTGCCTGTATTTCTAAAAAGTTTTTCCATCGTTTGATTTCTTCAACAAATATGGGATTTTTTTCGCTAAAACAGAGCAATCTTTTTAATAAAATTAAAAAGATTGCTATACTATCTGTAAAATTAACAATTACTGCTCAAAACAAAATTATTAACGGGAGAATTATTGCAGGTTAGCGAAAAAATATGAACTTTATGTGCAAAAATTTTAAAACTTTTAGCTCTGTCAAAATGCGTATCACTATATTTTTTCTGCATTTGGTTTTTCTGTTTTCGGGATTTTCCGTGCAGGCACAATCCAGAAAGATTATTCACATTCCCGATATTCCCGGATTCCGTACCCTGAAATGTGATTTTCATACCCACACCGTTTTTTCGGACGGCACTGTCTGGCCAACGGTCAGGATTCAGGAAGCGTGGCAGGGAGGGCTGGACGCCGTTGCCATCACCGACCATATTGAATACAGACCGCATTCCAAAGATGTTGTAGCCGACCACAACCGCTCCTATGAAATTGCGGAACCGCTGGCAAAGAGTATGGGGATTTTGCTGATTCGCGGCGCTGAAATTACCCGCGGAATGCCCCCGGGACACCTGAATGCCCTGTTCATCCGAAATGCAAATCTGCTTGACCGCGATGATGCTTTTGAAGCAATCCGGGAAGCACGCAATCAGGGAGCTTTTATTTTATGGAATCATCCGGGATGGAAGGTACAGCAGCCCGATTCCACCCAGTGGTTTGAGGAACACACACAGTTGCTCAAAAGTGACCTGATGCATGGCATTGAAGTGTTCAATTACCGGGAATTTTATCCTGAAGCTGTTGACCTGGCGCGGGAGAAAAGGCTGGCAATGTTTGCAAATACCGATATTCACGAACCTGCTGCGATGGCTTACGATCTTTCACAAACCCACCGCCCGATGACGCTTGTTTTTGCGCGAAGCCGTACTGAGGGCGGAATCCGCGAAGCGCTTTTTGCCCGCCGCACCGTTGCCTATTTCAACAACACTTTAGCCGGAAGAGCCAACCTGCTTGAACCCCTGTTTTTTTCTTCTCTGAAAATGAACAATCCTGCCGGAAAGCTACGTTTCGGGGAGACAAAAAGAGTTTCTGTCGAAAACAGCTCTGACATTGACTTTGAGTTAGAACTTGTTCAGCCCGGAATCGGTTTTGACGTTCCCGAAAAAATCACACTCCCCGCGCACCAGATTACCCCGTTGGAGTTCACCGGAAATTCTGAGCAGGTGAGCGAAATGAGTGAGCTGAAAGTTTACTACAGAGTGAAAAATATGATAATCGGTTCAACGGACAACTTAATTGTAACCTTCACATTCTCAAATAACTAATTTTTATAATTGACAACAGAACCGACTGAAAACAAAATTTCATTTCAAAAATGCAGGAAACGGTAATCGGAAACAGCGAAATTTCTCCCGGGGTTTTCCTTATGACCTTTCGCCGTTCGTGGGATTTTGCGCCCGGACAGGTTGTGAAGGTAGGATTGGGCAACGGGCAGCCCCCACGTATTTACAGTCTTTGCAGCGGAAGCAGCAGCAACGAAGCCGCTATTCTTTTCAACATCAAGGAAGATGGTTATTTGACGCCAAAACTGGCAAAACTTGCTCCCGGCGATAAAATTGATATTTCAAAACCTTACGGCGAATTTAAGGACAGCGATTCTCCGGCGTGGTGGATTGCCACCGGTACCGGTATTGCGCCATTTTACAGTATGCTGCGCTCCGGCGTTACCGAAAACAAAAGGCTGATTCATGGAGTGCGCTTTTTGAATCAGTTCTATTTTGAAAATGAATTTGAACAGTCGCTTGGCGATAACTATATTCGCTGCTGCTCGCGTGAATCCGGCAACCATGTCTTTGAGGGTAGAGTTTCAACATATCTGGCTTCATTGGAAGCCCTTCCCGCCGTGAATTATTATCTGTGCGGCAAAGCGCTGATGGTTGTGGAAGTTCGTGATCTGCTTATCTCTAAGGGAGTTCCATTTGAAAACATTCTTTCGGAAATATATTTTTGACATTATGAAAGCAATCAACTTTTTATTTCTTGTCAGCTTACTCAGTTTGCTGTTATCGTGCACGTTAAGAGAAAAAGAGAGCAACTCAAAACATGACATTATCATTGAAAACGAACAATTCAGGCTGATTGTGGGGAGCGATGCAGTTGCCAAAAGTCTGAAATTAAAATCCAACAACGAAGAGTGTCTGATGCCGGGTGCAAACATGGCGCTATTTTCCGTTACTCAGGAGAGACCCTACCACAATGAAATCAAGCTGGGGCATCCCAATAAAAAAACGACGTATCAGGCAGATACCATCTGGCGGGAAGGAAATCAGCTGTTTGTCGGCTTTGAATTGATTCCCTACAAAGCTGTTTTCAATGTGGAAGAAACACCTGGATATGTCAGGTTTAGTTTGGAAGACTTTTTAACCGACAACATCTATCCGGCATATTTGAAAATCACGCCGCCACCTGCAACCGAAATTTGTCTTTTGCAGTTAGCCGTCCGTGACCGTAAAAATTTTGGCGAGTGGCTGAACGTGAGCTGGGACGAAAGCGCTGCAATAAATGTTTTGGGAACAGATGAATATGCAAATATCGATTTTGAAAGACGGAACGGCTACCGGATTTTAAAGGCAGGTGCTTTCAAGGAGATTAAGTTTAAAGGAACCGGCGCTGCGCTGATTGTGAGTGAACCCGGAAAGCTGTTAGATAACATTGCCCGGATTGAAGAAGATTTCAACTTGCCAAAAGGAGTGGAGAGCCGGCGCAGCGATTTGATTAACGCATCCTATTACTGGACAGCCAATGCGAATCCCAAAAATATTGACGAACATATCCGTTATGCCCGGTTAGGCGGATTCCGCACCATGAGCATCTATTATCCCAGTTTTGAAGGACCCGGCGGATACAGCATCATCGGGAATTATGAAATTGACAAAAATATTTTCCCGGGCGGGAAAGCGGAGCTGAAAAAGATGTTGGACAAGATAAAAGCTACCGGAATTACTCCCGGAGTTCATTTTCTGCATTCACACATTGGCAGAAAAAGCAGCTATGTAACCCCGGTTCCCGATTACCGGCTAAACATTACCAAAACGTTCAGTTTATCTCAGGAATTAGGAAAGAAGGACACCGTTGTTTATGTGGAGCAAAACCCCGAAGGTTCCGTTATGGCAGACGGCTGCCGCGTTCTCAGAGCCGGAACTGAACTTATCTCCTACGAAAGTTTCACCGCCGAGCGTCCCTATAAATTTACCGGATGTGTGCGGGGAGTGGACAATACCCTGATTAACAGTTTGCCTCAAGGCTATTCGGTTGGTATTTTGGATGTGAGTGAATTTGGCGCCACCAGCGTTTATATTGACCAGCGCACAAGTCTGCAGGATGAAATTGCCGAAAAAATTGCAAATATCTATGATGCCGGTTTTCAGTTTATCTATTTTGACGGCTCGGAAGGAGTGAATCCACCTTTCGGAATCAATGTGGCATTAGCGCAATACAGGGTTTTTAAACAGCTGAAACCTGCGCCGCTTTTTGCCGAAGGCGCTGCAAAAACCCATTTCAGCTGGCACATGCTGAGCGGCGGAAATGCTTTTGATGTTTTTCAACCGGAAGAACTCAAGGAGCAAACTAAAAAATGGCCCGCCGAAGAAGCTCCAAGGATGCAGCAGGATTTCACCCGCATAAATTTCGGGTGGTTGGGCTACCGGATTCCTGATGAAAAAACCGTCGGAACCCAGCCCGATATGCTTGAATATGTTACAAGTGTGGCTGCCGCATGGGATTGCCCCATTTCCATGCACTCAAATCTGCACAGCTTTGGCACTCACGCCAGAACAGCTGATAATCTTGAGGTTATCAGAAGGTGGGAAGAAGTGAGAGCAAACAAATGGCTGAGTGAAGCGCAGAAGGAGATGCTGAAAAATCTGAATCAGGAGCACATTCTGCTAATTGATGAAGAAGGAGATTTTGAACTGCAACCCTATGAGCAGATTGAAGATGTGGCAAATGGTAGCAGAGAAATCCGTGCTTTTATTTTTCAGCGAAAAGGAGTATTGCATGTGGTTTACTGGCACATTTCAGGAGAGAAAAAGCTGAAACTGTCACTCGGCAAGCACAAATCGCAGCTGTTTGAAACATTGGGAACTGAAGAAAATATCAGCGCCGGGGGTGATGATTTTATTGTAATTCCTGCCGCAAACCGGCGATACCTGAAAGTGCAAAACATTTCAAAGGAACAGCTCATTTCAGCTTTTGCAGAAGCTGAAATTGTGGAAAATTAGCAGGAATAAAACTGGCAAAGAGCTATTTCACCCGTTCGTAGATGTACAGCTCATGCAATTCTTCGGAGTATCCGTCATAGAAGCCTTTCACCATGCCTAAAACGATGCGTGATCCCCTGTTCATCAAAACCAGCAAATCGTCATTTGTTGGGTCAATAGCAAGTCCTTCAATTTCACCTGCCCGTTTGAACTCTTTCATCTCTTTGAAAAGGGAGACATACGCCGCAGTTTTTCCCAAATCGGAAACATCTGCAATGTAGATATTGTCGGTTTCGTGAAAATCTGCATCGCCGTCATCAGCGGAAATCAAAATTTTTCCGTCAACACAAAACAAGCCCTGCTGGTATTGCGGCACCGGGCGCAGGTGTACTTTTCCATGATATTTTCCCGTTGTCAGATCATATCTGTAAATGTAAGCTCCGTTTACCCAATCTGCCATCCATGCCATATTCCGGGCTTTATCGACGGCAATACCGCAAACTTCCATCTGCCCCGATGAAGGATCAAAATCCAGCGACTGGTTAAATTCCAGTGTTCCGGCATCATAGGTGGCAATCTGAATATCCTTCCCGACTCCGTCAACAAACCACTCAATTCCGGTATATATTTTTCCATCGAAAACGTCGATGTCGCCAAAATGGTTAGCTGCTTTTTTCAGCCCTGCAAACGGATTTTCATTTTTTGCAAGCAGATTTCCATCCTTATCATACTTGTAAAGCGCGGTACTGCCTGAATTGTAGTAATAATTCTCATCGGCTGCAATGCCTTGTCTTCCGGCAAGAGGAAGAATTTTCTTCAAGCGGTAGCAACCGCCATGCGGGGCAATGGATTGTGCAACGGCGCTTATTGCAAAGAACACCAGAACAAAAACAGCAGTTAGTCTATTCATTTTCAAAAAGTTTTGTGAATGAACCACTCCGGAAGAGATTTTTCCCATAAAGTCCTGTTTAGTAGCAAACAGATATTGAAGGCTTTGTGTAATTTCTGCAATTTTTACTTTTCGAAGCTGATTCACAATATTATACATTAAAATATTTTTATTTTTCTGCCGGCAAAAGGTTCTCTTTCTGAAGCACAATGGAAATTGTTTTTTGCAGAAAAATATTGTTGGCAATGGATACTTTTTCCTGATTAAAGGTTTTGATATGCACAAAAAAGAAGGTGATATCGTTGATAATTCCTTCAATCACAAAATCTTTTTCCAGAATTTTGATGTGATCTCCGATTCTCAGCGGATGATTGAAAAACAGAATCAGTCCGGCAGTGATATTCGAGAGCACCGACCACTGTGCTACAAACGCAATACCCAGAATTGCCATCACCGAGGAGATGAAAACGGCAATCTGCGACTGTTTCACACCCCATATTCCCGAAATAAACACAATGGCGGTTAGGGTTAACAGAAAATTGATTGCACGAATGGTTAATTTGCGGCGCTGAGAAGAAAACTTAAGCTTTTTTAAAAAATTTCTCACTCCCCTTTTGGTGAAAAAATGAGCCGCTGTCAGCGCTACAATAACTACCAGTGTCTGAATGATTCTGATTGTATGAATTTCCATTTCAAAAAATTTAAAATTGCAAATTTAATCACTTTCCCATATTCCGCTTTCAGACAACCCCCGGCAGGCTGATTCCCTTAATTTTCCGGTAGAGATCGAGTGCAAAAACATCGGTCATTCCCGAAATAAAATCCACTGCCGACTGTATTTTATGATAAAGGCTATCGCTTTGGGGTTTATACTGTTGCGGCAGCAGTGATATGATTTTCCGGTTGTAGCTGTTTTCCGGATCAACCACTGCGCCTACAAACTCTTCCAGCAGTGTGCCGATAATTTTGAATCCGGCAATCTCAATTTCAACTACCGAACGGTGGGCGTAAATTTCTTCTGCAGAAACTTTTTTCACAGCTTTCATGGCTGTCATCTGCGGATTTTGAAGCGAACCAATCAGGCTCCCGTTGAAATTTCCATTCAATATCGCTTCACGATTTTCATTGAAAACACGCAGGCTTTCGTGAATCAGCTTTCCGATAACTCCGGCGCGCAGGTAGCTGATCTGCTCATTTTTGTCGGGAACCCGTTGCAGCGTTTCATCAATACTTTTCATCACGTTTTTATCTTCATCCGCATCATAGAAACTTAAAAACAGCTCCTTTATCCGGTCATAAGACAAAATGTTGAGTTTATAGGCATCTTCCAGGTCCATAATCTGATAGCAAATATCGTCGGCTGCTTCTACCAGATAAACAAGCGGATAGCGTGCAAAAGAGAGAAATTCTTCATCTTTTTGGGGAATTTTCAGCTTTTCAGCTATCGCTTTAAAATTTTCTTTTTCAGACTGAAAAAAGCCAAATTTCTGCCGGGTTGCCAGCGAAGATTCATACGGATATTTCACAATACTGGCTAATGTGGGGTAGGTCAGGGCAAATCCACCCAAACGCTTTCCGGTAAACTGATGGGAAAGAATCCGAAATGCATTCGCATTTCCGTCAAAACGGATAAAATCAGTCCATTGCTGCGGGGTGAGCTTATTTTGAAATTCTTTGCCTGCACTGTTTTGAAAAAACTCCGAAATTGCAGATTCGCCCGAGTGCCCGAATGGCGGATTTCCCATATCGTGAGCCAGGCAAGCTGTTGAGACAATCGTTCCGATCTCCTGAGCCAAAGAATCATTTGGATTTTCGGTAAACACGCTTTCGGCAACTAAATTCCCTAACGACCTGCCCACGCTTGCCACTTCAAGACTATGGGTGAGCCGGTTATGCACAAAAACATGTTCGGGAAGCGGGAAAACCTGTGTTTTATTCTGCATTCTGCGAAATGGCGACGAAAAAATGATGCGGTCATAATCGCGCTGGAACTGTGTGCGGTCTTTTGTCTGCCCGGCAGGTTTCCGGGTTTCCATGCCAAGCCGCCGGGTTGTGAGTAATTCGTTCCAATTCATTTCATAAAGTGTAAGTTGAATATTTTTTTACCTCCTGAGCCAGTTCGCGGGCACGAAATCCTGTACATTCATCTAATTTTTTCCAGAATCGCGCGCTGTGGTCCTTGATTTCCGTGTGCACCAACTCGTGCAGTAAAATATAATCGATAAGCTCGTCCGGTAGCTTCATCATTTGCATATTCAGGCTGATGTTGTTGGCAGAAGAGCAGCTCCCCCAGTTGCGCCTGTTATCCCGGATGGTGACTTTATTGTACCGAAATCCGTGTTGACTGGCAAGCTCTTCCAACCGGGGAGGCAAAATTAACCAGGCTTCAACGAGATATATCTTTTCCATGAAATCTTCCAGAACTTTATGCCCCTGCTCAGTGCTGAAATCGGGATAAAAAAGCTGGATTGTTGAGTGTGAAGATTTAGCCTTCAATTCAGGACCTGTACGCAATTCAATTTTATAGAATTTGGTTTCTATCACATCCCCTGCTTTGTATCTTCGTCTCATCAAGGATATTGCAAACTGCCGCTCTTTTATCCATAGCTCATTTTCAGCTAAATAACCCATGACTTCCTTTTCTGAAATAAAAAAAGGATAAGAAATCAGCACCGAATTGTCGGGTTTAATAGTAATTTTTATACTTTTAGAACGCCTGTTGCGAAAAAAAGTTACTTCACCGATACTTTTAAAATAAACTACTTTGCTTGCCATGCGTTTAATAATTAGACCAAAGATACCACATTATGGAACAGAACAAAAAATTTGAAGTTTTCACCAATTTATCGAAACTTGTCACCATTATTCCGGTGGAAGAAAAAGTGCTGGAAAACAGTCTGGTTTTTGAAGCGCTGAACCAGTTTCCGGGCTACTACCACGAAGCGCCCACCAAGCCGCATCCGATTTATCTCTATCTGGTGCTCGACAAACAATACCCATTGGAAGAAATTTTGCGCGCTACCCAGAACATTGAAAAGGAGTATAACTGGAATTTTGACGGCGGAAAGGGATACATCAATCTGGGTTCGCAACTGCTTAACGTTATCCGATTGCGGCATCTTTCTGAAATTGACATGGTTGTAAAAATTCAGGAAGCCTATATTAAGCAGAATGTCGGTTTTTTGATGAATAAGAAAATCAGGGGAAAGCTTGAAGCTGAAGTGAAAATTGTGAAATTCATGGAGCTTGAAAAACTGGCAGAAGGAATTTATGTGGAGGAAAAAGATGAATGTTTCGGCTATATCGAAATCCCCAACTATCTAAGACCTTCCGTGTTTGTGAAGGTGACGATGGATGTGAGATACAACTGGGAAGGTCACGAATTTGACGCCGCTTCCGGTTCATTTTTCAAAGACGGCAAACTCACCGAATTTGTGCGTATCCACTCCAACAGAACCGATGCTGAATATCTGGGCAAAATCAGAAAACTCTATCTGGAAAAAATCAGATAGGCGCTGTGAATTTTATGTGGAGTCAGTTTTTCTTGCGTATTTTATGAACTGCTCATATCATATTTTAAGATGTTCAGTTCACAAATATCTAAAATGAATGGTTACACCAATCATGCTTGCAGAAAAGAAGTTCCGGGTTCCGGGTTCCGAGTTTCAGGTTCCGGGTTCCGGGTTTCAACAAAAATGGAACACTGATGACACGGATGAGCAAGCTCAACGCGGATATTTACGGATTATGAATCAGCGAAAATCAGCGAAATCAGCGGGAGGCAAATTACACAAGAAATGTCCCGCAGTGCAAAATCCCCATTCTACTCCCTTCCTACTCAAACCGCAGTGGCTGCGGTGGCGTAGGCTCAAAGCTGTAGAACTTTTTCTTCAGCTGTTCTTCCAAAATAGCTCTTGTGAATCTCATGTCTGAAGGGGAAAAGGGATAGAATGCCAGCCGGAAATGAAATGTTTTAAAAACCAGGTTTTCGTTGTGCACCCTCAAACCAAAGCCCAATCCGGTGTAGTAATTTTCAGTGAAAATCAGCTGCTTGTTTGAGCCGATGATGCCTACATCGCCAAAGCCGTAAATTGCGACATTAAATTTATACAGCTCCTGTCGCAGGAACAGCACGTATTCCACATCAAGACTGAGCCGCTGTTTTCCTGTCGCTTCCTTGCTGGAAAATCCGCGAATATGATCATTTCGCGAGAGAGTCAGGTTTTCGATTTCAAAACGCCGGATGCCAAGCGTATAATTTCCTCTGACAAACAGTCTGAATCTTTTCCTGCCGGCATTAACCTGTCTTGAAATATAATTCATGCTCCCCTGGATCTGCCCCTGTTCATAGTCATTATTTTTGAAATAGCCTCCTATTCCTGCAGCAAGATAGAGATAGCCCGGCCTTCTCACCAACAGGTTGCCGTTCGACAGGTAGAGATGTGCATAGTGCCTGTTGCCAAACTCATTGGCATCAAAACCATAAACAATTTCATTTTTGAAACCTTCGGGAATATCCTCAGTTATGCCATAATTGTAAATCAGCTGGTCCTGCATAAACCTTCGCTGTGTAAATGTTATTCCCAAGAGATAAAATGTACTGTTTGAAAAATATTGTCCTTCCTCCATTGAAAAATCGGGACGTTGAAAATAGGATCGACTGTATATGCCGGTACTTAGTACCATCTGCGAGTTGTTGTAATGGTCGGGTTTTATCTGAAAACTTCTGCCGCCCCAGAGATTAAAAAAAGACAAATCCAGAGGAATGATATCTTTCGACAACGGTTCGTTGTCAAAAATTCTGTCTGTCCGGTAGAACCGTTGTGCCAGTCCGCCGTAGCCCCATTTTATGGATGGTGTAACGAATGGTTTATCCAAAATGAAGCTCATGCCTTCCCGTCTGAAAGTGTTCATGTAGCCGGCAGATATGTCGATAAACTTTCCGCGGAGATTGTTTATTTTATAAAACGTCTCCACCCCGGCGTAGGGCTGCCGGTTCAGATGCCCCACAAAACGAAAGGAAATTTCGTGCCCCACGCCAAAAATATTCTGATTATACATTTCGAGAGCGGCTGAATTTTCAGCCTCCACGCCGCCCGTAACCCCAAATGAAAAACGATCCTTGGTCAAAACATGCACTCTGACTAAATTTTCGTTAATCGTATCATTTTCAATCACAAACCGGACATCCTTAATGTAAGGCAGCGCACGGATGATGCGTTCGTTTTCATACATCAGCTCGGCATCGACCGGACTGCCGGTTTTAAACATGAGCATTCTTCTGATGGTATTCAAATTGGATCTGGAGTGGAGGGCATTCGCTGTTTTTTCAATAATAGATGACGCTTTTCGGGTAGTATCGTCAAACGTGGGACCGAAAACTTCCAGCGGCTGAATAGAGATTTCAGAAATTATTTTGTCTTCAAACTCACTGTAATACTCTTTGGAAAGCGCTTCCCTGTCCACAAACGGACGGGGGGGCGAAACCAAAAAGTCGTAAAGAATGCGGGTCAACGCCTTCTCCTTTGCCCTGTGTTCGAGACTATCATAAAACTGCTCGCTTTTGCTGGGATATTTTCTCATCAGATGCAGCGTATCCTGCCGGTCTGACTGTGCTCCGGAGTCAAGAGAAATGAGGAGCAGCATCAAAACCAACAGAATCTGCAAACTGACTGTCAAATGCAATTTATAGAGCATAAACCGATTTTGCTATACTTTTTAAAAGGTAAAAATAGAATTTGTTCAGGAAAATAGAAACTATTAAAAATTTCCATTGAAATAACCCGTGTTAATTTTCGTTAAACTTCAAAATTGGGGAATTACCGGTTGTTCACTTCTTTTGCAATTCAGCCGTCTGCAAAGCGTTAAATTTATATTTTTGTGTTGTGAGCAAAATTTACAAAATATATAAGCGACATATTTACGGGGTGATGGGAACCCTGGTTTTTCATATTTTGCTGTTCTCCTTTTTTCTTCTGGCTGATGTGGATATGAAGGGGAAGGCAAGAGAAGATGAACTGCTCATCGAGTTCCCCGACATTCTTACTGAAATTGAAGAAGAAATTCCCGAACAGCAGGAAGACGATCAGCCGCCAATGCCCAATGAAGCGTCGGCGCAGCTTTCACAGACGCAAAGCAGCAGAACAAATATTGCATCAAACCGACTGGCGCAGGGGAAAGAGTTTTTTGATGAGGATTACATGAGCGAAGTGGAAGCTGCAAGGCAGCTTGTGGCTAATGTAAACAACCAGCTTTCCAAAGAAACCGTAAATCTTGAAGATATTAAAATGCCCGAGAAAACTACCGAGGGGATGACCCGTGAGGAGATTGAAAATGAACTCTATTCCGGTGAAAGCAACATTGTTTATTATCTTGAAAACCGTTACCATCTGAGATTACCCATTCCTGTTTATCTTGCACAGAGCGGCGGTCTGGTTGTTGTTGACATCAGCGTTGACAGAAACGGGCGGGTGACTCAGGCAACTCCGCGTTCAAATCCTTCTATCCGGGATGAGCAGATTTACATCTACGCAAAAGCTGCCGCTTCGCGAACTGTTTTTAATGCCGACCCAAATGCTCCAAATCCACAAAAAGGAACCATTCACTACACTTTCATTGCACAATAAAGTAAACAAACACAATCATTTAACATGATTTAACAGTTTAGGGGTTGAATTCGAATTTTTCTGTCCTTATATTTGCCATACGTTTATTTTCATAAGTTTAGGTTTAGTTAGGTTAGTTAGTTTAATGAGAAAAGGATGGGTTGTTGAACCCATCCTTGCTTTTTATAGATACGTTCCTTTTTCCAACCTTTTGTTCCCAAAAAATCATTTCCGGAAATCCTTCCCAAATTGTCTTTCAACAGGTTTACAACATAAAAACACTCCTGCTCTTCTTCCGGGTTTTATTTGACAAATTTTATTACTTTTGAAATCAAAAAACATGGTTTTCAGACAAAAATCTTTGAACCGAGACGCGGAGTATCGCTGTTTTTTCGAATAACCAAAGCATTTCGGACTAAATAGCTGAAATTCACATTTAAAGTAAAATTTTGTTAAACAAAGGCATGATAAATAGTGTTACATTTCCAGCGGTGAGCACAAAAAAAATCATTAATTATTTTAACACTTAAAGAACATTTTAATGGATAGCAAACAATTAATCAAAGTGTTATCGGATTCCATTTCGATGACCAGCAATATTGACAAAGAACTTTTCCCCCAGATGGGAGTGAAGCGCGGACTTCGGAATGAAGATCATTCCGGTGTGCTTGCCGGGCTTACCCGCGTGGGTGATGTGGTTGGCTACGAGCGACAGACAGACGGAACACTGAAGCCGATTCCGGGGAAGCTATACTATCGCGGCATTGATGTGGAGGAGCTGGTGCACGGCATTCAGTCAGAAGACCGGTTAGGATTTGAGGAGACAGCATATCTGCTTCTTTCCGGCAGGCTGCCCGACAAAGAAGAACTTGATGCCTATATTAGCCTGATTTCCCGCACTACTCCGCTAAACCACACGGCTACTATGAGTATTTTGTCACTAAAAGGCAAAAACATTATGAATATTCTGGCGCGAAGCGTTCTGGAACTATACACTTTTGATGAAGACCCCGATAATATTTCGCCTGATAATCTTATCAAACAATCCATTAACCTGATTGCCAAGTTCCCTTCAATCATTGCCCTCGCCTATCAGGTTCTCCGCCACAACCAGATGGGGCGCTCGCTGCATATCCGTCATCCGCATGAGGACTGGTCTGTAGCAGAGAACTTTCTGTTTATGATGAAAGGCTACAACAGCTATACGGAGCTTGACGTGAAAATTCTCGATCTGGCGCTCATTCTTCATGCCGAACATGGCGGAGGAAACAACTCCACCTTTTCCGTGAGGGTGACCAGCTCAACCGAAACCGACACCTACTCGGCAATTGCCGCAGGTATCGGCTCGCTGAAGGGACCGCTTCACGGGGGCGCAAACATGAAGGTGAAGGGAATGCTGGAGGATATGAAAAAGAACATTAAAAACTGGAAAGATGCCGGCGAAGTGGATGATTATCTGCTGAAAATTCTGAAAAAAAAGGCTTACGACAAAACCGGACTGATTTATGGAATCGGACATGCAGTTTATACGGTCAGCGACCCGCGTGCAGGTCTGCTCAAAGATATGGCGCGCGAATTAGCAAAAGAGAAAGGGCGCGAGGATGAGTTTAATTTCATGGAACTTGTTGAAGAACGTGCAGTAGAGGTATTCTTGGACTTCAAAAAACAGGGAGCCAAAAAACGAACCTGCATCAATGTGGATTACTATTCCGGCTTTGTTTATGATGCCATCGGTCTTCCCGAAGAGGTTTTCACCCCGCTGTTTGCCATGGCACGTATTGTGGGCTGGACAGCCCACCGCATTGAAGAACTGAACTTCACCAGCAAGCGGATTATCCGTCCCGCATACAAAAATGTCCGTGAGTTGCAACCCTTTATACCAATGATAGAAAGATAAATAAAATGGCTGAAAAAATTAAAGTACAAAACCCTGTGGTTGAGCTTGACGGCGATGAAATGACACGGGTCATCTGGGGATTTATTAAAGAAAAACTGATTTTGCCCCATTTGGACATAGAGTTGAAATATTTTGATTTAGGCATCGAAAACCGGGATGCTACCAACGATCAGGTTACCGTTGACGCTGCAAATGCCATAAAAAAATATGGCGTTGGCGTAAAGTGTGCAACCATTACCCCCGATGAAGCGCGGGTTGAGGAGTTTGGTTTGAAACAGATGTGGAAATCGCCAAATGGAACCATCCGCAACATTTTGGGAGGTACCGTTTTCCGGGAACCGATTTTAATCAGGAATGTCCCGCGGTTAGTGCCCGGCTGGCAAAAGCCCATCTGTATCGGGCGTCATGCTTTTGGCGACCAGTACAAAGCAACCGACTTTGTTACTAAAGGGAGTGGTAAACTCACCATTACATTCACCCCGGATGACGGTAGTGAGCCGGTTTCACACGAAGTGTATCATTTCAACGGAGACGGCGTGGCAATGGCAATGTATAATATTGACGAATCCATCTATGGATTTGCCCGCTCCTGCATGAATCAGGCAGTGATGAAAAAATGGCCCCTTTATATGTCCACAAAAAACACAATTCTGAAAAAATATGACGGTCGTTTCAAAGATATTTTTCAGGAAGTGTATGAAAACGAATACAGGGAGAAATTTGAGGAGCTTGGTATAACCTACGAGCACCGGCTGATTGACGACATGGTTGCAGCAGCTCTGAAATGGGATGGCGGCTTTGTGTGGGCATGTAAAAACTACGATGGCGATGTACAGAGCGACACTGTGGCTCAGGGATTTGGCTCTTTGGGGCTGATGACTTCAACTCTGGTTACGCCAGACGGAAAAACCATGGAAGCCGAAGCGGCACACGGAACCGTTACCCGCCACTACAGGCAGCACCAGCAGGGAAATCCCACTTCAACCAATCCTATCGCTTCTATTTTTGCATGGACACGCGGACTGGAATTCCGCGGAAAATTAGACGGAAACCGGGAACTGATGGATTTTGCCAACGCACTTGAGCAGGTTTGCATCGAAACCGTGGAATCGGGAAAAATGACCAAAGACCTGGCGCTTATCATTCATGGAAAAGCGCTGAAAGAAGATCACTATCTCACAACAGAAGAATTTCTGGAAACAATAGATGAAAATTTACAAAATAAACTGAATGCCTGAAGCACAAAAAATCAGAATTGAAAATAACGAACTGAAAGTACCCGATTTTCCGGTAATTCCCTTCATTGAGGGTGACGGAATCGGCAGGGACATTACCGCACCCTCACAAAAAGTTATAGACGCCGCCGTGGCTTATGCCTACGGCGATAATCGGAAAATATTCTGGAAAGAGGTTCCGGCAGGCGAAAAATCGTTTCGTAAAACAGGAAATCATCTGCCGGAAGAAACCATTGAAGCATTTAAGGAGTATCTAATTGGAATTAAGGGACCGCTGCAAACTCCGGTGGCAGAAGGTTTTCGTTCACTAAACGTGGCGTTGCGCCAGGCGCTCGACCTGTTTGTGTGCCTGCGTCCGGTGCGCTGGTTTAAAGGCGTTCCGTCACCCATCCGCTATCCCACCTTGGTTGATATGCACATTTTCAGGGAGAATACCGAAGATATTTACGCTGGAATTGAATATATGACCGGCGAAGCAGATGCCGAAAAATTACGCGACTTTTTAATCAATGAGCTGGGGGTGAAGACTATTCGCTTCCCTGAAAGTTCATCATTCGGCATCAAGCCGGTTTCTAAGGAAGGCTCCGAGCGGCTGATCCGGGCGGCAATCCGGTACGCCATTCAGCGTGAACTTCCTTCGGTTACGCTTGTGCACAAGGGAAATATTATGAAATTTACCGAAGGTGCCTTCAAAACATGGGGATATGATCTGGCAGAAAAGGAGTTTCCGAATGATACATTCACCTGGCGCCAATTTGAAAATATAAAAACAGAAAAGGGGCAGCTTGATGCCGAACATGCCCTCGATGAAGCGAAAAAATCGGGGAAAGTCATTGTGAAGGATGTGATAACAGACGCTTTCCTTCAGGAATCGCTTCTCAAACCATACAACCATTCGGTGATTGCAACCATGAACCTGAACGGCGATTATATCTCCGACCAGCTTGCGGCAATGGTTGGCGGAATAGGAATTTCGCCCGGCGCAAACATCAACTACCTGAGTGGATATGCCATTTTTGAAGCTACCCACGGAACCGCTCCCGATATTGCCGGTTCAGGAAAAGCCAATCCCAGTTCGCTGATTCTTTCCGGGGTGATGATGCTGGAATACATGGGCTGGTATGAAGCTGCCGAGCATGTTTATGATGCTATGGAGCATGTTTTTGCTAAAAGAAGGGTTACTTCCGACCTTTTTGCGCAGATGGAGGGAGCCACTTTGCTGACAACATCAGGTTTTGCCAAAGAAATTATACGAAATATGCACTAACAGATATAAAAATTACAATTATGGAATACATTAAATATCGTTTTTTTCAGAAAGCAAGCAAATGTTCAAAGGAGTTTCAGCGCATTAAAGAGCAGTTTGGCGACAAGGTTATCGCTCAAATCACTCTGGAACAGGTTCTTTCCGGAATGAAGGGAATCCCTTTATTAGTTACCGACACGTCAAAACTGGACCCCAATGAGGGAATCCGTTTTAAAGGTTACACCATTGACGAACTTCGTGAAAAACTGCCTAAAATTTCATCAACCGGCGAGCCTTTGCCCGAAGGGCTGTTCTATCTGATGCTCATTGGTGAAATACCATCTCAGGAAGATGTACTCAATCTCTCGAAGGATTTTGCCACACGTGCCCATGTTCCGCAGCATGTATTTAATGTGATTGATGCACTGCCCAAAAATTCGAGACCGATGACTCAGTTCAGCGCTGCAATCATGGCTATGGCAACCGAGTCAATTTTTCAGAAGGCTTACCGTGCGGGCGTCAGCAAAAAGTTTTATTGGGATTCAACCTATGAGGATGTTATGAATCTCATAGCCAGGCTGCCACACGTTGCTGCCTACATTTATCGCCGAAATTTCTACAATGATGACCATATTGAACCAAATCCGCGTCTGGATTGGGCTGCCAATCTTGCACACATGATGGGGCACGGCTCCGAAGAAGTGCGCCGGCTGTTCCGGCTCTATATGGTTATCCATGCCGACCATGAAGGGGGCAACGTTTCGGCACATACTGCGCATCTTGTCGGGTCGGCGCTCAGCAATCCCTACTATGCTTATGCAGCAGCAATGACGGGGCTTGCAGGGCCGCTGCACGGTTTTGCAAATCAGGATGTGATCCACTGGATTTTTCAAATGATTGATGACTTGGACACGGAAACGCCCACCGACGAACAGATGGCAGGTTATATTCAGAAAACATTGGAAGAAGGGCGTGTGATTCCCGGTTACGGACATGCTGTTCTGCGTAAAACTGACCCGCGGTTTACCGCACAACAGGAATTTGCCGAAAAGTATGTAAAAAACAGTCCGGTAATTGATCTGGTAAACCAGTTGTATCGTGTGGTTCCGCCTATTCTTTCCAACATCGGAAAAATTAAGAATCCATGGCCCAACGTGGACGCATTCAGCGGTTCGCTGCTCTATCACTACGGTATTAAGGAATACACCTTCTACACAGTTTTATTTGGTGTTTCAAGAGCGCTCGGTGTACTGGCTTCACTGATAAATGACCGTGTTTACGGACTGCCCATTGAGCGTCCCACTTCCTATCCGCTGCACTGGTTTCGCGATCAGGTGGACGATTCCGGTGATAATAAACAAAACTGCTGATAGTTAGTATTTTACCGGAGAGGTCAGTCTTTCATCCGGGTTCGTTTTATCTGCTTGTTCACACTGTATGCAAAACCGACGGTGATATACCTGTCTCTTATAAGTTTAGCCTTATCGCCGGTTTTTACGCCATTGGCGTCAAGAACCGGAAATTTCACTTTTTCATCATACACAAAGTGCAAAAGCATCCGCATATTGATGTGCTCGGTCAGCTTTATCACGAAAAGATTTTCCCAGCTGAGGTCCAGATTTCCTTTCGGCTTCATGTAGTTGACAAACATCTTGTACTTGGTCTCATAGGTAAAATCCGTAGTTATCGCTTTTCTGAAAAACACGTCTGTGTTGAAACCCGGCTCCCAAAAGCTGCGTTTTCCCGTTTCAATACCAAAAGCAGTCTGTCTGATTTTCAGCGTGTCACGCACAAAAACATTTTTTGCGGTAACAGGTGAAACAAAAAGTGAAAAATTAGGATTTGGTTTATAGTCCATCCCAACTTTAAAAAACGTCCGTATAGGCGCCATAAATGCAGAAATGGGGTCGGGATTGGTTGCAGTGGGATATTTGTATCCGTTGAACAGCTGGGTCTGCGTGTTAAACTCGGCACTGTAAAACCATTTTTTCACGGCGCTGATACCGACTCTTGACGTAATTTCAAACTTGTCAGCATTTTTCTGAGTTTCTGCTTCAGCTCCTCCGGGTCTTACCCAGCCGTTGCGGATTTCACCGGAATTGTCCCATTTCACCTTGCCGTCATGGCGGCTGTAATTTGCTGATCCGGTAAGTATAATTTGCAAAGAAAGGGCATTCTGTCCGCCGGTTTTCCAGTTTTCGAAATAGGTTTGCGTAAATCCCACACTTCCATTACCGGTTAATCTCCAGGGAGTTAATAGCTGATATTTCTGCTTGACACCGGTAAGCCCCGAAACGCCCCTGTTGAGGGAGCTGAAATCAAATTCCTTGGTCTGGCGCGGGCGAAAGCGACTGAATGTAACGCCATCGTCAATCAGCAACTGCATTGAATTTTTATCAACGCTCTTGATCATCAGCCGGAGCGAATCGTTCTGTTCATTTTTCAACCAGAATCGGGTGAAATAGGGATTGTTATTTTGTAATACAATGGATGATTTCTCACCCAGCATATTGGTCATTGCTACCTGTGTAGTATCAATGAAATCTGCATATTCCGTCAGATTGCCAATGATGTTGGCAATGGTTTGGTTCACTTCCAGGACTATGGAATCGTTATAATGTTTCAGAATCCGGTAGTTGTTATGCTTCACGGAATCTCTTAAATGCCTGCCGGCAAAATCATACTCTTTCTGAAACTGCTCCTGTCGGTACTCCTCAATAAGCCGGTCGCGATAAGCATTTACCACCGAATCGTTATAGGCTCTCCGCTTTTCTTCAATATAATTTACCCGGATGCTGTCAAGTTTCAGAAATCTTCTGAAATCCCCGGGCGACTGCATAAGCGAATCGGGAATGACTTCGGGAAGTATCAGACTATCGGGCAGCTGATAAATTCCATCTTCGTCAAACAGGCGAAAACCTTCTCCCTGCGGAATGGCGCCCGCTCTCTCTTCAAGATTGGAAATCAGGCTGACAGGCACTGCCAGCTCCTCTTCAAAGTACTTTTTTCTGAACTTCCGGTAAATCTTCTCCAGATCACCAGTCAAAAGCTCGGAACGGTAGAACCCGGGAACTTCGAGACTGTCCGGCACATTTTCGTGATAGCGATAGACAAATCGGTAGGAATCATCTTTTAATGTTCTGTTTAAAGAATTAACTAAAGTGTCAACAGGCTGTTTTTCAATAAAATGAATTAATCCTAACACTGTTTTTCCGGTTTCGGGATTAACCACATGCCAGAGCGGGTCTTTTTCAAAATATTGCTGTAAATATTCAATTCCCACTTCGAGGGACTGCTGCCCTTCCTCCTCAGCTGCCTCCTGGGCATTTGCAAAATTTGAAATACAAAGGGCAAAAAGGAGTATGATTATTAGTTTATTTATCTCTGATAACATTGTAATTTTTTGTTTTTAGCTTTTCTTCTAAACGCAAAAATAGTGTTTATGTTATATTCAGCGAATTATTACAGGCTAAAAGGGCTAAACAATTCAGAAACCATTAACCGTGCATCGTAAATTCCCGATTTTCAGATAAATTAGGTCAGATTCAGAAAAAAAAACTATTATATTTAACCCGTTAAAAATACCGTTATGAGAAAATATATTGACAGTGATGGCTATGAGTATGAAAGTTATGAAGCTTACTGTAACTCTCCTGACCTCGATAATGACATTATTGGAGTTCTTTTAGCAACAGGCAGACGCAAACCGCAGAATGATTATGAACGCAGGTTGTTGGCTGAAATAAAAGAACTGAAAAAGAAAAATATTCCGATAGGTTTTGATTTTAATTAATGAAGTCTCTGAATAGGGATGAATCAGACACCCACGGGATAATCATTGTTTGAATTTTGGTGAAAATTTTGTACCCCAGAAAGAAAATGCCCGATTATTCTTGTTGATAATCAGGAAATTGGAGAGATGTAGCGTAGTCCCACCGGGAATCGAACCCAGATCTACAGTTTAGGAAACTGCTATTCTATCCGTTGAACTATGGGACCTTTGGATTTTGGTGCGCAAAAATAGCTAAAAACCGATTTACAGACAAATCAAACTGGGAATTTCATCCATAATCATCCTTTTATCGGGATGTAAATCAATTTTTGAAAAAATATATGTAGTTTTACCAATCAAATTTTTGAAAAATGTATAAGTCACCACAATACCCAAAAGAGTGGAACTGGCGCAACGTAAAAATGGAAGCCATAGATTTCAACTTTTTCTGAGGATATCGGAAGGGATTTGTTGTGGTGCAGCAAATCCCTTTTTTATTGTATAAATTGAAACTTTAATAAATAATTGAGTTATGACAAGACAAAAAAAGATTTTTCTTGAAGAATCGGAACTGCCAAAGCAGTGGTATAATCTCGCCCCGGACCTTCCCAGTCCGTTGAATCCGCCTTTGGGACCTGACGGGAATCCCGTTACACCGGAGATGTTGGCTCCGGTTTTTCCCATGAATCTCATCGAACAGGAAGTGAGTCAGGAGCGCTGGATTGACATTCCTGAAGGAATCCGTGAAATTTTGGTGCAGTGGAGACCCAGTCCGCTGATTCGTGCTTATGAACTGGAAGAAGCATTGGGAACTCCGGCAAAAATTTACTACAAAAACGAGAGTGTTTCCCCTGCCGGAAGCCACAAGCCCAATACTGCCGTGGCTCAGGTGTGGTACAATAAACAATTTGGAATTAAGAAGCTGACCACCGAAACCGGCGCCGGACAGTGGGGCAGCGCGCTTGCATACGCCTGTGCACAATTGGGCGGAATAGAGTGTAAAGTGTATATGGTTCGCGTAAGCTTCGACCAGAAACCTTTCCGCAAAATGCTGATGAACACTTACGGAGCCAACTGCGTTGCCAGTCCGAGCACGGAAACTCAGGCAGGAAGAAATATCCTGGAACACTATCCCGACACGCCGGGAAGTTTGGGAATCGCAATTTCGGAAGCAATTGAAGAAGCGGTAACCGACCCTAAGGGAGAAACACGTTATTCATTAGGATCGGTGCTCAACCATGTGATGCTCCACCAGACAGTTATCGGTTTGGAAGCTAAAAAACAGCTGGCTAAGGTTGGAATCAAAAAGCCGGATGTTGTAATCGGATGTTGCGGCGGCGGAAGCAACTTTGCAGGTCTCTCCTTTCCGTTTATGTATGACAAAATCCATGGAGATGAAATTCAAATTATTGGAGCCGAACCATTTAGTTGCCCCACATTAACAAAAGCGCCATTCATTTACGATCATGGCGATGTGGCAAAAATGACACCGTTGCTGCCGATGTACAGCCTTGGGCACTCATTTATTCCGGCGCCCATTCATGCCGGCGGACTGCGTTATCACGGCATGGCTCCGCTTGTGAGCGCTGCGCTGAAAGACGGATTGATGGAAGCTTATGCAATTCACCAAAGCGAGTGTTTTGAAGCCGGGCTGCTTTTTGCCAAAACAGAAGGAATTATTCCCGCACCAGAAACAACACACGCTATTGCAGCAGCAATCCGTGAAGCCAAAAAGGCAAAAGAAGAAGGCAAGGAGAAGGTTATTCTGTTTAATTTCAGCGGACACGGTCTGATGGACCTCGTGGGTTACGAGAAATATTTAGACGGCGTACTGACCGATTACGAATATCCAGAATCGGAAATTGCCAAAAATCTGAAGGAGTTAGAAGGCTATCCGCTCCCGAAATAATTTTTAAATTACAGGGACATAGAGCAAATTTACTTTGTGTCCCTGTTTCTTTTCAAAAAAAGGCATAAGCCAGTTCATCCGGCGCATTGGGGAAAACTTCCCGAATTGCATTTCCGATTTCATCCCACGAATGTCTTTTCCCTGAAAGCAGTCCGGCGAAATCCTTCTTCCGGCTTTCCGAAAGAAAATCTCCCGAAAAATCTGCATTTTTGATTACTCCTTTTTCAACGTTCAGCTCAATTCTCAATACTTTTCCTTCTGAAAAATATTTATTCCGGAATGTATATTTTGGAGAGTAACCGTAATTCCACTCCCACGCACAGAATTTATTCTGAACCAGTTCATGGATTTTTTGATTATCCTCGGCAGTAAATTTATAGATTGTGCTATCAGGATTTTTCAATTGGTCATTCAGCAGAAATGTGTTAAAATCTGCAATGCTCCAGTTGTTTCCCAGAAGTGGCAGAATGTTGGTTACAACACTTCTCACCGATTGCACCGCTTTCCCGTGATATTTGCCGGGTGCAGTCCTGAGTGAGCTTCCTAAGGTTTCAAGATTTGAATCGAAAAGTAGTGTTCCATGATGTAAAACCCGGTTTTTGAAAACATGCTGAGCATTCCCGGAAATTTTTTTGCCATCTACTATTAAATCACTTCTCCCTGACAAAGAGGCAGTTATTCCAAGTTTAGCCAGTGCTTTCACAACCGGAAGCGTGAAACGTTTGAAGCTGATTTCAGCTGTGCTGTTTACATTGGTTATAAAAGCAAAATTCACATTTCCCGAGTCGTGAAACACGGTTCCGCCGCCTGAAATCCGCCGGGCAACATCAATATTTTGCCTGTGCACATAAGAAAAATCTATTTCTGCCAAAGCGTTCTGGTGCTTTCCAACTACAACAGAGTTGGTGCTTTGCCAAAGCATAAAAATATTCTCATTGAAGTTTTTCAGTAGATACTCCTCAGCAGCAAGACAAAAAAAAGTGTCGTTGTTCTCAATCTGAATGCACAACATTTTCAAAACAGTTTAAGTCTGCTATTTACAAATTGTAATTTACATTTCTGAAATTTTATTACACTTTTTGCAAAGAATTCCCAGTGCGGCAACAAATGCATCGTACAATAGCCCTCGGCAAATTATGCTGAACTATTTATCGCGAAATTAGTGTGAAAAAGAGGATTAAGTTGGGATTAAGGTGATTAGTTGTTTTTTAATTTTGCTGCAAAAGCGCAAAAATCTGCCTATCGGAGCAGCTCTTTCTTTGAACCACAATAGGCACAGTAGAGCA
>LSQX01331479.1_pt1 | contig 32250 bp, 30 predicted proteins | sample 654561 | NCBI WGS metagenome assembly LSQX01 (sample SAMN04489861, study PRJNA283612) | anaerobic digester metagenome | isolation source: 4 biogas reactors fed with cattle manure at either 37C or 55C with and... | place: Denmark: Kongens Lyngby | collected 2014 | reverse complement strand
TGTATAAGAGACAGCCCCAGCATAGTATTAACCTTTTTGAGCTTCCGAAGTATTCGCAATGAGTTTTATGTTGCCAAAAAAAGTTATGAAGATGACTGTATTATTTTCAATAAACAAATAGAAGAAAAAATAGAACAAGAATTCACCAAAGTGCTGGAAGAGGTAAGAGCAAATTCTATATGGCTGCTAGATCAACCCCGCAACATAGATGAATTAAGCAAGCCCATGCCTTTTGACTCAATCCCTGGAATCAAAGCCTTATTTTTATTTGATGCCCAAGGCAAAGTGCATCCTAAGTTCACTCCTAAAAAGCAATTTAAACTCCCTCCACAAAATATTGAGGTAGATTCTTTTGACATCAGTTTAAACCGCGAAAACAACTTAAATAGAGAGTATTTACTGAGATTGTTGCGCAGTGGGGTACATTTAAGCGAAGAAAAACATATTAATAATCTATTGGGGATTTTGCGTATCCACTATCAAAAGGAAAATTGGGGCCAATGCTTGGCAATTATCAACTCTTTACAAAGAAAAAACAATCTTACAGGAATCTTTAATTCTTCACTGCATATTTCTTTACAATTAATGCGCTTTAATATCTTAGTGAAAACTAATAACTTAGACCAAGCTCTAAACTTTGCCCAAACTTTGATAGAAGAGCTTTTGGAATCTCCAGAAATAAACCATTTAGAAGATGTACTTTTCGCCTTTGATTCCATTTTAAATACAGTGCTTTCTTTTGAAAGCCTCAGCGCTGATAAGCGAGAAAGTTTGTGGTATATTCATAAAAACTTATTGTTTTTGCTTAAAAATGCCATAGCTTGGAATACTTATGAAGAACTTTTACTGCGTTTAAAAGTTAATCCTTACCCCAGTACTGATGGTATTATGGTTTTGGCCCAAGAAAATTTATGGGGTTTTAAACTAAATCATCCATGGTTGCAAGGTACCCAAGAACTTGTAGGGGTAATAAATCCCCAAAGTTTAAATAAGCGCATACTTTCTGCCGTTAAGCCGTTAACCCGAGAATGGAAAGAAATTTACTTCAAACTTTACGATGCCAATGATAAAGTTTTATTTAGTAGCCTAAGCGGAGATTCGTTAAATATACAACAAGAAACGCTACTCTTAGCCAACCAATTAAACTGGAGTTTGCAGATTTTTGAGCGGGATCATAAAGAACTGCGGCAACAGTCGCGCAAAAAGATGTTCTTACTTTACAGCTTAGTCTTCTTTTCTTTGGTGGTAATAGTACTAGGAGGAGTTGCCTTTGGTCGCTCCTTAACCCAAGAGCGAAGCTTGCTGTCCATGAAAAGCAACTTTTTGTCTAGCATAAGCCACGAGCTTAAAACTCCTCTAACATCGATTAAAATGTTTGCCGAAATGATGGCCCAAGGTCGTATTGCAAATAAAGAAAAAGTCTCAGAATACGCAGAACTAATCGGCAAAGAAGCCACCCGTTTAGAAGATTTAATTCAAGCAATTCTAGATTATACTCGCATGGAAAGAGAGGATGTGGTTTTACAGAAAAAGAGCTTAAACCTTTCTAAAATGGTAGAAGACATTTGTGAGAAAGTCAAAACCATTGCTCACCAAAAAGGTCTGCGTTTCTATATGGAACTAACCCCAAACATTTTGTTTGAAGGCGATTACAGTTCTCTACATAGCCTTGTGCAAAACTTAATTGAAAACGCCATAAAATACACTCCAGCTCCTGGCAATGTATGGGTAAAATTAATAGTGAGTGAAGATTTTTATATTTTAAAAATAAAAGATACTGGTATTGGTATCGATGTTAGTGAACAGAGCAAGATTTTTAATGATTTTTATCGCGTGGGAGATGAAATGACTAGAAGCACTAAAGGTAGCGGATTGGGTCTAGCCATTGCACGCAAAGCCGCCGAAGCCCACCAAGCCAACATCAACATTCAAAGTAAATTGGGTAAGGGTTCCACTTTTACAGTACAATTTAAGAAGGTAAACAATGACTTATAAAGTTTTAATTGTAGAAGATGAGGATATTATTCGCTTAGGTTTAAAAGATAATTTTGAATTAGAAAATTATATTGTAGAAACCGCTATGGATGGCGAAGAAGCTATTATTAAAGCAGACCAAATGCGCCCTGATTTAGTAATTCTTGACTTGATGCTTCCCAAAAAAAGCGGTTTTGAAGTCTGCAGATATCTGCGCAAAAAGCATCCTGGAATTTTCATTATTATGCTCACAGCAAAAACTGAGGAAACCTCTAAGGTTGCAGGTTTAGAAATAGGCGCCGACGACTATGTTACCAAACCTTTCTCCTTGCTAGAGCTCATTGCTCGCGTAAAAGCTTTTTTGCGCAGAATCCCTCCAAAAGATCAAAGAGATGAACAAAACGAAGACGATGTGGTGAATTTTCACAATATTTATTTAGACTTTAAAAAATTTGAAGCTAGCAAAAACGGTGAAAATATTGAACTAAGCACTAGAGAGTTTCAGCTTTTACAATATTTTTGGCAAAGGCGTAATGAGGTTATTACTCGCGAAGACTTATTGCAAGAAATATGGGGATATACTCTAGACAATATGCCCACTACTCGTACCATTGACAACCATATTGTTAGATTGCGACAAAAGTTAGAAGACGATCCTTCAAACCCTCAAATCATCTTATCTATGCGGGGCATAGGCTATAAACTAAATGCATAGATTTTTTCTTATAATAGGCTTTGGGCTCCTAAACTTAGGTTTCGCTTTGGATTTGCGTCTTAAGCAAGCGGAGTATTTATATGAGTTAGAGGGAGAAAAAGATGCCGCCATTAACCTATTACAAAAAGTAACGAAAAGCTCTAACCCTAACGATGTAAAACGCTCATATTTAGGTTTAGCCAAAATTTATGACTGGTCAGGACAAGCAGATTCTGCGCAGAAATACTATGAATTTTTCCTCCAAAAACCTTGTAAAGATCCCACTACTAAACAATGGGTTAGCAATCGATTAAACCTTTTACAAAGTCAAGCGCCGCACTTTTTTTTGAAGTCGCATAATTTTAGTAGTCCCATAACTTCAATTGCGCAAAACGAAAAATTCGTCACTATTCTTTTAAATAATGGTAATCTATATAGCCTAGATTCTGTAGGTTTGAAAAAAACACCATTTATGCTTAAACATTCTCAGCAAATTGTTTATGCGAACCATAAAAGTTTTTGGGTTAATAACTATGAAAATGAACGCATATTATTAGAATACGACTACCATGGCAAACTTACCCATAACAACATTGAGTTAGACGGAAAGTTATTAGACAAATTAGAATTATCAAACAATAGGATATTAATTTCTACTGCTAAAAGTATTTATCTGCTAAAAAACCATCGCAAAGTTTGGCAAATTTCAAACCAATATCAAGGATGCACTCCTATTTCCGAAGCTTTTTCTTTAAAGCAGGTTTATTTTAACTGTTTAGACAATGCCGTACGCATTGTAAATCTTGAAGATGGACTAGAACTAGAAACCATAAATCTACTAAACCCTGTTGACTCCATTTTTAGCACCAATAACGGCTTATTTATAAGTAACAATCAAGGCTTATTACTTAAAAGCCCCATTGAGCAACCCAGTGCAACTCAATGGCAAAAAACTTTCATAAACATTCATTCTATTTTAGCTTTTGATCGCGATAAACTAGCTGTTTTAGAATCTGATGGAAGTTTAAACCTGTTAAATCAGAAAAATGGTCAGTTAATTTCTAGAACCATGGTAGAACCTGGAGCACTTTTTCAAAATCAAGGCTATTTAGGACTAATATCTTGGTCAGGAAATTTATTTTTAATGGATAATCAAGCCAAAGTGTTCGCTAGTTATCAGTCTGGGTACAGCCCCAAACAAAAACCTTTAATTAACCATCAATTTATCTGCTTGCAAGTCTCTGATAAGCAAATTGCGGTACTTTCTAACCAGTATTATGGCAAAACACATCATCACTTGCAAAATTCCCTAGATTCCATGGTAAACTTTCATCAACAAGGAAAACTATCTGCAGCCCAAAGTATCGCGGACAGTCTTTTGCAAAAAGAACCAGGAAATAAAAACGCTTGGGTTGTCAAAGCTAATGTCCAAGGGCAAATGGGTTCCACCGATTCAGCCCTTTGGGCATGGAGTAATGCTGCCCGCTTTTCTAACCATCACATCGCAGGATATTCTAAAAACTTAATTTTAAGAGAATTTGCCCAAGCAGCTCAAGCTAATTGGATACAAAGTTTGCCCTCTTTGCAAAAAAGTTATCCTAAAATATTAAGTAACAGCAAACATATTTTTAGTCTAGATGCAGAAGGGAGCAACTTAGTGGCCATAGATCCCGCCACTGGAAGCTACAATTGGCGCAGTTCTTTGCAAAAACTAGAGACTGACTATACTTTAGGACACGATGAGAACTTGCTTGCTCTTAGTTCCCATTATAACGCAGCTATTTACGACTTACATGACAAAGGCAAGCATATAGGGAACCTAGACTTGCCAGGAAAAGCTTATAAAATTCATTTTACAACAAAATACATTTATATCAGCACTTGGAATGGCTTTTTGATGAAATTCGACAAAAAGTCTCTACAAGCTTTATGGTCAAGGAAGCTTTTTACCGCAGAGGCATTAATAGATAACTTCAATGATAAAATCGTTGCTTTATCAACCAAAGGCGATATGATACATATCGATGACAACACAGGAGCCACCCTTGAAGAAATTAATATTAATTTAAACAGCATAACTTTATTACATTCCAATGACTCTCTGCTTTTTGTGCTAAATATCGATGGCACTCTCAATACATTTAATAACAAACTAGAAAAGATTATAACTCACCCTTTTGGGCAACAAGTATTTTCTTTACAAAAAACTAAACACAATAACAAAGTCATAGTAGGTTTAGCAAATCAACAAATTCGTCTTTTCGATGTCTATAAGAAGACTTTTCTTTGGAACTTTCAAGGGAAAAACTCTATTTTTGTGAAACCTTTATTGAGTGATAATCAAATCTTTTTAGATCAAGGAGAAAAAGTTATTCAACTAGACTTAGAAAATGGACATTTGATTAAAAGTTGGGATTTACCTGGTGGCTGCGGAAGCATCTGGCTCCATAATGACCTGTTGATTGTACCTTCTGCTTTGGGTTTCTTATACCAATTTACTCTAGATGATAGGCATTTTTAGATTATGCTAAAACAACTTGTCAATTTCATCGCTTTTGGTCTAATTTTAACCACGATATTATTTCTTATTCCTCACATAACTAAAAATGACTTTATTGAAAAAACTACTAAGCGAATTGAATTAAATACTAATGAACAAATAGCAAGTTTCAGCCAAGAATTAGATAGTGCTTTTAATTTGCACCGCCCTTTAGTTACACAATGGGCTTTACAGCTAAAAAAAATATTTACCTTAGACTTAGGCTATAGTTTATACAATTATCCAACTAGAAATTGGCATATTTTAAAAAAACCTTTTCTACAAACTCTAAACTTATTTTTAATTTCAATTTTGTGTTCTTGGAGCTGCGGTACTCTTTTAGGAGCACTTATTTTTAGAGTCAATAGAATCTTTATCAACCGATTATTTGTAATCACAAGATTTCTTTCCTTTATGCCTGGTTTTATTTACGCAATTCCATTTATTTTACTTTTTAAATTAAACTCTGAAAAATCTATTTTTATGATTGTGTTGTTTTCTCTAATTTTATTCCCTTTAATTAGTCAAGCCTCTAATTTTTTGAAAACACTAAATAAGGAATTACAAAGCACCAGCTCCTATTTTATACAATTAATGGGTCTTAATTTTCACAGTTATGCTTTTTCTTATATCCCTAAACACATGCTCGTTCAATTTGTGCAACTTTTACGGATTAGTCCTCTAATCATTTTAAATTTAATCGCTTTAGATGCCTTTTGTCTTAAAAATGGAATTAGTCAAATTGTAAGCATATATGTACAACAATATGATTTTGCCGTTCTGCAAAGCACAATTATTTTAATCTCATTAATTGGGCTTGTTTTAAGCTATTTAAGTAAATTTTTAACTGCGCTACAACCTCAACAATAGCATTTAGTACACTCGCATTATTTTTTAAAGGTCAATAACCCCATGAATTTCAAACTAACTTTCGATTTAAAACTTGGAGAAGTCTTTGGGGTTTTAGCTCAAAAAAACGGTGGAAAATCTTATCTAGCCCATCAATTGGTCACAGGGAATATAAGAGGAATAAAAGTTTTGCTCAATGGCAAAAACGTTAATTTTAACGCTTTAAAAACTGATTCTAACTCTTCGCCGCGAAAACTCATCACGCTTATTCCACAAAACGCAGAAAAAGCTCTTATCCCTCACATAAAAGCCGAAAAAACCGCCCTAAATATTTTAAAGCATAGTTTTCCTGACTTTTCTAAAAAACTATTACTTAACCGCCTCAATAGTCGATTAAATTTAATGGGAATAGATGGGGAAAAATGTTTAAATTGTAAAGCACAACAGTTAAATAAGATTCAAACTCTTTTTTTAGTTCTAGCAGTGGGTACCATGCTAAATCCTGAAATCTTATTGCTAGATGAATGTGTGGAAAATCTTAACGAAAATGAGCAATTCACATTTTTGCAAGCTGTAGAGAGTTTAATTGAAAAAAGGATATGTAAAACTGCCATTTGTTTTTCCCGTAGAGCACAGCTTTTAAGAAAAACCAGCCAGCGCTTGGGAGTTTTACTTGACGGCGAACTTATTGAAATGGGCTTGACAGACTTAGTTTTATCAAACCCCAAACACCCTTATACCCAAGATTACCTCCATTCTAAAGGAGAATTAAGCATAGATTTACAAACTCCTCACAACGGTTGCGCTTACAATCAGCTTTGCAGCATTGCCCAAAATGATTGCAAAACTATGAGGCCAATACCACGAACAATAATTAATCGCGATGTAAATTGTATGTACGCAAAATAATTCTTAGATTTGATACAATAATCTAACCCTGAGAGAATATGTTATCGAGAACACGGTTTATCGTACCCAATGCTTTTACTAGTTTAAACTTTTTATTAGGACTTTTTGCGATTTGTTGGGCTTCAGGAGCTTTTACTCCCAAAAATGCTGGCATATTTTCTGCATATATTATCGCAGGAAATTTTATCATATACAGTGCTTTACTAGATAAGCTCGACGGTTTTTCTGCTAAAGTTATGAATGCTTCTTCAGAATTTGGCGCTCAATTAGATAGTTTAGCTGACTTAGTAGCCTTTGGATTAGCTCCTGCCCTGTCACTATTTTTTGCTTATAAAACTTTGGTGCCACAGTGGTTCGATATTAATGCGCCTTTCTTGATTATTGGAGTTTCTGTTTACACTTTGGCCACTGCTATCAGATTGGCTAAATATAATGCCATGGATTCTGATTCTTTACCTGATTATTTTATGGGAATGCCCTCTACTTTTGCTGGTGCAGCCAATGCCCTCGTCTTAATTTTGATGTGCAACTATAATTTTTGGGAATTGCTACCGTTTAAATATCTGCATCTACCTTTAGTACTTTTAGTAGGAACTGCGGTACTTATGGTGGCTCCTCTCTATCTACCAAAATTAAAACCCCGTAAAAACAAAATATTTAATCTTTTCCAAATCACCAACATCTTCTTCGTATATATATGCGGTTTTGCTATGATATTTCCCGAATACTTATTGTTTTTGATTTTAATTTATGCAGTATTTGGGTTCGGTCATGGTTTGCTTAATAAAGATAAAATAGAAGCAGAGCAAGCCAAATCATAGTTGAATTAAGTTCTGCTAAATAAGACAAAAGCTAATTTTCAGTGACTAACATTGACTGATATTTCTGTTTTTGCTTGACAAAACAGTCTTCCCAGTCAAACTTTTCTGCGTATAAACGCGCATTCTTAGACCATTGAGCAAATTGGGGTGACTTATAAGCTTGTGCAATGGCTTCAGCTAGAACTTTTGCATTTCCAGGGGCGATAGCTAAACCACTCTCAGCTGCCTCAATATGCTCTAAAGCAGCGCCAGTGTCCGCACCCACCAAAACCTGACCAGAAGCCATAGCTTCCAAAATAGACAAACCAAAAGTTTCCCAACCACTCATGGCCAACCCCATTTCAAAACTCGCTGTTAAACGTGCCATTTCATCTTTATCTTCAATAAAGCCTAAAAAATGAATATGCTCATGCTTTTGAGTAGCTGATTTTAATAAATCCTCGTAATTCCCCTGCCCTGCAAAAATAATTGCTGGTTCATGGTTTAGCAGTTTGCATAACATAGGATAAGCTTCTAAAAGAGTTAATAAACCTTTTTCTTCACTCAAACGATGAGGGAAAAACATGGTTAGTCTTTCAGGTAGGCCTGCTTTGTATTTTTGTACCAAACTATCATCTTTTTTATCGGGATGAAAAAGGTCTGCATCCACTCCTAAAGGTAAGTATTGCGTGGGAGATAACCCGCGTTTTTCCATCCTTTGCTGAACTAACTTACTAGAAACTAAAATAGAGTTATAAGATCTAAATTCCCAACGCGCATAGAGCCATGCCGCACTTTCTGCCCCACTAGACAATATCTGAAATTTTGGTAAAAAAGCACGACGCACATAAGTTACAGGAAAATCAGCATGCCAAAAGCCCACTAACTTACTCTTAGGACTGGCAAAAGCTCTTGCCATTTGCACTGCTGTGGGCAACCAATAAGGAGAACCGACTTCTATTATATCTGGCTGGTGCTTTTTCAGTAATCTATATAAAACATCAGGTCGCCAAATAAAACGGTAATCCCAATTTCCCATCAGTTTTGGAGCTGGGACATGTTCTATAATCAATCCAGGACCTTTAACCTCAGTGTAATATTTAGTGCTTGGCGTGATAAAAACTAATTGTGCATCAGTTCTATTTTGATAAAAATCCATTTTTTCTAAATGGTACCTACGCACTCCCCCACCCGAAGGGCTCCAAAAGTTATTTATATCAATAATGATCATACTTCTACCAGTCCACAATCACTATCACTTTTAGTAAAATTCATTGATCGCAAATTCTCTTGGCAATTACCGCGATCTTTCATCACGAATAAATTCAACTGGGAAGCACTAGAAGTCAAACGAAGCACATAATCAGGATCCCTTGCTGCATATCCTGGTATTGCTTCTTCTGACCACAACTCGCCAGCACAAATCATAGGAATATTTAAACTTCTCTGCAGTTCTAACAGCAATGCAGAACTATTTTCATATCCACCCATTTTAAACTTTGAGTTATTTATAGCTAAACGATAAAAACCATCTACACATAGAAGTATGTTAGGGTTTTCTGCAACCTCTGAGCGTAAAATCTTTAACAAACTAGCATCGTCAGTAATTTGGCTTGCATCTATTATTTCCAATGAATCAGAACTTACTAATTCTGCTAAGTCTTTGGTAGCTGCAAATATCCGATGACTCTTTTCAGGATCTGTATTATATTGCACATCTTCAATGGGCAAACTAGCTTTTAATGCGACAAAATAATTGATAATGTACTGTCGAGGTGCATCTAGGCTTAAATATATTAGCTTAACTGAATTATTTTTTAACAAATCTAAGGCAATATTGCTTAGAAAACACGTTTTATCAACAAATTGATCAGATAAAATTAGGTAATATGCTGGTTTTACCCCTCCTAAGAGGTTGTTAATTCCCTCGAACTGTGAAAACACCAAGTTAAAATTTGTTTTTTCACGACTCATGTTTAGCTCAAAATTTTTTAAAATCTCTTGCATTAAAACTGTTTGGCGACGGGCTTTTGAATTGTCAGGAGCAAAAGACTCCACCCATTTCTCAAACTCTTCTTTCCCTTTGTCCCTTAAAAACGATTCTACAGTATAACCTTCAGGTAACACTATAGATTTATAAGCCAAACCATGTTCATTTGCCACTTGCAATAACTTTTCATGCTGATTTTCTTGGTTAAAAGAGTGTTTATCTATCACTAAGGTTATAGATTCTGCTCCGCCGGCTTGCAATTTAAAAAGATGCCCAGGATTTATTTTGTCACTAAAAACAGAAACTACACCTTGCAGTCCCATTAAATCAGCAGTAAGTGCATCAAATATGTGAGGTACTAAAATAGGACTTTTGGCTTTATTACTTATGTTGAATGGTACATCACCAGCCACAGAAGAAAAGGCAAAATTACTGTTAGATATACTTTCATCCTCAATTTCTATACCCAAAACAGTATAAATTTGCCCCTTAGCATTGCGTACTGGTAAAGTAAAACAAGAGTTTTTAACAGCATTAATTTTATCTAAATAAAAAGGTATAAGACTTTGATCAATTTCATTTAAAGCACAATAATCTAAAAAAGGGTCTATTTCAGCATTGTAAAAGCCGAGCCCATATAAACGAGATTCATATACAGACCACCCCCTAGACTGTAAAATTTCTTGAGCGCGAGTGTTAGAACTGAGCGACCAAACGCAATACTGTACAAACGAATTTAGCACTTTGGTTCTTTCAAAATACCCTGATTGCATCCAAGCAGGGCCTTCAGGTTCTTCATTTAAGGCTTCTAATTCCGAAGCAGATAGCGACTCCATCCAAAATTCAAATGCTGCTTGAGCAGCTTTATCTGAAGGTAAGTGAGAATACTGCATATTGGCGACATAATCTATAAGATCTCCACCAATACCGCACTCTACACACTTATATTCCCAATATCCTAGAGATTTAAAAAAGAACATAGTTGCATTGGCAGAATCGTGTAAAGGGCACTGGGTTACAAAGTTGCGACCATGACGGGTAAGGGGAATAGCTAGTCGGCGCGGAGTTATAACAGAACGCAGCTTATAACGCTGGGGTAAAGATTCAAAATGTGCTTGGCTCATAAGTTTAATCTAGTTAATCATTGGTTAAGAAACGCATTTCATTACAACTTACATAATCACTGCTATATAAAACAGAGTTATTAAAAACTCATTGCTCTACAAAGCGCTCTATTTTGCCACCGAGTTGCTGTAATTTTTGTTCAAAGTTTTCGTAACCGCGGTCTAAATGGTAAATACGGCTAATTTCTGTGGTACTAGAAGCCACCAAACCTGCTAAAACCATGGCGGCACTGGCGCGTAAATCAGAAGCCATTACTGGAGCTCCAGTTAGAGAACTCCCACCATGAATAGTTGCAGTGTCACCTTGCAATTCTATTTTTGCTCCTAGTCTTTTAAGTTCAGAAACATGCATAAAGCGATCGTTATAAATTGTATCTTGAATAACGGATATTCCCGGAACTGTGGTGAGAACACTCATTAGTTGCGCTTGCATATCAGTGGGAAAGCCAGGATAGGGTATGGCTTTAATGGAAACCGCCTGCAAATCACTGTCACGGGCATCTAACTCCACCCAATCACTCCCCACCGACACCTGAGCGCCTATTTCTCTAAAAACCTCTAAAACAGCCTCTAAATGCTGAGGATCCACCTTATTAACCCGCACTCGTCCCCGAGAAATTAGCCCAGCTGCTAAAAAAGTCCCGGCTTCAATGCGATCGGGAATGGTTGCACCTTTACCTGGCTGAAGTTTTTCCACGCCAGTTATGGTTAAAGTTCTACTCCCTCGTCCCTCAATTTGCGCCCCCATACTCAGCAAATAATCCACCGTGGCATCTATTTCGGGCTCCACCGCAGCGTTGTTGATAACAGTTGTCCCTTCGGCTAAAGTGGCAGCCATTAAAACATTGGCCGTGGCACCCACCGATGATATTGGGAAAGTTATATTGGCCCCACGCAATTTTTCTGCGGTGGTTTCTACATAACCGTGAGTTACCACAACCTTGGCACCTAAAGCTTCGAAACCTTTAAGATGCAAATCCACCGGACGAGGTCCCCACGCACAGCCACCAGGTAATGACACCCGCGCCCTGCCAAAACGAGCCAAAAGCGGTCCTAAGACATAAAAACTCGCCCGCATGGTTTTCACTAACTCATAGGGTGCTTCCAAATGATCTGCCCCTGTAGTATCCACCAATAATTGATTTTTACCCCCAAAAACTCTGCAACCTATGACCCGCAACAAGTCCGACATGGTTTTCATATCTTTTAAATGAGGGGCATTGGTTATTTCTGAAATTCCTTCGGCAAGCAATGCCGAAGCCATCATGGGTAAAACCGCATTTTTTGCGCCAGAGATATCCACAGCACCATCTAAAGGTCCATTCCCGCTTAATCTAAATGCATCCATACACAATTCCCTGCAAAACTCAAAATTAACTTTTTAAATAAAAAAGGCGCACCTAAGTGCGCCTAAAAAACATCTGATCAAATTTTTAAAAGAAAATAAAGGTCAATACTAGGAATATGGGAATTAAAATACCAAAGGACCACACCATATAACCAAAGAAAGTAGGCATACGAATTTTATTTTCTTCGGCAATGGCTTTTACCATAAAGTTAGGCGCATTACCAATATATGTGTTAGCTCCCATAAACACCGCACCCATGCTTATAGCCAAAAGCGTTTTAGCACCTTCGCCCATTAAGTATGCGGCATCGCCACCAGCGGTATTAAAGAACACCAAATAAGTAGGAGCATTGTCTAAGAAGCTAGAAAGCAATCCCGTACACCAGAAATACATGCTATTTACTGGGACTCCATTATTATTCACCAAATTAACTACCCCTGCCAAAGCCCCATCAGTTCCCGACTTAAGAATAGCGATGGTGGGTACCATAGTTATAAAAATAGTTGCAAAAAGCTTGGCCACTTCTAAAATGGGCTCCCAAGTAAAACCATTGCCATCGCGCACAGCTTTGGGAGTAATTTTCATGGAAACCACGGTCAAAATCAAAAGTATGCTAATTTGAGCTAAAATACCCTTAGTTAGCATGGCAGTTCCAAACAATGTAATAGCTACATGGGCAGGATTATCAATATTTGCATTCCACACACCACTTAAAATAACAGCGGCAATTACGCCGGGAAACAACAAGAGATTCACTTTACCTTCTAAACCTAAGCCTTGGGGTTCGTCAGAAGGTGGAGCAGAATCTTCTTTTTTATAAAGAATAGTGTCCACCACAAAATAAAGAGCTAAAAGCACAGACGAAGTTAATATCATAGGCACTATCATGTGCTCTAATGTCCATAAGAAATCTACGCCTTTTAAAAAGCCTAAAAATAAGGGAGGATCGCCCAGGGGAGTTAAAGAACCACCAATATTGGCCACTAAAAAGATAAAGAACACAATGGTATGCACTTGGTGTTTACGCCAATCGTTGGCACGGATTATGGGACGAATTAAAAGCATGGCCGCCCCAGTGGTACCCATCATCGATGCTAAAATAGTTCCAATAAACAAGATTAAGGTGTTTTTTCCAGGACTACCGCGCAAGGAACCCGTTAAGCGCACACCGCCTGAAATAGTAAACAGCGCCAGTAACAGCACTATAAAAGGAATAAATTCACCTATAAAGACCTCTGCCAGATAGAAAAAGGCGGTATCAGCTCCAAAACCAACAAGAAAAGAGATAAAAAAGCTCAAACCCCAAAAAAGTGAGATTTTCCCGTAGTGCGCACTCCATAATTGAGGCAAAAACAAGGGAAATAAAGCTATGGAAAGTAAAATTCCTAAAAAGGGAATGGCCCACAACAGACTCAACTTAGATCCGTCCAGATGCAAGGATTTTTCCTCTTGGGCTGCTTGAGCTACAACTTCTGCAGCGGGGGTGGCTTCTGGTGCTGCTGTTTCTGCCACCGCAGTTTGCTCTGAATCCTCTACAAGAGCAGCTGTTTCTGCACCCTCTACTTGGGCTTCTTGCTCTACAGCTTCGCTAGCGACAGCAGCTTCAGTAGCAGTAGCTGGTTCACCAGCTGTTTCCTCTGCCACTGGTACTTCAGCATCAAGCACCTCTGGGCTTTCTTGGGCAATGGCTGTGCCCATTAGCATCATAAATGACAATAACCATAGTTGAATAACGCGCATGCATTTCTCCTTACTAATTTTTATAACTTTATTAATATAAAATATACCTATGCAAAAAACACATTTTTTTGAAACTCATTTTTTTTGTGAGCAGATTTCAGGACAGAAAACTGTAGTTTTAAGTCATGAAGAAAGCCATCATATTAAAAAAGTGCTGCGTTTAAGGCCCGGCACGCACATAAAATTAAGCGATGGTAAAGGCCTAGTTGCGGTAGGAAAAATTGGCGAGATAACTTCGCCGCAAATACATGTAGAATTAATTTCACAAAGCCAAATTGAGCGTAAAGCTATGCTACACTTAGCCGTGGCATGCCTAAAAGACAGGCATTTAGAAGATGTACTGGAACACTGCGCCCAACTTCCCCTAGGGAGCTTTACCTTATTACGCACCCAGCACTCCTTGGAGCCTCGCAAATCGAATTTGCAAGCTACAACGCGCCGTTTACAGCAAAAGGCCGTGGTAGCTCTAAAACAAAGCTTAACCCCTTGGCTTTGCCAAGTTAGGGGTCCGGTTTATTTAAAAGATTGGCTCACAGAGCAAAAACAACCACTTATTGTATGCGATCCCCAAGGAGAAAGCACACTGCCAACCCATATTTTAGCTGATTTAAACACAAATCTGCCCAGTGGAGATAATGAACCAATTATTTTAGTGGGTCCAGAAGGGGGCTTTAGCCCCGAAGAAATAGAAGTTTTCAAACAAAACAACGCTTTTTTCTATAAATTAGGAGACACAAGGCTGCGCGCTCGCACCGCCCCCATAGTTGCTTTAAGTAGTATTTTAGCCATGAGTCAAAGCTTAAACGAACGGCGATGAAAAGGCGTGTAGCCATTTTCATGTATAGCTAATTTATGCGCTTTAGTGGGATATCCTTTATGGCGAGCAAAGCCGTAATCAGGATAGGCTTCGCCTAGTTCTTCCATGATTTTATCGCGGCTCACCTTGGCTAAGACCGAAGCCGCCGCCACGCTCAGCACCAAGTCGTCGCCTTTGACCAAGGGGCTTTGCAAAGTATATTCTATGCCCTTGATGTATTGATTGCCATCTACCAAAGCAAACAAGTCTTTTGCAGGTATTTCCACGCTGCGCTGCAAAATTTTTGTGCTATCATTTGGCTGATCGCTACTCCGAGAAATACCTGCGCCAGCATCAGCATCCGCGCTCCGTTGCAAAACACCTGCGCCAGCACCAGCCTCTGCGTTTTGCTGCAAAATTCCTGTACCATCACCAACCCCTGCATTTTGCTGCGAAATACCTGCGCTAGCACTAATCTGCCCATTTTTTTTCAAAATATTTGTGCTAGCACTTGTTTGCTTGGTATTTTGGGCCCAACCCAAAGCCCAAAGCGCCCGGCGCATGGCCAAAAAAGTCGCTTCTAAAATATTGATCTCATCAATTTCTTGCGCCGTAGCTTGGGCGATGGCAAAATACGACTTTTCACAAATTTGCGGAAATAGTTCCTCACGCTTTTTAGCGCTTAGTCTTTTAGAATCTCGCAAATCATCTAAATGGCGAAAATCTTTGAGCACCACCGCCGCGGCCACTACAGGCCCCGCCAAAGGGCCGCGGCCCGCTTCGTCCACGCCCACCAGCAATCGCGGTGAAACTTGTTGCTGCCACCATAGTTCTCCCTCTTCTAAATTGAGTTCCGAAGGCATTTCTCGGGATAGATTACTGAATATCACCGTAAACTTTTGACCCTTGCAAATAAATCTTGGAACTTAGCAAGCCTTGCAAGGCGCGCCAATATAAATCGTGTTCCACCACTAAAACCCTTTCTGCTACGTTTTTAGGCGTATCTTCAGAAAATACTGGTACAGATTTTTGGGCAATAATGGCGCCATTATCGTATATTTCATCTACAAAATGCACCGTGGCACCGCTCACTCGCACCCCGCTTGCTATGACCGCCTTATGCACATGATGACCCCACATACCAGTTCCACCAAAAGCAGGCAATAAAGCCGGATGAATGTTAATAATGCGATTTTTCCACTTTTCTAAGACTAAAGCAGGGATTTTCTTCATATATCCTGCCAAAACAATCCACTCCACCCCATACTTTTGTAAAACTTGCACCATGGCCTGAGCTTGTTGCTCTTCTGTTTTATGAGTATAACCAGAAATATGCGCCACCGCCACTTGGGCCTCTTGAGCTTTAAGCACCGCACCGCATTTAGAATTATTGCTAATCAATAAAACGGGATCAGCTTCTGACAACTCTTGGGAATTGATCTTATCTAAAATAGCTTGAAAATTTGAACCACCGCCTGAGGCAAAAAACGCCACTTTATTTTTTTTATTAATCATCGTCACTTTCCGATGAAGCCAAAACCTGCTCCAGAGTAGTAATACCTGCCAACGCTTTTTCCATGCCATCCATACGCAAAGTAATCATCCCTGCTTTTAGAGCAGCATTTTTAATTTCTGCTCCCGAGGCTCTTTTGACAATAAGTTGCCTTATAGGATCATTAGGTACTAAATATTCATAAATTCCTAAACGGCCTTTATAGCCACTATTATCACATTTCGGGCAACCCTTACCTTGATAAAACACCGCATCTTTTGAAATAGCCAAAGATTCTCGCAATTCTTTACTTATTTCTGTTTCCTCTTTGCAACTGCTACATATTCTGCGCACTAAACGCTGGGCCAACACCCCTTTAACCGCAGTGGCTATTAAAAAAGGCTCCAAACCCATTTCCAACAAACGGGGAAAAGCTCCAGGTGAATCATTGGTATGCAAAGTAGAGAAAACTAAGTGGCCAGTAAGCGCCGATTCTATAGCCATCATGGCAGTTTCTTTATCGCGCATTTCACCAATCATAATCACATCGGGGTCCTGACGCAAAATAGCTCTAATACCTGCAGCAAAAGAAAAACCCGCTTGGTTATTAATTTGTCCTTGGTTGATTCCTGTTAAGTTCAATTCCACGGGGTCTTCCATGGTGGTGATATTCACTGAATCGTTTCTGATTTCTCGTATAGACGAATACAAAGTGGTTGATTTACCCGAACCTGTAGGACCAGTTACTAAGATTATACCATTAGGTAAATTAATGGAATGCAAAAAGCTTTTATAAACGCTTTCTTGCAAACCCATTTGTGCCAAAGCGATCTGTCCTGAATTAGGGTCTAAAATACGGATTACAATTTTTTCTTGCACACCCTTTTTTCTCAAAATCACTGGAAAAGAGCTTACTCGCAAGTCAACTTCTTTGCCCTTAACTTTTAAAGTAAAACGGCCATCTTGGGGTTTGCGGCGTTCGGCAATGTCCATTTTAGACAATAACTTGATTCGAGAAAGCATTTGAGGCATCAGACGGGGAGTAATTTCCGTGGCCACAGCTAAAACCCCATCTATGCGATAGCGCACCTTCAAAGCATTTTCCTGAGGTTCAAAATGTATATCCGAAGCTTTTTTGATAACTGCTGTCTCGATGATATTCTTCACCGTTTGAGCAACTTTTAAGCCCTCTTCACTGGTTAATTGAATTTCTGGCTCTTGTTCTTCTTCAACTACTTCTAACTCATCGTATTCATCCCCTATAATATCGTCTAACATTTCGCTGAGGTTTCTTCCAGATCCATAGTATTTGTCTATGGCCGCCATTATTTCTTTTTCACTAGATAAAACGGCCTCTATGGGTTTGTGCAATTTAAAACGCACATAATCAAGATTTCTCAAATTAGACGGGTCAGAAATAGCTACAGTTATGGCATTATCTTTTTGATAAAGAGGCATCATTTTATATTGACGACACATTTCTTCGGGTATCAACTCAATAACACTTTCATCTATTTTAAATTCTTCTAATTTAACCCTTAATATTTCTAGCTGATCAGATAAAACTTCTATTAAACGTTCTTCATCTATATATCCCAAGTTCATTATCGTATGGCCTAGCCGAGAACCTGTTCTTTTTTGTTCTTCTAAAGCTGTTTCCAATTGCTCTTGGTCTATGTATCCTCTTTCAAGTAAAATATCGCCTATTTTCTTTTTTTCCCTAAGCTGAGTATGGGTCCCCAAAATAGAATTCATATCTTCTTCGCTTACCATATTTAAGCGAACTAAAATTCTACCCAACAACATCCCAGTACGAGCATGTTCAGCTAAAGCATGCTCTAATTGATCTTCATCTATCAGTCCTTGGCTAAGCAGTAGTTCCCCTATTTTACTTTTACTTTTGTTCATAAATTAGACCATACCTTTGGTTGGACCTTAATTAAACCTTTATCTCCAGTATTAAGGAAAACACCTTCGCCTTTTGTTATTCTACCAATAAAAGTTACCTTAAACACTTGTAAATATAAAATTAATAAACTCTCTGGTAGTTTACTAGTAAAAAGCAGTTGATATTCTTCTCCTCCATGTAACGCTAAATTCAATGCTGAGAGCTTGTTTTTCTTGCTAAAAGCTTCTAAACCTTGAGCCAAAGGAATCTTATCTGCATCAACTTCTATTTTCACCCCAGATTGCAAAGCGATGTGAGTCATTTCTGAACTTAAACCATCGCTCAAATCAATGCATGCTCCCACCTGATGTTTATGTAATATTGGTCCTAAAGCCAAAGGTGGTTCGGGCAACAAATGTTTACGCACTAGCTGAGGATACTTATCGGCAACTCCATGCTCTAAAGCCCATAAACCGGCTTTAGAAGCCCCCAACTCACCGGTAACATACAAGTTTTCACCAGGTTGAGCGCCGCTGCGCAACAAAGCTTTTTCTCCATCTGGAGTTCTACCAAAAACCGTTAATTGAAAAGATGCAATATCACCGCTGACGGTGTCACCGCCTAAAATTCCCACTTGATGTTTTTTTAAAACGCCTTGAAAAGCTGAAACTATTTTCTCTTGTTCCTGTACCCCCCAACTTTTATTTAAACAGATCCCTAACAAAGCCCATTCAGCTTTAGCTCCCATGGCATTTAAGTCGGAAAGATTTGACAATACACATTTATAAATAGCGTCTTCTATGCTCCCCCATTGTAAATTAAAATGCGTATTTTCCACAGAAATATCTGTGGATATTAACCATTGATTTAGCTAGGCGCAATCATCTCCAGGACCTAAAACAAGATTTTTGTCGCTTTTTGAGGGTAAAGAGAGTATTTTTTTTATAAAACAAAATTCATTATTATTAAGAAATTTCATTTCAGACCTTTAGATAAACATATAATAAAGTAATTTTTATAAAGTGGGACATATAATTTTTGTAGCGCCGAATTCAGATGAGCAGTTAGACAAACTAGCTCATTGGACTGTAGAATGGATTTTAGAAAACGAAATTCCTATGGATTCTTCTATTTATAGCTGTAATTCATTGGCCACAGCAGAAGCTTCCATTGCCAACCCACTTTTTGAAAACACTTCCCCTTTTCTAGTGGTTCTCGGCCATGGACATCCCCACAAAGAAACCGCTGCTTTTGGAGAAAACCTGCGCTCTTGCTTACCTGAAACTTGGATTATAGAAATCATCGATGATAAATCTAGGCTCTGCAAAAACTTAGAAAACGCATTTTTTGTAAAATCGCCTGTTCATCGCCAAGATTGGCAAAATATTTTACAACACATTTTTATCGAAGCCGCCAGTCCCCAGTGGTCTCGCACAGAAATTTAAACAAAATGAACAATAAACCATTTAAAAAAGGCATTTCTTATTTTGGAGTGCGTAACCCCAAACTTGCCAAATATGATTTTGAAATTATAGCCCAAGCTGGTTTTACTCATATTTTACAAACTTATTCCGAAGCCGATCTACAATACTACCCCGAAACCATGGCAGAATTAATTGATCTTTCGGCACAATATGGACTAAAATCATACATAAACCCTTGGGGCGTGGGAAGAGTTTTTGGAGGTGAAGCATACTCGGAACTCACAGGACGCAATCCCGAAATGGCACAAAAAGGTCCCCAAGACGAGCATTTTGTAGCCGCTTGCCCCAATCATCCTGGGTTTCGCGCATATATGCAAAAATGGATAGAAACTGTATGCCAAACCCAAGTGGAAACTATTTTTTGGGACGAACCGCATTTTTATTTCGAAAAGCAAAATCCTGAAATTTGGGCCTGTACATGTGCAACTTGTCAAAAGCTTTTTAGAGAGCAATATGGTTTTAACATGCCTAGAGAGCTAAGCTCTGAATTTCTAGCATTTCGAGAAAACTCTTTAATTGATTTTTTGCGCTGGGCCACGGATTTGGTAAAAACCATGGGCAAAAGAAATTCTGTTTGCATGCTTCCACCCTGGTTTCCTGCAGGATTAGATAACTGGGAATTAGTTGCGGAAATTCCTAGCGTAGATGAACTTTCTTCTGACCCTTATTGGGAAAAACACACTCCTCGCTCGGAAATTGCACCCACATACAACCACACGGCACAAAAGCTAGTGGGTTTAGCTGAAAAGTTTCAAAAAGATGCTCAGATTTGGATAAAAAACTACCATATTGTAGCAGGCACTGAAGATTTTATTGATATAGCCACTCAAACTTCCATAAATAAAGGTATTCGCAATATCTTTGCATGGTCTTATATGGGGTCAGAATATATGAGCTGGCTTAAAAGTGACAATCCTAGTTTAGTGTGGCAAACACAAATTCAAGCATTAAAAAAGCTCAACTAAAAGTTGAGCTTAAAATCTTATTCCCAATGATCATCCTCTACTTCTGGCATGGGAGGAGGAATGTTTTCTTCTGTGGGTGCTTCAGCCTGTGGCGATTCCGATGCTTGCACCGCTTCTGTGGATGCTGCTTCTTTCACTACGGCAGTGCTTGGGTTTTCCTCAACTCTTTGTAACTCTGGACTATTTTGAACTACATTCTTAGGAACTGCTCGGACAGAGTTTTCTAAACCTGCTATTTCTGCAATGTAATTGCGCTGTATATGGGGAGTTACAAATATCATTAAATCTTTTTTAGTGATTTCTTTTTTGTAATGCTTAAATAAGTTACCGATTAAGGGAATATCTTTTAAGAAAGGTACACCACTCTCTGTTTCTTGTTCCTCGTTTTTGGTTAAACCTGCTATTATCACAGTTTCGCCATCGTCCACCACAACTTTAGTTTTAGCTTCTTGGGTAGAAATCACAGGTTGGCCACGACTATCATAGCTATAAGAATTATTTTGAGGAAATAAGTCTAACATAATGCGATTATCGCCTGTTACATGGGGAGTTACAGTTAGTTTAATACCAGATTCGATTAATTCGTTGGCGTATTGCCCATTATCATCCAAAACTCGTATAGAAATCTTATCACCCATAAAAATTGATGCTTCAGTGTGATCCATGGTAGATATTTGTGGACTTGCTAGAATTTCTCCTGAGGCTTCTCCCAAAGAATTATATATGCCCATACCCACATGACCATCTAAAATACTCATGGTTATGGCCTGCCCAGCTTCCTCTACAGCAGGTATTTTCCCTAAAGGGAAAGATTGAATGGTGGCTTGATTGCGAGAATCTCTTACCGAGCGAGGAGATATGTTGCCCCCCACTTCAGCACTTTGACCACCCACACCAACTTTTGCCGACCAATCCACTCCCAATTCTCTTGCCAATTTTGAATCCACTACAACTAATTTTGCGGTAATTAAAATCTGTAAGGTTTCCACATCGAGTTCTTCGATGGTTTTTTCCATTTGTGAAATGCGTTGCTCCGTATCATAAACTATAATGGCATTGTTTCGATCCACCACGGTAATACGCCCCCTAGCCGAAGTCATATTAGCAAGAACTCCCTGCAAATCCACAGCTTTGGCATGACGGATTTGGAAATTTTTCCTTACCAAAGGCGCAACAGCTTCACTATGGGTTGCTTTTTCTGCCGCTTTCATCTCATTAGCTTGCCATGTTTCTAAAAGTTCAATGGCAATATAATTATCTGAAATTATCCAAGTTAAACCATAAGTTTTGCATATTATTTCTAAAGCTTCTTGCCAAGTTTTTTTAGTTATACGCAAATCTATTTTTATATCTCGGGCATCGGGATTAACTACAAAATCCACGCCTGCAGTAACAGCTAATGCCTGCATTACAGCTGTTATATCAGTGGCAACAAAGTCATAATCATAGGACTTTTGATTTCCACCCCCTGCAACCTCGGACAGTTCTGCGCTTATTAATTGTGCTGATAAATTAGCACAGGCTAAAAAGAAAACCAATAAAAAAGAAATTATTTTTTTCACTTCCTACCCCCATATTTGTCGGGCAAAGTCATGGTATAGCGTCTGCTAACTCCAACCTCGTTAATTATAAACAACACTTCATCTTGAGTTATTTTTAAAACTTTTCCATTCAAAATAGCATCACCTTCTTTCAATGTATAAGACAAATTAGAGTTGCGCATATCACTGAGAATAACCATAGGTGCTTCAGGTTCCCATATTATGCCCACTAACTCAACTCCATCTATATTTATACCATCAACTACCACCCCTTGCAAGGGAATAAAAGGATCGCGCCTTCCAAATGATTGATAACTAATGCGATCTGAAAACTCATCGTCAAAAACAAAACTTAAAATCTCTGAATCTTCTTCAGTATTGGGATCTTCTTTTTGCTTCGAACTAGCTAATTCTTGTAATTTTTCAGCTTGTTTATGGCTTAATTCATGGGGCGAAGAAACTTCTCGTCTGTTCACATAGCCTATGATATTTCCATATTTAACTTTATAAAATAAATTATTCACTAATTCTAAACGGGTAAGTTTTGACCCAAAGGGGAGGTCCCTCATCATCGTACTAGCTCCATTGGGATTTTCTCTCAAAGCAGTCCCTTTATCTGCCACTACTATTAAGTCTCGAGACACACTTTTCAAAGCAAAAGTTTCTTTATTTTTTGTAACTTTAAACTGTTTTGCAAATGCTTCTAAACTTTCAGGAACTTCACTGTCATAGTTATAAAAAACTTTAAGTTCTTCTTTATCCGTACCCCAATTCCAGCTTTCTATCTGTTCTTTAAATGGTACAGACTTCTGCAGTAATAATGAGTTATTTCTGGACAAAACTTGTATGTTTTCATCTTTTAATTCTATGCTCAAAACCACTGTGTTTAGCGGTCCTGCAATTATCCTAAAGTTTTCCACAATAAATGAGCCATCTACATTAACCTTAGATAAGATTTTAGCACCCTCTACAAACAATCTTAAGGTTTTTTCGCCTCTAAATTCAGGCAAAAACTTTAAGGGATCAGTAAACTCTACATAAAAATGTTCTACCCCAGCCCCTCGTAGCCAAGAGACTTTAGTTATTCCTGGAACTATTTCTTCTTTAACCGTAGCCTGTTGTTCTACTTCTGCTATTGTGTCTGTTTTTGCTACTGGCTTAGCTTGTGCGGCTAAATCAGGCGTTGTTTTAGTATTGTTTTTTACTTTCGCCTTAGATTTTGTTGTGGTTACTATTTTGTTTAAATCCCAAGCCTTATTTGAAAAAGAGGCGGGGAATTTTAGGCGGAAAAAACGCTTATTAACCAATTCCGTTGGATTTTCTGCATTAACAATATCTTTTCCTGTTTCAAAAATAAAAGCCAGCAATGGAATGCCACCTTTAGATTTTTCTTCTCTTATTTGTAAAGTCTTTAATCCAGATGAATTATTATCCAAAACAAGCTTAGCATAGGGCAAATCTGTGTTGCTATTAGCAAAAACCACTTTCAATATTTGGGCATTTTTATCATAGGCTTGAAAGAATGATGGCAAACTTGGAGTATTTGCAAATTCAAATTGTAAATAACAGTTACTCTGCTCACAATTCCAAGAAAGATTTTTAATAGTTGCGCTATAACTTAAGCTTAGCATAGCCCAAAGCACTATATTAATCCAAACTCTCATTGCTCTATTCCTTTTGAAGTATAGGTAGTCAAATCCATGGTAACTGTTGTTGTTATTGGAATCCACCCATGCAAACTTGCTTTTTCAATTTCATTATCTATGCCGCCATAACGCATAACCCTTAAACTGCTTATGCTAGTTGGATAGCCAAAATTTGCTATTTCCGCAAACAAATAACCTAACATGTGATAACCAGCGTTCATAGCCAAAGAATATTTATTTTCTATAAAATACTCTTGTTCGTCTCTGCTAGATGGAGCGAATTTAGTAATATGAACCCCTGAAGTGCGAATAACTGCATACAGATCTTGCAAGCGGGAGGGAACTTTTTCTTGCTCTGGAAACATGTCTCTTAATCTTTGAAATTCTTTTTCTGCATTTTGTAGCTCTTTTTCCAATTTTAATTCGCGATTTTTTTGAACATTAATTCTTGATAACTCGTTTTTAGCTGTTCTAAGTTTTTCTTCAATTTTAACTTTCTCTTGAGAATAGGGAATCCAATATAAATCCCATGCAAAGTATCCTCCAGCAGTCAACAAAAGAATAACTATTACCATATAAGCATTGCGAGGATTTTTCAAATCAAACTTATTCATCAGCAACCTCTTCAAGCCCTAGTTCTGGATTAACCATGCATTGTATCGTAAAAGAATAAACCTGTTCGGCTTTTACCATTTGTTTTTCAATGGAAACCAATGACATACTTGAAAAACTAATCTGCCTTTCTAAACTCACCATATATTCCGCAATCTCTGAAAAGTCATAGGTGCTACCTTTTATTTCCAACAAATCCTTCTCAACTTCAACCAAAGCTGTTAGCCACATATTAGCAGGTAAAACAGATGAGATGCTCTCAAAAAGTATTACCCAACGCTTTTTGCTTACCTGTATAGACATTAAAGCCTTATTTTTCTGAGCTATCAACTCTAAACGCTCATCTAATTGTTTTATTTTTTCCAATGTTGGCCTATTAGCCTCTATGCTTGCATTAACCCTTCTTAAATCAGAATTTAAATCGTCTAGTTTATCGTTCATGTTTAACCATGCCACAAAACCGATAAAAACAAATACTAAAACAGCAATGGTAGGCCAAATTACACGGCGATCGGTTAACCAAGTTAAATCTCGCTTGGAAGTTCTGTACTCTGGGGGAAGTAAATTTATCTCTATTAAATTCATATTATAACTTCCTTAAAGCCAGCCCTAAAGCAGTGGTCATCATATTTACAAATTCATCACTAGTATTAAACACGCTGGGGTCAAACAGCAGTTTTTTATGCTCCGCCATTTTAGCTTCACTGCTTCCCCAAGCAGAAGTAAATGGATTTAAAACACTAGTTTTTATTTCTAGTTTATTTTCTAAAAACTCTACTAAGCCTGAAATAGAAGCGCCGCCGCCAGTTAAAAACAACTTTTCTACTTGGTCTTGATTTTCTGTGGATGAATAATATTTTAACGCAAGTTCCACAGCAACACTATATTCTTCAGCTGCTATTTCTAAAGAATTCAAATACAATTCTCGCGGATAACCATCTTTTATTTCACCACACAATATTTTACCCGCTTCTTCTTCTTCCATTCCTAACCTTCTACAAATAACTGACAAAAAGTCTGAAACAGAAGCGTTTTGCACATCTCTTGTGTATATATAACTTCCTTTTCTTATAAAAACTATTTGAGCCCTTTTTGCCCCTATATTCAAGATAGCTACGGTTTTTTCTAATTCTTCTTCCGATGCGGAACTTAAAAACACATTGGTTAAAGCAAAAACATTTATATCCAAAGCATGGGGAGTTACTCCGTTTATGGCGAAGTTACCCATCCAGCTATTGAGGACAGCTTCTTTTGCAGCCACCACTAAGACATCCTGTTCATTTGCATCGTTAGTGCTAATTATTTCATAATCAAGTACTACCCCAGGTTCATCAAAAGGACTCCGCTTGCTGGCTTCTGTTATGATATTTGCTTCATTTTCTGTGCCTATCACCTTTTTTATCTTCATCTTATCTGCTAGCACACTGTTGGCCCAGTTCATGCCCACCACTACATCGCCCAAAGTACCTTCTTGCCTATACCTATCTAAAAGTTCATCCAATGCTTCTTTAAATACCTCAGGATTTTTTATCTCATAATTACTTTTTACATTAGCATCAAGCTTTTTGTAATCAAGAGACAGCAATTTTTTAAAGTGTCGAGCGTGCTCTATACGGGCTACTTTTATGGCGTGATGACCCACATCTATCCCCGTTGTGATAGATTCACCTTTGATACTTGCAATTAAACTTGAAATAGACATATACTATAAGTTTAGGTTTACCTTTCGTTCCTGTCAAGATTTTTCTTTGCTAAGATGTTGATTTTCATAGATTTAACGATTTTTTCGTCTTTTTTTGACTTTTTATTTCCATTGGAGGTCTTGACGCTGTTTATCAAACACATAACGCACTATTTTTTCTTGCAATTCTTTTCGCTCATCAACAAAAGAGACTGAGTGATTATATTTAGGGTCAGTTGCATCTCCAATGACTGAGACGCGAACAATTTTTGCCTGTACATCTTCCATGGGCATTCCATTTACAACAAAACTTGCTGCCACCACAGAACCAACCACAAAATGGTGTGGCAGAACCATTGCCAATCCCCCTCCAGACAAATCAACAATGCGCCCTTCAATTATCAAATTTTCAACTTCTTCATTATTAGGCGTACTAACGAGTTTTGCCACCACAGGCAAATTTACATCAATGCGAACCCAACTTCGCAATTGCTTGCGATGCAAACGACGAGTATGATTTATAATTATTTCATTATCTTGAACATCAAAAATTTTACATTCAATGGTATATTCAGCGTCACCAGCTCTGGTAATAATTAAGCGCACAGGCGTATCTTTCTGTACTTTTATACTTTTATCAAAATTATTTAATACCCCCCACTTTTCTTCATTTACAAAAGAAACATTTGTATTAACAGCCATTCCTTTGTCTATCAATTCAATCATAATTCTAGCAGAAGGAGAAAATTGTCTAGTACTCAAAAATGGTGTTTCAACTGGTAAGGGAAAATATCCTAATTTATGCCGCAACTCCTTAATTAAATCCAATTTATAACTATCTATGTTCCTTGCGCCGCGATTAATCTTATAAAACATCTCCACGGCATTTTCAAAAGCTTGGGATGAGNNGCATTGGGGTATTTGGTTTTTTGCAAAACTTCTGTTAATATTTCTATTTCAGCACTCAATAAACCCTTTTCTTTACTTGAACTATTAAATGCACCCCAACTTACCTTAGCTCTTTGTTTTTCTCTAGCGATAGACTTACGAATCTCATTATATACAGCTATGGCTATGATAACTAAGGCAGCTATTGTTATGGCAATCACTGCCACGGGACTAGCTCCATCGGAAAAAGTTTTTTTAACCGAAGCCAAGGTCTGATCTAAACCTGCATGGCCTAAATTAAAAATCAATAAAACGAACAAAAAACACTTCATAATTTTTGATTGGCATTAAGTATGTTCAAATTATATACATTTTATACTTGCGTCTGGGTGGAAAAATGAAAAAAATTAACATAAAACATATTAAAAACGATATGATTTTAGCCCAACCTGTAATAGGTTCAAATGATAACACCTTATTAGGTGTTGGTTTTGTGCTTAATAAAGAACTTATCCCACGCTTAAATTCATGGGGAATTACCCATGTACATATCATAACATCAAGCAATCACCAAGAAGCTTCTGCTGAAAAAGTTACTGTAAGCACCCAAAATATTAACATCCAAAAGGACCTAGAAGAAATTTTTCAAAACCGCTTACAAAATGAGCCTATGAAAGTTATTTATCGCGCAATTAAGAGGCAATTTGAAAGCCATGACGAAGCCCAATGACATTTTAATTGAAATAACTAAAGAAATTAGTGAACTCCCCGCTTTACCCGATGTTATTTTAAAAAGTAACGCATTGCTTTCTAATCCTCGTTCTTCCATCACAGAACTGGGAGCGGTGATATCCTCTGATCAAATTATTGCAGCTAAAATCATTAGAGTTGTAAATAGCGCCCTATATGGGTTCCCAGGCCGAATAAGTTCCATTAATCACGCTTTAGTTATTTTAGGATTTTCTGCCGTTAAAAATATCTTGTTGACCACTGCTATCTTAAGCAACTTTAATTTAAAACAAGAGATACATGGCTTTAGCATGCAAAGTTTTTGGCGACATTCTTTGGCTACGGGGTGTGTTGCTCAAGTTTTAGCTTTACACACCCTGCAAAAAAATCCTGATGAGGCTTTTGTTGCAGGTCTTTTACATGATATAGGAAAAATAATTTTAACGCAAACCCTGCCTGAAAAGTTCTATAAAGCCGTCGAAATCGCGCATAATAGAAACATTCTTATCGCTCAAAGTGAAAAAGAAATATTTGGTTTCGACCACTCCATAGTGGGTAAACTTTTAGCTGAAAAATGGAACTTGCCCGAAAACCTCCAAGCTACCATTGCATATCATCATCACCCTCAAACCCTATCACCACACAGCGATTTGATAAAAATTGTACATGCTGCGGATATAATTGCTCGCGGACTCCTAATAGGACATCCTGGTGACAAAAGCATACCCATTATGGATATAAAAACTTGGGAACACCTTAATATTAACGATAAAGAAATTGACGAAATTTTAATAGAAAGCCTTGATGCCATAAAAAAGTCTGAGATTTTCCTCGAAATCAACAACTGATTAGTGTAAAATAAAGATTATGAAACAAATTAACAGTGATTTTGTCTCTTATATCTTGCATGGATTGCGCAATGGCACTTCCGCCATTTACGCTTGGTCAGAAATGTTAAATAAAGGTTTTTTGGAAAGTGAGTCAGAAATTGAAGAAGCCCATGAACAAATTTTTATGGAATGCAAAAAACTCAACCAAAGCTTGAGCATTATTTCATATTACAATTATTTATACTTAAGTGATTTCCCCTTGCAAAAAAGCGAAATCACAACAAATAAATTTATTAAAGAAATAAATAACCTACTCGGTAAAAAAAACGAAAAATGCATTTTTACCATCCCTAAACCACAAAAAGAAGCAATTTTAAACTTTGATTTAAATTTAATAATGACTTTTAGTGAAAGTTTTTGTGCATTTTTAACAAACTCTGCAGTGGAATCTGTTGAAAAAATAGAGACAAGTACAAATGAATTTTTTTTTCACATAAAAATCACACTCAATACGCATTTAAATCATACTGAAATAAAACATTTACTAGATAACCCTTTAAAAGACAGGGCTAAATCCATAACCCCTGTTTTTATACTCTCATTGCGTATTTTATGGAAAATATGCCATAAACTTGAAGGGAAAGCTTCTTTTAAGCAAAATGAAACCCAAACAATAGCCAGCTTCTTTATTCCCCTAGCTAAGAGCTAATGTCACTGTCTTTTTTACTGCCAAGCATAGCCGAACGACGCTGACTTAACTCAAAATCTCGTCGTTCCTGTTGGCGAGTTTCAAATTTTTTGTTCATTTGCAACATTTTAAAAAACATAAAAAATATTGCCAGCACTAAAAAGAAAAAAGCTACTTGCCAAATCATTGTGCATTCCTCCATTGTCCATTAAACATTGTTCCTTGCACAACCCCATTAAGTTCTTGTCCCAATAATGGAGAGTTACATACTTGCCCTGCAAAAAAACACTTGTTAAGCTCTACTGTAGCTTCAGGATTAAACAAAAACCAGTTGAGCTTTGAATCTTCCATAGCCATAACTTTATTAGGCCCAATAGTTAACAACTTTAACAAATCTGCCAAAGGATCCTTTAAATATAATTCAGCTCTTTCCCAAAGTGCAGAAAAAGCTATTTCTAAAGAAATAGCACCAGGCACTGCACTTTCGTAGTTAGTTAGCTTGTCTTGCTCTAAAACTGGCTTATGGGCCAAAGAAATAGCTTGTATGACTCCCTGATTTAAACCTTCCCATAAAGCAGCTTTATCACTGCTTTCTCTAAAAGGAGGCAACACAAAGGCATTGGTATCTAATTTGCGTAATATTTGGTGATCAAAAAGCAAATGATACACAGACACATCACAAGTTACATCTAAGCCTGCTTTTTGAGCCTGCTTTATCAAATCAACGCTTTCCGCACAGGTGATTTGCTTTAAATGCAAGGGGCAGTTAGTGTTACGCGCCAACTCTATCAGTTCATATACTGCAATGGTTTCTGCTATTTTAGGGATAGCGCGCATTCCCATACCATCGGCAATGCTACCTTCATGCACATAACCTTTACTACTTAGGGAATATTCTTGAGGCTGCATAAAAAACCGCTTTTGCGTCATACTTCCATAATCAAAGGCGCGACGTAAAAACAGCAAATCCGCAGGCAATTCTCCCCCATCGCCAAAGCCCACAGCCCCACCTTGAGAAAGTTCCAACATTTCGCTAAGGTTTTGGTGGTCATAATTCAAAGAAATTGCTGCTAAGTGACGAATATCTAATTTACTTTTTTCACACTCACTTTGTATGGCTTTTAACCTTTGAATGCTATCAATAGGATTATAACAGCTTTCCAATAAAGCACTATAAAAGCCACCGCGATACATGGCCTCAAAACCGGCTTTTAAGGTATAAATGTCATCCCGGGCAGGCTCGCAAAAATCTACTCCCAAAGCCGTTAACGCGGGCAATAACCAACATCCTTTGGCATTTACCTCTACAACTTCACCAGAAGGTTTATCCACCATTTTGCCGTCTAGCCAAAAACTATCCTCACTTTGGCTTAATTTGCCTTGGGAAAAAACCTGTGCACCCGCAAATTTTATCACTTTATTCATGCGCTAAGCCTCCACTCAACAAATATAAAATTGCCATGCGCACCGCCACGCCATTACTCACTTGTTCTAAAATCACCGAATTTGAACCATCGGCCACAGTAGAATCCAATTCTACTCCGCGATTTATAGGGCCAGGATGCATAATTTTCACCCCCGCCTTTGAACTTTCAAGAACTTCTTCGGTAATTCCAAAAAAATTCCGATATTCCCGTAATGAAGGCAAAAGGTTATCATCTTGCCGTTCCTTTTGCAAACGCAAGGCTATAACTGCATCGGCATTATTTACTGCATGCCGCACATCAGTGGTAAAAACCACATTTTGAAACTCCGCAGGATTTTTAGGCAAAAGCGTTGAAGGTCCACATACTCGAACTTTGGCTCCCAAAGCGCTAAGTCCCCATATATTGGAACGCGCCACTCGCGAATGACGCACATCGCCTACTATACACACGGTTTTTCCGCGCAAAGAACCTAATTCTTGCTCTAAGGTGTACATATCTAACAAAGCCTGAGTGGGATGCTCATTAGCCCCATCCCCCGCATTGACAATTATGGCATTGGAATGCTTGGCCAAAAAAGCTGGGACACCTGTGCCCGAATGGCGTACCACCACTAAATCTATTTTCATGGCTTCAATGTTACGCAGGGTATCTAAAATGGTCTCACCTTTTTTAAGGGAACTTCCCGATGATGCAAAGTTAACCAAATCAGCACTTAAGCGTTTTTCTGCTAATTCAAAGGAAATACGAGTGCGAGTACTATCTTCAAAAAACAAGTTTACCACGGTGAGGCCACGCATAGAAGGAACTTTTTTAACTGGCCTGTCCAATATGCTGCGAAAAGACCTTGTAGTGTCCAAAATAACGCGGAGATCGTTGGGCTTAGCATCTCGCAAACCTAATAAATGACGCATGGACAATGATGACATTATAAATCCCCCACATTGACTAGCCACACACTATCTTCGCCATCTATAGGCTTAACTTTAACGCGAACTTCTTCGTCGGACTGGGTGGGTACATGAACTCCTATAAAATCAGCCGCTATGGGTAACTCGCGATGACCTCGATCCACCATTACGCAAAGTTTAACCGTGCGAGGGCGACCTAAATCCATAAGGGCATCGAGAGCAGCTCGCACCGTGCGCCCGGTATATAGCACATCATCTACTAAAATGATATGACAACCCTCTATGCTCAATGGCATAGAAGTTATGCGCATCTCTACATGAGGCATGCGTTTTCTGTAATGAAAATCGTCTCGATAAAATGTGGCATCTAGCTCCCCTACAGGAATTTCTGTACCATACAGTTTCCCTAAGTTTTCTGCCAAAGCATGAGCTAAGGGAATTCCGCGACTGGCCATTCCCATTAAAATCAGTTTTTGGGGATCCGAATAGATATTAAATATTTCATCACTTATTTTAGCAATAGTGGACGACAGCCCTGAGGCGTCGAGTATTTGTTTTATTTTTTTAGCTGAATCTTGCAAAAAGCGCTCCAGTTTTATTTTAAAAATAATATTTTCTTTATATTAAATTAGGTTATTTTATATCTAAGCTTGGTTTTTCTCAAGTTAAAATAGTTTTCAACCGATATTAATAATATGAGTATATTC